>Ga0209737_10001410_pt1 | contig 17343 bp, 13 predicted proteins | sample TergutCu122P3_FD_187284 | JGI IMG/M metagenome (GOLD analysis project Ga0209737, IMG submission 187284) | Cubitermes ugandensis P3 segment gut microbial communities from Kakamega Forest, Kenya - Cu122 P3 (SPAdes) (version 2) | ecosystem: Host-associated > Arthropoda: Insects > Digestive system...
ACAAAGTCTCCGAGAAGCGAGGCTCCGCCTCGCAACTCCGCCCGCCTTATTCTTCGTCAAGAACTTTAAACTTCACGGATTCAGGATATTAATACGCATACAAAAAAACACTTGCATTTCATTCGGTTTTGTGGTATAATTATTAAGTGAGATTATTTTTAGGAGGAAAAGTTATGAATAAAGACACCGTAGCCTATTTATTGAAAATGGGCTCAATTTCCTTTACAGAGGACGAGCTTGAAAGACTGACCGACGGTATGGCAGAAATGGCAGCGGTTGCCGACACTGTCAAAGCAGTCGAGTTACCTGAGAATGCCACGGTAAAAATGTCAACTGTCCGACTCGGTGATTTGCGTGCCGACAGAAAAGAAGAGAGCATGGAGAACGCAAAGCTTCTGAGTAACGCAAAGACGGTCAACAACTGCTTTGTTGTGCCAAAAGTTCTGGAATAAACGGAGGGATTTATTAATTATGAGAATAGCAATCACTGATAATATTTGCACTGAGGGCGTCCTTACCACGGCATCTTCCGTAATGCTCGAAAACTTTATTCCTCCTTACAGTGCGACAGTTATAGAAAAACTCGGCGGCGAGGTTCTTTTAGAAAATAAGCTTAGTGCAGGCGAGTTCGGTATAGGCAACCCCAGCCTTATCGCCGATGTAGCCGAACGTATTAAGACAGGCGGCTGTGATGCGGCAATTTGCGCCGATATGGACGGCTCTATCCTCAATACTCAGGAGGGCTTTGTTTCACTTCGTCCGACTTGGGGCAGAGTTTCGCGTTTCGGTCTCGTGGCTTTTGCTTCGTCTACCGACCAGATTTGTCCCGTTGCGAAGACTGTACAGGAATGTGCGGAAATCCTCAGTAAAATTGCGGGACACGACCCTAATGACGCAACGACCGTTAAGAGTGTTGAAAACGATTTTACATCAAAAATCGGTAATGTTTCTGTTACAGTAAAAAGCGAAACGGCAGAATCTCTTTTTGAAAAGATTGATTATGCTGAATATTGTAAAGCAGTGCATTTGATTCTCACATCCGCCGAATCGGCGTCCAATCTTTCACGCTATGACGGAATTAAGTTTGGTCACAGAACCGAAAGGGATGATGACTGGAGTTCGCTCATTGCCAATTCACGTGCAGAAGGTTTCGGTGACGAAATTAAGAAGCGTATTATCCTCGGCAACCATGTTCTCGGTCATAAAAACTACGAGATTTACTATAAAAAGGCTCTCGCAGTCCGCAAGCTGATTAAAACATCGGCGGAGGCTCTTTTTGCGGAGGGCTGTGTAATCATTTTAGATAAATTCACGGAAGAACTTGGCTGTTTGATTAGTCTTGCATCACTTACGGCTATTTCTACAGGCGGAAAAATCATTGTCGGCAAACCGTTTGACGAGGCGGCGGTTATAGCTGTTGCCGACAGCATGAAATAGGGGGATAACGCAATATGTCAAAATATATACCGGTTATCGGTTTGGAAATCCACGCAGAACTTGATATCGACTCAAAACTTTTCTGTACGTGCGGCGCGGCATTCGGCGGCGACCCGAACTCACGCTGCTGCCCCGGATGTGTAGGAATGCCGGGAACGCTTCCTGTCCTCAATCAAAAAGCCGTTGAATATGCCGTAAAAGCCGGTTATGCTTTCGGATGCAACATCAGCCAGTATTCCGTTTGGGACAGAAAGAATTATTTCTACCCTGACTTGCCTGCCGCTTATCAGGTCTCTCAGCTTGAATTTCCTCTGTGTATCGGCGGCGGCGTTGAGATTGACACGCCGCAGGGAAAGAAATTCATCCGTCTGAACCGTATTCATCTTGAAGAAGATGCAGGTAAGCTTGTACACGATGATTTCAACGCCGTTTCATACCCCGACTACAACCGTTGCGGACGTGCCTTGATTGAGATAGTTACCGAACCCGACCTCAGTTCTGCCGACGAGGCAAAGGCTTTTATGGAACAGGTGATTCTGCTCCTTAAATATGCGGGCGTTTGCGAATGTAAAATGGAACAGGGTACTTTACGCTGTGACGTAAATGTATCCGTCATGAAGCCTACCGATACAAAGTACGGAACAAGAACAGAGTGTAAAAACCTTAATTCGCTCAAGTCAATCGGACGTGCCATTGATTTTGAAATCAAACGCCATTCGACGCTTCTCGACCTCGGTATGGGGCATAAGATTGTTCAGGAGACACGCCGTTATAATGATAACAAGGGCGAAACGACGTCTATGCGTTCCAAAGAAAACGCTATGGATTACCGCTACTTCCCCGACCCCAATATCCCGGCAATTACGCTCACGGATGAGGAGCTTGCCGTACTCAGAGCTACGCTCCCTGAAATGCCCGCCCAGAGGCTGAATAAATACACCTCCGATTACGGTCTTTCGGTTATTGATGCGAAGACTATTATTAACGATAAAGCCGTTTCGGATTTCTTTGAGAGTGCTTTGAAAGTTTATAACGCTCCCAAAGCTGTTGCGAACTTTATTACGGGCGAATTGCTCAGGCGTATTAATCTCGGCGAAATTTCTATGGAATCGCTGTCTTTCAGTGCAGAAGAATTCGCTAAGCTTGTGGAAATGGGCGATACGGAAAAGGTATCGAAGAATGACGCAAAAAAACTTTTCCGCATGATGGTTGAAACGGGCAGAAACGCCGAAGAACTCGCTAAAGAGAACGGTATGCTGATTACAAATGACCTCGGTAAGGTATCTGAAATTATCGACAGTGTTTTCGCTGAAAATTCGGCTGTCATCGAGCAGTACAGGAACGGTGAAACTAAGGTTTTCGGCTTCATTATGGGGCTTTGCAGCAAGGCTCTTAAGGGCGTCTGTACTCCTAAGGTTATCAAGGAAGAACTTGAAAGGAAACTTGCCGAGTTGGCGGATGTTTCAGACGAAACTGAAGAAGAAGGTACGGAAACCGAAGCGGCGGCTCTTGATATGACTGAATACAGTGCGGCTAACGCTTATAAGCCCGCCGTGACGGACAGTGTTATGCAGATTTGCGGAACTGTTCTCAAAAATGAATTTGTGCTCACGGATTTAACCGAAAATATCGGCGGAGAGGTTAACATAGACTGCTGTGTTCATAAGGTGCGTAACATGGGCGGACTTGTGTTTATTATCGTCCGCACCGGAAGATATACGCTGCAAACGATTTATTCCACAAATGAATGCAGCGATAAAATCGGCGGTATCAAGGAGGGCTGTTTCGTAAATATTACGGGTACAGTCAAAGCAAGTGAAAAGGCTATGTACGGAGCGGAAATTATTCTGAGCGGTATTAAGCTTATTTCTATGCCCGCAGATGAATATCCGCTGAGAGTCTCGAAGAGCAGACTGGGCTGTGCGATTGACGTTAACCTCAACAACCGTTCCGTTGCACTTCGCAACCCATATGAAAGAGCTATTTTCAAGCTTCAGGAGGGCGTTTGCGACGCATTCAGACGCTTCATGCTCTCGCAGAACTTTACGGAAATTCATTCTCCTAAGATTGTTGCTCAGGGTGCAGAGGGCGGCGCAAATATATTCCACCTTGAATATTTCGGCAAGCACGCATTTCTGAATCAGTCGCCGCAGTTCTATAAGCAGACCGCAGTCGCTTTTTTTGACAGAGTGTTTGAGATTGCGCCTGTTTTCCGTGCCGAAAAACACGCTACTTCACGGCATATTAACGAGTATATAAGCCTTGATTTTGAGATGGGTTATATTGACAGTATGTATGATGTTATGGCTATGGAAACGGCTATGCTCAAATATGTTATGCAGTATGTCAAGACTGAATATGCTAACGAAATTGAGCTTCTCGAGGCCGATATTCCGGAAATTACGGAGATTCCGTGCGTTACGCTTCTCGAGGCTAAGGAAATCCTTGCCGATAAAGCGTCGGGAAACAAGCTTGATTTAGAGCCGGAAGACGAGGTTGCGCTGTGCGAATATGCTAAACGTGTTTGGAATTCCGATTTCATTTTTGTTACGCATTTTCCTGATGCCAAACCGCCTTTCTATGCTATGACGTCCCGTGAAGACCCCCGTCTTGCATATAAGTTTGATTTGCTTTTCAGAGGTCTGGAAATTACAAGCGGCGGTCAGCGTATTCATGATTACAACGAACAGCTCGCCAAGATGAAAGCACAGGGTCTAGACCCTGAGGAGTTCAAGTCATATCTTGAGGCGCACAAGTACGGTCTCCCTCCGCACGGCGGTCTCGGTATCGGCTTGGAGCGTCTTGTTATGAAATTACTCAAAATGGGCAACATCAGACAGACGAGTATGTTCCCGAGAGATATAAACAGATTGCTTCCGTAAAAAGTTATTCCCCCGTTCACATTGAACGGGGGATTTGTTGTTATTCAGCAGGGTTCACAGGAGTTCCGCCATTCCTGTTTTTGTCAATTGATACTATCCGAAAATTTCGTCTCTAATAATCTTTATATTCTTATCAAAATCAACGACAAGCACTTCGCCGCAGCCGCTTTTGCTCTGACCTGAATATGTTCCTTCTGCTGGAATTCTGACTTGCTTCACATCCCTGCCAAGCAGAAAAGGCGCTTGCAGAGAAAGCCAGTAAAGGTCCAGCGTACTCATGTTCGTGCCAATCTGCGGGAGGGCGTTCTTCATGATTTTTCCGAGTTTTACAGGATTAAGCGTCTTAGCCTTGGCGGCGATTTTTGTAAACACTTCTCTCTGACGTTCGGTGCGTTCAAAATCGGCGTTCCCTACATGGCGGATTCTTGAATACGATAACGCCTGTTTGCCGTTAAGTTTATACTTTCCGCCGCTCGGCAACAAATCAGCGTCTACAGGGTCGCCCATAAGACCGTTAACTTCTGCCTGAAGGATAATGTTGAGTTCCTGTGCTTCACGGTCGCTCATCTCGACCTCTATGCCGCCGACAGCGTCAACTATCGAAGAAAAGGAGAAAAAGTTGATTACAATAAAATCGTCAATCCTTACGCGGAAGTTTCTCTCAACCGTATCTATCAGCAAGTCCGCTCCGCCTTTAGAATACGAATAATTAAGCTTGTTCCATCCGTGACCTTCAATCTCAACATAACAGTCACGCATGAATGAAGTAATAATAATTTCCTTTGTTTTACTGTTCCGAGACACCAGTATAACCGAGTCGGACAGTCCTCTGTCTTCTACTTTACGCGCATCCGAGCCGATAATGAGAATGTTTTTGACATAACTTTCAGACATAAGCCCATTGTAATTATGCAGCTTTCGGCTGTCTACTTTGTGCATTTTGCCTATGAAATAAAACGCCGTACAGGAATACATTCCGAAAATCAGCATAAAAATGATGAAAAATATCAGCACAAGCCTGCCGATAAGTCCGCTTCTGCGGCGTTTTCTCGGCGTTTTCTGCGGTGGAGTCTGTTTCGGTCTCTGATTTTGCTGTCTGTTTTGCGGCGGGCGATGCTGTTGACCTTGTGACGCAGGTCGGCTTTGAGCATTACGCATATGAGGCTGCCCGACCGTATGATGACGGGGCTCATGACTCTGTGAAACGGAAGGATAAGGCTCTCCCAAGGGGATTGAGCGGCTTTGCGGACGGGGATGCCCCTTAATATCTTCAGAATACGGCTGCTCCAGCGGAATCGAACGGCTGCGGCTGTTTTGCTGCTGCGACCTTTGCGCATTTTGCAGACGCCTTTGCACACTTTTTACAGGAATATCCTGTGTATCAAGATTGTCACGGGGCTTTATGAACTGCGTCTTCTCATTGTCGGCATTACGTTTCAGATTTTTCTTAGGTTCTGGCATAATTTATTCCTCTTAATCCGTATAGACCGAGTCTATACCGAAATATTCCTCAAGCGTCAGACCGCTTTCATATATCTTTGTTGCCCAATCTACGCCGAGATAACGAATATGCCACGGCTCGTACTTATACCCCGTAATATCCGATTTACCCTCGGGATAGCGGATTATAAATCCGAATTCATGAGCATGGTCTTTCAGCCATTTGGACTCGTCTGTCTTGGCGAAAGCGTCGTTAATCGTATTAACATCAATCGCAAGACCTGTCTGATGCTCCGAATGCCCCGGACGCGCCGAAAATGTGTCGGCGGTTGCTTTGCCGTAATTCTTAACATTTTTTTCATAGGTATTCTTCTGATGCTCATATGAACGGTAAGCGGACGAATTATAGATATTCAGCCCTTCTTCTGCCGCCGCTTTTACAAGAAGTTTAAACTGGGCATTTGCCGTCGGGTCAAGTCCTGAACCGTAATCGGCAGGCAAAGGGTATGTTTTATTGACAATCAAAACCCCCTGAATATAAGTAGGCTCTATTTTCTTCGAGATTATTATATCTGTTGTCTGCTGCGTCGCCTCTTCGGTGGGCACAGCCGCTTTCGCTTCAATAACATTAACCGTAACCGTTGCGGAGAGTTCAGGATTGGCGAGTGAAATTGCCGTAATACTGCACTGTCCGCATGAAACGCCTGTAATACATCCTGATTCGCTGACTGTTGCAATGTTCCAGTCCGACGACGCCCATGCGAGCAACTTCTGTTCATGACTGATATTCGGAGGCTTATATGCGACTGTCGGAGAGATTGGTTTTCCTATTTCGACTGTTATATTGTAAAAACTGAGCATAAATGTCTCTATAACTCCTCCCGTGCTGTTTTCGCCGTTAGGCTCGGTTATGTCATCATTCTGCTGAACGTCAACAGGAACAGCGTTGCCGTTTTCATCAAGTTTCGTAGATGCCGTTACGTCTGTATTCCCCTGAAACGGTTCGGTTATATTGGTTGTATTGCCGCAACCGGTTAAAAGTGCTGCGGTCAGCATTAATACTGTGCAATATTTCAACTTCTTTATGACATTTCACTCCTTATATATGTTCTTATTTTATACTCCTTAACGGTTAAATTTTACACCGTCTTTGTAGCTTTTTGCCATTATGCCGCGGCTTCCTCCTTGACTTACGCCAGTAAGCCTGCGTCGTCATTCTTGCCTAATGACAAAAAGCTTAGCAAAACCAGTGTAAAATTCAACCGTTAAGGAGTATAGTAACTATTCAGTTGTTTTAGTGATTTTCGTTGTTTTGCACAAAAATCGGGAAGGGGTTTCGGGGACAGAGTCCCCGAGAAGCGGAGCCACCGCCCCGCAACCCCCGTATTTTCGGTGTTGATTGCAGTTGATAAAAAATATTTTTTGTGCATTATGCAATATACTGAATAGTTACTTATTTTATTATAGCACTAATAGGAAATAATGTCAACAAAAAAATTAAAACGGAAACAGGGGGCGCCCCGCCCCCTCAACTTTTTAACAGTTTCTTAGTAAAAAAACAATCATAATCCCGATTGCCGCTGCGTGTGAAATCTTTAGAAACGGAGATAATTTAACGTTTATTCCCGTGTATTTTATGTAGCTTCTCAGAGATGCGGCAAGTATAAACGCATAACACAGCGAAGTGGATATTGCACTGCCGTCTACGCCCATTTTAGGAATTAAATATAAATTGCCGCCAAGTTTAACTGCCGCGCCTATAAGCATAATTTTAAGCGGCACGCTTGCCTTGCCTATTGCTTGAAGCATACTGAAAACAGGAAAAGAAATGCACAGACACACCATACCGGGCATTAACCAACGCAAAGCAGTGACGCATATCACAACTTCATGCGGCTGGTTTCTGAACAAAAGTGTCAGAATAGGTTCGGCAAGAAAGCCAAGACCGATTGCGGCGGGAGTTGCGAGAACCGCAGCGGTGATGAGCGCCTGAGAGCTGTTTTCTTCAAGAGCCTTACGGTCTTTTCGTTCCCATGCGGAAGTTACGGACGGAAGAATGCCCTTTCCGAGCATATTTGTAACAGAAGGCACAAGATTAAAAACAGTCAGAGCTATTCCCGCAAATGAACCGTATACAAACTGCGGAAGCTCCGTCAGGTATACATTTCCGGGAAGAATATAGGTTCCGTTATATTTCTCTATGCAGTTAATAAGCGTGCCCATATCTATAAGTGCCGTAAGATTAGTCACGACTGAGCTGAGTCCTATAGGAATTGCAATAATAAGAAGCTCACGGGTTATATCCTTAGTTTTTATAAGCGTTAAGTCTCCCTTTACGGAGTTTTTTTTCGTGAATATACGGATGATAGGGAAATACAGTGCCGCCGCTGCCGAACCTAGCGTTACGCCTAGGACGCCTGCTGCCGCCGCGACCGCTTTGATGCTTAATGTCGGAAAATGCCGCATAACCCAGTCGGGATTGTTTGTAACAAGAGTGCAAAGATATATTCCTGCAAACAGTTTAACTAGGCCCTCCACAAGCTGGGAGAGGGCGGTCGGATACATATTTGACATTCCCTCGTGATACCCCCGTTCAACCGATGTAATACAGCCGAATATTACAGACGGAGCGATAAGCGTGACTGCAAGCCATGCGTCGGGGGTTTTTGCGACATTGCTTGCAAAAAGCTGTGCAGGCAGTGCGATAGCGAAACTTCCAAGAAGTCCTGTTAGTGTAAAAATTTTGAGAGCGGTCCGCCTTATTTTTTTTGCGTTGTCATAAAGTTCAAGAGCGACGCTCTGGGCAGTCAAACGTGCAACCGCTGCCGACAGTCCGGTCACGACGAGTGCATATATAGGTAAAAAAAGTGAATATGCACAGCTGAAATAACTCATACCTACGCCGCCGAGAACATTTGTAAGCGGGATTTTGAACATCGCACCGAGTATTTTAGTAAAAGCCGCCGATACCATGAGAATCAGCGAAGCTTTCAGGAAATTTTGTTTTTTCATGTCAAACTCCTTTGCGGACTTAGGAATCGTAAAACAATAGCTTGAACGTTTGCCTTGCCTTTTTGCCGTTATGCGTTGTCAAACTTCTTGTCAGGCGACAGCCTGACTGCGTTCGTTTTCCTAGCCTAATAACAAAAATTCTGCGGCAAACTTATTCAACCTATCATTTTACAATTCCTAACTTTTTTAAAAATATATGTTGCAAATTCTTAAAATATGTGGTATAATGTTATTTATAACCGTCATTGACAATTATTTTTGGAGGTTGCTATGAACTATATTTTTTCAGATAAAGTATCCGGTCTGCAGGCGTCGGCAATCAGAGAAATTTTGAAATTCACGTCGGTACCGGGGATAATATCTTTTGCGGCGGGAAATCCCGCCCCCGAAGCGTTCCCGTGCGATACCGTTGCAGAGATTTCTGCTGATATTCTAAGCAAAGAACCGATTCTTGCCATGCAGTACAGCATTACGGAGGGTTATACTCCCTTGCGTGATTTGCTGAAAGAAAGGATGGCTAAGCAGGACTGTTTCAACGGCGATATTGACGACCTTATTATTACTTCGGGTGCTCAGCAGGCCAACGAGCTTTCATGCAAAGTGCTCCTTAACCCGGGTGATACGCTTATTTGTGAGTCGCCGAGTTTTATCGGCTCACTTAATGCGTTTAAATCTTACAATGTCAACCTTGTGGGTATAGAGCTTGAACATGACGGTATAAACCTTGAAAAACTTGAGGAAGCCGTCAAGTCGGGCGGAGTGAAGCTTCTGTATCTTATTCCGAATTTTCAGAATCCTACAGGACTTACGATGTCATGGGAAAAGAGGGTTGCCGTTTATGAAATGGCAAAGAAGTATGATTTCATAATTCTTGAAGACAACCCCTACGGTGATGTTCGCTTCAATGGCGAAAACATTCCGTCAATTAAGTCGCTTGATTCCGAAGGCAGGGTAATCTACAGCGGTACGTTCTCTAAGACGCTTTCGCCAGGCTTCCGTGTCGGATATGTGTCCGCACCGAAAGAAATTATCGGTAAAATTGTTGTCTGTAAACAGGTTGCGGACGTTCATTCTAATATATGGGCTCAGGTTGTCTGCCACAGGTTTATGAGTCAGGTTACCGAGGATTACTACGAGAGATTGCGTGCAATTTACAAACGCAAATGCGACCTTATGATTGACAGTATCGAGAAACATTTTTCGGATAAAATTACGTTTACAAGACCCGACGGAGGACTGTTCATTTGGTGTACTCTCCCCGAGGGTAGCGATATGTCGGAATTCTGTAAGATAGCTGTTGCGGAACACAAAATCGCAGTAGTACCGGGCAATGCGTTTTGCATTTCGGAGAGCGACAAAACAAGTTCGTTCCGTTTGAACTTCTCAACACCGGCCGACGAGCAGATAATCAAGGGCATTGAGATACTGGGCAAACTTACTAATACTATTCTCTGATAAAAATACAGACAAAATTTGCTGAGGATATTTTTCGTCTGCATAGGATGACGACGTAGCCATACTGGCGTATGTCGAGGAGGAAGATAACGGCAGGCGTAAAATAAACCGCAAATTTTCTATGTTTTTATTGGAGAATAGTATAAAGATATGTTTGATTAAGGTTTCTTCCTCCGTCGAAGGCTGTGGAATAAACGAGAAACTATGTAACTATTCAGTATATAGCATAATGCACAAAAAATAGTTCTTAGCAACCACAATCGGAAACGAAAAACGGGGGATTTCGGGACAGAGCCCTCGAACCCTCCCCCGATTTTTTGTGCAAAACGACGAAAAGCATCAAAACAACTGAATAGTTACGAAACTATTAAAAATTTGAAAGAGGTAAAATTAGTTATGGCAAGACGTTCACCACTGGACAGATATCCTGTCTCACAGGAATACTTAATGGCAAGGGCTCAGGCTCTCACCTGTCCGCCGGATATGTTTAACATGCCCATAAAAACCGATGAAGTTTACGGTGTTGTTATTGATATGCCGATGACGCAGGAACTTCTCGTATCAATGGTCTGCTTCATTAACGGTGCGGCAAATCTTTATTTCAACAGCGGCTCCGAATATTCGGGCGCTTCTACAAGATACAGAAATCTTGTGCAGGTTACACGCGCACTCGTCGCAAATGCTACGGCTCTCACGAAGCAGTGCGACAGGGTTAAGGCGTTCGACCTTCCTATGGAAAGAAGTCATTTTGTTCATCTGATTACGAAAAGGGGCGTTTACAAGACTGTTCTTGACCCTATGAAGATAGGCGAGGCGACAGCGGAAATGCGCGGCGTGTACAGTCTTTATATGCGTGTGATGGAAGAACTTCGCAGTTGTCAGCTTAAGGACCAAGCTTTCGGCAGCGGTAAGTAGTCGGTGAAGGAAATGGACAAAAAGCTAATCCTAAGCGGCATTCAGCCGACGGGCACGTTCACGCTCGGCAACTATATCGGTGCGGTTCGTAACTGGAATACTCTGCAGGACGAGTATAACTGTCTGTACTGCGTTGTTGATATGCACGCAATTACCGTTAAACAGGAGCCTGCAAAGCTTCGCAAGAATACTCTTGACGCATATGCGCTTCTTATGGCTTGCGGAATTGATGTTGAAAAATCGACGCTGTTCATTCAGAGTCACGTGAAATCTCATGCGGAGCTAAACTGGATTCTAAACTGTTCCACACAGTTCGGAGAACTTTCAAGAATGACGCAATTTAAAGATAAGAGCAAACGTTATGCCGATGACATAAATGCGGGGCTTTTTACATATCCTGTACTTATGGCGGCGGATATACTTACGTATAATGCCGATTTAGTGCCTGTCGGCATTGACCAGAAACAGCACCTTGAGCTTGCACGCAACATCGCTCAGCGTTTTAACCAGCGTTACGGCGATTTGTTTACCGTTCCCGAGCCGTATATTCCCGAAGTGGGAGCAAAGGTTATGTCTCTTCAGGAGCCTGAAAAGAAGATGTCCAAGTCTGATGATAACGCTAATGCGTGCGTTTTTATTCTCGACGACAAGGATACCGTTATCCGCAAGTTTAAGCGTGCAGTGACCGACAGCGGCTGCGAGGTTCGCTATGCCGACGGTAAGGACGGAATAAATAATCTTATGACAATCTACGGAGCCGTTACAGGCAAGGATTTTTCGTCAATTGAGGCTGAATTTGACGGCAAGGGCTACGGCGATTTCAAGATAGCGGTCGGCGAAGCTGTCGCCGACTGTCTCGCACCTATCCGTGAGAATTTCGCAAAACTCAGCACAGATAAGGCTTATTTGAAGAAATGTTACACTGAGGGCGCAGAAAAAGCTCTCCGTATCTCTCAGCGCGTCGTAACAAAGGCTATGCGTAAAGTCGGATTCGTGGACCGTTAGGAATTGTGAAATAATAAGTCGAACGTTCAAGTTATTGTTTCACAGTTCCTTAAAGGCTGTAATAGGTTCGTCAGAGACATTGTACAGTCATTTAGGCAGAAAACTGTTGTTAATTAATAACAAAAGAAAAAAGCAAAAACCGCTATATTACGTTAAAACGCCGAATTTTCGTAAAACCCTTGCATTTTAGCCGAAAATAGGTTATTATATATAGTAGAGACTTTAGAGGAGCATTAAATTAATGGTTGAATACTGGCAAAAAGAAAGCTATGGTATAGGCGATTTGCTTGATATTGTGAGACTTTTGCGAAGCGAGGGCGGGTGCCCTTGGGATATAGAACAAACCCATGCTTCTATCAGGAACGGTTTTATCGAAGAGGTCTTTGAAGCTGTCGAAGCGATTGACCTTGAAGATACAGCTCTTTTGCGTGAAGAATTAGGCGATGTTCTTTTGCAGGTTGTCTTTCACTGTCAAATTGAAACAGAACAGAGCGGATTTAATTTCGCCGATGTTTGCGATGAGATTTGCAAAAAACTGATTGTCCGGCATCCCCATGTTTTCGGTAATGTTATTGCAGATTCTACTTCTGAAGTGCTGAAAAACTGGGATAGCATTAAAATGGACACCAAAGGGCAGCAATCATATGCAGATACGCTCAGGGATGTAGCAAAGTCTTTGCCCGCATTAATGCGAGCTCAAAAAGTAGGGAAGCGTGCAAGCCGTGCAGGTATGGATTTTGCAAGTGCGAATGCTGCAATTGCAAGTATTGACGCCGAGAAGCATGAGTTTGACAGAGCTGTGGCATCAGGAAACAAGTCGAAAATTGCCGATGAATTGGGAGATTTGTTGTTTTCCTGTGTTAACGCCGCAAGGCATCTTGACCTAGACGCTGAGGAAATCCTCAGTAAATCAACCGATAAGTTTATCAGGCGTTTTGCTAAAACAGAGGAGCTGATAGCGTCGGATAATTTAGAGTCCATGAATCAGTTGAGTTCCGATGAGCTTGACTTTTATTGGGAAAAAAGCAAGAAAATTATTTTGGAGGAATTACAATGAAAAAAAGTGAATTAGTAGCAGCCGTTGCTGCAAAGGCAGATTGCACAAAGAAAGACGCAGAACAGGCTCTTAACGCTGTTATCGGTGCTTTGACCGACGCTCTCGTAGCTGGCGAAAAGATTGCAATCACAGGTTTCGGTACGTTTGAAGTTCGCGACAGAGGCGAAAAGAAATGCATTAATCCAAGAACTAAGGAAGAAATGATTTGCCCGCCTAGCAAAGCGCCTACATTCAAGGCTGGTAAAACACTTAAGGACGCAGTAAACAAGTAAGTCCTACATTACATCCTTTTTATGTGAGTAACAGTGAATAGAGATAGCGAACGGTTATGCGGTTTGAGGAAGCCACGCTATAACTGTTTACTTTAGCTGTTCACTGTTCACTATAAATCGGGGGCGTAGCTCAGTTGGGAGAGCGCTTGAATGGCATTCAAGAGGTCATGGGTTCGATCCCCACCGTCTCCACCAAAGCAAATCTAAAACTGCAATAATTCAGGATTAGAAACTTTCAAAAATCCGCCTTTCGGCGGATTTCTTTGCATTTGTACTGTTCCCTTTTTAAAATATAGTAACTATTCAGTAATGCACAAAAAATTTTTTATCAACTGCAATCAACACCGAAAATACGGGGGTTGCGGGGCGGCAGCCCCGCTTCTCGGGGACTCCCGTCCCCGAGCCCCTTCCCGATTTTTGTGCAAAACAACGAAAATCATCAAAACAACTGAATAGTTACAAAATATAAACAAAATTTGCTGAGGATGTTTTTCGTCTGCCCAAGATAACTATGCAGACGGGCTGTCTCCTGCAAAGGAGGAAGAAACAAGAAAAACCTTAAGTTGACGCGTTATCGGAGGTTATTTTAGATAATGCACCAGTACCTTAACAGCCTCGTTAATGTCAATCGGTTTGCCTAAATGCCCGTTCATACCTGCATTAAGGCATTTTTCTATATCTTCCTTAAAGACGTTCGCAGTCATGGCTATAATCGGGACGCTTTTTGCCTGTTCATTCGGCATATTCCTTATTATTTCAGTCGTCTGCAAACCGTCCATTTCCGGCATCTGCATATCCATAAATATAAGGTCGTACCTTGAGGGGTCAGCCTTAAACGCTTCAATAGCGTCTATTCCGCCTGTTGCCGTTTCAACCGTTAAATTCGTCGGCTCAAGAAGTGCGGAAACTATTTCAAGATTTATATCAATATCGTCAACAACAAGTATTGTTTTACCTGAAAGGTCAACGTTTTGCACATCGACTGCATCATCTTGTCCATCGGATGAATTACTTTCGGCAATCCCCAGCACCGCCGTCATGTTAAAATATGAACCTTTTCCGATTCCTGAAACAACCTCAATATCGCCGTGCATCATCTCAATAATCCGCTTTGATATAACAAGTCCCAGACCGCTTCCGCCGTATTTGCGTGACGTTCCCGCCTCAGCCTGTTGAAACGCACTAAAAAGCTTCTTTTGCTGCTCCTCTGAAATTCCTATACCCGAATCCTTTACGGAAATTTGAATCTTACAACGGTTCCCGTCATCCAAAAGCTCCAAAAGTTTAATGTTAAGCCTAATATTTCCGCCTTCAGGAGTAAACTTAACAGCATTGGAAAGGATGTTGGTTATAACCTGAGCAAGACGCTGGTCATCACCGTTAAGACGGTCGGGGATTGAACTGTCAATATTCATATAGAATTTTTGATGCTTATCCCTTACGTTTTGTGCAACGACGACCAAAACCGTGTCAATCATATGCGAAAGACTGAAATCAGCGAATGCAAGCTCCATTTTTCCCGACTCGATTTTTGATATATCAAGAATATCATTCACGACGCCGAGCAGATGTGTTGAAGCTTTGCCTATTTTCTCAAACGCCAAGTTCTTTCTTGAAATATCTTTCTCGCCGCGGCCGATAGCAGTCATGCCGATAATTGCATTCATCGGCGTCCGGATTTCGTGGCTCATAGACGACAGGAAATTGCTCTTCGCTTTACTTGCCGCAAGGGCTTCCTCCTGCGACCGCTTGAGGGTTGTTACATCGTGCAGCATAAGGATATACCCTATGTCATTGCCGTCATCATCATTCATCGGCACAAAGAGACAGTTAAAATAACGCTGCTTATTTTCATGAATTCTGTTTTGGAACATCGCTTCAAAAGTTGCTGTATTCCGTGATATAACCGCAGCGTCAAGCGCGTCCTGGAAATTCTGACTTGATTCGAAATGCGGAAGATTTCCGAAAACTTCGTGTACCGTACGTCCTAAAACATCGGTAATCTGAGCGAAGCCTGTGCTTCTTACAAAGAACGACGTGCAGAATTCAATTCGGTTTGTATGCCCGACAAAGGCAATTGTATTGGGAGAATTTTCAAGCAGAATCGCAAGATAGCGGTCGCGGGCACGTTGAACAAACGTGCTTGCTTTTTGCTGATTAAGCACAGTCACGTAAGCGGTTTTCTCTCTGGCGATAGCGTTATTGAGGTTACGCACTTCACGTTTAAGCTTGCGGTTTTCCAACTCAAGTTCAGCCAGTCTGGCTTGCATTTCTTCTGTATTCAAAATTCTCCCCTCCTTTCCTTAGGAACTGTTAAAAAACAACTTGAACAATTATCAAAAGCTATAGTTCCCAGTTAAAACTAAAACGTCACCGCACAGAATGTATAGTTGTGAAAACGGTTGCATAAATTGCCGTCATTATCTTTCATGGGACAGATTTCTCCGCCCGAATAACCCATCATGAAAGGCTTGCCTATCGATGTGAGCGTTTCGGTAATGATTCTCAGCTCGGCTTCCTGATCCGGTGCAAGCATAATATAACGTGTAATACACGGCAGCAGCAGCGTGGCTTCCCTGTCTTCCTTTCGGATAATGCTTTGAAGTCCCGCATCAATAGTTTCTCTGATGCCTGCCTCATCAATACAGCCGACAGAGAAAGAAGTTCCGACAGGCATCCTGCCTCCGGTAAGGACGGAACCGTCTTCAAAAAGAGAGTAAAAACCGAGTGCAACAGGTTCAACTGCACCGTCGTAATATATCATAAGGGGCGTTGTCGTTATATTTTCTTTTGCAAGAATAATTCCGATGCCCTTGAGATATTCAAGAATAGGCATATCGTTGACTTCATATATGACGGCTCCTTCGCTCTTTGTGATAATCGCACGGCTGTTTGCAATGTTGCGTTCAGGTATCGACTCAATGATAAACGTCGGCTCAACAGGACCGTTCATGAAAAGCATGGCCACGCCTGCCGGATTGTTTTCTCCGTTGCAGAAAGTCTCGACAGCCTCATAATTAAAGTCGATATTGTTGGTTATAGCACCCCACAGAGGAATACCGTGACAGGCCTTGTCCATAGCCTCAACAATTTCATACCCCGAAACTTCGCGGATATACGGCATAAAAGTAAAAATCAACGCAGGGTCGCTGTCAACTTTTGCACGCACTTCATCGAAAAGCTGCTGTGTTGCGGTCATATAGTTATCGCGGTTAATCGGAATCATACCCGCCTCAAACGTAACCTCGTCGCTTGTCAGGATTGTAATGTTCAATTCATAAAGGCTGAAACCGTGTTTATCGGAATTCGCAAAGGACGTCATTCCTATTACATTAAACCCAAGTCTGTCGCTTATAGTCTTTGCAACCCCGCTGTCAATAAAATCGCTGTGACAGAAGATAATTCCTCCTGAGTTTTTTTTGAGCTTTGTGAGGTCTATCTGTTCCGTAAGCTCGTTAAAAGCTATGTCAATGTCGTCAATTTCAGTAATGCGGGCAGTAAACATCTCAATCATAACAAATCCCATCCTTTATAATATTTTTCTTTCAAAATGTCGATAATGCATATTTATATTATAACATATTTTAATGTATAAATAAAGAACGTTATGTAAAATTTCGTAACTATTCAGTTGTTTTGATATTTTTCGTTGTTTTGCACGAAAAAATCGGGAACGGAGTCCCCGCAACCACGTATTTTCGGTGTTGATTGCAGTTGATGAAAAATGTTTTTTGTGCATTATGCAATATACTGAATAGTTACAAAATCCTCAATCCGTAGAGTTCGTTTTATCTTAAATCTTGTAATCTTAGTCAAAGCCTAAGATTACGCTCGCCGACTATGTCGGCGGGCGGGGGGCGAGACCCCC
>Ga0209737_10001411_pt1 | contig 17337 bp, 12 predicted proteins | sample TergutCu122P3_FD_187284 | JGI IMG/M metagenome (GOLD analysis project Ga0209737, IMG submission 187284) | Cubitermes ugandensis P3 segment gut microbial communities from Kakamega Forest, Kenya - Cu122 P3 (SPAdes) (version 2) | ecosystem: Host-associated > Arthropoda: Insects > Digestive system...
AGGCACCCCCAGTTGTTGCCCAAGAGTACCCCCACTACCCACAGGCTCCGCAAGTAAAGGCAACTCCAAAAGATACGAATAAACCCCATCCGAACCCCCCAAAATAACATTAAACAAAGTAGACATAATCACAGGAGTAGCAAGATAAATAACAAGCATAGTAAGCGTAAAAAACGCAATCAAAATCCCCGCATCCACACCCAAAATAGCACGTTTAGACCTCAACCGACAAACTAACTCTTGCAACTTTTCACGAATCTGATTACGCCAATACTGAAAATTCAATAACTACACCATACACCAAATATACCAACATTTTAAAAGCCGAAAAGCAAACCAACTAAGAACAGCAAACTTTGTTCAGTTTAACAGAGTTTATTGGAAAAATGTAATCCACAAGAAGACCCAATATACCCATGTAACCGCTATTGTTTAAATGTCATACCTGTGCTATCATACGATATGATGTTGCCGATAAAATACATGGAGATACCAAATAATGAGTGTATAGGCAAAAACATTGTCTTTATTTCAGACTTACATTTTGACTTCGTTAAGGACACGACAGCCGAAAGTGGTCATCGATATGCACCCGAATTAAGTGAACGTATCAAAGATGATTTTATTAAGTATGTAAAAGAAAAGCATTCAAACGATATTGTTTGTTTGGCTGGCGACTTTTACACCAGTTTTCAAAAAACGCTCTCGTTTATTAAGGAAATGGAACAAAATAATATTCTAGGTTTTTTTGTTCTTGGTAACCATGATTATTGGCATAAACCTGCACAGTTCACGCATGAAGAAATAGTAAAAATATTTGAAGAAGAAACTATTGGACATTGCTATTTCAAATTTCTTTCAACAGGCAAAAAGTACTACATTGATGATGTTTGTTTTATTGGTGATACGGGTTGGACAAGTTTTAGACGATTATATTGGCGATTTACAAAAAGAGAATGTGTCAGAGATATTAAAAATCTTAAACAATTTATGCAATTGATAGATGCAACGCTTGTTCGTGATTTTGACCCTGTTCGTATTAAACAATTTCATAATGATTGGATAAAGTTCGCAAATTCTATTTTACAAAAAGAAGAAAAAGTGTTTATTCTTACGCACTACCCAATGTTTGATATAACCCAAGAAGATAGCGATTGTTGGTGGAGTTCGACAACCGATTTATTGGATCAAGATAATTGTTGGAAAGTCTTTGGACATATTCATTCTAATCACGAAAGAGGCAATAACATAACAAGTCAAAGGGGTTATCAAAATAAAGTTTTGAAAGAAAATACGCCACAGTTACGAGAAGAAATTTACAATGATATTCTTAAACGTGAGCACTGGTGGCAAGAAAAAGATTTACAAAACAGGTTAAAAGAATTAAAAGAACGTAAGCAGCAAAAAGGCGAAAAAGTTACCGAAGAAGATATACATAAACTTAGATCGAAAGTACCACAAATTAAAAATCGAGAACAAAAAATAGATTTACGAGTAGACTATGAGCTTAAACAAGTAACAACTCAGTATTCAATGGAAAACTTTGGTGTATTGATAAAATTAAGTGACCGTCGAGATTTACTCGCTCCATTTCAATATGTGCTTTCTAAACACTATTCGTCATCATTAGTTAAAGACCCAAACGAAGAAACACAGTTAGTTAATTCAGTAAGACGATCTGGCTACAGAAGACCCTCGGCAAACAAAGTTAATTTTGCATATTTATCCGAAGATAAAGAAGGGTATCTTGAAAAAGTGCGAAAAGTAATCGAGTTATCGGCAAATCAAGGTGATACCCGTATTGGATATTATTATAAACTTGCGATAAAGGGCGAAACTATTGCGACATTAAATGCTTGTGCTGACTATCTCGAAAAGCATGATATTCTTGATGATGTACGCGCTTTCATTACTTCTGCTATAATTACAGGGTATGCATGGAATGAGTTACCACAATTAATTGAAAAAATGCGACCTGTGAACGATTATGATATTGCAAGATTTTTTCTGCAATTTGTTACAATGAAAAAATACAATATTAACTTCCGAAACATTAGAACAATAGAACGGAGTCAGGACAGAAAAGACAAAATAGCGTTTGGAAACGTTGATCTTCCGTTGCCTGTAATAAATGGTAAAATGTTGACTATCGAAGATGTAATGCTAGAATTAGGGCAAACCCCGTTACTTGCTCTTGTAAATCCTGACGGCAATAAATACAAAGTTATTTGCAAAAGGTGTGGGGCGGAATTGGAACGGATAAACCGCGAAAAACCAAATACATGCGAAAATTGCAGGAAAGTAACTACAAAAACCACAAACTAACAGAATACAGGTTTGGGTTGTAGCTGTTTACTGTTTGTTTTTTATGAGGTATGTAATGAAGCTGATGATTATTGCTATGATGACTATGGTTATGAGGTATATTGTGGCTTGGGTGAGTGGGATGTGCCATTGTGGGGTAGAATATGGTTGAACGGATATGATTTTGTGGAATGTTGTACCCCAAACATTTGTTGCTTCTATGTAGAGTAGTGCTTCACCAGAGCTTGTTAGGGCTATTGTTGTTTTGTCTTTTTGTATTGGGATTTGTGGTCGACCGTAGAAGCCTAAAATGTCTTCCATTATTGTGCTGTAGCCTGTGTAGTATTGGTAGAATTGTTCATGTTCGGTGGGCATTTTGACTTGTTCTTGGGGTATGGTTAGTTCAAGGGTTTTTAGCAGTTTAAGGTTTAGTTGGTTTTTTTGAAGGTTGTTCCAGTTTTCAGTGGGTAGGTTTGTGATTTGGTAGATTGTTATGTTGATTAGTCCTCCAAGTTCTTTTTGGGCGTCTATTTGTAGTATGGTGTTTTGGGGTGAATCCGATAGTGTTGTTATTTGTAGGGGTGCGTTGTGGTCGAAGTTTATGGGTAGGTGATAGGTGTTGTTGTTTTGAAAGTTTATTTGCACTGTTTTTTGCAATGTAGTTTTTTGTTGTTGCCCAGCGGTTATTTGCAGATTGTAGTATAGGGGACTGGTGCGTTTCAGGGCAGCCTCAATAGATCCTGTGCCTGTGAAAGTTTGTGCTCCTGAGTTATAGAGATCTTCTATGGCCATTTGTAGGGCTACTGGGTCTGTTGTTTGTGTTTCGAGGTTTGAGCGTAAGATGTCGGTGGTTGTGATGTTTAGGGCAGATTTAAAGACGGCATCTATGGTGACTGTGTTGTCTATTATCCAGTTTTGAAGGTTTGAGTCCCATTTGTAGGCTGTTGCGTTTATTGGTTTGTCGAAGAAATCGTGTTCACAGGTAAAGTTAGCCTCAAAAAATCTTGGTACTCCAAAGAGGTCACAACCAATTGACAAATTGTAGTAAAGATTGCTGGTAAAGTTTTGGTTAGCGATTTCTTTGGTTACTTTTGGGTTTAGTTGGTATTGAAGTTTGGCGTAACGCTCCTGCGCTGTAAAGTATATGGGTGCTGGGTTGAGGTTTGTTATTGTTTGATTTTTACTTACCCCAGCATCTTTGGCGATTTGTTCTAAATCTTTATTGTGAGCGTACAGGACTGTTACTGTGTTTCCAAAAGGTGTAGTGGTTAAGGTTCCATTTGGAGAATTTATTTGTTCTAATAGTTGGTTTTGCAAATCTTTCGGAGTTACAGTTTGGGGGTCTAAGTTTAGGTTAATTGCTGGGGGAAAAATGATGCTGGCCTGCCACTCAAACCACTCATAACCAGACCCATCTACTGACAAAGTTTTTGTCCAAGCATAGGTGTGGTTGGTGTTTGTTTCCCAAAGAAACATAAAGGGTAATTCGCTGTTTAGATAGTTTTTTCCATCAACATTTAGGACTGGTTGGTTGATTTTGGTGTTTATGCCTTGGGTTAGAAATTGGACGTTTGAGGATTGGTTAAGAAAACTACCTACAGTGAGACTGGGGGTTAGGGTTTGTTGCATGTTGTCTGTTTCAGGTATTTTTTGTGCGTAACCTGTCCATGTGTAGTCATCTATTATGGCTCGTTGGTTAAGGTTGTAATTGGGACCATTGCCGTCATAGCGTACAATGAATACAAACGGTTTATCATAACTCGAACCACTCCCAGATGGAATTGTGTAAGCAAGTTCCACTGCAAAATGTGGATCATACTCTACAATTTGAACCCTCAAAACGGTTTCCGCTATCACAGGTATTGTGTTATTTTCAACTTCGGAAAAACAACTACCAAAAGCATTAAAATAAAATGGATAAACACCTGCAGTAGCAGAAGATAAAACTTCAAAAAAACCCCACCCAGACTCAGAACCAAAACTACTATCAAACATGTCAAACGCCAACGAATCATAGCTAATTTCTACGTTTTCAAAATCAACACCCACCGCTAACGTAACAATGTAGTATAGTTCAAATTTGTCATTAGGATAAAATGTGCCATCGTCATTAATCGCAGGTTTGGCATATTTATCGAGCAGAGGTTCAATTGTTATGGTAAGGTTAATCTTTTGATCACTTTGAGCAACGCTCTGTGCAGTTAAACTTGGAATCTGTAACGCCGAAGTGACTATTGTTAAAGTTAGAATGAAAACCAAAAATTTGGTTTTTCTTTCACAAAATAACCTTGAAAATACCAATTTTGCAGGTTTCCTTAACCATGTACTTGAATTCATACTGTCATCAAAAGTTGTTCACACAGCATTTTAAAAAGTAAATCAAGTAGTGCACATATTTGTTTATGATGATTGAGATTATCTTTAATTCTGGCCTCCAGCTGTTTCGGTTGGATAAAAGGTTGATCGAATATTGCAAGTTATATAAAACTAAAATAAAGCACACTAAAAACTCAGGCATACTTGCGAAGAATATAAGTAAAGAAGACTATTAAATATTGATATGGGCAAAATAGAAGATTCAACGCGCTGTCTATCAGCAATCGCATTATTTGGTGAACTGTATAGTCAGCAAAGGGATGTTTACGATATAGTTTGTTTATTCATTAATGCAGTAATCACAAAAGAGCAACTCAAAATTTTTACAATCCAAGATCTACAACGATCTTTACAGAAAAATTTCGATTTTTCAATTCCAAACGCTGTTATTGAAAATGTATTAAAGCGAAAAATGAAAGATAACATAGCAAAAAGTCATAGCAACTATAGTGTAGTGACTATACATAGTGATCAAATTGTAGACCCTAGAAAAAATGAAATTGAGAAATCACACAAAAAGATTATTGATGAACTGCTATTGTTTATCGGCGAACATAAAAAACGAAATATTTCTGATGATGAAAAAGAGAAAATTTGTAATGCCTTTTGCAGTTATCTTTTAGATGATGAGAAAAAAAATACGGAATATACTGTGTTAATAGCAGCTTTTTTTGTTTCAATTAAAGATGATGCTGAATGTGTGAAAATGGTAAACACAATTAGAGAAGGAGCAATCCTTTATACAGGTCTTGTTTTTTCGCCTGAATCATTCAGCACAATTGGGCATTGGAAAAATGATTTAACAATATTCTTGGACACAGAAATGATGTTTCATTTTGCAGGTTACAATGGGACTGTATTTAAGGAAATGTTTGCTGAGTTTTTGCAACTTGTTAGAGAGGTAAATACTCTTGAAAACAGTAAATCACGAATTTCATTAAAGTACTTCCAAGAAATAAAGAAAGAGATAGACGCATATTTTCATTTTACAGAAAATTTAGTTGGAAAAAGTGACCATGATGTAACTCAAGATGCAATGCGTGCGATTCTTGATGGATGCAACAATCGTGCTGATGTATTACAAAGACGAGCAGAGTTTTACAGTTTGCTACAACAAAATGGTATAACAGAGGCTGATGTTAACAATTACTATTCTGAGGAGAATAATCCATACAATCTTTCGAGCGCCATTATAGAAGAGTTTGCAACATCACCTAATGTACTTGAAGATTGGACGTTTTTAAATTACATTAGTATTCTTCGGAAAGGAAAGGTTTCTGCTGCAATTGATGGTATTGGAAGTATATTTCTTACAGCAACAAATGTTGTGTTAAGAATGGCACTTGATGGAGACATTCGTCAGAAGGGAATACCATTAGCAACTGATATTGGTACATTTACATGTAAATTATGGTTGAAACTGAACAAAGGATTTGGCGGGAATAACGTTCCAAAATCATTCGACGTAATAACGAATGCACAAATAGTACTTTCAGGGCAATTGAACATCTCTCTTGCTGATAAACATGCTGAGTTAGTACAAAAAATGAAAACTGGTGCTATAACTGAAGACCAAGCAATTGAATTATTAGCTAGCTTCAAAGAACAAAAAAAGACTCCCGAAGCCATAACGAAGGATTATGTGGATGATCTGTTAAGTACGTTAGACAAAAAAAGTGTTGATGATGTGCTAAAAGCACACGCAACACTTCGAGCTAAATCAAAGGAACAACAAGAAGAAAATTGTAAATTGCTACAGAAAAATAATGAACTAGAACAAAAAAACAAGCAAGCTGAAGAGACGATTGAAGAAAAAGATGCAGTAATTAATTCTTATAAAGAAAAAGATAAACAGAATGAGGTAAAGCGAGAGAAGAAACAAAAAAGGATAAAGACAATCTGCGGTGCCTTTTTTGTTTTGTTTATATTGACTGCAATTACTGCAGTAATCTATTATGGTTATTTGAATAATGTAATTTCAATATTTTCTATTATTGCGTTGGTTGTAACAATACTAGGGTATTTAGGGTTAACACCCACAACAATAAAAACACGACTAACAAAAAAATGAGTGGGCAACTAGCGCTTTGTTGTGAGTGCCACTTTAAAGGCATCTTAACTAATACACCGCATATTTTTCTTTCTTTTAAAATTGTGGTGGGCTTTAGTTTGATGTTGTGAACAGATTTGGTTAATTACTATGGTTGTTGGATTGAGGTTAGATCTCTTATTACATCAAAGTTGGAGTCTACAAATTTTGTTTCTGTGTTAGATACACTGTATCGTGTGTCCAAGCCCTTTCGGTTCCTTATTGTAAACACCAAAGATAAGACCCTTGTTGAGCGGGTATTGGTTAGGTTTTATTTGCAGTTTTATGATGAGCAGACAAAATTGCAGGTATCAAACATTATACGAGCGCTATTAGATGTAGAGGTTGTGTCGGTTGATTTTCCTGTTTTGGAACCGTTTGGGGTTTGTTTGGATCTAGAATTAGCTAAACATTATGCTTTGCCAATAGTTAATTCTCAACAGGAACCACTGGTTAATCTTGTAGACGAGTTAGTTGCATCTTTTGCAGGCACTGAAACCTGTCTTGAAATTACCGCCGTAGCTGACCCAAACGCATCGTTGGGTGTTCGAAAGTTTGTGTACGAAAAAACCTCCTCTAACGCTGGTTTAAACAAGAACCTCATTGATCAGGGTACGGGTTTTTTAGGAGAAGCCATAGGAATGACCACAAAAGACACTCCAGTCAAAAAATCTGTCCAAGTCAAGGTTGATTCTTGGACAAGAGAATGTGTACGAAATGCCGAGAAGAAACTTGTTAGCAATCTCTTCACCTGTCAAATCCGCATTTTTGGTAACTCGATAAAAAACACCACTGGCGTTAAGAGTGCGTTGCCGTCAGCTATGAATCATTTTAGAACCTTTAAAACAGCTAAAAAGCAACATTTAACATCCAAACTAAAAACACCCCCAAAACACCACATACGAAACCATGTCCTCTGCAACCTATGGTGGACAATGCCACTCTGTCTGCTTTTGTTTACAGGAGTTTTGGGATGGTTTAATCCTCTAAACTTTATCACCACAATCTCTACAGCCGATTTAGTGCTACCTGTTTTATCGGTGGCTTTAGCGGTTTGTTTATTTGTAGCCTTTAAAAAACGTCATTCCATAGTGCTTTCCACTTTTGAGCTATCTCAAATTATCGGCTTGCCTTCTGCTATAGAGAAGCTTCCAGTGGTCCTTGGTAAAGTTCCCATTTCACGAATGCAACTAGGCACCAAGCAGACAATAGATGAACAAAATCAAGTAGTTTATTACTTACATGGCTTTCTTGACGAGGAGGAGGATGTTGATGTTTGATTTTTAAAACCCCTGCAGTTTAAGGGTGATGAAATATGTCGTTGTTAATGTGGTTGCCGTTTGTTTTTACTTTAAGCGTTTTAACCTATGCATGTGTATATGATCTTAAAGAACGTCAAGTGTCTAACTGGGTATGGCTTTTTGTTTATCCCATAGGCTGTTTAATGACCATTGCAGCGGTAGTGTTTGGTTTGCTGTCGCTTTCGGTTGTTTTGGTTTCAGTTTTTGTTGCGGTGGGGTTGGTGTTTGTTTTGTTTCGGACGGGGTTTTGTGGCGGAGCAGATCTAAAAACTCTCTTATTTATCGCCCTAACCACCCCAACCCTCCCCCACAGCCTCAATCCAACACTAAACCTCCCACCACTACCCACGATCTTAACCGTTTTTTGTAACTCAATCCTACTAAGCCTAATATGGCCACTAACAATTTTCACTTTAAACCTAAAAGACACCCTAAAAGGCAACAACATGTTTGAAAACATAAAACTCTCTATACCCCAAAAAGTTAGACTATTTTTTACCGCAAGACAAACACCCCTTGAAAAATTAGGTGGGTTACGGTATTTTCCTGCTGAGCAAATAGAGATTCAAAAGGGGCAACCCACCCGAAAACCTCTACGGCTTATGAAAGCCGAAACAGACACAACAAAACACCTAAACAACCTAAATGCTCACAAACATCTATACAAAAAAGGTGTACTTGCCTCACACACCATACCCACCATAGCCCTCTTCACCATAGCCCTAGCAATAGCACCTTTAGGCAACCTATTCTTCTGGACAATCACCCTGTTAGGAATAATATAACAGAAGATTAGCTCAAACTTTTCTCAATAACCCTCTTTTTAACCAAATCTTCATAAAACTTTTTCACAGTCGTCTTCAGTGTTTCTTCGTCGGCTATTCCTGAGCAAACCATTTTACCCGTAAGAAAAACCAAAAACGTAGCCTTAGGCGATGTAGTCTTACAAACTGCTGCAGGAAACTTTTCAGGCTCATAAACAGCATCAAACTCACTGGTGATTTGCTCCACAGAAACCGTAGCCCCAGCCAAATCCACAGATGCTACCATATTCTTCACACAACACTCAAAACTGCAGTGGCTTGAAACTAACTTTTTCTCTTTTAGTAGGTTTAGACAAGTAGTTATGGCTTCTTCTGCTTTGGCTTTGGTTTTTGTGCCCGTGCAAACAAATTTACCATTTTGAAAAAGTAGAAACGTGACCGAAGGTGTTTTTAGTTTAAAGGATAATCCGGGAAATCTCTGCCAGTTACACTTGGAACCAACCAATTTTTGACTCGCAACTTTTAGGTCAATACCTTCACTAAACGAGCCAATCACCACAACATTTTCAATTGTAATCACAAGATCAAACATTACAATCAACACCCATACAAAATCCCAACACATAAAAAGCAAAGGCAATACAAAGTGTGCTACGTCCACAAACACCAATAGTTATACTATACCAAAATTAGAAGTTGAAGGAATCAACGGTTGTTTTTTATCATATTGCGATAGATGTTTGATTTTTCGTGAGCCATACGTGTGAAAAAATGTAAAGATACACTTGATTTTTTCTTCAGCAGCTCCATTATATGGACAACGGAAATACACTTTTAAACGTAGACTATCGTGCGCATCAAGACGTGCCCATTTTTCAGTGTCTCTTGGAATCAGTTCTATGATGTTTGACGCTTTTACTTTCACCTGTTTATTGTCTATCGCAGTCAACTCTATAGCATTGATTGTTGTTGCCCTGTCCCCAACATTTTTTAAGATGAACTCAAACAAAAAATGTTGATTAAACCCATCAGTATAATTATGTGACAAGTCTATGATTTCTAATTTTAAATGCGGACGCAGTTTTCTTATAAGAAATAAACTAGAAATAAGTGCTCCCATTATCGCATTTATTATACCTAAAACAATCTGCCAAATAACGCCTATTGCTGATGATGATACTGATCCTGCCGCTTCATCACCGTTTTCGCCCCAGAGACCGCCGCTAAAATAGTTAGAATCTTTATAATATTTGTTTCGTGAATAAGCATCTAAAGGAATATTACCACAACTTGAATAATACTTACTAAACCTTGACATTTCCATTGTTATATACATCCTAAATTTCATATTTTAGGATTTGGGTGTACATTGTTTGTTTTTAAACTACTTACGCACACATGTCGAAACAACTGGTTTTTCATCAATCAGACTCAGTCTTAAAAGTTATAGTCTACAAGTATAACGTGAAACTTCGTTAACTATTGCCAAGTAACACAATAAAGAAGGTTTTTTGCGTTGCTGTATGGTAGTGATTTGGGTTGTGTTGAGGCGCTTGGGTTGTATCGTACTAGGGATTTGGTTGAGAAGGCGTTTGGTAATATTAAGGATCGTTTGAATTTGCGGCGTGCACTTGTGTCGTCTGAGGCGGGGTTGGATGACAAGTTGTTTGTTATGTTTGTTATATTGGTTTGATTTATTTGCCGTATATTAAGCAGTGTATACAAGTGGCGGGTTTGTTTAAGGATTATACTTTGCAGGGTTTGATCATTTGGATGTTATTGAGTGTTTTGAGTATCCAAATCAGGTTTTAAAGGCAGGTGAAATGACTGAGAAGCAAAAGCAGCTCTACGCAGACCTAAAAGTAAACCCACCAACATAGTGATGAATTAACGGGAATCCAGGAATTAATGGAAAAATGAGGTGACAATGTGTGTCCAAAAATGTGGAATTTAAGACACACATTATATCCATGAACTTAACAGATTTATAATCAACCCTGAAATCCAGTAATAAAAAGCAACTATAGGTCCCATACAAATAGTTACAAGGTCCTTTAGACTATAACCACCAATACTAAACTGCCAACCGTTGTCTGCTCTGGATTTCCCGTCATCATTTGTTCCAGTTTGCTCATCATCCGCACTAAATTGCAGGTTATCGCTCGGGTTGGGGCTATATTTTGTGTTATCACCTGAACCAGACTGCCCACTACCGCCTGAACCACCGCCATTACTAGAACCACTTGAATCACCAGTGGAAGGAGCGCCCCAATTTGCGGTCAATCCAATGTTACCTGTTGTGCCGATAGGAATACGGTAACTAATTTGTCCGGTTACCTCTGTACCGTTAGCATATCTTACAGTCCAGCCCGAAAAATCATAATTAGCTCTGGTTGGGTTAGATATGGTAAGAGGAAGATTTTCCACGTTATACACAGTCGGATTGCCTGCCGCATTAGTACCGCTGCTTAAAGCGTAGGTAATAGTGTATTGAATGGGTGTCCAGTTCGCAGTTAATGTGATTTGACCTGTAACACCAGACGGAATGGAGTAAGAAACTGTTGGAGTGGTTATATCCGTTCGCCCATCAGTATACGCAACTGTCCAACCTCGGAAATTGTAACCTGTCCGAGTTGGCGCGTTTATAACTTGCGGAAGATCTGCTATAGTGTATGTGGCAGGGTTGTTAACTGCGTTTGTGCCACCGTTCAACACATAAGAAATAGCGTGCTGATTTGGCGATCCCCAATTCGCAACGAGCACAACATTTCCATAAGATCCACGAGGAATAGTATAACCAATACGTCCAGTGAACTCCGTGTTGTTAGCGTATGTTACCGTCCAACCCATAAAATTATAGCCTGTCCGAATTGGATTATTAATAGTAACTGAATTTTCTATATTGTATGTAGTTGGATTACCGGACACAGTGCCGCTATTCAATGTGTAGGTGATGGTGTATTGAATAGGTGTCCAGTTTGCGGTTAATATGATCTGCCCTGTAACGCCTGACGGAATCGAATAAGATGCCGTTGGATAAGTTACGTCTGCCCGACCGTCATTGTATTTTATCGTCCAACCTTGAAAAGTGTAGCCTGTTCGAGTGGGATTGCTTATTGACCGTGGAAGGTCTGCTATATTATACGACGTGGGATTGTTTGCCGCGTTTGTGCCGCCGTTCAAAACATAGGAAACGGGGTATTGATTTGGTGATCCCCAGTTCGCAGTCAACGCAACATTTCCATAAGACCCGCGAGGAATAGTATAGCTAATTTGACCGTTAAACTGCGTATTATTAGCGTATGTTACCGTCCAACCTATAAAATTATAGCCCGTGCGAGTTGGATTTGGGATAGCAGTTGGATTTTCCGCATTGTATGAAGAAGGTAGATTGCCGGTGATAGTGCCACTATTCAATGTGTAACTGATACTATATTGAAAAGGACTCCAATTTGCAGTCAGCGTAACAAGCCCTGTAGCACCTGACGGAATCGAATAAGAAGTCGTTGGATAGGTTACAGGAGACCACCCATTAGAATATGTTACTGTCCAGCCCGCAAAAGCATAACCCGCCCTAGTCGGGTTGCTTATAGTGCGTGGGAGTTCCGCGACAGTATATGAAGTAGGGTTTGCCGCGTTTGTGCCGCCATTCAACACATAGGCAATGGGATATTGATTGGGTGAGCCCCAGTTCGCGGTAAACACGATATTTCCATAAGAACCTCGGGGGATGGTATATCCGATTTGCCCCGCAAACTCTGTACCGTTGGCATATCTAACCGTCCAGCCTATAAAATTGTAGCCTGTTCGAGTGGGATTATTTATAGTATAAGCGTTATCAGCGTTGTATGCGGTCGGATTGCCTGATGCAGTGCCGCTGTTTAATGTGTAACTGATGCTATATTGAATGGCGTTCCAGTTCGCAGTAACCACTACATCATTCGCAGGCATGGTAAAAGTCGCGGTAGCACTATTCGCAAGCGTTATACCACCGGAATTAACCGTCCAACGCGCAAAATTGTAACCGTTACGAGTTCCGGCGTTTACGGTAACACTGCTTCTAACGGGATGACTGCCCGCGCCTGACGGCGTTGCATAACTATCATGCACTGTCACGGCAAAAGTTGTAATAGATGTGCCATATACATAGCTGATGTCAAAATTATTATAGCCCTGCGTAAAAGGAGCCGTCCACTTAACATTGTCCGCTACATATGCCCTATATGTAGCATCATGATCAGAGGCGCGATTGTACGCCGCATAAGCGCGGTTATCGGAAAACTCCACACCGCTACGAATAATGAGTCTGTTAAAATTTGTAAAGGTGTCGGTAACCCAAACACCACCCCCATTATTGGATGCTGTGTTGCCGATAATTTTGCCGCCATGTAAGTTAAAAACACCGCCGGAGATATACACGCCACCACCGTTTATGGCGGTATTTTTAGAAATTTCGCCGCCTGTCATAGTAAAAGTACCGCTACTCCATACGCCGCCGCCGTTGTAATTGCCTATAACCCTATTATTAGAAATAGTCCCGCCGGACATAGTAAAAGTACCGGTGTTGTACACGCCGCCGCCATTAAAATTTCTATTATGACCGGAAATCGTTCCGCCAGTCATAATAAAAGTGCCGCTGTTATCAACTCCGCGAGCATTAACGCCACCGGAAATTTCGCCATTAGTCATAGTAAATGTCCCGCTGACAACGTACACGCCGTTGTTTGCAATGCTACCGCTGATTTTGCCGGCGGTCATATTAAACGCGCCATTAGCGAGGTACACTCCGTTATTATTTCCGGAAATTTCGCCGCCTGTCATAGTAAAATTACTACCGCTGCCGGTGATGACCACGCCATAATCGCCATTATTAGAAATCCTCCCGCTTGATATAGTAAAGTTTCCGTTGTTTGTCACGCCGTGACCGCTATTGCCGGAAATTTTGCCTCCGGACATGAAAAGTGTTCCGCCTGAATTAACTGCTACCCCCATGCCAGTGGCACCGCTTACGTGTGTTACTGTAATGCCTGCGAGGGTCAGTTTGCCGCGATTTTCAATGGTAATAGTGCTTAAGCCGGCTGCACCGAACAACTCAAGATCAACATTGCCAATACTTCTTAATGTAATGTCTTTGTTGGCGGGAATAGTAAGTGTAGAGCCGCTAAGTCCAATCTCCCTATTAAGAGTAATAATAACAGGCACACCAGCTGCCACATTACTAATGGCAGTCCTAAGCTCTACCTCAGTCCCAACAGATAAAATGTCTTGCCCCTTCACGTCTACCGTAAACATGCAAACAAGTAAAGGTAAAATCAACAATACACAAAGTGTCGAAATAAAAACGCCACGTAAACCTAATTTTGATTTGACTTTAGACACTTAAATTAACCCTCCAATAATATCTAATAACTCATATTGTATAATTAAAAACATAATCACACAAAAAATTATGTGAATCACGGTAGCTATACCCAACCAGCCGCGCCTTCCATATAGAACGTACGCATCATCCGCGCCATATGAAAACTCCCTACCTGCCAATATACAAACCCCCTCGCCATAACCCCAAAGCAACCCTATACCCCCTACTGCATAACCCCACCATATTCCAATACTGGTTAAATAATGTCCCACCACAACACCAACAGCAGAAAGAAAAAATTGAGCAAACCCCAACATTATTCGTCTTTTTCCACCTAGATAAAAATTGTGAACCCCAAGGGGTCCGAAAAAAATGCCAAGCAACCCTGAACCTGTGCGAGATTTATCCCCACGATATCTCGTTTTCGACGTGTATGACTCAATATTAACTGTATTTTGACGCTCGGATATTGCTTTACAGACGCGTTTTATAAGCTTCACCATGGCTTTTATAAGCCCCACTGTCATTGCCAATATAATTGATATTAAAACAGATATCGCTGCTGATGCAATACCATCCGCGACCTCGCCACCAGTGTCAGGCCAGTCTGAACTTCGCTTTATGTTATTACATACAGACAAATCATAGCCATGAATACGGCGCATATGGAAAATCATACGTTTTTTCTCCTCTCATTCAAATTCTTAAATTTGCTTTCATATTAACTTTACATACATAATGTTAAGTTCCATTGTTCCTAAATTCAACTTGTTCTATAAATCACAGTATTAACAATTTTTTCTCAAATTCTGCAAAATAAGTCCTGATTACGAAAATAGCCATAATAAATGGTTTATGGTGTGGTCGCGGCACCTACATAGGCATTATTGCCACCACTATAAAAAAGCATAAATTATGAGCTGTCTTTGGACTAAATGATAAATTACAGAATTCACACAGGTATTCTGCATAATTGGCATCTATTTTTGTAGAATTTATAAATATGTAATATTCAATAGAGCTTTAGAAAACGTGCTATTAAGTATCAAGTTGTTTTTCGGAGGTCGATTTTTATCTTCCAGATTTTTTGGTCATATCTTTGAGGTACTTTACTGAAACAGTTTTGGCAGAAACTGTATTCTTCTTTAGATGTAATATAAGTGGCCCACACAAGTGATGGATGACCACATTTGCATTTTTCCACTTTGGGTAGTTCGGTTTGTTGGTAGATGGTTAGTTGGGTTTGTGGGTTTCCAGGAGGCCAGTGGTGTGCTTTGAACATATATTGTATGCCCTCAAAAACAAGATCTGCCAGTTCTATGCCGTCTTGGCGTGACAGTCGTTTTAGGTCGCCTATTAGTTGATGTTCGGTTTCGTTTCTTGCTTTTACGCTGAAATAGCCTGTAGCTTTCGGATCTGCCTGCCTAGTCACATAAACCACTTATCATGCAATTTTCTTTTTTTCATTTTTTCATTTTATGTTATCATACTATGATATGACATAATTTTTTTATTCTCTACACTTATTTAAAGAGGGAAATTGGTAATCTAGAAGCGATTTTTATCATACTATGACATCATACTATGATAAGAAAAGACATGTTTTATGGTGTTTCACCTTTTTTAGACTGCACAGATTTAGCTGTCCACGTATGTGTGGATAGTTTGTTGGGACAAACAGTCTGTTTGCAACATTTACCATTTATACCCCCTTCAGCAGCCTCCTCAAAGAAGGCAAGAATCAATTTTCCAACTTCCGCTATGACATTAGTTGTAACTGCGTTGCCCAAAGTTTTGTATCTTTGAGTATTGCTGATGTCGATTTGTTTACCCATGGGAGTTAAGCCGTGTTTTGTCCAGTTGTCAGGAAAGTCTTGGAGTCTTTCACATTCCACACAAGTAAGCCTACGCATGCATTGGTTTTCACGTAAAACATATGGCACATTACCCCCACCCGTACCCATCCTCGCCATCAATGTTGGCACAGTATCAACATAAACCCGAAATTGTTCATCGCTTTTAGCAGTTGGACGCGGTTGCACTATGTATGTCCCCCCACCCCCTCGACTGTGGTAACTTGCCATAAACGTGGAGCAAACTTTTTGCTCACCAACTTCCTTAACACGTACGCTATGGCTGTTTCCGATAGGAAAAACCGTTCCCCCACCTCCACATCGGCTTGCAGCATGTGCAATAATGAAGAGTCTTTTACGCTGCTGAGGTACTCCAAAAAATTGGCTGTTAAGAACCTTCCACTCACATAAATACCCCAACTCCCCCAAACTCTCAAGCATCGCTTGGAAAGTTTTTCCTTGCTCAATACTGAGCAGCCCGGGGACGTTTTCGAGAAAAAGCATCTTGGGTTGTTTGACTTTTGCAAGCCGCAGTATTTCATAAAAGAGCGTGCCACGTGTATCTCGGATGCCTTCGCGTTTGCCAGCCACTGAAAAAGGTTGGCAGGGAAACCCTCCCACGAGCAGGTCAAAGTCTGGGAGGTCTTCTGTTTGGATATTTCGGATATCGTCTTCCTGTAGTGAGTTGTCTTGCCAGTGGTAGCGGTAGATTGAGGCTGCCCACTTATCCCATTCGTTAGCAAACACTGTTCTGAACTGGCTTGAGGCTTTTTCAAGGCCAAGTCGGAAGCCGCCGATGCCTGCGAAAAGTTCACACGTTTTGATGACATTCACAGAGTGGCCTCCTTATTGTTGATAGCTGTTTTTGGCTGGTTGTTTAGGTGGGTTATTTGCTTTATTTGGGCATATTTTACTGCGGTAGAGGCTTGCCAGTCTTTAGCATACAACCCACCACTGGCATAAGACGGATCAGTAATTACCACACCAAACGTATTATCCTCAAAACCACGCAACACCTCAAGAACATCCCCAGGGATAACGGTGCAGTTTGGGATCACAGAGAAGCCTCCAAAAGCGGCATTAATTTAGAAGAATCAAACCCAGAATAATCCACATAACCTTCTTCATTGAAAACTTCGCACAAACCAGAAGAACAAAACAAAGCCGTTTGCACACTTTTAGGCAATTTGGGCAAGTTTTTACCAGCTTCTAATTTTCGACGCAAATTACCCAAGGTCCCTATTTTTGGAAAATTTAGATACAACGTGGGATAACATTGACTATTAAG
>Ga0209737_10001412_pt1 | contig 17330 bp, 9 predicted proteins | sample TergutCu122P3_FD_187284 | JGI IMG/M metagenome (GOLD analysis project Ga0209737, IMG submission 187284) | Cubitermes ugandensis P3 segment gut microbial communities from Kakamega Forest, Kenya - Cu122 P3 (SPAdes) (version 2) | ecosystem: Host-associated > Arthropoda: Insects > Digestive system >...
AGAGATCACTGCGGAATGTATCGAATTGAGCGTGAGCGGCATGACCCTGCGCGCCAGCTACGTCCCAGCCGAAGGCGAAGTTGTCGAAGTCGTCGTGGCCTCCCCCTCGAACAGCAAGATGGAATGCCCGCCCCTGGTCACACACCTGCGCGTGACCCGATGCCACGCGCTCAACAGCGGGCAATACGAAATCGGCGGATCCACCGTTCGCATCGTTGGCTGATCTGCCGAAGGCAGGATGGATGTGGGGGCGGGTTTCAAACCCGCCCCTACACGGCATGGATTGCCTGAGATCGTGCGGGCGTTCAAAACCTTCAACGGATTGGCGGCTCGAAAGACATCCACACCTTGGACTAGCCACCCTTCTCGCTAGTCGATGTCTTTGTCGACTGTTAAAATATTCTTCACTTTTCTATGGGGAAAGGCGAATGGGAGAGCCACGCTTTGGCTATGCCTGTGTGTCAGACCAACGATCAAGCGGTTACGCTCCAAGATAATACTTTTGCCGTATGATAAATGGGTCGTTTGTGTTGCACACACCTGAGGCGGTCTTGTCACTCTTGTGCATGTGGCCGTGTGGGTGGCAGGAGTCCAAACTGGACACCACGGACAGATCAGACCGCTACCATGCTAGCCCGCGACTACGAGGTGTCGTAAACAACGGTCTACAAGCATTACTGCGTGAGCTAACTGAGAAAATGGAAGTCCGATGAAATTTGCCTATGAAGATCTGAGTGATAGTCAGTTTGAAATTCTCATCGTGCTCTTGTGCCAGCGTCTGCTTGGGGCTTCCGTGCAGGGGTTCGCAAAAGGCCCCGATGGTGGACGCGATGCAAAGTTCGTGGGCACGGCAGAGCTGCACCCGAGCAAGGCCGCACCATGGATTGGCACCACAATTGTTCAGGCTAAGCACACTAACGGCTACAACCGCAATTTCTCCGAGTCTGACTTCTTCAGCACGTCTAGCGCGAATACTGTGTTGGGGAAAGAGATTCCCCGTATAAAAAGTCTTCGTAAGGCTAAGCAGCTTGATCATTACATGCTGTTCGCCAATCGGCGCTTGGCCGGCAATGCTGAAACAGAGATACGTGATTACATCGCTTCGCAGTGTGACATCCCGACTTCGTCGATCTACCTTTGTGGTCTAGAGCAGTTAGAAATCTGGCTGAAACGCTTCCCGGAGGTTGCGAGGGAGGCAGACCTCGATCCGGTCGATTCGCCGTTGATCGTCAGCCCCGATGACCTAGCTGAAGTAGTGCAAGCCTTGGCTCGGCAGAAAGACGGTATTGTCGCATTGCTTGATGATCCTCCTACTGCACGCGTGGCCTACGAACAGAAGAACGCGCTCAATAACATGAGCGCCGAATACGCCAAAGCACAGTGGCGGAAGTTCCTGAAGGAGACCGCTCAGATTCAGGTTTTCCTGGCGGCCCCGGAAAACCTCGACCTGCTGCGAATGTACGAGTCGGTGGTCGATGATTTTCAGCTCAAGATCATCGCCAAGCGCAAAAACTACCAGACCTTCGACGAAGTTATGGAGTATCTGGTAGATCTATTGTTCAGCCGCGATCCTGTCTTGCGGCAGCATGCGCACAAGCGCTTGACGCGCGCCATGTTGTTCTACATGTACTGGAATTGCGATATCGGGGAGATAGGTGATGCTGCGGCCGACCAAGCACTCTCATCCTGATCGCACGGTCATCAACGTCTCTTTACTACTATTGGCTCGTCTGAAGCTCCACCGCGTGGATGAGTACGACGTGCTGCGCAAATTTGCGAAGAAAAGCGTTGTCGGTGGGGATGTGCTGTTCCTGCCAGCGCTGAACTTCTTATATCTCATGGGCCTAATCGAATATCGCCCTAAGACCGACGCCGTGGAGTACATGGGGCCAAATGAAGCTGTCTAGACTTTATTCCAGCAAGCCCGAATTGTTCGAGTCTGTGGAGTTCGTCCAGGGCCTGAACGTCGTCATGGCTGAAATCCGCTTGCCGGAGAACCGAAACAAGGACACCCACAACCTCGGCAAGACCACGCTCGGGCGCTTGCTCGACTTCGGTCTCCTGGCTAAACGCGACCCCAAGCTCTTTCTTTTCAAGCACACCGAACTATTCCACGATTTCATCTTCTTCTTGGAGATCGAGCTAGAGGATGCCTCGTTCGTGACGATTCGGCGCAGTGTGGAAGAAGCATCCAGGATTAGCTTCAAGCGCCACGAGGCAGGGCATCAGGATCTGTCAGTGTTACCGCTGACGGAATGGGATCACCAAGACATGCCTTTCGAGCGGGCGCGCGACCTATTAGATGGATTGCTCGACTGGCGCGCACTCAAACCTTGGACGTTCCGTAACGGCTTGGGGTACTTGCTGCGCTCCCAAGACGATTTCCGTGATGTTTTCCATCTACGTAAGTTCGCTGCTGCACACTCAGACTGGAAGCCTTTCCTGGCCCACGTTCTCGGTTTCGATGCTCAACTCGTGACACAGCACTACGAGAAGGAAAAGCAACTCGCAGAGAGACAGTCCACCGCACAGACCATCAAGAACGAGTTGGGCGGATCCATTGAGGACATCAGCAAAATCGAGGGCATCCTGTTGCTCAAGCAGAAAGAGGCCGAGAAGAAGCAGAAACTGCTCGACGCCTTCGACTTCCGCGCTCAGGACAAGGACAGTACCAAGCAGTTGGTCGATGACATCGACGAACGCATTGCGTGGCTCAATACAGAACGCTACTCGCTCAACCAGAACAGGAAGAAGATCATCGCCTCACTGGAGGAGGACCAGATTCTCTTCAACCCTGACGAGGCGCAACGCCTGTTCGAGGAGGTCGGCGTCCTGTTCAAGGGGCAGATCAAGAAGGACTTCCAGCAGTTGATCGCCTTCAATCGGGCGATTACTGACGAACGCCGCGGCTATCTGCAGGAAGAGCGTGCAGAGGTTGAAGCCGAACTCAAGCGCATTAATTCAGAGCTGAATGCCCTGGGCAAGAAACGCTCGGACATGCTTTCGTTCCTGAGCGGCACGGATGTCTTCGGCAAGTACAAGCAGGTCTCGGACGAGATGGTGACGTTGCGCGCCGACATCACTTCGCTGGAACGCCAACGAGGCTTTTTGCACCGTCTGCAGGAGTTGCGAACCGAGATTAGGGCACTGACCGAAGAGCGTGGACATTTGCAGACCCAGATCGAAGCGGATGTCAAGAAGCAACACTCCGATCAGAACAGCTTGTTTTCTGCGATCCGCGTTTTTTTCAGTGAGATCGTCGAAGAGGTTATCGACCGCAAGGCGTTGCTGAGCGTGTCCCCGAATCAAGTCGGACATCTGGAATTCAAAGCGGAAATCCTGGATGAGTCAGGCAATACAACCAGCGCTGACCTCGGACATACGTATCGCAAGCTGCTGTGTATTGCCTTCGATTTAGCCGTACTTCGTGCGCACCTAGATGACAAGTTCCCGCGTTTCGTCTATCACGACGGTGTGTTCGAGTCCCTGGATGATCGAAAGAAAGAAAATTTGCTGACTATTATTCGCCGATACGCTGAACTAGGGCTGCAACCAATCATTACGTTAATTGATTCTGACTTGCCAGTTCGAGCTGAAGATGAAGAATCCGTGTTCTCATCCGACGAAATTGTGATCACATTGCACGACGAGGGTGAACAGGGGAGGCTTTTTAAGACGAAGACGTGGTAGTGGGTGAAACAACCTTTTCAGTTGCCTCTCTTTTGACCAAGTGGAAGTGGTAACCATCAGCAAAAAACCATTGGTTTGATCAACGTTAACCGGCACGCATGGTCAACTACGCCGGAATCCGCAGAACACATCATCCGAAACGATGAAGAATTGCTCCACATTCGTGAATATGTCCAAAACAACCCGATGCAATGGGATTTGGATAAGTTGCATCCGTAATTTAAATGACAGGTTCTGAACCTGCCAGGGCGGGTTTAAAACCCGCCCCTACAGAATTGGCGGCTATCCCTAATCCCACTCGACCCTCTGCGTCCCCACTGGATGATACTCATCCCGAATATACGGGTCATCCGGGTCGATCTGGCTTTCCGCCACAACCTCCTCCGGCCAGCGGGGGATTTTACAGGTGCGCATGGCAATCCAGCGGCCAATCGTGCCCAAAAAAAGCACCGGAGAAAAAAGAACCATCGCGAGGGGCCAATGGATGAAATTCGTAAAAAACCGTTTGAACCCAAGCCCGTAACTCTCCTTCTTGTCATAGATAGGAAATACTATTGAGAGTTGGTCAATCAACTCTTCCGGGCCTTCTTCCATATAACGACGCACAAACTCCCACTGCTGATAAAGCGTGGTATTCGGGTCGCTGTCGTCCCGAATGGCGCGGGTGGAAAGCGGGAACGTATCCAGCACCATTTTGCCGTCCTCAGAGAGCACATGTCCTACGACTTCCCAGAAATCCACCGCGCAATATCCCAATGTAAAATAAACCTTGTCCCACGGCACATTCAACACCGTGCCATTTGGACGAAAGACATGCACCATCCGCGTCTTTCGGTTGAAAAGTAGGGGGTAATGGGTGTATCTGAAACATTCCACACTTAATGCCCATATAATCAATGCCAAGAATGGTAAAAACATTAGAAGGTCTAGAGACACAAACAAAACATCCTCACGTACTTTTTCTGCTGAAGCATTAAAGAGATTAAAAATCTCCAATAGCAGCGACCCTGTGAAACTAAAAACCAGAGGAGCAAGAGCAAGCACCACTGCTGTCATAGTCCCGCGAATGCCATGAAATTTATCCACACATTCCAAAAATGTGGAATTCATACGGACCACTGATAACTGGGACCAGGGCGTGGAAAGACTCGGTTCTTTTTGTGGCAAATGGTCGCGGATTTCATCCCGGCTGAGAGGACGATTTGTTTTGTAAGTTAGCAGCCGCAACGTTTCGTAGGTTTTCGGCATGGTCTGGGCTCCTCAATTTGCGTCACTGAGGATAGCCAAGACGTTTGAATTCTCCTATTTCATAGGTTTCCCAGTTGGTATTGAATCTTTCACTTTGGGATTTGCCGAAATAACATGACTCCAACCATTTCTGGGTTTCGTTAGGCGAGAAGATGTCAATAATCGTTGATACCGTCGCATAAATAAGCGCGCAACCAACCGCAATCGGGATAAGCGCAGAGAAAAACAACGAGAAAAATCCAATTATCGCAGTCGCTCCTCCGAGAATCGTAGAAGCTCCATAGGCATTCGCCCACCCTCTTTGCCCCTTATCCAGGGCCTCTTGCCTCTTCTCCCAATCCCAATACGCAAAAACCAACGAAGCCACCGAACTTGCCGCAGTTCCAATCACCCTTACCCCAGTTGCCACTTTCGTGCTGGTCCTCAAACCATCTGCCCATCCCCAACTCCGAACTCCCGGCGCGGAGAGCGCCTTGTGGGACAACTCCGCCACTGCGCCCACTACCACCAAACCGCTGGCGTAGAAGGTAGAGACAGCTTCATCGTATTTTTTGTCCTCGATACCGAGGCTCGGACCAAGCTGTTTGAGTGCTTTATTGAGCGAACCGAAGCACCACAAGGCAATGACCCCGTTGATGATCGGCCAGCCGTGTTGCATCCCAGAAAGCACTCTGTTGCGACGCCCCACCATGTCGAGTCGACTTTTGAGATCTCCACGCAACCGGGCGATTTCCCTGCTTCCTCGATTGATCGCCTCCTGATGGGCCGCTTGACTCGTTGCCTTTTCGCGCTCGATCTGCAACAGCGTGTCCCGCGTTATGCCTGCTTTTTTCGCCTGCGCTCGCGCAGCGTCCGCATTGCTTTGCGCCTGCGCAATCTGGGCCTCGAACTGGGCTTGTTTTTTCTGCAACGCCTGCAAACGCAAAAGCTCATCGAAGTACTTTCTCTCGATGTGCCAGACGTTGGCCCCCGGCCCCACGGCATCCAGGGCATGTATTTTCAGCGTTCCCGCAAACAGTCTGGAAAAGCCATGCTTCGTGTGCAGTGGCTGCCCTTCCAGAAGCAGACTCTCCAGCAACAATTCTCTGCTCATGGTGCTCTGCAACCGGGCGGAGAGTTCCGCCTTGGGATGATCGGGCAAACTTGAGAGCGGCCCCGAGAATTCGCCCCACCCGTATGCCCCGCCGCCTCTGACAAAGCGGGAAGCCATCACTTCGCCCACCGCCCGAGCCGTGCCCTTGATCGACATCGAAGCGGGCGGCGTACCGTTGTGGACAGAGAGCAATGTACGCACTTTCTGGAAATTCGGGCTGTCTGGCCGCTGTCCGGCACGCCCCAGTGGCACTTTCATCTGGTCTATCAGACGTTTCATGCTCTTGGCTTCAGACATCTTTATATTGCGGTCGATGACGATCAGCTTTCTCTGAAGCTGCTTGTATTCGCTCGAATTCCGAATACTGTGGGCTATCTTATCTTCAGCCATGGCCTGGCCGAGCGACTGTAAATTTTCCTGGCCAGCTTCCATCGCGCGCAGAAGGATGCCCTCTCTTTGCGCCTGAAGTTTTTCTGCCATCTGCTGCGCTTCCTTGAACGCCTCGCGCGAGCGTTGCAACTCTTTTTCTTTGCTTTTCGCGTCAATGGAAAAGGCCGCGTGCAGCTTTTCCTGAGCATAGAGGTGGATATCCCACCAGGTGAAGGCCCAGGTTCTCAATAAACCAGCCGCTTTCGGCCAGTCTTTTTCCTGCACGGTTTCATCATCGTTCCTGACAAGCGAAGCAAGTGCTTTTTGCGTCGATTCGAGCTTGCTACAGGCCGATACTATCTCAGTGGAGAAGTTTTCCTGATTCAGCGTCAACGCACGCCAGAGCAGGTTTTTTTCGTCCAGCGGGGCGTCAGACAACCATTTGACGTACAGGTCCATGCAGGCGCTTTGTTCCGCCGTGATGCCCACGCAGCGGGAAAAGAGCTCCACGTAGGCTTCGGATTGCCTGCTCGCGGTCAATGAATCGTCTTTGCCCGAATCAAAGTTGCAACTGAAGTATTGGAACATGCGCTCACTTTCCATCCATTTCGCATGCGCTTCAGCCAGTGGCGTGATGAACTTTTTCCGGTGAGCGTTAAACTGTTCTTCGTAATCCTTCTGGAAATCTTCGAGCGTTTCGTTTTTATCCCGAAGATAGGGCGCGTAATTATTTTTCCACTCTGTCTTATATCTCTGCTGGACGGCTGCGGTACTGCCTTGTGCGATTTCGTCATGTTTGACCTGATCCGCGTTCGTCAGAGGCACCCTCATCGCCATAGGCTTGCCGGTGATGGTGGAGGTGACGGGCCTCATTGAAGCCTGATCGGCGTAGCGCCTGGCTTCATCTTTGGCAATGTTGGTCAAGACTGTGGCATGGATGGTCTTGATGCTCTCGCTCACGTTCAAGCGGCGCCGGTATTGCTTGGAATTTTCAAAGTCTTGTTTGCGGGTATGGATCAACCCGTTCAAATCCTGCGCTATCCCCGCAGGATCATCGAGCGCAAGGATCATGCCCTTACCCTCGTAGGGCGTGTTTTTCTGCAAACCGCCATGCGCACGCGCATAGAATCGGTCGATTTCTTCGATGAAACGCTCAAAAGGCGAGGCGGCAACGCTTGCGCGCTGCTCATTTGTCAAGGTGCCCCGGTTCAACAAAAACGCTTCGATGGTCGGGAGTTCTTCGTCTTTGGGCGGCTGAGAAAAGTGGGTGCCCATTTTTTTGTTCAATTCTTCAGCCGCTCTGGCCAGATCGACGCCGACTGCTTTCTGGTTGAATCCGGCATCGCTGAAAGAAAATGCAAGTCTATACTCAGGATGCTCACTGGCGTATTCCGCAATGATCGGTTTTTTGGGGTCGAGCTGGTGGATATTGGCAGCATGCTCGTGCTGCGGGTCAGCGGATTTCATCCAATCGGAAAGTTTGACTTTGCGCATGTGACGGGATCGGTACGCTGGGTCCTGATGCAGCTTCTCCACGGCGGGAGTCCATTTCACGTCCGAGAAAGCTATCCACACAATATCGGCCTCATCCGGGAACGGGATGGTCAGGATACCCGCTGTCATGAGGTTTTTGTGGGCGGCGCAGGCGACATCACGCTTGTCGTCTTTCGGCCCGAGTTTGGGCTGGCTCGGGGTTGTCTCGGTGAGCAGGCCGTTTTGGCTGATTTCATAGCAGCGCAAAGGGGCTATCGGGTCTTTGTTATTGATGACGTACACATATCCTTTGCGAAGAAGTCTCAATGTATATTGTGTACCTTCGCTCAGAGGAATTTCCGAGCCGCCTTCTTTGTCGGTGACGCGAAATTTCCCGGCGAGCTCGGGCGTGCCTTTGCCATGTCGGGCTTGAAGATCAGGTTGTTTGAGCGCCATTTCGGGATTTTGCTTGTCCAGTTTGACAAGTTCCTCGTGGTATTCGGGGCCAATCGCATAGCGCACAGGAAGGATGGGTAATCCGAACTTATGGCATCTCGAGCAGTTTTCGCATTCTATGGGCATGGTCTTTATCCTTTGAATTATTTGTTCAGGCGGCGATTTGATGCCGCCGCGATTGCTTTCCAGTCTTCGCTAGTGATTCGCGCGCTACCGGCTGCATAGCCCCAGCCTTTTTCCTGCACGGTTTGCAGGAGGGGCTGGAGGGTTGGGTGCGTGTGGAAGTCTTCCCCGTGCAACAGGGCGTGCTCGGCGAACAGCAGCAGGTCTTCATTGGCCCGCAGTCGATAGTGGTGTCCGGCAAAGCACAGAATCCGGTCGACGTTTTCGGCATCGGCGTGGAATGCCTCTACGCTGGCCCAACGCAGGCCGGTTTTTTCTTTCCAGCGGATCAACACGTTGTTGATGAGATCGATGCGCCCAAGGCGTGCGGCCTGTTCTGCATCGATCGCCCAGTAGGTAGGAATCGGGCCGGCGATGTCCGGGGCGGGAAAGTCGGTCCATTCCTGCTGGAAAGGAACCGACCAAACAGAAACCGGCCCAAAAAGCTGCCGTACCCGTTTGGGCGAGAGAATGCGCAGCAGGTGCAGGAATATGCTTTTATGGTGATATCTGAGCAGGCAATTGACGCCTTCGCGCCCAGGGCCATCCAGCATCAGCAGTTGGGTGAGGTGATGCGCGAGGATTTTGGGATGAGTGTCGGGGGCGACATGCAGTAGGCACGAGAGCAGCAGCATGTAGGGGCTGTCTTTGGCCTGTTCCAGGTTCTCGCAGAGCAGATCCAGGTGGGCGTCGCTGAGCGAGTCGAGCGTGAGCAACACAGGCATCACGTCGGCGTCACTGCGAAAATAGTGGGGGACGAGCGGCTCTACCGGGAGTTCCTGATGCCAGTCTTCAAAGACTACGCTCGTGAAATCGATGATGGCGTGCGTGAACCGTGCCAGGTGGTCCCTTTGCCAGGAATCAGCCCACATGTTCGCAACCTTCGCGGCAGGCAACCGGGTGCAGGGGCACTAATGCAGCGCGATTGGCGATGGCCTCGAGGTGCTGCGCGGGACAAAGCCTGTATTCTTCTGGCTCTGGCTTCCGAGGTGGCGTTACCCGCTCGAGAGAAGCGTGTAATGAATCGGGTTGAATGTTGTCGACAGACATGGCGCCTCCGTTCATCAGGTCTGACGACGGCAGGCGCTCTGGCAGAAACACACTCTACCAAGACACTGTCTATAACATATTGATATCTAAACGAAATACGTTTTGTTCTCAGTCTTTTTTGCGGGCCACCCCTGTTTTGACCTCAGAGTTGACCCCAGACTTGCTCTGTAATATGCAAATAGGGTTTAGACAAAATCGACAGAAAAGATATTTTTGTCATGCCATATGAGGGCTTAGGCGACCTCTCATCGGGGTGGCGGAGCAAAAAATCACACGGTAGACTTCAGAAATCACATCCGCTAGACTTGCGAATGTGATTTCGTAGTTTGAAACTGAGCTTTTTTTATTGATTTTTTTCTGCCGACTGGCTGGTGGCTGTGCAGAGTGTGTTTCTGCCAAGGTGTTGATCCTCTCCAGTCACAGCGGACTTTTCAGGGTGTGTGACGGCTTGCTGCTGGTATAAAAACACGGGAATATCAAGGCATTGTCGGGGGTCAACGGAGCTTGTCTGGCCCAGGCAATCAATGACATTCGGTTTCTTCTCGCACCAAGCGGCCCACTCATCCATCAGGTGACGTCGGCGCTCGAAGAGATCGCTTCGCATGTAGGCTCTTTCGACCCGAGAGCCTGTCTGGTGCGCCAAGGCCATTTCGGCGACTTCTCGCGGGGCGTTCGTTTTTTCTGCGGCCCAGTCTCGAAAGGTTGATCGAAAACCATGCACGCTGACCGCTGTATTCATTCGGCGCAGCAGGTCCAACATGGCGGCGCTCGAAAGCGGTTTGCCTGGTTTCAATCCGGGAAACACCCAGACCGGGTCGTTTCCTTGCTGGTGGCGCAGAAGTTTCAGCGTGAAATCAGAGAGCGGTACGCGATGCGGGCGGGCGTTTTTCATTCTTTCGGCAGGAATCGTCCAGACGGCTCGTGCGAAGTCAATTTCGCACCATCTGGCCTGAAGCGCTTCGGTACTGCGGCATGCGGTGAGAATCGTAAAGGACAGCGCGCGCGCAGCACGCTCTTTACAGGTTGCCAGCCGTTCAAAAAACGCGCTGATGTCCTGGTAGGGCATGCTGGGGTAATGCTGGGGTTGCTTTACTTTGGTGGGGACGGGCAGCAATTCCTGTAAATGCCCGCGCCAGCGGGCGGGATTTTCTCCTTCGCGGTAGCCCGAAACGGTGGCCCATGAAAGGATGCGCTCGATTCTGCCACGCAGCCGGGAGGCGGTCTCGGTCCGGGTGGTCCAGATGGGCACTAACGCTTGCAGGATGTGAGAGGTGTCGATGCTACGCACCTCTTTTTTGCCGAGATGGGGCGAGATGTATTGGCATAAGGAGTGCTTCCACTGCTGGGCGTGTTTGGCGCTTTTCCAGGCGTTACGGTGGCTGGCGAGGTAGGCGTTCAAGCACTCATCAAAGGTTTTGTCCTGTAGCAGCTGTTTGGCATTGCGCCTGCGTTCTTGCAACGGATCATGGCCTTGGGCGAGGCGCGAGCGGGCGTGACGCGCTGCCACCCGTGCTTCATCGAGACTGACGGTGTGTAGCGCGCCCAGCCCCATGTAATGTTCTGACCCTCGGTAGGCGTAGCGGAATATCCAGCTTTTGGTGCCTCGGGACGTGATTTGCAGATACAACCCGCCGCCGTCACTGTGGCGCCCAGGTTTGGCGAGGCGGGCGACTTTGCGAGGCGTGAGTTTTTCAATGCCGGAAACGGCCTGTGTGCTCATGATGTGTGCTCCAGTCAGGTTTTGGGGCTACCCCCCGTTGCTAGACGGGGGGCAGACCGAGACGGGGCTAGCAAACCGATGGAGCACCGGCAGGCCTTGCGGCCTCCCCGCCCGGCTGCCATTGAGCACGGGCGACAAAAAGCCGCATTGCGTAAAAAGTAGCGGCCTATCGCCGCTCCATCTGGGTTGCTAGACCCGGCCCCTGTTGTTTTCAGGGACGCGAAGATGATACCTGAAAGCGTGTTGCGATTAAATCAAGTCGTTCAAGGAAGGAGGGGAAGGTTGTAGGGGCGGGTTTCAAACCCGCCCTGGCAGTCGGTCAATTGGCATCTTCCGGCAAATCAGCGCCCTCTTGGGCGGGTTTGAAACCCGCCCCTACAGATCGGCAGTTTTTGAAAATGTCATATTCTTTATTATAGGTGTGTGTTTTGATTTTCAGTAATCCAATAACGGAATGAAATAAATTGTCGTGCGTATAGGTATTTTGATCGGCTTCTTTACGCATACAACCATAATCCACGTGTTCCCATTGCTTCATGGTTTCATTCATCCATAAAATCATTGGGATTTGTTTTTGCTCTTTCGGTGCCAGCTTGTAGGGAAGACCGTGCAGATAAATATTATTTTCCCCCAGAGATTCACCATGATCTGACACATAAATCAAACCCGCCCCATACTCGGGATGTTTTTTTAATATGTCGATCACGGAGGAAATAATATAATCTGTATAAAGAATCGTATTATCATAGGTGTTTATAATCTGCTCTTGCATACAGTTTTGAATCTCTGCTGTGTCGCACGTTGGCGTGAACTTTTTAAAGTTATCCGGGTAACGATTGTAATAAGTTGGCCCATGGCTGCCCATTGTGTGCAAAACAATCACCGTATCCTCTTTGATGTTGGCAATCATTTCCGGCAAGCCGTCCAACAACGCTTCGTCGTGGCAATACTTGCCGTGACAATACTTCGGATTATTGACTTCAACCATATGCTGAACGTCAACACGTTTGCACACGCCTTTGCATCCATCATCATTATCGAGCCATAGGACTTTATATCCGACAGCCTGTAAAATGTCTAACAGGTTTTCTGTATATTTTGCATTTGCTACGTCAAAATCCGTCCGCGCCATATGCGAAAACATGCATGGCAAAGAAATGGCCGTCGCCGTTCCACATGAGGTGACTTCATTAAAATGAATAATATCTTGCTTTTTCAAGAGCGGATTGGTTTCTTTTTGATATCCATAAAGCGAAAAATTCTTGGCACGCGCGGCTTCCCCCACCGCTATAATCAATACTGTTATCGGTTGCCCCTCAAAATAGACTCGCTGTGCATTTTCATCTAAGCGTTTGAATGTTCTGTCTGCTTGGGCTTGCATCTGAAAGTAGCGCACGGTTGCATAGGTATAGTTAGTCGTATTTATTATTTTCCGTATTTCGCGGTTATTGCGAGCAAAGGAAGCGTATTCTTTATAGGAAATCGCTATCACTCCCCCAGCAACTAACAGCGCCGACAAAATATAAACCGTGCGTCTTATTATTTCTTTTCCATATGATTGATATTCTATTTTTGCCGTAGCTATAAATATAGCCGGTATAAGACCTGTCAAAAAAACCCAGACAAGACCGGAAAGCGTAATCAAATCAAATGCTTCTCGTGTGTTTGTTTCAAAGACATTGCGCATCATATCTGTATCGATATGTGCACCCAAGTTATACATCAGGTAATTTGTCACGCTGGATGTCAGGACAAAGAAAATCAAAAGCGGTTTGGCAATATAAGGAGCAACAATCAGGTTAAGAAAGACATACAGCGGTACGAAAATGAAGAATGGTAATGAAAGCACAAAAATAAAGATAGAAAGGTTGGTAATTTCAATGTCGTTAAATACAAATTTCCAAAAACTGAAATTCAATACAAAAGAGAAATAAAGCCCTGTCAACAGGATAAGCCAATGGCTTTTTATAACGAGCTTTGGCCCAAATTTTTTGTGCCAAGGCAACGGCTTAGCACCCATTAGACTCGACATGACTGATGATTCCTTTCGACATACTGTAACGGCTTTTTGGGGATAAATCGTCCCAGCGGAATTGTACCCTGTTCAGTCGCTGTTGGTAGCGATATGACGTGAAACAGGTATTTTTTTACGTTATGAAATTTCCATTCCACATACAATTTTATCTATACAGAGTCTCGCCCAGTGGGTGAGACACTCCGTTTGGAGCACACCATGTTCAAGAATTTCAAAGTCAGCAGCAAGCTCTTTTTTCTGACTGCATTTGCTTCTTTTGTCACAGTCATCCTCGCGCTGTTCGGGGTGTTCGGCATGGCAAAGATGTCGGGCAACATGGAGGTCATGTACAACGAAAGGGCTCTGGCGCTGACTCAACTCGGCAAGGTCGATAGCGCTATCGGCGCGCTGGGCTCCGAGATTTTCCGCGCCTTACAGCACAACCCTGCTTCGGAGATCAACAGGATCCACAGCAGCCACTCGATAGGGAGTCACCTGGACGCTGCCGAAGGGCTGCTCAAGGATATCGACAAGGCGTGGGCGCTCTTTACTGCTATTCCTATGTCGAACGAGGAAAAGGAACTGGCTGCCAGGTTCAATGAAGGCTACGCCAAATTCCTCAAGGAGATCATCCGCCCCGCCATCGATTCGCTACGCACCAACGATTTTTCCTACGAGGTTCATGAAAAGTTCATCGTGGGGTTCCGCGAGCTTGGGGTGCCCGTGGAAAAGACCATCAACGATCTGATCGAAGTGAATGGCGCGCTTGCCTTGAAGAATTTTGAGCAAGCAGAGAAAACTTATGATTCGTCGCGCACGAATATGCTGATTATTTTCTTCACCGGCTTGTTGCTCAGCATATTCCTTGCCTGGAAAATCATCGGCTCCATTGTCGGTCCGTTGTCGGCGTTGCAGACGGCAATGGGCGAAATCGAATGCTGCGGCGATTTCACCCGGCGCGTAGACGTTTCAGGTTCTGGCGAAGTCGGGCAGACCGGGGCGTCGTTCAATCAGTTGTTGGCTTCGTTACAGAAAGCGTTTAGCGAAATTCTTGAGCATACGACTCGGCTCGATGCCGCCACGGCTGAGCTGACTTCCACGGCGCAGGAGGCAGCGAAAAATTCCGAGATGACCAGCGAGACCGCTACGGCGATGGCCGCCTCGGTCGAGGAAATGTCTGTCAGCGTGACCAACATCAATGAGAACGCGCGTGGGACGTTTGAAATCACACAGCGTACCGGCGAGCTTTCGCAGCAGGGCGGCGAGGTTATCCGTCAGACTGTCAATGAGATGCGCGCCATGGCCGAAGCGGTGCGCAAGTCCTCTGAGAGCATCACCGAGTTGGGGCAGCAGTCCGAACAGATTTCCAGCATCGTACAGGTCATCAAGGATGTTGCGGATCAGACCAACCTGTTGGCGCTGAACGCGGCAATCGAGGCAGCGCGAGCGGGTGAGCAGGGACGAGGCTTTGCCGTCGTTGCCGATGAGGTGAGAAAACTCGCCGAACGCACCACCAGCGCGACGGGCGAAATCGGCGCGAAAATCACCGCCATTCAGAGCAGTGCGCATTTGGCGGTAGGCGCGATGAGCAATGCCGCTGGGCGGGTTGAATCCGGCGTCGTGCTGGCTGATCGGGCCGGGGAGGCGATTACGAATATTCAGCAGGGCGCTCAACTGGTACAGACGCACGTCAATGGCGCCCTCTCGGCCTTGTCTGAACAGGAGAGCGCCAGCCGGACGATTGCGCAGCAAGTCGAGCGCGTTGCCCGAGCGGCAGAGGAAAACAACGACACAGCGCGCAGTTCTTTCAATGCAGCAGAAAATATCGGGCATCTGGCGCGGGCTATGCGCAGCGTGGTGGCGAAATTTAAAGTTTGAGCAGCGCGCCCACCAAGCCGCCGCCAGCGGGCGGCGGGCACTGTGGAGATCAGAAATCCGCGCAGCCTTTGCGCCGGTCAGCAGCGCCGAGGCAGCCCGAGATTCGGGGTCGCGTGCGAAGGCGCGCCCATTCGTGGGCTAGCGCGTCGCTGTCCGGCACGGCTTTGAAGGAGCTATCGAACTCGTCAGTCTTCAGACAGACCGGCATGAAGGCATAGGTAAGCACCGGCTCAGGTTCGAGCGGGGACGGTTTGGTGATGGTGGTCTCAGAAATCAGATCGAGCAGCGACGGCTTGGTGACGATGGACTCAGAAATCACATACAGGTTTGCCGGGTTGCTGTATCCGTTTTGGAGGGTGATGATATAGCCCGCCTCCGACACGAAGGTATCCATCCAGATCGGGTAAACACCCACTGAGCTCGACGCCGTGGCCGGGGTCGAGAAGGTGGCGGCAAAACCGTTTATATCGTCGGGAAAGATCAGGTTGTCGACGTTGAAGGTCGGTGTCGGGAAATTCGTGCCAACATAGTGCGTGATGTCGTTGACGGTCACTGTGGTCGTCGGCTGTTCGTAGTAGAGGAAATGGTTGCCTGTCGCCGGGATTGCCACCCCCGATATGCTGCACACAAAATAATCGCCAAAGGCGCAGCCGTAGATATTGGGCAGGTTGCCCGCCGTGCCAGCCATTCCACCGCGCGTCTCGCCGACCCAGGTATAGGCCCACACGCGCCAGGGGCCGCTGATCGAGCCGCTGCCGGGATTCTGGAACCGCCCACTCATCGCCTCGAGAGAGGTCCCCGAAACGCTGCTGACGGGCATCGCCAGGGTCAGATTGCCTGCGTACGCTATCACCTGCACTGCATCAGCAGTCAGCGTGCCCGTCGAGAGGGTCTGGGGGCTATTGCTCGCGGTGTCATAGCCCGTAACGCTGACGGGGCCGATCGTCAGGGCGCTCAAATTGGAGAAGGTGAAATCTGTCCCTGCTCCACCGCTGAGCGTACCGACGTTGTTGGCGCTTTGCAGGCCCACGCTGTTACTGCTGGAGTATGCGAACAGATTGTCCGCAGTGATGGCGGCGTACTGCGAGATGTGGCCCGCGCTGACCAATCCGAGCGTTGGCGCGCTGATCGACGCCTCCAGCGTGATGCCACCGCTTCCGTTTTGCAGCGTGAGGGGAGACGAGGTGGTGATCGGGCTGCCTACCGTGATGGCTCCATTATGCGTACTGCTGCCGATGACGATGGTGGACGCGGTCAGGTTCGCAAAATCCGCCGGTGACATGAACGTGTTCCAATAAGGAGTTACCCTGATCGCGATCGCTTCGCTCTCCACGACGGGGCGCAGGTTCAGCACGCTGCCGGCGCTGACTTGGCCGTCGATACGCAACGTAGCAGAATAGGAACCTCCGGTGCTGGCACGCAGGATCACGTCGCCGGTAGCGATGATGTTCGAATACGAATCGATTTGCACGCCAGGGCTGGTACTGAATCTGCCCACCATGTCGATCTTGCCGCCGCTGATGGTCGTATGGGAGATAATAACCCCTCCCCCTGCTAGCAGCGAAGAGCCGGTGTTACCAGCAGCGGCTAACGTAATTGAGCCATCGTTGGTGGTGATATAGGTACGATTAAGATAAACATTCCCTTCCGCATTGAATACGACATTCAGCGCGTCTGCTGAGGACTGGATAAAAATTCCAACATCTCCCAATGCATAGATACTGTCCTCGGCGATCAGCGTCATCGTTGCAGCGCCACCACCGCTTTTTACGATATTGACCCCGTCGAGAATGGTGATATCGCCCGCCGACGAGCACCACGTGCAGCTTGTATTGATCTCCACGTTGGTGCCACTACTGAGGGAACTGCTAATATCTGTGTCATATACGATTTCATCGTACCCAGTGACACTCTGGCCGTAAGGCACGATAGCAATATCAACAGGATCGATCAGCCAAGTCCCTGCCTTGCCCGCTGGCGCCGAGGCATTCACCCGAATATCTTTCAAGTCCACCGACGCCGCCGAGGTTTCGATAAAGCCGCCGTCGCCTCCAGCCGCGCCCGCGCGGGCCGTCAGGGTGCCATGCGCACTCAAGCGGCTGTCCGCCAACAGATCGATGCGGCCACCATTACCGTTGGCCGAAACCGCGTCGGCATGAAGGCTTGAACCCGCATCG
>Ga0209737_10001413_pt1 | contig 17328 bp, 13 predicted proteins | sample TergutCu122P3_FD_187284 | JGI IMG/M metagenome (GOLD analysis project Ga0209737, IMG submission 187284) | Cubitermes ugandensis P3 segment gut microbial communities from Kakamega Forest, Kenya - Cu122 P3 (SPAdes) (version 2) | ecosystem: Host-associated > Arthropoda: Insects > Digestive system...
TGATAATTTGTAAATCTATCACACAGTCCACGTCGATGGTTGGGCGGATATCTGATAATTCCGGGCTTTTGGCATATAATTCAGCAACAGAGCCACCCACAAAAACAACGTGCTCTTTTAGAGTATCCAATGCTTTGGCAATAATTTGAACTTTATTGATATTTCTCTCCATAAGTATTTAATTTTTTGTCTAATTCTTTGATAGCAATATCTATTTCACGTTTTTTTCCTATCCTAAATGTATCAATTATTGTTAATAATTCATATAATTCAGGTTGATTTTCAACAATTTTTGGAATTTTTTCATAAAGCGGAACTATAGAATTGCCACGTTTTGTGCCCTTATAATATTTCCATACAAAATTTTCTATACCCTCAGTAATATGCTGATTAACAGGCGGTGCAGAATGTGCAGTAGCAATTCCACGAGTTGAACTACCCGTTTGAGGTGGAAAAACATACTTTATACCATAAATGAGAAAATCGCGTAATGATAATTTATTGACACGCATTTTGTCAGAACTGACCAAGCCTGCAACCACATTTCTGTCCATGGCTTTACTGACTTCACCTGCGCTAATGCCTAAATTAACAGCCATTTCTTCAATTGAACATTTTTTGTTTTCCAATGTAATCATTTTAAGTAAAATGACTATATCTTGCGGGCGCATTCCATTGTGTTTCTTCATAAAAAATACTCCTTTCTATCTAATTTTTCCAATTTGGAAAATGGAATATATATATTATAATATGTTTGTTTTTAATGTTTTGAACATGTTTATTTTTTTAAATTTCAGCACAGAAATTTGACACAAAAATATATTTTTTTTATTGCGCCCTTAAAAAAATGTTTTTTAATTTTTACAAAAAACTTCATTGGTTTAACAACTCCCTAAATGCTTGCGCAAATTCTGAATCTAAATTTGTTGCTAAAGCACAGAATTCTACAATCATTCTTTGCGCTTTTTCCTGCAAGGCTACCCGCGAGCCATCCCTAATGAAGAATGTCTTCTGCGCATTCTCCGCCGCATAGAAAAAGATTGAAAAAATTACCGATAAGATTACTATATGAATAATCTTTGGTAGACGATCTTTTACCAAGCTGTTTATCAATAAGTTTACCTAACCCTGAACGATTAAATTGTTCATTTACGTAAAAAACTCCTGCAAATGGATAAGTGGTTTTTGAAATTTTTTGTATTTTCGCCCAAAATTACGTTATGAAAACCTCCGTACATAGCATAATTATTTCTGTATTACGTGGTATCTTTACATATAGAAATTTATTGCACGAAGTGCAGTCTATTTTTGCAGCAAAGTTTTACTTCCATTTTACTTGTTCTTTGGCTTATTTGTTCACTTGTTTTCGTGCAAACCATAATTTTTGGAAATTTGAAAATCATGTGTTTCGAAAATGGTAGCCAATTCTATCATTTCTTGCAGCGTTTGAGGCTTATTGCACTCGTTTTCAAACGTAAAAAAAAATAACCAAAAAATATTTAATCACATGAATCACATGAAAAAAATAACAATTGTTATATTATATAGTTTACTGTTCAGTTTCAGTAGTTTTGCGCAGTTTTACCAACCTGTTTTTGGAAATGAACAAACAAACTGGGTTGTAACTAATCGCGTTATAATTATGGAAGAGCCTGGATGGATGGACACCATCTCTGTAATTGCCAATGAAAATGATTATAAAGTACTAGAATTAAAAAGTAGATGGGGGGGGGGTAATCAACTTATTGGCAAAATCAGAAGTAATGAAACCAATTCCAAACTCTATTTTATTGCCCCATCAGACCCAACAGAATTATTAGTTATGGATTTGGATTTGGAGATTGGAGATGCTTTTAGCCTTAGAGAGAATGAAACAAATAGAACTATATATGTGGACAATGTTTATGTACTCAATGGTAAAAAATATATTCAATTTAATGATATGATAGGACTTAGCACTCCACCGGGTAGTTCTAAAAGAATCTTTATTGAAGGTGTTGGACCTAATTGGGGTTTTGAGTCAGATTGCTCCCCTTATCTCATTGCCTGTAAATATGACGATTGTGTTCAAACTTATTCTTTTGAAAATGAACATATTAAAGATTGTAGTTTTAAGAATGTAAATATTGACACTTATGCGTGGAAAAATGATATTACGATTTATCCTAATCCTGCATTTGGTAGTGCAGTTATTTACATTTCAGAAATGCTTAATGGGAATATTCATCTATATGTTTACAATACTTTAGGAATAGAACTATTTAATACAACTCTGTCCAATTCTGAAACAGCATTTGATTTATCTCATTTGCCAAGCAGTATCTATTTTTTTAAGTTTCAAACGCCAAAAAAAATTATTACAAAAAAAATATTAAAACTTTAAAAACAAAAATATTATGAAAAAAAAAAATAAAACGTAAGATACTTTTAATCAGTTGCTTTATTACAATAAGCATATTAGGTTATTCTCAGAATCAGGAAATTTGGTTCTTAATGAAAACCAATAGTGAAATTCTTAATGAACGCAATAATATTGTTGTGTATGACAATTCTTTAAAAAATACACTAGACTATTTCAATATTGATTCATTATATAAGGTATTTCCATATTCAAAAAATGACACATTGCAACGTTTGTACGGTTTTATTACATCAAACGAAAACTTTCAAGAAATTTTTTATGGGCTTAGAAATATTGAGAGTATTGAAGATGTGCATCTAAAAGAAGAAGAAGAACTTATTTCTTTATATGATCCATCAGATTACATGTGGTATGTTACAGGGCAGAATGGAATTCCATGGCTTTGGCATTTGAAAAAGATACAAGCAAATCTTGCTTGGGATATAACAAAAGGGGATCCTTCAATAAAAATTGCCATAATTGATACATGGTTTGATATTAACCACCCTGATTTATATAATCAATTACTATACCATTATGACCCATACGATAACCAACCATTTTATTCAAGTGGCGCACATAGTAATCACGGTACTACTGTAGCAAGTTTTGCTGCTGCTGAAACAGATGGAGGTGGTCAGTTGGCTTCAATAGGTTTCAATTGTAAAATTATTCCGTATAAAGCATGGGCAGGTAATTATTTACAACGTGCTCAACACGCTTCTTTGGTTATGAATGCTGATGTATTAACGTCCAGTGCTGGCGGTTGGAATTGTAATAACAATTTTAATGATTTTGAACGTATTGCAGTTAAAGAAATTTTAGATAATGGTACTGTTATTATAATGCCTGCAGGCAATGGATGGAATGGAACACATTGCGCAGTTAATGGCGAGTTAACCGCTTTTAGACCTCTCCACCCTTATTACGATGAAAGAATTATTATGGTTACAAGCACAGATGTGGATGATAAACACTATAATTTTGACCCATCTACTAATACCGACAAAACGCATTCTCATTATCCATCTGTAGATATATGTGCTCCCGGATATAGAACAATGGGTGCTACAAGTACACTTAATAGTGATGGCACACTTAACACTTGGCCTTATTATGGCAGTATGACAGGTACATCATATGCAGCTCCAATTGTTGCGGGTCTGTGTGGATTATTAAAGAGTATAAACAAATGCTTTACTTCGGAAGATATTCAGCATATAATAAAAACGACTGCCTATCCTGTTGCTGATGCTAATTTATTTCCCGGATTACTTGGTGCAGGTCGCGTTAATGCCTATCAGGCAGTCCAAATGGCACTAACATATTTAAATAACATTACCGTTAGCAACTCTCAATACTGGGCTAACCCAAGAAATATCTACTCTGACATTGTCATTAATGCTGGCGCAACCCTCACTATAACAACCACAGTGAAAATGGCAGATAATCGTAAAATCACCATCAAACCCGGTGGAAAATTAGTCGTTGACGGTGGGAAAATTACAAGTGCCTGCCCCGATAGAATGTGGTATGGGCTCCATGTCTCCGGAAATATCAATTTACCCCAAACCGCACAAAATCAAGGCACCTTGGAACTCAAAAATGGAGCGGTAATTGAAAATCTAAGAAACGGCATTTCTACCTACGAGACAGATGCCAACGGAAACATTAACTGGAGTAGTATGGGCGGAATTATCAAAGCGGATAACGCTACATTTAGAAATAACCGCAGATCTGTAGAATTTATGACCTATCCGCCCGATGGCACCAATCCAATTCCTCAAAATGTCAGTTATTTTAAGAATTGTACTTTTATTATTGATGATAATAACATTTTTGCAAGCAGTAATGCAAACTATTATACGCATATTTCAATGTGGCAAGTTTCAGGAGTTAAAATACAAGGCTGTACATTTGAAAACAATATTACCAATATGCAGGATCGCAAGTATGCTATGTTTACATTAAACGCCGGCTATACTGTAGATGAATTTTGTACAACGATGCACATGTCAAATTGCAATTGTTCCAACCCAAAACCCTCAGAGTTCAAAGGCTTTAACAGGGCAATTGAATCAACAAATTCGAATAAACAATATACTATCAAAATAGACCGGAGTAAATTTGAAAAAAATATTACCGGTGTTCGTCTTGATGGGAAAAACAGTTTTCAGATTTCTCGTCTAAATATGAATCTAAATCCTATTCAAGGTTCATATCCATACGGTATTTATTTGAATAGTTGTTTATCAGACTATAAAGTAGAAGCCAATGAAATTTATTCAAGTGTTAGTAATTTTGCTACCGGTATTTTGGCTTACAAAGCCGGAACGAATGAAAACAGGATATACCGAAACACAATTAATAATACTTATTATGGAATAGCAGTAGCAAACAATTATTTGGCTTACCCGGCCACTCCGAATATTCTCCGCTCGCAACCACTTACAGGCTTACAATTTGTATGTAATGATTTTTCCAGCAATACTAATGACATATACGTTACTTCAGATGCGCAAATACGTTATTTGCAAGGTTTTTCTAATAGCGGTGCAGACAATAGGTTTAATTTACCGCGTGCAACTTACAATTTTTATTTGGGTGGTCAACTTCCTATTATTTATTATTACGACTATTCTAACCCTATGTTGGAGCCTGTAAACAGAACGAACAATGTTGCCTTACTTAATGGCTCAGGAAACACTTGTGTAAATACTTTGTGCGACTACATTATAAAAGAATTGGATTTTGATATTGGCAAATCCGAAAATTCATACTTAGAAAAATATCGTTATGCAAATAATATATACGATGAAATGACACACCATTTTTATGATAAAGGTTACGATAAAGTGTTAAGCGATTACTCCGCCGGAATCATTGGTTTTGAAGAGTTATTAAAAGAAGTCTTGCCTTATCTTGAAAGAATGTCCACTGTTTCGCAATATATGTCAGAACTGAGCAGGGAAGCACTACTAACTCTAAAAATGGATAGCATTATAGATTTAACTCAAATTAGAGATTGGTACGAAGAAATAAATACCATTAACGCAAAATATTCTCTTGCAGAAACATATTACCAACTTGGAGAGTTTGAAGATGGTTTTAGAACTTTAGATTTAATTCCCAAAATGTTTGAATTGAATGAAAATGAAATGGTAGAGCATCGTAACTATGTTTCTTTCTTCACATTCAAAAATAGAATAAGAGAAGACGAAAGAAATATTGCACAATTGAATGAAGAAGAGATAGAGCAAATGGTTTACTTTGCTAACGCCTCAGATGGGTTATCCTCCGTAATGGCAAGAGGAATATTGTGTTTTTTCTATGATATTTGTTTTGAAATTGAGATTGAGGAAAAAAATCCTGATAAAAAAAGCGCAAATGGCAAGCAAGGAATCGAAAATAGAACTTCTTTGTCAACTCAAAATTCAAACTCTAAACTTGAAAATATCACACTTTACCCCAACCCTACTACAGGTGAATTGATAATTGTGAATGGTGAATTGAAAGTTGATAAAATAGTAGTTCATGATATTGTTGGAAAAATAGTATCATCTCATCAATTTACCAATTCTTTATCTTATCAAAAAATTGACATTTCAAACCTAAATTCCGGTATCTATTTTGTTAGAATAACCATTGAGGCAGGAGAGATTGTTAGAAAAATAGTAAAACACTAGAATATTAATCACAACGATAGTGAGTACAACAATTTTGTTGTACCCACTATTATTAGTAAAAAAAGTGAAATTTATATGAAAAATAGTCGTTTTTTTTTATTGCTCTGTTTCTTTGCATATAGTTTTAATGGGTTTTCCCAAGATACATTAAGTTTTATAATTGCACCCACTTCAACTTTTTATGTAACAGCCACTCAAGGGAAACAGTTTACAGTTGACTGGGGCAATGGAACTATTCAAACATATACAGGAATAGGAGCAGAGCAAGAAATTTATTATAGTTATCCTGTTTGGCCTCCTCCGCCTCCAAAATATACGATAACTATTGTGGGAATTGATGCAGGTTGTAACTTTACAACAATTAGACTTGTTTATGCATACAGTATTGATGCAAGCAAGGCTTCATTGAAAAGTATAATAACTTCTTCTTCTACTTTATTTGAAAGTATAAATCTAACTAATTGTACTGAATTAGAGTATTTAAGATTAAGTTCTATTAATGGAAGCAAATTAAGCAATATAGATTTAAGTGATTGTATATCTTTAAAATACTTAGGTGTTAGCCACAGCCAACTCTCCACTTTAGATGTAAGCAACACAGTCTTAGATTATATTGAATGTGATGCTTCATGCCTTCCATTGTCTCAGATTTATCCTATTTTTTTAAAAGTATTGTGGCCTCATTACTCAACTTGGTGGAAGCAAAGATTACCTACTCAAAAGGTTTTTATTGGAGATTCGATTGATTTTTCGCCAGAAAAAGAATTTGGAGGCATTGCTACTAACTTTACTGTATGGCTTGGCGATTGGGAGGGTACATTGGCTCCGGACAGCGCTTACTCTTTTAATGATGGGATTATCGTTTTTCATACAAAAGGAACTTATACTGTAAAAATGAAACACCCTTCCATGAGTGTGACCTATGCACCTTCAGTATATGCTACGGTTGTTGTTGCACCACCTTTTCAGCCTGTTCAAGAGATAATAAATGTACCTATAAACGCAATTGCAGGTACGCCGCTTTATCTTACTGGTACGGTTATTCCAAGTGATGCTACATACAAAAGCATTACTTGGAATGTTTTTGATGCAGGAACAACAGGAGCAACCATTAGCGGCGGCACCCTCAGAACAACGGCAGAAGGAACGGTAATAGTTACCGCTACCATTAAAAACGGCAACGGTGTAGGCAAAGATTATACACAAAACTTTAGTATAGAGGTAAAACCTGTAAGCATCAATGAACAAACACAAAAATTGTCAAAGATTAATATTTATCCCAATCCAGCAACAGGAAAATTAATAGTTGTGAGTTGCGAATTGCGAATTGAAAATATTGATATATTTGATGTTTTTGGTAGGAAAGTAGTTGAGCAGAGAGCAGAAGGCATAACACTGAAAGAAATTGATATTTCAAGTTTGCATGCTGGAATTTATTTTGTGAAAATAGGTACTGAATTGGGCAAAGTGATGAGAAAAGTGTTGAAAGAATAGTGGTGGTTGTGACTAATGGCATGAATATTTTACTGTTTTTTCTTGGTATTTGCTAATATTCATCAGCATTCCAATAGCTGCGCCGGAAATGGCGAGTGAGACGCCCCCGCGACTTATAAAGGGCAGTGTTTGGCCGGTAGCAGGAATGAGGAAGCTGTTTACCCCGATGTGTACCAGCGCTTGCATACAGAACCAAAAGCCGATACCCCACACCAACAGCATCCCAAAGGCGCCATCGGCGCTGCGTGCAATGCGCATGGTTCGGTAAAGGATTACTAAGTAAGCAAATAACACAAAGAGACCTACTAAAATTCCCATCTCTTCTACTAATACAGCATATACATAGTCGTTGTCTTTTTCGGGAAGGTCTTTTTTAATAATCCCTTTTCCTGCGTTAGTGGGTAGCCATGGTGCAGTTGAGATGGCAGTACGCGAAAGGATAGACTGCTTGCCGTAATGGATGTCCATGCCGGGCATAATTTTATCATTTTTCCAGTAAGACACGCGGTTTTTTAACGTTTGTACACGCCCTATGTTCAGCGAAAAAGCGATAATTACCGAAATAAAAATCACACCGCAAAAAGTGAGTAAATACTTAGTTTTAACGCGTCCAACAAAAAGTACTACGATACAAGTGCAGAACAGGATGATGGCTGTTGATTGGTTTGAAAAAAAGATACCGCCGCAAAAAACAAGGATCAGCGCAAATAGTTTTATTACTTCGTTTCGCGACAATTCTTCTTCGTTGTTAATCTTATACGCCATATATTTTGCGATATACATAAGCATGCAAAAACCTATGAAATAGAAGATTTGTAAATCCATTCCCCAAAGATGGATGGTTCTTTCGCTGCCCGGGCGAAATAGCGAGTACAAGAGCAGGAAACCTGAAAAAATGAGAAGTGGCGTAGTAAACCGCGAAATACTCCGGTAGTCGATGTGGTAAAAAATAAGGAGTAAGCCAAATGCCACTCCAATGTTTCGGATATGTTCTATCCAGCGGTCGCCCGCACTTGCTATCATCATCACGGATAGTATTGATAATAGCATAATAATCAATAAGATTATTTTGTCGCCTTTGAATTTAAGTTTTTCCATTTTTATATTGATTTTGAGTAAGATAATGATTTTATATAATTTTCCATAAAAAGCCAATCGGGATTGCCGTCTTGAGTAGCAGGGAGTTTAATTTTGTGTTTTTTGAAATTTTTTTGTCTGTATTGCCTACCATACTGATATTTATAATTTTCATTATCAAGAACAGTTACCATAAAAAGTCCAGAATATTTATTTAATATTTTGTTTGATAAGACCAAAATATTATCATCACAACAAAAAACATATTCTCTGTAGAAGCAATAACTAAACATATCTATAGTAATGGCATTATTATAGCGTTTCATTTCTTCATTTGAAATAAATTCAGCAACTCCTTCATTTTGAAAACCAGCTGTAACCAAAGGAATAGCTCCTTTTTCTCTATCTGCTTTTGTCAATCTTACTCCCCGCTCCATTTCAAAAATGTTTATTAAATCAAACCACATCCAGTTATCTGAGTTTAAAGGAAGTTTATTATTTGAAAAAGGGGATAGTTCCAAAACTATGCTTGTATCTTTGTTATTCAATAATCGAAATGCGGAATACTCTCTCATTTTTTTAAGAAAATCATCTTCACACAATTTTGAATAATCTGTTTCCATATATGCCTCCACACACCATTCATCTTTGTGTGTAACACAATGCCTTGCAGATAAACCTTCTTTAATATCATTATTTCTATATAACTTTAGCCATTCTGATTTAATCGCGTCCCATTTATTTAAAGCATCTATTCTGCCGAGTTTTTTTCTTTTTACAAAGCCATCGTCTTTATAAAAACCAAAAAATGTTTCCTGTGTTGTGTCGTGTGGTTTGTGTGCCTCCCACACCATAACACAAACAACTATACTTGCATTATTGGAATAAAAAATATCATCGGGCATACTGAAAACTGCTTTTAAAGTGTGTTTTTTAAACAAGCGTTCACGTGTTTCTTTAAATTTTGTACCTAATGCACAACTCATCGGTACAACCACTACTGCAATGCCTTGTGGGGAAAGCACGTCGAGCAAACACTCCACAAACTGTAATTCTTCATGGTCTTTTTGTGAATAAGGCGGATTGATGAGTCCAATGGTTAAATGTTTTTCTTTTAATCTCTTTTTAATTTCAGGACTAAAGCAATCACCGTGAATGATGTTGGATTTACCATCTTTACGCACAATCATATTAGTAACACAAAGTGTGTACAGTTCTTCATCCAACTCTACACCATATAAATTGTTTTGTCTTATGTTATAAATCTCATCGTCATTAGCATCTTTGAACATTTTGCTCATTGCCGATATCAAAAACGCACCTGACCCCGCGCAAACATCAACTACACGGCTGTTTTTATTTACACCACTCACTTCCACCATAAATTCGGTAAGATGCTGCGGAGTTAAAACAATACCCAGCCCCTTCCCATCTCCACCCGAATATTTTACAAACTCGTGATAAAAAACTCCTAACGCATCCAAGGTAACATCAGCATGATTCATCATAGGTTTAATTTTCAAATCTAACTGCTCTATATACCAAAGGATAGAATATGTATTGGTTAAAGGAATCTCTTTAAATTTTGGGTTAGAACCTATGTTATTGAAAATTTGAATAATATTCGTAATCGTCTCCCCTTTAACTTCATTCTTTTCCAATACATTTTTAATGGCATTAATTAATTTTGAAAGAACAGAATTAAAAGAAGCACTATTTGAATATTCAATTCCAAAGTCTTCATCTTGCAAAGCAATTAGTATCCCTGCAATAAATATGGGTTTACTGCGCTCTGTCATTTTTATTTCTCTAAGAGCATCGTGCATTTTTAAGGCAGTTTCGCGTATTTCTTCAATGGAATACTTTTTTTGAATGCGCTCGCCTTTTATCAACTTTAGATAACTAAGAGGCTCAAGAATAATACCGTTTGCTTTTACTAACTCTGAATAATTTTCATATCCTTTTTGCCAATGAAAAGCAGATACTTTGCACTCATCATTTTTTATTCCACTCACTGCAATAGCTACTACATTATACTCTTCTTTTAAAAATTTAGCATAGTACAATACTCCATCAACTGCATATTTTTTTGGTTGATTTAACTGCTCTGATACGTGTTGTTTGGTTGATTTTTTACATTCAATAACCAAAATTGTAGTTGCATCATCGTTGAAAGTAATAATATATTCAGGTTTTGCTTTTCCATTTCCCCCTTTGGAAAAATCATGTAAATCACAAATATCAGGCTTTCCACCTGCTTTTTTCAAAATATCTTCAATCTTTTGAATAGATTGAACATCACCTTGTGGAAACACAAAACCAAATGAATTTTCTCCCTTACGAATATTCATTTCAATTTCTACTAGTTGTTCACTAAAAACTTCATTTTCCATACTTTATCTTAAAGTTTTGAATCGTGCAAATTTATATTTTTAATTTACTAATCACTGACCACCAATCACAATAACTTCCCCCAAAAGAGCATAAAATGCCTTTTTCATTTTACACATATCAAAAACCGCAGGTACCGGATACAGAGGGTTTGCTTCTTTTAGCGCAGTTTTTGCCAATTCAGGAATATCCTCAACTTTTAACACTTCTATAACATTAGGAATTTTCATTGCGATATTCAACTTCTTGATAGTTTCTATAAGTTTATTGGCATTATTCTCTTTGGAATCATTATGATGCCCAATTCCGGTAAAAACAGCCATTTCGCTTAATCTTTTATGGGCAACTTTTCCGTAAAGTTCCAGTACGTGTGGAAGTATTACTGCCATAGCAAAACCGTGGGGAATGCCGTAGCGGGCACCTAACGCATGCCCAATGGCGTGAACATAACCCACATACGCTCGGGTAAACGCTTTACCCGCCTGATAAGCAGCCATCTGCATATTGATACGTGCCATAAGATTTTCCCCATCACAATATGCCGGATACAGATTTTCAAAAATCAATTTTGTCGCCTGTAGCGCATCTTTTCGGGTTTGCGGTGTATTATTGTGTCCGATGTAGGCTTCAACAGCATGACACAGTGCGTCCATTCCGGTAAATGCGGTGATATGCGGCGGCATCCCTATTGTTAACTTCGGGTCTAAAATGGTATAGTGCGGAATCAATGCCAGGTCGCTGACTGCGTATTTTTCTTGTGTAACACTATCGGTAACCACTGCGGCTATGGTGGTTTCACTGCCTGTTCCCGAGGTGGTTGGAATAGCAACAAATAGCGGTATTTTCCGCAACACCTTGAAAACTCCCCGCATTTGAGAAACCGTTTTGTTGGGTCGTGCCACCCGCGCCCCAACTATCTTGGCGCAATCCATCGGTGAGCCACCCCCCAACGCGATAATGGCAGCACAGTTTTCCGTTTTATAAAGTTGCAATCCGGCTTCCACATTTTCAATGGTGGGGTCGGGAACAGTTTCGTTGTAGATAGCAACTGAAATATCAACATCTTCAAGAGCTTTCAGCAGAGGATTATGCAGTCCCATTCTACTTACATTTTTTCCGGTTACCAAAAGCACGGATTTAATTTGCTTTTTCTTTAACAAAAGTGCCAATTGTTGATAATCCTTTACCTCCTCGGGGTGTCTCCAAGGCAAAAGATATGCCGTTAAGCGGAGAAAAAATTGGATTGTTCTGCAATAGATTTTATACATAATCATTAACCATTAATCATTAACCACTACAACTGTGCCACCGCTTCTTTAAACTTTTCCCCGCGTTCTCGGTAAGTGCGGTACATGCCGGTGCTCCCAACGCCCGGCGAGAAAAGTACCGTTTCATCAGCGCTACTGGAATAAAACGCTGTGCGTACCGCGTCTTCCAAGTTCATCACCATGTAAACATCTTTGTTCATCCTTTTAAAAAAATCTTCCACTGCAGTGTTATAAACACCTTGAATGACAATTATTTTTACTTTTTCACGAATTAATTGTTGTAAATCTTCCGTAATTATATCCACGCTGCTCATGTTGGTAATCCATGTAACCGGTTGGGTCATGTTTTCTAAAGCAAACCAAACCGCGTTGGCATTGGTCGCTCTCGAATCGTTGATAAAATCCACACCTTCAATGTTTTTTACAAACTCTAACTTGTGTTCCGAGTTTTCAAAATCGGACAGCGATTCTTGTAAACTTTCGCTACGAAGGCGGATGAGGTTTTGCGAAAGAGTGGCTGCTCTGTCACGGGCGGTTTGAAAATTTGATAAGGCTTGAAACATGCCTGTTCTTGTTTGCTGTGCCATATTATCTTACTTTTAAGGTTGCTAATGAAATAACTATTAATAAAATGCTTATAATAATGAAATGCTGTACGATTTTTGCTTCGTGCATTCCTTTTTTCTGGTAGTGATGATGCAGGGGCGTCATCAAAAAAACGCGTTTTCCTGTAAATTCTTCAAGTTTTTGTGGAGTAGTTTTATAAATTTGGAAGGCTTTGAGCCATGAAATGTTTTGCGCTTTTCTATAACTGTTAACTTTCGTTGCTCTGTAATAAATTACCTGAATGATAACCGATAGGGATTGTATCAAGAAAACGCCGCATAAGATAGGAATAAGCAACTCTTTGCGCACAATAATGCACAATACCGCAATAATACCGCCAAGCGTAAGGCTACCCGTATCTCCCATAAAGATTTGAGCGGGAAAACAGTTATACCAGTAAAATCCGATGCACGCACCCACTAAGGCCGCGGTAAATATTACCACTTCACTGATGTTGGGAATGTACATAATATTAAGATAATCAGCGAATATGGCATTGCCAGACACGTACGCAAGGATGGCAATGCCTACCGCAACAATGGCTGAAGTTCCGGCGGCTAACCCGTCCAACCCATCAGTTAGGTTAGCACCGTTAGAAACCGCTGCGATAATAAAGATGATGATGGGGATTAGGAACAGAAATGCCCACTGTCCGTTTTCATCTCCCAGCCAGCGTGTCAATACCGCGTAATCAAATTCATTGTTTTTAAAAAATGGGATGGTGGTTTTGGTAGAATGGGCTGTTTCACTATCAGAAAATAAAGTGTTGGTTTTATTCACGTTCTCAATAGAAAAAGCAAATTCGGTATGAGTAAGAACTTTTTCCGAATCATGTTTTTTTTCTTTAATCACTACATCGGGGTGAAAACAGATGACCATACCGACAATAAAACCTAAGACAATTTGTCCCAACAATTTTTTCTTTCCCGATAATCCGGCTTTATTTTTCTTGAAAACTTTAATATAGTCATCAATAAATCCGATAGCTCCCAGCCATAATGTAGTAAAAATCATCAAAAGCACATAAATATTATCCAATTTATTTACCAACAAAACAGATCGGAAGATAGAGGCAATGATGATGAGTCCGCCCATAGTGGGCGTTCCTTTTTTAGAGAGTTGGCCTTCCAAGCCCAAGTCGCGCACCTCCTCACCAATCTGTTTGCGTTTTAAAAATGTGATTAATCTCTTTCCAAAGAAAATGGAAATGAGTAGCGACAAGATGATAGCCGCTGCCGCCCGAAACGAGATGTATTGAAACAGTCCTGCTCCGGGAACGTTAAATTGTTGTAGCCAGTCGAAAAAATAATATAACATAATGATTAGTGGTTAATGGTTAATTTTTAATTCAAAAACAAGTGTTCAATCAATATTTTGAATCCAAGTATCACTAAAACTGCTCCGCCGAAAAACTCCGCTTTAGACTTGAATTTTGCACCAAATAGGTTTCCAACTTTCACCCCGCCTATTGATATGCAAAAAGTGATTAAGCCTGTAATGATAATCGCCTTGAAGATATTAATCTCAAAAAAGGAAAATGTTATGCCAACCGCTAAGGCATCTATACTCGTGGCGATTGCCAACAAAAACATCTTCATAAATAGAAACGGATTTCCATTTACTTTTTTCTCCTTTTTCGAGAAACTCTCTATCATCATTTTTCCTCCAATAAACCCAAGAAGTACAAAGGCGAGCCAGTGGTCTAAATTTTGAATTTTACCTGCAAAATTTATTCCCGCAAAATACCCGATAAGCGGCATAATTGCTTGAAAAAAACCAAAATATATTCCGGGTATTAAAACCTCTTTTATTTTTGGCTTCTTTACCGTCAAGCCGAGCGTAATGGATACGGCAAAAGCATCCATTGACAAGCCGATAGCGATTAATATTATTTCAAGAAGTCCCATATTTTTTTTATTTGTTTTTTAATTTTTTTGTTTTGATTTACACGTAATTTTAAAAAAAAGGGGGGGTAATTTGACAAAGATTTTTTCGCGTGTATATTTGCGGCGCAGTAATTAAAGCAATCATTTAACTCAAACTTTAATCTTATGAACACACTACAAACACCTCCCGCCTCAGCGCCAACCTTTGAAAGCGTATTGGCATCATTGCAAGCAACCGACCGCATGCTTAGCGAAAAATTTGCGGAAACTGCCCTGCAAATGAAAGAAACCGACCGCAAAATGAAAGAATTGCAAAAAACGGTTGGCTCTATTACTAACAATTACGGCTGTTTTGCAGAAGAGTATTTTTTTAATTCTTTTGAAAAAGATCAAAAAAACTTTTTCGGGGAAAGGTTCGACGAGATTAAAAAAAACCTCAAAGGCACTGAAACAGACGACGAATACGATATTCTGCTACTTAACGATGAATCTCTTGGCATTATCGAAGTTAAATTTAAAGCCCATCTTAAGGATGTGGAAGCCGTATTGAAAAAAGCGGATACCTTCAGAATTAATTTTCCAAAGTATAAACACCATAAAATCTATCTCGGGTTGGCTTCCATGTCTTTTTATTCCGAATTGGAAGAAGCATGCCTCGAAAAAGGAATTGCCGTTATCAAACAAGTGGGAGACACAGTGGTAATTTTAGATACGGGGCTGAAAACGTATTAGGGAGTTAAGAACTAAGAGTTAAGAGTTGGGGGTGTTCCCATTTTTACGTGTAAATTCAAGATGTCAAAGAACGCTTTTTTCGTGGTTAGTATTCAATTTTATCTTCTTTGTTTTTCCAATCTTCAAAAGCGCGTATTGCCTCTTCGGGTAAAAGAGGTTCCATTGCAACTTTCCTGTCGGCCGGATTCAGCGCCAACTCATCGTAAATAAACGAATCGTCGAACCCAATATCTTTTGCGTCAGCTTTGGTGTTGCCGAAATAAATTTTATCCAAATGTGCCCAATAAATAGCACTTAAACACATGGGGCAAGGCTCGCACGAAGTATAAATTTCGCAGCCGCTAAGGTTAAAAGTATTGAGTTTTTTGGCAGCTTGGCGTATGGCAGAAACTTCGGCGTGCGCCGTTGGGTCGTTGTCGGCAGTAACACGGTTTGTGCCTTCGGAAATGATTTTTCCGTCTTTTACAATTACCGCACCAAAAGGACCTCCGCCGTTTTTAATATTTTCAACGGAAAGTTCAATGGCTCTTTTCATAAATTTATTGTTGCTCATAATTAATTTTAAATTGTTATTATTTACAGTTTCCATTATTCTTTATTACGAAATTCGGCAATTACAAGCATTTCATAATCTTCGGTGGTTAGTTTGTGCGTTCTCGAAAATGCACCAAGTTGCGCACCGAATATGTCTATTGTCTTATATCCCAATGATTTCAACAACCACGTTATTTCAGAAGGCACGTAGTATCTTTCGTTACAATCCAGCGTTATCATGGTACCAGAATCATCCTCAAGTTCTGTGGTGTTATAGTCACGAAATGTCATTAAATCGAAGGTATTGCCTCTATACGTTGCGTTACCCTCTTTTGATGCTGAGACACCAAATTCCTCTATTGAGTGGTATAGCGGAAACAGACCATTTAGCGTGGTAAAGATAAATTTTGCATTGGATTTTAGCGATTTTGTAACACTTTTCAGGATTTCAAAATTCATCTCATCGGTTTCCATTAGCGGAAAAGCGCCTTCGCAAAGCATAATGGCAAGGTCAAATTCGCTGTCAAAGGGAAGGCTACGGGCGTCCTGAAGTTGAAAATCAATGATAAGGTTGTTCTCTTTTGCCTTCTCTTTTGCCCTTTTCAACTGTGATTCCGATAAGTCAATTCCTGTTACACAGTATCCGCGTTTCGACAATTCGATGGCATGCCGACCTGTGCCACAGCCGACATCCAAAATTTTTAAAGACTTGTTGAAATTGATTTCCTTTTCGATGAAATCACATTCTCCGACAGTGCCTTGTGTAAAACTCTCTCGGTCATACGTTTGTCCGTAGTTTTCAAATAATAATTCGTACCATTGCTTGTTCATAATATCTCAATTTTGTTAGTTTATTGTTACAATTTTATTGCTTCACTTTGTTCAACCAATTTGTTATCTTTATTCATTCTCAACAAGTTAATATTTAATCTCTATATTTAAACGGGCACCACTCCAAATGGTCATTCACATAGCCAACAGCCTGTAAATGAGCATAACAAATTGTCGTTCCGAAGAATTTAAAACCTCGTTTCTTCATATCTTTACTAATGACATCAGACAAAGGTGTTGAGGCAGGAATTTCGCTCAAAGTTTTCCAGTGATTGATTATCGGTTTCCTGTCGGGCAAAAATTCTCTCAAATAATTGCAAAAACTGCCAAATTGTTTCTGAATTTCCAAAAACTGTTGGGCGTTTGTTATGGTTGCTTTTATTTTTAGGCGATTACGAATAATGGGCACTCCTAATAATTAA
>Ga0209737_10001414_pt1 | contig 17326 bp, 11 predicted proteins | sample TergutCu122P3_FD_187284 | JGI IMG/M metagenome (GOLD analysis project Ga0209737, IMG submission 187284) | Cubitermes ugandensis P3 segment gut microbial communities from Kakamega Forest, Kenya - Cu122 P3 (SPAdes) (version 2) | ecosystem: Host-associated > Arthropoda: Insects > Digestive system...
ATCTCATTAATACCATGGGAATCGCCATTGGCAAAACCCCAGACAGAACGGCCATCAGGCATGATCTTACTCAGGATGTTGTCCCACAGGATCCTGTCGCAACAGCTTTCGTCATCAAGTTTGTTTACAATTTCCATACCGACACAAGAATGGTAAACCTTGAACAAATCGACATACTCCTGGATCACCAGTGGATTATTGGAAGCTGCTGTTCCGATTAAGCCGCCAGCCATGCCACCTGTATATCTACCTGGATGGTTGATGTGGGTAATGCCGCCAAGGCTTTCTACTGCGGCTAACGTGTTGGTCATTGTTGAATCTGGCGGATTGTTGTATTCAACAAAGTATGAATTGATATGATCAGTATTGGATTGTTCAATCGAGTTGGTCATTCCGATCATTCCAAGACCGGAGCGACCTATACCAGATACCATTTCGTTGGCTCTTTTCGTTGAGATGGAGCCTGAACCTGATCCCAAACTTGTAGTGAGATAATCATGGTCAGTCATCGCAACAATACTGAAACCAGCGGAATAATATCGCTCCAGCATCTCCAAAGCGGTATTCTTGCCATCAGAATTTGTGGAATGTGCATGGAAATCTGCCTTATATTGACCGTATGTTTCCCAGTTTACCTGTTCGTAGGGATTACTGATAACATAACGTGCTTCAAACAAGGGGTTAATCTGCGAAAGTGTGTTACCTTTTGATCCAGATGATGAATTCTCAGAAGTACGTGAAAACGAAAATGTATAACCGGGCAGGCTGCAGGAGAACAGTGACATACAGAGAGCAACGCATAATAAAACCGTAAAAGCCAACCTGGCAATCTTCATATCAAGATTCTTTCTCAAAGACAGAGCCTATTGGGTTACATAAGTATTGTAACGTTGCCGCTACAAGAAATGAAACCATCAGTTAATTGTGGATTCTTGTTTAAGTTGCCGCCACATTGATGTTGCGCGTGCCATAGACCCCATAGTTGTTACTTGCGCCTCCAAGTATATGAAGTTCATGCCCTATGCTACAATAGCCTGCGCGGTTTTTGTGTTGGTATGTGCCCGAGTGGCGGAATGGCAGACGCGGAGGTCTCAAAAACCTCTATCCTCTGGGTGTGTGGGTTCAACTCCCACCTCGGGTACCACATTTGCTTGCACACTTGTTTATTAAAAGAAAAGTACGAGAGGCTACGACCCGATCTCCTGCTTCTCGTTGATGACTACAAAAGGAAGTGTTGATGTTAAAAATCCCAACCAAGGCGCTGATACTTGTTGCCGCACTCGTCTGGTTTGCAGCCGGCGCAGCTGTCACCAGTGTTGGCGTCACTGCTGCCTCGCAGCCTTGGACATTGGTCATGGGAGCGGTGTTTTTTGGGGTGCTTGTCGCATTCTTCATCCTCTTTTTGATGATAGCCCGCAAACAGATACGGAGAATAACCGGCTACACCGAAGAACTGACGGAGCTGTTCAAGTTCTTCGACGCGCAGTCGTACATCATCATGGCTGTCATGATATTCCTTGGTACAGCCCTGAGGATATCCCTGCTTATACCCGACACAGCAATCGCCTCATTCTACAGTGGACTGGGCATGGCGCTGATTGCTTCCTCTATCTATTACCTGGTCACCTTCATTGCGACCTGCGAGCAGCTTGTGGTAAAGGAAAAAACCCGATCCTGACCCTTGCAACTTAAAAAATCATCGACACGATCTCTTTAAAGAGAAAAAAGGCACCGAGCATTAATACGCCTGTTATGACAACCATCGCACCGTTCCTGCGGTAGAGGGAGCTTTGTTTGGCTTTCTCTGACATGAGCATGAAATATCCGGCCAATACGAGAAGCGCTGCCGAGATGCCGGTGAATGCAGGTATGAGCGGATGGTAGAAGTCCAACGGATTTTCATCGTAGCCCAATAACCGCGCAACAAACTCGATGACCAACCCTGATAGGATCAGGATCGTCCAAGTGTTGATGAAGCGTGCATTCCCGTACTGTTTTTCACGTGCCTGATCAGTCATTCTTTCTTTCTTTCTCCGTACAGCTTCAAAAGATAACCTGTGAATGATATCAGAATTACAGGATCAACATGGCGTCACCATAACTGAAAAAGCGATATCTCTGCGAAATAGCATGTTGATACGCTTTCAACATCTTTTCCCTGTCGTAAAACGCAGAGACCAACATCAATAAGCTGGACTTTGGCAGATGAAAATTGGTAATCAGAGCGTCAGTTACTTTAAAGCCCTGGCTTCCCGGATAGATGAACAATCGGGTGCTCCCCCACCCCGGCTGCAAAGTAACACTACCAGTTATCCCTGCAGAAGCGGCACTTTCGAGCGTCCGTACCGAGGTTGTCCCCACGCAGATGACCCGGCGTCCTTCCGCTTTAGCGCGCTGTATGGCATCTGCGGTTGCGGATTCTATATGGTAGAACTCCTCGTGCATCTGATGATCTTCGATGTTTTCTGCCTTTACAGGCCGAAAAGTGCCCAAACCCACATGCAACGTCACAAACTCGGTCAAGACGCCCTTCTCGCGAAGAATTCCCAGCAACTCTTCCGTGAAATGAAATCCAGCTGTCGGAGCAGCGGCAGAGCCGGGTTTATCAGCATACACCGTCTGGTAGCGCTCGTTATCGATCGCTTCCGGCTCTCTCTTAATATAAGGAGGCAGCGGTATCCTCCCAACGAGGTTTATGATTTCCTGGAGATCTCCAACGCATTGAAAGCTCACAAGGGCGGAGCCGTCACTGTATTTCTCAAGTACCGTTGCGGCCAGTTCGTCAGCAAAACTCACATTGTCGCCTGGTTTGAGGCGTCGTGCAGGACGGATGAGCACTTCCCAGGTCTCTGGCTGTCCATATGTCACCGAAACATCCTTCAGCAGAAACAGCTCCACCTGGGCACCTGTTGCCATCTTCTCCCCAAGCAGACGTGCATGGATGACCTGCGAATTGTTCATCACAAGCACATCTCCGGCATTCAAGTATTCGCAGATATCGCTGAACTGTCTGTCGGTAAGTGCACCGCTGGAACGGTCGATCACCAGCAGGCGCGCAGCGTCCCGTCTGTCAGTTGGGTACTGAGCCACCAGCTCTTCCGGCAACTCATAGTTAAACAACTCAAGCCTGGTCATATGCCACTACGTCCAGTTTTTTTATTCTCGACCGAAATCTCATTCCGACAAATGCCTTCCAAACCTGAAAATTATGCGATAATCACTAGGATAAATGAGGAGAGGCCCTACAACAAGTTAGGAGAACCAGTGAGTTTCGATACATCAAGTTATGATCGCCCCAAGTTTCCTGCTCGTGCGGTTGTTACCGCAGGTATGCCCTATGGCAACAAAGGACTTCATTTTGGACACATCGGAGGAGTCTTTGTCCCCGCTGATGTCTTTGCCCGGTTTTTACGTGACCGCATCGGTGAGGAGAATGTCCTGTTTATCTGCGGGACCGACTGTTACGGATCCCCCATCGAAGAAGGGTTTCGACAGGCCGTCCGAGATAAGGGCTTTTCAGGAACTATATCCGATTTTGTCATGGAGAACCACAATGCCCAGGCCGCTACTCTGAAAAGCTACAACATTTCCCTGGATATCTACGAAGGCTCAGCGCTGGGCAAGTGTAAGGAAAACCACGACTTTATCACCGATCTCGTCGTTCAACGACTCTATGACAACGGATACCTCCACAAGGTCACGACAGCCCAGTTCTTCGATGAGGAGACCAACAGTTTCCTCAATGGCCGCCAAGTGCTGGGGCGCTGCCCTGTCCCAGACTGCAAGTCAGAGCAGGCCTATGCCGACGAGTGTGACCTGGGGCACCAGTATATGCCCGCAGACCTTATAGACCCTATCAGCGCCCTTTCGAACAAACCGCCAGTAACACGCGACGTCACCAACTGGTATTTTGACCTGCCAGGTTTCAGGGACTTTCTCAAAGAGCATGTACGCCATATGCAAAATGACACGGACACCCGCTCTGTCGTCAGCACAACCATTGATGAGTTTTTGGTGCACCCCAGCATTTATGTCAAGGACGAATTCTCAGATGAGTATGACAAGGTTATCTCCATACTGCCAAACCATAGATTTTTCCCTGCCGAAGCTGGAAAGACTTCCTTCGAGCTGAGCTTTGCTGATCTCGATGACCGCGACAAAGCACGTGCGGTATTCGATGCGAACAAGATACGCTATCGCACCGGAAAGACCCTGGTTCCCTTCAGGATCACCGGAAACATCAAATGGGGTGTCGCGGCTCCGGTCATCGAGAACTTTGAAGGTTTGACAGTCTGGGTCTGGCCTGAGTCTCTGTGGGCCCCTATCACCTTCAGCAAGACCTGTCTTGAGAACAAAGGCGTGGGTGTGGAGACACTTAATCCATCGCGCTCCTGGACAACAGATCGCACCTGGCGAGACTTCTGGTGTTCCGACGATGCTATCGCCTATCAGTTCATCGGCCAGGACAACATCTACTTCTACGGTGTTGCACAGACCGCCATGTGGGAGGCGCTTGCCAATAGAGACCCTGAGGTTCACATAGACGAGCCACTTAATATGAAGCAATCCCAGTTGGTCGCCAACTACCATCTTCTCTTTCTGGATAAGAAAGCCTCGTCATCCGGGAAGGTCAAGCCGCCTTCCGGAGCCGAGATGCTCGACTACTACACCGTCGAGCAGCTGCGGGCGCACTTCCTGGCTCTGGGACTCAGCCTCAAGCCAGTGAGCTTCCAACCCAAGGCCTTCAACCCTCTGGCAAAACCCAACGACGCAGACCCGGTACTCAAAGAGGGGCTGCTTTTGACCAACGTCTTCAACCGTTTGGCTCGCTCGTGTTTTTATGCCGCGCAGAAAGATAACGGCGGTCTCATGCCCGTCGGCGCCCCATCCCCTGAGATACTTGAGGCCGCTCATGCGACCATACTTGAATACGAACGGCTGATGCACCGTCAGGAGTTTCATTCGGTCATGCAACTGGTCTCAGAGTATATCCGCCAGGCAAACAAGCTGTGGTCAGACGCGATAAAAGAAGCTGGCGAAGACCATGACGCGAAGGTCGTAGTGCTGAAGAACGCCTTCTACCTGCTGAAAGTATGTGCACAGCTCATGCACCCTGTTGTGCCAGCGGGAACAGAGATGATTTTCGAGTATCTTAACCTTGCCGTCGATGCGAAGAAGTTTTTCTCCTGGGAGTATGTCTTTGACGGCTACGAGGTCTTTGTTACTGACGAGGAAATACAACGTGGCGGTCATCCCGTGAAGGAATTACCGCCACGTACTGATTTCTTTGCGCGCCACCCGAGCCAGTACTGAGGTTACTACAGGCTGAAGTTCTCTTTGCCTTCAAAGACATCGAGGGCTTCCTCTACGTCATAGTCGGCAAGCGTCACGGCGCTTATCGCCTTGGTCAGGCGTACTGCCTCATCCAGCGAGCGCTGGTGGATGTTTCTGCCGGTCGCGTTACCCAATGCGCCGCCGACATGTATCTGATCGTAAAGCTGGGTGAGAAACGCCCGCGCATCGACCGTTGAACCACCCGCGCAGACCAGCCCTGTCCTCCCCGACGCCTCGGATGCGATGGCCAGAAGCTCCGCAGAGCTCTTTCCATCGGCTGGCTTGGGCGGATTGACCTTGACGAAGTCGGCCCCCAGGCAGAGCGCCACTCCGGCTGCGCCCGCAATGAGATCTGCGGCTTTCTCGTTCTTGACCGCTTTGCCGCGCGGGTAGATCCACAAAACCACGATAAGACCGCTCGCATGAGCCTCGGAGATAAGTTCTCCAGCCTCGGCCAGCATGGTTGACTCATACTCCGAACCCAGATAGATCGTGTAGCCGATACCCACGATGTTTACCCCGGCATCGCGCATGGCGATCACCGATTCCAGCGAATACAGCTGCGGTGAATACGGGTCGTCCTGCTCGGTGGGAATCAGATTGGTCTTGGAATTCATCTTCACCAGATAGTTGAGCTCGGGATAGTCGTGAGCATAACGGGCAACCAGGCCTTTCTGTGCGGCAAGGACACCGATGACACCCTTTGCGCCAATCTCGAAGAAATGCTTCGGGTCGTTATCGGCAGGGTCTATTCCTTCCCCATAGAAATCATCGTTTAAGTGCTCTACCTTCTGGTCGCAGGCAAACAGCATGAGCCGCCCGGTACCCTGCGTGGCAGCCAGGTAATTCTCTTCATAGAGCTCTCGTGCCTCAGGCAGTACATCGGCTGGTATCAAAACTTTTTTTATGGCGAGTTTTTTCATTTTCTTCTCCCTTGTATAGATCGAAACACTGCTTTCTTTTGATTAATAGAGTATCACAATAATTTGGTCAGGTGACCCCTTTCTGCCGCCCAGCTGTCAATTGTGAAAGAATCAGGGCCGCAAACATCAACAAACACCCGATAGCCTCCCGCCCGCTCATCGTCTCGTGCAGAATGACAGTCCCACCAATAACGCTGAACACAGCCTCCAGGCTCATGATAATCGAGGCTGCCGAAGGATTTATCACCTGTTGCCCAATAGCCTGAAAGGTAAAGGCAATACCTGTCGAAAGTATGCCCACATACAGGACCAGCGGTATGACAGTCATAAAGTCAGCAGCCGAAAACTGCCCATGTTCAAAGAAGCGATCAAACACCAATGAGCAGAAAAAACTCAGTACTGCAGCTACTGTAAATTGTATGACACAGAGCTTCATGACATCACGCTGGTTCAGCCCCACGACAAAGTGATCGGTGGCAAGTATGTGGCAGGCCCAGAAGATTGCAGCCAGCAGGAGGATCAGATCACCAATCTGTATTGAGAAACTCTCGGTGATACTCAGAAAGTACAAACCGATCACAGCGACAAGCACACTGACCCAGGTGTTCCAATACGTCTTATGCCTGAGTGACATTCCCAGAATCGGCACTAACACGATATACAGGGTCGTAAGAAAGCCTGCCTTCGAGGCCGTGGTAAAGACAAGCCCTATCTGCTGCAGCGATCCGGCAACAAAGACGATCAAACCTATCATAAGCCCCGCTTTCAGCAGAGGCCTCAGGCTGGCGCTGCTGTTCGACTTGACGCAGGCAGCATCTCCACTTTCACCTTTTTGCAAATGTTGTATTTCCCCATGATCTGCCCCATGCGCCCGGTTACGCAGGATCTTGCCCTGTATCAGCACCACTGCACACAGAGTCGCAGCGCCAAGGAACATGCGCAGGCTCATAAATAGGAATGGCCCTATCAGATCCATGCCTGCCCGCTGGGCGACAAAAGCCATACCCCATATCAGAGATGTGATTAAGAGTAATAATGATGATCGGATATGAGCCCGTGAATGCCTCCGCGTTTCAGTTTGCAAGAAAATCCCAGCCTCCTGGCAGTTTCCAGTTCTTGATCATCCCCAGGTAATCCATCAGCGATTCGTTGAGTATGATACCTCGTTTACGGTCGCTGAAGGCATTGCTCAAAGGCCAACCTCGCTCGAGGTTCATGTCGATATAACCGAGTGTGGGAGCAACGGGCCTGTGCCTGCGTTTGTATTCCGCATTTTTCACAGCACCGAGAATTTGCTCAACCAATTCGCTGGTGATGCCCTCCGCTTCCGGGTCATGACTTATACAATGAAGAATATGATCGACACCCAGGGCCTCTTCGATATGGAGGCGTAAGACGACATCAAGCAGCGCATAGGGAGGAAGCGTATCCTCGTCGGTCTGCCCTTCGTACAATTCTGCGGACGGCGCCTTGGTAAGCGTGTTCTGTGGTATGACCAAGGACTGTTCGTTTCGCCAGTTGGCAAGCCCATAGACGTCGGTCTTATATATATTTCCCAGCGGAGCCAACGCCCCGGCACTGTCCCCATACAGGGTTGAATACCCCATAGCCAGCTCTGATTTATTGCTGGTGTTGATCATCATCCAGTTAAAACAGTTCGATAGATACATGAGGCAGGTCATACGGATACGGTTCTGGATATTCTGCTCCGCCAAAGCCGTGTCTGTCACATCCAGCGTACTGAGAGAAGCTTCGAGCACGGATGCATACGCCCGCATGGTGTCATCGATAGGCATGGTAAGCGTCTTCATCCCCAGGTTTTCTGCAAGCGACAGGGAGTCATCGATGCTTCCCTGCGAAGAATAACGGCTGGGCATTAAAACGCCATGAACATGCTCGGCACCGAGAGCATCACAGGCTAACACCGCACAGATCGCTGAATCAAGCCCGCCGGACAGACCGATGACCACATCAGTGAAACCATTCTTATGGACATAATCCCTGATAAACAGTTCCAATGCCCTCCAGTCGGCCTCATAGGGCAAAAGCGGCCTGACAAGCAGGGCATCCTCATATCTGGCCTTTTGTTTCTTGCCGGGTGGTAGTGTTTTCTGACTCAGATTGATGTTAAAACTTATGCTTCCCTCTTCAAATGGTGCAAGCGCCTGTACCACTGAGCCGTCGGGTTTGAGCACGATGCTCGCCCCGTCGAATACGCTCTCATCCTGGGCCCCAACCAGATTGACAACGATGAGCCAGACCCCGTTCTTCTGTGCAATCTTACGCAGATAACCGATCTGGTCTGAGGCGGTGAACATCATCTTCGTCCCACGGTATTCCTTTGCCAGCATGACGATCACGATCTCCGAATCGGAAAGATCATCATCCAGATCGGGGTATTCATCCAAAAGTATCGAGACACCATGCCCATCTATGTTGATGGTGATATTCGAGGCATAACTGTCCTCATCCCAACTGCTGTCTATATCTACAAAACCCAGGGCTGTGCCTTTGCCATTACTGCAGTACAGCACCTCGGGTTCACAGATAAAGGTCATTTCTTCGGGTATCGGACGTGGGATCATGGTCCCCACCAGGGTGGTGAGCTTTGCACGTTCTATCACAGAGCGTGCAGTTTCCAAGGTCTCGGCAGCAAAGGCATCAAAGTATTGCAATCCCTCGACAGGGGTGCCCGTAAGTGCATAGGCAGGCAGTATAACGAGGTCTGGTGGATAGGTGCTTTCGGCGAGAGCATCGATGGCCGCTATGACCTTGTCGGCGTTCTCACGCAATGCCCCAAGCCTTGGGTTATTCTGTATGACCGTCACATACATACCGTAGTCCCATCAACAACAATCAGGCTAAATATGCCAAAGGGCCGTATCGCTTTTCATGTGCTATTGTGGTATCAGCGTCATGTCCGCAATATACCTTTGTATCATCGGGCAGTTGGTAGAGTCTTTGTATACTCCGCTGCTGCTGTTGTGCATTGCCACTCGGCAGGTCGGTCCTCCCTACCTCCTCGAAAAACATCGTGTCACCGGCAAAAAGCGCCTGGCCTTCCTTCGAGTACAGGCACATACTTCCTGTGGAATGTCCGGGTGTATGGATCACTTCAAGTTTTATGTCCCCAAGTACGATCACATCACCATCCTCGACAGACCTGTCGATACCGATGGGCTTCATCCGCAGATACCTGATATCTGGTCCAACGCCTGCCTGCTTCTGTATCGCCTGTGCGTCGATTGAGTGTGCAATGACCCTGGCTCCAGTTGCGCTCACCAGCTCACCCACAGCGCCTATGTGGTCGTAGTGGCGATGTGTCAGGATAATGCTGTCGACAATGCGACCATCAAGCTTTTCCACTATGCGTGTTGGCTGTGCACCGGGATCGATGATAAACACTGGTGATGTCTTATCCCCATCACCTATGATGTAGCAGTTCTCGGTGAAACCGGGTCCTACCAGTACTTCCAGCTTCTCTACATGCACTAAACCTCGCGCCCCTCCTGCACTCATGCTCCGCGTCGCTTGCGGATGACTTCGCCCGACATGGTCCTCCTGGCATCGATGACACCTTCGATCTCCTTTAAGACCCTCAATATCTTCTCGATATGTGCAATCTCGCTCACCTCAAAGAGATAACGCATCTCCACAATACCATCTTTGTGAGCGGTCATGGTCGCGTTGAGGATATTCACGCCGCTGCTGCCGAGGGCTACCGTCACATCCTGGTACAGTCGGAGCCTGTCGATGGCCTCGATGAAGATCTCCACGTTGTATACATCCCTGCTTTGCGCATAGTTCGCCCATTCGACATCTATTATCCGCTCAGGACTGGCCATCAGGGATTTGGCGTTGGGGCAATTTCCCCGGTGCACGGTCACGCCACGCCCTCTGGTGACAAAGCCGATGATCTCGTCACCCGGCACAGGATTACAGCAATGTGAAAGCCGTACCAGCACGTCTTCGAGACCCTTGACGATCACATCCGAGGACTTCCTTACGATCTTTGACGGTTTGGCCTTAATGGGATCCAAAACCCCGCTGTCGGCAGGACTGATCCCCATGAGTTTTTCCGGGGTAGTCTGTTCGGTGGTCCCCTGCTGTTGCGCCACCAATTCTTTTAACAGTTTGTTTGCAACCTGCCGAGGGCTCTGTCGCCCCATACCAATTATTGCAAAGAGGTCGTCGGGTGTTTTGTGCCCAAGCTCCTCGGACACCTTTTTAATAGCCTTTACCGAATTTGCAGAAGAGATCCCCATGCCGTGCTTGCGCATTTCGCGTCCAAGCAACTCTCGTCCGCGAACGATGTCGTCATCCTTGGTGATCTTGGAGAAATATCCGCGTATCTTTGAGCGCGCTGTGGGGGTCTGCACTATGTTGAGCCAGTCCCGTGAGGGCCCTGTGTTTTTCAGAGTCAGAATCTCAACGCGATCCCCCATCTGCAGCTCATAGCTCAAGGGAACTATGACGCCATTGACCTTTGCGCCAACACAGTGGTTACCGACCTCAGTGTGTATGGCATAGGCAAAATCGATCGGGGTCGATTTTATGCGGAGCCTGACCACCTCACCCTTGGGGGTAAAGACAAAGACCTCTGAGTAATTCAGTCCGATGCGCAAAGACTCCATGAAATCCCGTGGGTCGGTGTTCTCGTCGGACCAGTCGAGCATCTGCCTGAGCCACGAGAGCTGCTCGTCGATCTTGGCGTTGGTGATGCTTGCCTTATTCTCCTTGTACAGCCAATGCGCCGCAACACCGTATTCGCTGGTCTGGTGCATTTCCTTGGTACGTATCTGTATCTCGAGCGGACGACCGGCAGGACCGATGACCGTTGTATGAAGGCTCTGGTAGCGGTTGATCTTCGGCATGGCAATGTAGTCTTTGAAGCGTCCTGGCATGGGAGGCCAGATGGTGTGAACCGCGCCCAGGCATTGGTAACACTCCGCAATCTTGTTCACGATCACGCGTAGTGCAATCAGGTCATATATCTCGGAAAAATCCTTCCCCTTCTGTGCCATCTTTTGATAAATGGAGTACAGATGCTTCGGGCGCCCGGTGATCTTTGCGTCGATGTTTGCCCGAGCCAGCTCCTTGCTGAGCATTTCGATGCTGCTTTCGAGGTATTCTTCGCGGGCACTCCTCGATTCTTTGACCATGCGTGAGACCTGCTGGTATCGCGCGGGTTCAAGGTAGAAGAAGCTCAGGTCTTCCAACTCCCACTTGATCGAATTGATGCCCAGGCGGTTTGCAATTGGGGCAAATATCTCCATGGTCTCGCGCGCCTTGAAGATACGCCTGTCTTCGCGCAGGACCTGCAGGGTTCGCATGTTATGCAGCCTGTCGGCCAGCTTGATGATGACTACACGAATGTCCTTCGACATCGCCAAAAGCATTTTGCGGATGTTTTGGACCTGCTGTTCCGAAAGCGACTCGATCTCGATCCGCGTTATCTTGGTCACACCATCGACCAGATCGCTGATCTCCTTCGAAAACTCCTTCTCGATGGTAGTAAGAGAGACCGTAGTATCCTCGACAGTGTCGTGGAGTAAAGCCGCGGTCATGGTGTCAACATCCATCCGTAAATCTGAAAGTATCAAAGCCACCTGTATGGGGTGATTGATGAACGCTTCGCCTGATTTTCGGACCTGTCCTGCATGTGCTCTACAGGCAAATTCATAGGCACGTTCAAGTTGTCTGACTTCCTCATCGCTTTGGTAGGTCTTCACCTGTGCGATGAGCTGTATGAAGTCACTGTCGGTCTTCTCAACCGTGAAGGCTCCGTCAGTTTTCTCAACCGTGAAGGCATCGTCAGTTTCCGCAACCGTGAAGGCGTCGTCAGTCTCCGCAACCGATGCTTCTGATATCTTCTGCAGTTCTTCAGCCATTACAACAATCTCGCTTACGGTCGGTTGGCACCAGCGGACAGACGATCTTCAAGCGTAGCTCTTCTGACGTGGCCTGAAACACCCATTGTTTGAATTGCTCAAAAAGCGCCAGCTCTTCAATACCTTCAAGATATCTGCTACTGGCAGAAAGTTCAACCCTGTCGACGTTATTTGGCAGGGTTATCAGCACATAGTTGTCGGTGATCTCATGGTCAAGAAGTCCAAGTTCCTCAAAAATAGCCAGAGAATTCTTGATCTTCTTCTCATCGAAGTCACACAAAGGGTCGATTCTGCGACAGATCGCCGTTATCTGATCGACATTGGTGGAAACGTCAGCATTCCTGCCATGCTCGATGATCAGGACTTTCAAGGCGCGATATAAAACCACCAGCTCTGCACGTACAGGAGCAATGGGGGCCAGTATTTCCCTGTTGATAGCTGCATCCTTTTCGTTGAACACCACATGTATCGTGGCTTTCTGGCCGTTCCTGCCAGCGCGCCCTGACATCTGATTGAACGCAACAATACTGAACGGCAGATGGAACAACACAACATCAGATACATCAGGGATGTTTATTCCTTCTCCAAAAGCACTCGTTGAGATGATTGTGCATAGCTTTCCCAGCCTGAATCCCTCCTCTATCGCTGCTCTCTCATACCTGTTGAGACCAGCATGATAAAAAGCCAGCGAATCTGTTCGCGCTGACAGGTGTTTCCTGAGAAAACGGACGAGCGATACCGCCTGGGCACGGGAGTTGACATAAATGATCGTTTTATGTGCCTTTTCAACAATGGAAGCCAGATAGCATTCGCGATCTTGCAGATTTCGGGCATCATCCAGCTTCAGATTCTCTCGTATTGTTTCGTCGATGATCACCTGATCGATGGACAAAGCCTCGCGTATCCCCTCAGTGATCCGATCATCTGAGGTGGCGGTGACTGCCAGAAATTGCGCCTCGTGAAAGGTCTTTCGACACGACTGGAGACGATGGTAGGAATCCCTGCCTGTCTGGAGCTCAGTCTCGATATGATGCGCCTCATCAAAAACGATAAAGCCTATGCGCTGTGATTGCAGGAAACGCCAGTCATGTAGCTGAAAGAATTCGGGGGTGGTCAGCAGTACATCCAGGTCGTTTTCATACAGTCGTTGAAATATCCGGTCTTTTTCCTCGGTGGAGTTCTCGCCTGTCAAAGGTGAGGCTTTCAAGCCAAGCTTGCTGAATCGCCCGGTGATAAAACTGCTCTGGTCAGCTATGAGTGCACGCAGAGGATAGATAAATACGCTTGCCTTATTCTTTGAAAGTGCCAGATAGGCTGCATGCACCTGGAAGATCAGCGACTTTCCTCTGCCGGTCGCCATGATCGAAAGCACAGAGGCTCCCTGCATCAGTGCATCTAACGCTTTTTTCTGCGAATCGAACAATTGTGTTTTATCGCCAAGTATCTCTGAAGCCAGCATTTCCGGAACAGATGTCGGATCATCGGTAATCCTCTCTTTCCAAAGTCGTCTCAACAGAGCATTCCTGCTCGCTGCACCCGCATGTGTTTCATCAATCTCACGGGTCGGTGCAGCGTGTATGACTTCCTCGCAGATAAACTCTCTTTCACTGTTCTGCAGGGCACTCAGGTGTCTGTTCAGGTGTCGTATATGGAGTTTTGCCCTGACGTTTCCGTTCCATTCATCAAGCCTCAGGTTGTAGATGATATCTACCGGTTTATCCCAGGCTATCATTGTCTCGATGTCCGGGCAATTGAAGCATATTGCCTGCACTGTTGTACGCCCGTCAGAGACCGTGCAGGACAGGTGGTTTTTATTGGCCCCAACTGCACGGGTATTCTTCAGGTAGACCGCCTGTGTGATATAAAGCGGTTCTTCATTCTCTTTCCCGTACGGTTCAAGCAAACAGAGCTGTTTTGCTGAGTTCATATCGGCCTGCGACAGATCGACCTCAAGATCCAGCGTCAATTGTTTTATCAGATCCTCAGGAGGCTCCACCTCGAATATCTGTTCAAGTCTACTCTTGAATTCTTCGAAGCGATCTTTGTGGATGGTCACACCTACTGCTGCCTCATGGCCACCAAATCGGACTACCAGGTCAGAACACTTTTCGACCGCCTTAAAAAGATTTACGGTACCGTTACCCCTCCCCGAACCCCTGAGATCATCATTGTTTTCCGTAAAGACGATCACAGGCATGTCGAAATATGCAACGAGCCTGGCAGCTACGATCCCCTTGACGCCTTCGTGCCAGTTCTTTCCTTTTATGACCAGTATCTTCTGCCCATGAAGTATCATCTCAGCTTCTTTTATGGCCTCTTTTGATATATCAGCCTCAATCGACCTCCTGTTTTCATTTATTTGTTCCAGCTCACCGGCCAGTTCCTGAGCGTGGTTGTGGTCATCTGATAAAAGAAGCTGTAAGGCCAGTGCTGGATCACCCATCCTCCCAGCTGCGTTTAATCGGGGTATCAACGTAAAGGACAGGGTGATGGATCTTATGGGTTCGGCGTTGTTTCGTGTGCTGGCCAGCACAGCTGCAATGCCGGGACGTGGTCTTTTTTCGATCATGGTTAGACCTGAGGCTACCAGAGCCCTGTTCTCATTTACCAGCGGCATGAGATCGGCGAGCGTGCCCAATGCCGCCAGATCCACATAATCGCGCCAGAGCCCAGGTCGTCCGAGCTCCTGCCCTACCAATGCCAGAAGCTTGAGCGCCACACCTGCACCCGATAGTATCGATGATTCTGAATCTGCCTCCAGTTTCGGGTCAGCAACTGGTATATTCTGGGGGATATCATCTGATGGTTGATGATGGTCGGTGACAAGCACCTGGATACCACAGGACATCAGCTGTTCAACTTCGTTTTTTGCAGAGATCCCACAGTCGACGGTTATCATCACCTCAGGATTCTTCTCAACGATACGAGCCAGAGCACCTGCGGTCAGGCCATATCCCTCATCAATGCGATTCGGGATGAGATAGTCGACATCCGCACCCAAAACTCGAAGTCCGTGGACCATGATCGCGGTCGCGCTGATCCCATCGACATCGAAATCCCCGAAGATAAGCAGCCTCTTCTTATCAAGGATCGCGTTTTTTAGCGCATCAGCAACCGCACGCAATCCGAATATTGATTCTGGATTGCTCCATTTTCTATCGATATCGGGATGCAGGTACTGCTGCGCGCTTGGGGTTGTCGTTATACCACGTGCGACCAGCGTATCTGCGACAAGCCTGGTCAGGCCGCATTCACTTTGAAGTTCGCTTGACGCAAACCGGTCAACGGCTCTCATATTCCAACGCTGCGTCATGTTTCCTGTTTCAGTATTCCCTCTAATGTTCCGTCTCTATTCTGACAGATTTCACGCTACAGCGCTTCACAGAATTGAAGATTTACCATCTGACACTTTGCGTACGGCCGCGTTTGTACGAAGATTTTCAGTGAAAATCGCATATTTGATATAGAATGTTAAACGACAGAGACAGTGCAGATATTGCCTTGAGGAGGACGAGTGGCACGCAGGGATCGTATGCGGTCAAAGCAGTGGCATTTCGCAGATTCAAGCAATCGCTTCAATAATTCCAAGCGGTACAAGGCTGAGGTCGATAGTACCCCCATATCCAAGACCTTCACTCGTAAGATCATGTTCTGCAAGCGCTGCCGCGGAAGAGTGGTCAGCAATGTCAGTCACTGCCCCTATTGCGGAAAAAACCTCCTGCCAATCTACCAGCGCTTCTGGTTATGGCTGATAGTGGTTCTGGTCATTGGGGCTGGTTTTGCCGCGCTTATAGTGTTCTCGCCGAACTTGCAGATTAAAGAAAAACCAGGCAATTCACCAAGCCCGATCGTTGTTGGGGCTCCGGAGGGTACACCGTATAAGAGCCTGGAGCCCGGTACGACCATAGCCTACAACGCCTTGAACGTTACCTTCATCAAAAGCTATCACTACGATGTTTCTTCCAATGGGATACCCATTACAGCCATCGAAGTACGTTTTTCCAATACGGGAACTACGGCGATTAACCTGTATTCAACCCAATGGCAGATGGAATCCGAAGACGGCCGACGTGTTGATTGCTTCATTGGCAAGAACACCACGGGCGTGAGCATCGTAAGCGAGTTTGACACCAGGGCATTGTCACCGGGATCAACCTACACCGCTGTGCTGTTCTTTTCGATCGACAACCCGGCAGAGCTTTTATTTGCGCCAAATCCTGTATCAAATGATGAAGACAAGCTGGTCACCTGGGTGCTCGCTGCGATGTCAGAGGGCGAAGACGCTGCGGGCTGAAGTTATTCTACCAGCATTTCTGCGACGGTGAACTCGTCGAGCCCTTCTCCGAACTTCTTTGCGAGCTTCTTGAACTTTGGTTCGCGTTGTTTCCAGAGTGCATACAGAGGTGAAGCCAGCGTTATTGAGGTGGTCGAGCCTAACACCAGACCAAATGTCATGGCAAAGGCAAAGTCCTTCAGTGTGCCGCTTCCAAAGACCAGCATGGCTACAACAGGGATCAATGTCGATAGCGAGGTATTGATCGTCCGCATCAGCACCTGGTTGATCGAGTGATTCGCCACAGTCATGAAGGAGTGGCGTGCTGTCGCAGACATATTATCGTTGATGCGGTGAAACACAACCACCGTGTCGTAAAGCGAATACCCCATGATAGTCAATAGTGCGGCAATCACGTTCGGCGTGACCTCGCGTCCAATGATCGCGTAAATACCGATTACGATGATCAGGTCATGGGTCATTTTCAACACGGCTACGATACCCATCTTGTATTCGAACCGGATCGCGATATAGATGATGATAAGCGCCAGTGCAACCAGAAATGCTATGATCGAGGTCCTGGTGACCTCCGCACCCCAGCCTGGACCTACCGTGGTGACTTCCACGTCGGTGCTGTTGATACTTAAGCTGAAAGCAATATTGTCGGCATAGGCAGAGGCCGTTTGGGCATCAGTCTCAGAGATACGCACGATGAATCCAGGCGCTCCGGTTCTGGCATCGATGGTCGTCTGTACGATCGCACCTGTTATACCTTCTTTTTCAAAAGCCGTTCGCATTTCTTCGATGGTGAGATCTCCGGTGTTCTTGAAGTCGATCGAAGTCCCTCCCACAAAGTCAATGCCGTAATTGAGGCCCCGAATGGCAAATGCTGATATGGAAACAAC
>Ga0209737_10001415_pt1 | contig 17321 bp, 13 predicted proteins | sample TergutCu122P3_FD_187284 | JGI IMG/M metagenome (GOLD analysis project Ga0209737, IMG submission 187284) | Cubitermes ugandensis P3 segment gut microbial communities from Kakamega Forest, Kenya - Cu122 P3 (SPAdes) (version 2) | ecosystem: Host-associated > Arthropoda: Insects > Digestive system...
GCGGGATTACATCGTCCATCTCCCCCTCGTAATTTATACTGATTATGCCATCATTAGTTAGGAGCAGAACGTTGGTTTCGGTCAGCATGAAATCCTTCGTAGTAATATCATCCGGAATAACGATTGAAAATTTCCGGTAATCCATGGATTGGGATTGCGAAGCATCCGTCCCGGTTTCAGGGTCTTCCTTACCCTTGCACGCTACCAGCCCGATACCCATACACATAACTAGAAGCGCTAGGACTATGTACTTTTTCATTTCTACTTTCTCCATTATGTGATAAATTTTCGTCATTGCGGGCTCCGACCCGCAATCTCATGAGATTCCAACCTCTCGCAAAGCGAGAGTATTCAAGCACGGAATGACGGTATATCTATTTTCATTGCAACTCACTCAAATATATGTTGACCCGGTTCTCGATGACGTCCGCGACCTGGTTGGGAGTTTTCTGCCCGGCAATATAAAAAGCCACTTCCTCCTCAATGATGTCCCTAACCACCAGATCATTGGGAACCACCACCATCGTAGAGTTAATGACCTCCATTATTTTCGCATTAAATTCTGGCGTATTATTGCCTATTACATTCCTTCTGCCATCTATTTCATAAAAGAACTCATATTCATTATCGGTACCATATAACGGATTGACCAGCGTTTCAGCAAGCATTTCGTTAAACTCGCTGATTTTTATAGGAAATTGATTATTCGACCACCATGATGGGTCATCATAAACATTCATCGTGAACTTGATAAATTCCCAGGCTCCATCCTTCATTTCTGATTTTTCGGTAATCGCAAACCTCATCGACGGGTAGAAAAATGCACCGTTTCCTTCGTGGGAAGGGAAGCCTTTGTAGGCGATATCTTCGCCGAAAAATAAGTACTCTAACATCCTTATATATCGGAAAGCATTGCTACCTCCATACATTCGGACTGGACACAGTAACGGATTGCCATCCTTCAAGCCAAACATGAAATCATGCCAGTCATAATCAACGTTCTCAGTAGGACTGGTTTTGGAGAAACTTTCGGCTGCCGTAAGAATCTTTAAGAATGCTTCGCGATCAAACTTCATCCCACCGGTTTCCGGGTCGGTGAAATAATACTCAATCATGGTTGAGATAAAGTCCTCCCTCGTCCAATCTCCGATGATATATTCTGCCTCAGGCTTCGTGTTCAGGAAAGAAATGAATTCGTCGATGGTCCAACCTATCGTTGTTTCCCCAAGGTCGGAAGCCTTTCCGAGAATGGCCCAAAGCTCAAACACGGGAAAAATACTATAAAGTTTCCCGTCCATCTCCAGCGCCTTAAAGACATTGGGCAGATAATCAGCCTTGTTAAAACTTGGGTCGGTTTCCATTATTTCATATAAATCAGCAAATAGTCCCTTACGGGCATAACTGTGGATCGGTACCGACTGACGGCGCCAGTTTGTCAGGACGATTATATCGGCAGGATTATGGGTAAGGTCGACGGCGAAACGCTTGTGCGCGGCTTCCTCATCGAAATACCAATAATCTATAACCTCAATCATGTAATCGGGATTGGTTTTGTTGAACAGGGCGACCCGTTCCTTGATCCAATATCCACCATTAATGATGGCTAGGGTCACGGTTTCCTTTAATTTCGGCGGTTCCGTATCCACCACTATAGATGGGATTCCTTCTCCCGACCGATAAGCTTCCATCGTCCCTCTTACATGGTCAGGTTTTGTTGAAAAAATGGCCACTTCCCCGGCGATCCTCATAAGTACTGAACCACGCGGCAGGATGCAGATGATGTCCCCGTTAGATGTCAGGGACAATCCGATGATTTCACTGCTGTTCACCCCATGATCTTGTAGGTTTAAGAGCAGATTCCCCCGTCCTGCTTCTAACCCGTATTTATATAGCCCTGGACTCTCGTTTAAAATGAAGCCCATTCCGCCACCACTTACTAAGAGACTTCCGGGGGAAGTCGCCGCTATGCTTATGATGTGTTCGGTAAAATCCGTGGCATCAGGTTCAAAAATACGGACAACCAACAGCGCCGCATTGTTCCGGTTTCTGGTGGAGACCGAGGTTACCATTCCGTCTTCCGTAAAGAACAGTGAGTTCGCTAAGGTATCAGACTCCTCGAATATCGTTAAGACCAATTCTCCTGCCATATTGTAGACATACATGCCATGCATTGACTGGACATAGTAGTGTCCATTTGCGGTAAGAAAATCCATTATGTATGGGTTATCCTCTTCTTCGGCGAACGGACCATTCAGTACCGTCCGCGGAAGCCTTGCACCATCGCTTTTGATATGATTGACAGTGAGGCTGATGCTCCCGTCCTCGTTTTTACCCATGGCAAGTATATTGAAATTACCGTTACTATCGATTGAAAGTTGGGTAAAGGATTCGTTTCCTATATGCGGGATTACATCATCCATCGCCCCATCGTAATTTATTCTGATTATGCCATCATTGGTAAGGAGTAGAACACCGTTATCAGTCATCACGAAATCTTTCGCCGTGATATCATCCGGGATTACGATTGATAACTTCCGGTAATCTGATGATTGGTTTTCCGAAACCGCTGTTTGCATTTCATCAGGCTTTTTTCCACACGCTGTTAGACTGATACCAATACATACAACCAGAACCGTAAGGATTATGTTTTTTCTCATTTCTGCTTTCTCCATCATGTCATAAATTCTCGTCATTGCAGGCTCCGACCCGCAATCTCATGAGATTCCAACCTCTCTCAAAGCGAGAGTATTCAAGCACGGAATGACGAAACCCTATCATTGCGGGATTGACTCATTATGCCATATCCTCACTCCAACTCTTTCAAGTATATCCCAACCCTATTCTCAATAATATCAGCAACCTGGTCAGGAGTTTTCTGTCCGGCGAGATAAGCACCGATTTCCTCACGGATAATACCGCGTACTACCGGGTCGGAAGGAACCACAACCGTCGTGGACTTGATTAAATCCATTATTTTTTCATTCATTTCCGGTGTGTTATTGCCAATAGGGACTATTATGATTGGCTGGCCGCGTAAGCCACCTAAAATCTCATAATATGGAGTTTCCCTGTTGGGATCATGATTCAATGGATTGCCCATGCTCTCATCAAGCATCTCTTCAATGTCACTGATTTTCATCGGTAAGTAACTATTCCAAAGCGATGGATGCACCTCCATCATGAACTTGATAAATTCCCATGCGCCATCTTTCATGGACGATTTTTCCGAAATCGCAAATCTTTGGTTTGTCCTGAACTGTATACCATTGCCTTCCGCCGATGGAAATCCTTTAAAGATGATAGTTTCACCAAACCATGCCACCTCTGCTGTCATTAGACTGCGAAAACCCCATCCTCCATGCATATTATTATGGAGAAATAAGGGGTTGCCATCCCTCGCACCTGACCTAAAATGAAACCAGTCATCTCCACCCTCATCGGGGGGGGCGGTCACGGGGAAACTTTCGGAAACCGCAAGTATCTTAAGGAACGCATCTCGGTCAAATTTCACTTCGCCGCTTTCCCTGTCAGTGAAATAATATTCAATCATCGTCTCGATAAATGATTCCTTTGTAAAGCTTTCGATTATGTACTCCGTATCTTGTTTCTTATCAAGAAAGGACATGAATTCGTCGATGGTCCAGCCGGGTTTTTCTGAAGCCGCGAAATCGGCAGCCTTGCCGACAATGAATTCAATTGTAAAACCCACAGCGATATCATAAAGCCGTCCGCCTATCTCCAATGCCGTGAAGAGATTGGGAAGGTATTCATCCTTGTTAAAGCTGGGGTCATTATCCATTATCTCATAAAGGTCGGCGAACACTCCCTTATGGGCAAAACTCCTGATAGATACTGGCGCTTCATAATAACGCCCCGCATAGGAAAGGCAAATGATGTCGGCAGGATCATGGGCAAGATCTATGTTGAAGCGCCTGCGTGCGTCTTCAACATCGCTTGAGTCCGTGAAAGTGTAGGTTCTGACCTCGACATTGTAATCGGGATTGGTTTTGTTGAACAGAGCGACCCGCTCCTTGAGCCAGTCTCTGCGCCCCATTTCTGTTTCCATGATCATTATGGTCACGGTTTCCTTTTCCTTCGATGGATCTGTATTTATTTTTGCTTCGTCCCCCGCACGGTGGGCTTCCGTCGTCCCCTTTGCATGGTCAGGTTCTGTTGAAAAGACGGCGATCTCGCCGGCCGTCCTACCCCACAACCACGCCGAATCACGCGCCAGGACACAGACGATGTCGCCGTCCTGTGTTTGTCTAAGCCCGATGAGCATATTGGAATCCACCCCGTGGTTAAGGAAATTAAGAATAATCTCCCCCCTGCCTGTCGTGGGGGTGTATTCATGAAGCACAGCGTTTTCGACCATCATAAGAGCCAACCCGCTACCGAACAGATTGATAGTTTCGGGGGAAACCCCTGCAATGTTGATGATGTGTTCTTCAAAATCGGATGCGTTAGGTTCATAGAAACGGACAACCGCTAGGTTCATATTATTCGGGTTTCTGGTGGAGACCGATGCAACCCGTCCGTCTTCCAAAAGGAACAGTGAGTTCCCCTTGGTTTCGTGTTCCTCGCGTACCTTAAGAACCAACTCTCCTGTCCCATTATAGACATATACACCATACATCGACTGGATATAATAATATCCACCTGCAGTGAGGAAGTCGCCAATGATGGGGGTTGCCTCTAATTCGGCGAACGAACCCTTGAGTATCGTCCGGGGAAGCTTAGCCCCATCGCTTTTGAATTGATGGACGGTGAGGCTTTCGATATTGCCTTCTTCGTTATGGCTTAAAGCGAGGATATGGAAAATCTCACTCCTGTCGATGGAGAGGTGGGTAAAGTTTTCACTGTCCGAAAGCGGGATTATATCATCCATTTTCCCATTGTAATTGAGGTTGATTATACCTTCATTTGTAAGGAGCTTAACCCCGTTATCGGTCATCACGAAATCCTTCGCCGTGATATCGTTAGGGATTACGATTGATAACTTCCGATAATCCGTTGATTGGGATTGCGAAGATTGGTACTCGGAAGCTTTCGTTCCGGTCGCTGTTCCATCAGGTTTTTTCCCACACGAAGCCAATGTAATGATTACCGTTGTAATAAGGAGCAGAAATATTTTCATTTTTGCTGGCACTCGTCACCTCATGAATTTTGTCGTTTATGGTTATATCATCATAAATATGTAGGCTACCATATGTAATATGGGAGCATTAGCTTAATCTATCATATCGTAGTCTGCTGGCAATTCAACAATATGGCTGGACCTATGTTAGATTTTAAACATCAAATATCTTACTTTGCAAACGGTGGTGCGCTATGATTGCCATCACTAGCGTGTTGACGTGCATATTCAAAAGCTGGTGTTCCTGCTGCGGACGCACAACCCATCTTGCATAAGTCTGATCGACAAATACTAAAAGCTTGGATTGAACGTGTACTTTTTTTTGTTTTTTTATTCAATTTCTGCATTTTCTCCTCCTATCAATAAACAATTTGCCATATTGTTGAATTACCTATAATATCAAAATATTATGTTATACTCATGTCTCCTAGTACTTCAATTTATTGCCTACTATTTTCACACTCTTTCTCAATGCAGCAATCTTAATCATGTTTACTATGCTTTTACTCCAACTCTTTCAAGTATATCCCAACCCTATTCTCAATAATATCCGCAACCTGGTCAGGAGTTTTCTGTCCGGCGAGATAAGCACCGATTTCCTCCTTGATAATGCCGCGTACCACCGGGTCGGAAGGTACCACAACCGTCGTGGACTTGATTAAATCCATTATTTTTTCATTCATTTCCGGTGTGTTATTGCCAATAGGGATTCTTATCATTGGCTTGCCGCCTAAGCCACCAATATTTTCATAATATGGAGTTTCCCTGTTGGGATCATGATTCCATGGATTACCCATGGTCTCATCAAGCATCTCTTCAATGTCATTGATTTTTATCGGTATGTAACTATGCCATAGCAATGGATGCACTTCCATTATGAACTTGATAACCTCCCAGGCGCCGTCTTTCTTGGACGACTTTTCCGAAATCGCAAATCTGGCAAACGTCCTGAACTGGATGCCATTACTTTCCGCCGATGGAAATCCTTTAAAAATGATAGTTTCACCAAACCATGCCACCTCTGCTGTCATAAGATCGCGGAAACCCTCCCCACCAAACAGGTACGTATGGAGCAATAAGGGGTTTCCATCCCTCGCACCTGACCGAAAATGAAACCAGTCATCCCCACCCTCATCGGGAGGCTCGGTCATGGGGAACCTTTCAGAAACCTCAAGTATCTTAAGGAAGGCATCACTGTCAAATTTCACCCCGCCGGTTTCCCGGTCAGTGAAATAATACTCAATCATCGTCGCGATAAATGATTCCTTTGTAAAAGATTCGATTATATACTCCGCTCCTGGTTTCTTGTCAAGAAAGGAACTGAATTCATCAATGGTCCAGCCGGGCTTTTCTAAAGCAGCGAAATCGGAAGCCTTGCCGATAATGAATTCAATTGTAACACCCGTGGCTATATCATAAAGCCGTCCGTCTATCTCCAGTGCAGTGAAGAGATTGGGCAGATATTCTTCCTTATTAAAACCAGTGTCATTATCCATTATCCCATAAAGGTCGACGAACACCCCCTTACGGGCATAACTCCTGACGGGTACTGGCGTTCCACTATAACGCCCCCCATCGGAAAGGCAAATGATGTCGGCGGGGTCATGAGCAAGATCGATGGTGAAGCGCCTACGCGCGTCATCCACATCGCTACTATCCGTGTAAGGGTAGGTTCTGACCTCGATATTGTAATAGGGATTGGTCTTATTAAAATGAGCGACCCGCTTCCTGAGCCAGTCTCTGGGCCACCTCTCCATTTCCATGATCATTATAGTCACGGTTTCCTTTTCCTTCGGCGGACCAGTGTCCACATTTGCTTCATCCCCCGTCCGGTGGGCTTCCATCGTCCCACTTATATGGTCAGGATTTTTAGAAAAAACGGCAACCTCACCGGCCGTTCTACCCCATAGCCACGCCGAATCACGCGCCAAGAGACAGATGATGTCCCCGTCCCGGGTGTGGCTAAGGCCAATGAGTATAGCGGGATCCATCCCGTGGTTAAGGAAATTAAGTATTATCTCCCCCCTGCCTGACTCAAGAGCATATTTATGCAGCTCAGAGTTTTCAACCATCAGAAGCCCCAGTCCGCCGTCGAACAGATTGATAGTTGCGGGGCTAACCCCCGCAATGTTGATGATGTGTTCTTCGAAATCGGAAACGTCAGGTTCATAAAAACGGACAACCGAGAGGCTCGTATTATCTCGGTTCCTGGTGGCGACCGAAGCGACCCGTCCGTCCTCCATAAGGAACAGCGAGTTCGCTGTGGCATCTTGCTCCTCGCGTACACTAAGAACCAACTCACCTGTCCCGTTGTAGACATACACGCCATACATCGACTGGACATAGTAATATCCGTTTGCGGTGAGGAAATCGCCAATGAAGGGGGTAGCCTCTAATTCGGCGAATGAACCCTTGAGTGTCGTCCGAGGAAGTTTTGCCCCGTCGCTTTTGAATTGATGGACAGTGAGGCTTTCGATATTGCCTTCTTCGTTATAGCTTAAAGCAAGGGTATGGAAATTTCCATCCCCGTCGATTGAAAGGCGGGTAAAGTTTTCACTACCCGAAAGCGGGATTTCATCGTCCATTTCGCCGTTATGATTGAGGTTGATTATACCGCTGTCAGTAAGAAGTTTGACGCCGGTTTCGGTCATCACAAAATCCTTCGGCGTAATATCGTCCGGAATTACGATTGATAACTTCCGGTATTCCGTTGATTGGGATTGCGAAGATTGGTACTCGGAAGCTTTCGTTCCGGTCGTTGTTCCATCAGGCTTTTTCCCACACGAAGCCAATGTAATTATTACTGTTGTAATAATGAGCAGGAATATTTTCATTTTTGCTGGCACTCTTCACCTCATGAATTTTGTCGTTTATGATTATATTATCATAAATATGCAGATTAGTAATATGAGAGCATTGATATAGTCTATCATATGGTAGTCTGCTAGCAATACATCAATATGGTCTGGATTTACATTACATTTCCTACACATAAATAGTTACAAACTTTTAAATATTTGGTACACTATGATAAGCATTACTGGCGTGTTGGCGCGCATATTCATAAGATGGTGTGCCTGTTGCAAACGCACAACCATTATGGCATAAAGTGCCTCTACAATTAACTGAAAATGCTTGAATCGACCGTGAACTTCTTTTTGTTTTTTTACTTATTTTCTTCATATTATTTCTTCCTCCTAATCAAAAACAATTTACCATATTGTTGAATTGCCTATAATTTCAAAATATCATGCTATATTCATGTCTCCTGATACTTCAATTAATTGCCTACTATTTTCACACTCTTCCTCAATGCAACAATCTAAATCATGTTTACTATGCTTTACTCCAACTCGCTTAAGTATATACTGACCCGGTTCTCGATGATATCCGCAACCTGGTCAGGAGTTTTCTGTCCGGCGAGATAAAAAGCCACTTCCTCCGCGATGATATCCCTTACTACCAGGTCGCTGGGAGCAATCACTGTCGTAGCGTTAATGACTTCCATTATCTTCGCATTAAACTCCGGCGTATTATTGCCGATAATAATCTTTTTGTCTGTATCAAAATCCAGATAATAAGCGTACTCATATTCATCGCCGACAATGTTTATTAAATTGACCAATGTTGCATCCAACCAATCATTAAGCTGGCTTATTTTAATCGGTAGTTCATCAGTTGGTAACGACCAAAAAATATAATCATTCATCGTGAATTTGATAAACTCCCATGCTCCATCTTTCCTTTGTGACTTTTCAGCAATAGCAAGCCTAAGCTCCGGGCGGAAATACGTGCCACTTCCTGTTCCTGTGGGGGATGGGAAGCCTTTGTAGGTGATTTCCTCGCCGAAAAAGAGGTACTCAAATGTCCATTCCCAGCGGAAACCATATTCTCCTCCTCCTAAACTTGTTTGGTACATTAATGGGTTACCATCCTTAAGACCAAACCAAATATCTTCCCAGTCATCAAAATCGTCGCCCTCGAAAGGACTAGCCTTGGGAAACTTTTCAGCAGCCGTAAGAATCTTTAAGAATGCTTCACGGTCAAATTTCATCCCGCCGGTTTCCGGGTCAGTGAAATAATATTCAATCATTTTCGAAATAAAATCCGCTTTCGTCCAATCATTGATTATATGTTTTGCATCGGGTTTCGTGTCCAGGAAGCTTATGAACTCGTCAAGGGTCCAACCTATCGCTACCGCCTCAAGATCGGAAGCTTTTCCCATAATGACTCTAATCTTAAACGTCGGGAAGATGGTATAAAGCCGTTCGTCCATTTCAAGTGCCTTAAGGACATTGGGTAAATAATCAGCGCGGTTAAAATCAGGGTCGGCATCCATTAGCTCATAAAGATCGGTGAAAATTCCTTTGCGGGCATAACTATGGATTGGTACCGACGTATTCGTATGCCATGATCTTGGTACATCTATGGATGTCAGGATAATTATGTCGGCGGGATCATGGACAAGATCGATGGTGAACTGCCTGATTGCATCTTTCTCATCCCGGCCGTCCAAGTAATTTATGACCTCAATCCTATAATCGGGATTGCTCATATTGAACCGGTTGACCCGAGTTTTGATAAAATCACCAAAATAAACGACCGCCAGGGTGATGGTTTCCTTTTCCTTGGGTGGTCCCGTATCTACCACTATCGGCGTCCCTCCCAACCAGTAGGCTTCCATCGTCCCCCGTACATGGTCAGGTTTCGTTGAAAAAACGACGACTTCCCCGGCCGTCCTCATAAGTATCGAACCACGTGGCATGACGCAGATGATATCACCATCAGGTGTTAGGGACAAACCGATGATTTCACTGGTGTTCACCCCGTGGTCCATGAGGTTTAAGAATAGATTCCCCCGACCTGTTTCCAACCCGTATTCATGTAACCCAGGGGTCTCGATCATAAGGAAACCCAACTCGCTGCCACTCACCAGATGGTTTCCGGGGGAAGTCGCTGTTATGCTGATGAGTTGTTCGGTAAAATCCGAAGCATCAGGTTCAAAAATACGGACGATCAATAGCGCCGCATTGTCCCGGTTCCTGGTGGAGACTGAGGTTACCATTCCATCTTTTGTAAGGAACAGTGAATTTGATAAAGTGTCATGTTCCTCGCGTACCGTTTTAATCAACTCCCCCGTTGCATTATAGACATACACGCCATACATCGACTGGACATAGTAGTGTCCGTTTGCGGTGAGGAAATCGACTATGTAAGGATCATTTTCCTCTTCGGCGAACGGTCCTTTTAGTGCCGTCCGCGGAAGTTTTGCCCCGTCGCTTTTGAAATGGTTGACAGCGAGGTGGGTGGTTCCGTCTTCGTTTTTGTTCATGGCGAGGATGTTGAAGTTGCCATCACCGTCGATGGAAAGTTGGGTAAAGGATTTATTTCCTATATGTGGGATAACATCGTTTATTTCCCCATCGTAATTTATGCTGATTATGCCATCATTGGCAAGGAGTATAACACCGTTATCGGTCACCACGAAATCCTTCGCCGTAATATTATCCGGGATTACAATTGATAATTTCCGATAATCTGTTGATTGGTTTTCTAGATCCGCCGTTTGCATTCCGTCAGGCTTTTGCCCGCACGTTGCAAATGTTATGATTGCTATTGTAATAAATAACAGGAATAATATAATTTTTGCTGACACTCTTCACCTCGAAGTTCTGATTTTTATTAATATATTCTATCATACAAATATGCAGACTACCATATGCAATATAGAACTAAATTATATACTTTATCATATGGTAGTCTGCTGGAAATTCAACAATATGGCTGAAACTATGTTAAATTTATAATACCAAATACCTTAATTTGTTGCAAGCGCTGCGCTGTGATTACCATCACTGGCGTGCTGTTTTGCATATGCCTCAGCTGGTGTGCCTGCCGCGGACGCACAACCACGATTGCATAAAGTTGTTCGACAAGGATTAAAAGCTTGAACTGATCGCAAGCTTTTCTTTACCTTTTTGCATATTTTTCTCATATTCTTTCCTCCTTCTATTAATGAACAATTTCCATATTGTTGAACTACCTTTAGAATAAAAACATTATGTAATACTCATGTCTCCAAGTATATCAATTAACTGCCCGCACATATTTTCGCATTCTTCCTCGATGCAGCAATTATATACCGGGATGGCACCAGCTTGATTGAGCCGCTTCACTTCTTTATCCACCATCTCTTGCCCGACCCGTAATAAAGCAATTTTATCGGCCCTAGTTGAATCACTGAGATCAACAAAAGCGTTAGAGATATGGACAGCATCAATGCCATTACCAAGCTGATGTTCGAGCCGTTCACTCAGCGAATCGTAATATTCAGGATCCATCCTGTCATAAAAAGTACCCAATACCATCCAGTCCGGCTGAACCGCAAGGCTTACCAAGTAAGGCACAATGCCAAAGCCCACTGTCAGCGTATCATTAAACCTCATGACAGCCCCGGGAAGCTGGATTATGATTACGTCCGGATTTTCATTTCTCTCCACTTGTTCTAAAAAGCGGTTTAACACATATAGCTTTGTATTGTCATCAGTCTGTTTTCGTACCATGTCTGGCATTGGTGTCATATCCAGCAAGTTGCCCCATGGTTTATCTATTATTGAAACCACTTTATATCCCTTTTTCCGCAGGAAATGAGTCATCCCCAAGGTGATCTCAAAAGCATCCGCTCCCTCTATCAATTCCCCTACAAATAATACCGGGGCTTTTGTCGTATAAAGCTTTTTTGACTTATCAGGGAAATCGTTTAATACATTGGTATGCCAGTAATGAAATGCGATATTGTTAGTCCGGCTTTCTTCCGCTATGGCTTTTTGCTCATCCTCATCAAGCTTCAAAGTGCAGATTATTTCTTTCTTCATCTTTACTGCCATTTTCATGTTGGTTATAATACTTTCACGGAAGCGGTCTGGGTACAACCCATCCATAATCATCAGGCAGTCACATTCAGAGACTGCTTCGACGATATCGGTGGTGATGGGAAGCCCCAACTCAGGTTTATTATAGATTAACCCGGCATCTTTACCCTTGTTCCGGTTGCTCGGTGACATAACCAAGTTTGTTACTTGATAAAGCGGATTCAGTCTTTCTAAATAACGCACCACCGCGGTCACTTCAGAATGATATGGATAAATGACGGTTTTCCTTTTTGCAGTTTCATTCATGATGATACCTCCGAATAAGAGTGATGATATACATCCTGGAACTCCCGGATCATAATCATGCAGTGCAAAAAATAATCAAAATCGTTTTTTATTCTGTCACAACAACTTAACCTCATTTCACTAGAAAATTCATGACTGCCATCTGCCTGTTTCGCACATATACCGCAATTAGTAAAAGCCCAGCAAGCCTTGCATTCTTCGGCGGTCACGGCTCCGACATTTAAGACGGCGTCCACTTTGTCAAGATAAAAACCTTCGTCTATCTTTCCAATCCGCATGATTTCTGATATTTCATTTACCCTTTCGCAAGGCAGAAAATTGCCATCAACATCCATGAACAGCCTTAGCTTTCCGGGTACACATGGACCACCTGGTGCGGTCTGATCCGGCAGACATTCGGCACACTCGAAATTGTCATATAAATACTTTTCCCGCTCAAAATCTTGTTTTATGAGCGTAGACACCATGGTGTCATCCAAGCGGTTAAAATGATTAAGGAATGCCAGGAAAAACTGGTATCTACGCTCCATGATAAATTCATCGGAATAGATATTTTTGACCATTGAGTCACCATCCTCAATTATGGAGGGCATAATCAACATTTTCCTTAAATAGGGATAGTCCTCAAACAAAGAGTCAAGATAATCAAAACTAAATTTCGGATCTATTACCATGCTGAGAAGCATATTCTTAGTATAGTCCGGATATTTTTCACTGATCCACTCCAGTGTTTTAATCACCTTCATGAAGCTTCCTGTATCATCATCAGCAAACCGGCGGTTGCTATCATGGACTTCCTGTGGTCCGTCTAAGCTGATAGCTAACCGAACATCATGACGGATAAAAAATTCCATGATTTCTTCGGTTATCAAGGTACCGTTGGTGGTGATGCTGAAAGATAGTTTTTTGTCGAATGCAATTTCCTCGGCGTAAGCGACAACTTGTTTTAACAATTCAAACTCCAACAATGGTTCGCCGCCATAAAAGCCGACGTTTATCGATTCTTTGTCAATTGAATGATCCAGGAGAAAATCAATCCCCTTCTTTGCCAGCGCAAATGTCATTCGTTTCGATGAATGCTTCCGTTGCTTTGTATTGGTGGCATCTGTATAGCTACAGTACCGGCAACGCAAATTACAATCCTGTGTAAGCTGTAGTAATAACATGTCTATTTTTCGTTCCAGATACAATCCAGCCATCGCCGATTCCGGATGCCGGATTACCTTTACCCGGTTGTCTGATAAATACCCCATAGACTTAAGTCGTGCCATTTTCTGCTCTTCGCTTTCTGTCAACTCTACAGGTTGTCCATCTAGAATTTTTCCCAAGACATCATGTAAATCATTATCCACGGGAACTATTTCATTTTTGTTTACATCAAAGAAATATTTTGCATTTGGTGACTCAAGCAGGTGAATGAATGGATTTTGTGTCTGCATACTCGCTTTCTCCTCGGGTTATGACAATGATTTTGCTTCTGTACATAATATCAGCTCGGTAATGCCATTGATTGTGTTAAACTCATAATTCAGTATTTTACTTGTATCGATTCTTACATTAAATTGTTTTTCGATTTCCAGGAATAAGTACATCAAATCAAGGCTTCTCAATCCGAAGACCTTTCCCGTCAATGCATTGTCATAATTTTCTTCATTGATGAGGTCTGGATTTACTTTCAGCTTGCTGGTCAAGATATTAGTAATTGCATCCATGATGTTTTGCTTTTCATTGGTCATTCTTGTTAACTCCTTTGTACTTATCCATATTGCCCTACATCAGTATAATTTCGTGCAATTAAAGAAGATGTTAGTATTTCTGACAAATGAGTAATCTTAATCACCTCGAAATTTGTCTAAACATTAACATCTTTGTTTGTTAAAATCAATACCATTTACACAAGTGGGCGTTTTTTTGTCACAAGTGGGCGAACCTCTTGATTTTTTATGAGAATTTTTACCGAAAAGCTCTTGAGTTCCCTATCATATGACGCACTAAAGCTTCCGTCATATTTTTTTACAATTGCACTCATGTTTTTCATACCGAACCCGTGATTTAACTTATCCTCTTTAGTAGTCTGAAAATCCGAACACAAATTTGATGAAGCCTGATTTTTTATTATAATGATCAAATACCCAGACATATTAGAGATATGCACCGTAATTTCTTTTTTTATTCCCGTGCTTTTATTGATTGCTTCAATAGCATTATCCAACGCATTAGCAATAATGATAGCCAAATCACATTGGTCAATATGCAATCTTTCGATCATAATATCGTTATCTATCGATATACCAAAATCATTTGCTTTTTTGACAAATGCGTTCATAATGGCATCTATCGCTGGTAGTCCAGAATCTATTACACTATCAGTTTTGTGAATAATCTTTTGGGTATTATTTATTTTTTTTAAGGCCTCATCAGTTTTTCCTTTTTCTATAAGTCCCGAAAGTGCGAGCAATGTACTATTCATATCATGACGGATGGATCGGATTTCTTTTTGGGTATCATAAAGTTCATCATAATGCTCGATTTGTGTTTTCCATCGTTGCTTTGCAAACTCATATTCTTTTTTGTACGCCATAGCCTTCAGTTGATTATGTATGATGTACATAGTGGCAAAAATCAGGACTAGCGAAATAATTACTGCTATTTCGCCAATAAAGATGGCTGAATAATTATCTGTAGTGAATGAAAGTTCGAGCACTAAGAAACAAAGCATAAGGGATTGAAGTGGAAGAAATAGCAAAAGCAAATTGAACCATTTATTATTTATAGCCCCCTTTTTGAGTGGAACAAATAATCGGATAAGATATATTAATACTAGCGTAAATAATTTTGCACATAACATACCAATGGCATAAGATAACCACATATTTTGAATATTCTCGATTGGAAGCCCCAATACATTTGTTTGAATGATGGCAACTACCAGCTCTGAAACAAAAAACAATGCTGACAAAAGAAAAGCAAACAGTATCCATGTTGAAAGAGATTTCACATAAAAGAAACCATACATAAAAATAATAAACATAGATAATAATACAAACAAAATTGGGACATCCAAAATCAGAAACTTGACAAAGTTTATAGACGCCAAACTAATAAAACCTAAAACCAGAAAACGTTTCTTTATTACTTTTAATTGCAAAAAAGTTCCATAAAACAGCATAACTAAGTAAATTTCAAAGCCTATTCCAAATAAATCTATAATTAATTTCGATTCAATCATATCAAGTACCTCATAGAATATTCTTTGAATTTTTTAAGATAGTATGATTTATTCTTTATACTCATACGTACATGGACATTTGTTTTGGTTTCAATGCTTTCAGATTCAATGCTTCTTATATAATTCATGTTTATTAGAATACTTTTATGACATTCAAGAAAACCATATGGTATAAGTTTCTTCTTATAATCAATAAGTTTTCCGGCACATTTATAAGGTTCTTCATTAATTGTCGTATAAAAATGGACATACCGCTCATGATATTCAATGTAAATAATTTCATTAACTTCCAATTCAAGGAGCTTGTCTTTCAATTTAATTTGTAAACGATGATGTAGTTCCTGGTAATTCTTTGTTGCCCGTATAAGCACACTGTGTAATCTGTCCACATCCGGGGGTTTTTTTATATAATCAAACGTGCAAATCTCAAAAGAGGCTCCCATGAACCGTTCATAGTTTGTTAGAAAAATAATCATTACATCCTTGTCAATCTTGCGAATTTCGTGACCTGTTGCAAGACCAGACATACCCGGCATCTCAATATCAAGGAAAATAACATCGTATCTGCCATTATCTTTATATTGGGCATATAAATCATCGCCACTACTATATGCTTCTATTAGTGTTATAGGAATTTCAGATTTGAAAGAATCCAAGATGTCGCGTAGCTCATTTTGGCTCTCTATACAGTCATCGCAAATTGCAAATTTCATCTTATTCCTCCCTTTACATAACTTAGTCTACATCAAATTCAAGCATCGACTTTATTCTACTTTTGTTAAGATAATTTGTCAATACTTAAATGGAAAAAAATGGATATTTAACAAATCAATCATCTTGGACTCTGTTTCCGTCTTTGTCGTAGATTCTAAATCCAATTTCTCTGTTATTTTCGTCGCGGTCATATATAAATACCCTGAAAAGTTTACCATTATAAGACGATGTTTTCTTTACAAGATATCCATCTGCATTAAATTCGCTAAGATAAAACCCCTCATGAGCACCGGGACCAAAAACTGATCTTTTCTCGTTCATCCCGCCATCATCTCTTGCTTCATATTCTACTACTATGTAAAAATCATGAATATCATTATCATGATAATAGTATTCAGTAAAATTTTCATACAATATACTTTCACCGAGTTTTACGTTATATTCAGTGATTAAATAAGGATCAGATGTTGTTGTAATAACTAATACATCCCGGTCAAAATCGTATTCCTCGGTACTGTAAACAATGTCGTCTCTAATATAATTCGTTATCTTTATCAAATTCCCATCTGCATCGAAATCTTTAACCGATTTGTAACCTATAAGATGGTCATGGGTAGTCAATGAGTAGCTGCCATCAGGATGTATAACCCGGCCATCATTATTCTGGGAGTCATCCGCAACCGTCTGCTCTTCATCCATATGCTGTGTTTCGTCATCGTGTCCAGTTAGTTCTATCTCCACTATTTCTGTTTGTTCGGTCTGCAGTTGCTCAGTCTGCTGTTCCGTTTTATCGGGAGCGCAGGCAGTGGATATTGTTGCTATTGAAATAAGTAAAATCGAAATTGAAGTGATTGTGCTGCGTTTAATGATACGGATATCTTTGTTGTTCATAAATCAGTGTCCTTTCTTCATAATGATTGTCTCTATTATATGGAAAAATAACAAAACAAGCAATACCTTTTATCATTTGAGTTTCCCCAAAATTGATTAAGAAAAGGCGAAGAAACCTTGGATAGACAAGGAAAAACAACCTTCATAAATTGAAATTTCGGGTTTTTGAGTC
>Ga0209737_10001416_pt1 | contig 17305 bp, 15 predicted proteins | sample TergutCu122P3_FD_187284 | JGI IMG/M metagenome (GOLD analysis project Ga0209737, IMG submission 187284) | Cubitermes ugandensis P3 segment gut microbial communities from Kakamega Forest, Kenya - Cu122 P3 (SPAdes) (version 2) | ecosystem: Host-associated > Arthropoda: Insects > Digestive system...
TATTTTATACTATTTTCGTCTGTTAGCTCTTTTATAGCATATTTATTGTATAAAATCTACAAAGAAAACCCAAATAGGCTATACTCTATCCTCTCGATTGCTTTGTTTTTCTTTATTCTTTCTTTATCCTTTGGTGGAGCTATGAGAATATTTTTCTATCTTTTATGTGGCTTTTTTACGCTTTGCCCCTTGTATTTTTTTGGCATATCATTTTACAATAGAAAATTTGTTGATAAAGAACACGAAGTCGCCGACGACAATACTCATAACTCTCAAAGCGACGAATGAACTTCTGTTGTTGATTCGTCCGGGTCATTCGTAATAGTAATATTAAATAGAATCTCGCAATAGTAGCTGGGAGGCGTTCTTATGACTAAAAAAACCATTATAAAATTTGTATATTTTACAATTATATTATTATTGCCGATAGCTCCTATTTTTTTACCATTTACAGGATTTCGCTCATTCGCATATTTTTTGATGATACCTAGGTTGTTTGCCAATGTTGAAATGACAAGTTTTGGAACCGCGATATTCTGTATAAGCGTTATGTCGATTAATTTCTTTATTGCATTTCTATTACATAGTATCCATAGGAAAAAATCTATTGCAGGCATAAGTTTTTTCATTATGCTAGGTATTATAGTTAGCGCATTTTTTATTGCTCCTGCATTAGGTGTTACTGATGGGCTTATTGTATTTTTGTTTCCTTTTGGGACTTTTATGCAGTTTTGCCCTTTGTATTTTTTTGGAATATTGTTTTACTATAGTTTTATCGATCAAAAATTTGAAGTTGCAGACGGCAATACAAGCAGCAAGAACTAATTGGCAATTAGGACTAATTTTGGTTTGACTGGCTTAGGAGATCGCGGGAAAATCATAATGGATGGAGTGTTCTTATGAGTAAAACAAACATAGCGAAATATGCATATTTCACCATTGTAATGTTATTGCCGCTTGCTCTCGTCTTTTTTCCTGTGGGAGCAGCTAGCCCATTTAAATTGTTTTTAATGATACCTTGGATGTTATACGAACCGACTATGGAAAATTATAGAATAGCGATATTGATATGTTGTATATTCTTCATGTCGACTAGTTTCTTTATTGCAACCCTGTTGCATAAAACCTATAAAGAAAAACCAGGTAGTCAATACACTTTCTTTTTGCTTGTTTTGTTTTTCTTTCTTGTTTCTTTGTCTTTTGGCGAAAATATGAGGATAATCTTGTATTCTATTGGCGGTATTTTAACATTTTGTCCTTTGTATTTTTATGGCATATTGTATTACCATAGATTCATTAACAAAGAGCAAAAAGTTGAAGACGACAATATAAGCAAATAGTGCATATGGGCCGACAGAGGAGATGGTTAAAAGAACCCAAAGAGCTGTCGCAGGACTCAATCCAAAGCATCATAATCAAGAGAAATATGCAGTAATTATGCCAAATTAAGCGTACACAGATGCTTGAATTGCTTCTTTATATGTGTTATGCTCTATGAGAACAGCTATGAGAACAGCTATGAGAACAGCTATGAGAACAATAAAAACGTTTAAATGGAGTATCCTAACATGGCAATTCCAATTAACATCTTCGATTTATTAAGTCAACGAGTAATCGAAAGCGCAAGAATTGAATATAAAGCCAATTGGAATCCTGAACCCATATTACACACGATTTGTGCGTTTGCTAATGATGTGGATAACTGGGGAGGCGGTTATATTGTGATCGGCATAGAAGAATATGACGGCGCTCCCCGTCTGCCAGCCAAAGGCATCTCGAAAGGTTCTATAGATAAAATAAGCAAGGAATTACTCAATATATGTAATCTGATAGAACCACGATATATCCCGATTTCAGAGCATGTTGTCGTCGATGGAAAGGATTTATTCGTACTGTGGATTCCGGGCGGCTCAAACCGACCGTATAAATGCCCGGATAGATTATCAGAGGTTCCCGGTAAGTCATATTATATTCGTCGGCTTGCCAGTACTATCAAGGCAAACCCAAATGATGTTCAGGAGTTATTTGCCCTTTCAGAAATCATCCCATTCGACGACAGAATAAACCAAAGAGCCGACATAGAAGATTTACACCCCTCTTTAATCATCAGCTTTCTGCATGAAGTTAAAAGCGGGATGTATGAAGCGTCAAAAACAATGCCCATTCGTGTGCTGGCGCAGGACATGAGGATAGCGGAAGGTCCGGTCGAGTATTTCAAACCGCTTAATGTGGGGCTTATGTTTTTCAATGATCGTCCTGATAATTACTTCAGATACGCGCGAATAGAAGTTGTAGATAAACCTGACGAAACAGGGACAGGAATGACTGAGAAAAACTTCTGCGGCCCTTTGGATCGGCAGTTGCGTGATGCTTTGTCTTATATCCAAAATTATATCATCAAAGAAAAAGTTATCAAATACGCCAATGTAGCTGAAGCAGAGCGGATTTATAATTTCCCTTATACCGCGATAGAAGAGGCGGTTTCAAACGCGATTCATCATAAAGATTATCAAATTCCTGAACCGATTACAATCACGGTAACACCTGAAAAGCTGGAAATTTTGAGTATGCCGGGGCCGGACAGATCCATTTCAGATGAGAGCATTCGTGAACTACGGATGGTTGCCACCAGATACCGTAATCGGCGCATCGGTGAATTTTTAAAAGAATTGCATCTTGTAGAAGGAAGGAATACTGGTATTCCTTCAATGCTGCGCGCACTGAAAAATAATGGTTCTCCACTGCCGCTATTTGAAACGGATTCTGAAAGGAGTTTTTTTCGCGTTACTTTCTATATACACAGTAATTTCCTGAGAGACACAAGCATAGATATTGAGAAGCCTGTAAAACGGAAGAAAAAAGCCGAAGCTAAAAAGGCTGTCTTGGAAGCGCTCTCTGATGAGCCGTTATCATCCAGCGAATTGGCATTATCGGTAGGGTACTCAACGCATAGGAGCGGAGCGTTTTACCGGATTATTAACGAGCTTGTGGGAGAAGGTAAAATTGCCTATACTAACCAAGATAATCCCCGCGATAGTAATCAACAGATTTACAAAGTTGACAGAGGTCGTATCAATTAAGCAATAATGTTGCTGTTGCAATAACCTTGACGTTTTATAGTATAATAAAAGTATATTATTCCTTCTGTTGAATAAAAGGAGGTTTTCTGTGCCATTGTCCAGAAAAGGGTTGCTGGTTAGTATTGAAGGGCCGGATGGGGCCGGGAAAACAACCCAGGCGCAGATGTTGCAGGAGAAGCTCCGCTCCCTGGGGCTGAAGACTCTGCTGACCAGAGAACCCGGCGGAACGCCTATTAGCGAAGAGGTGCGCAGAATTATTCTGTCCCCGGCCTTTAGCGAGATGACGACGCTCTGCGAAGTCTTTCTCTTCTGTGCAGCTCGTGTTCAGCTCATGCATGAAATTATCAGGCCTGCTCTGGAAGAGGGGGTTCTGGTTATAAGCGATCGCTTCATTGATTCAAACAGTGTTTACCAGGGGTTTGCCGGGGGCGAAGATCCGGAGATGATCGAAAAATTGAACACCTGGGTCACAGGGGGCTTCCTGCCGGATAAAACATTTCTTTTGGATCTGTCGGCTGAAAAGGGCTTGCAGCGCTTGCAGGAAAAGCAAGGGATAAAGGCGGCGGGCCTAGCAGATCTGGACCGCATGGAACAAAAGAATTTGGATTTTCATAATAGGGTCAGAGACGGCTTCTTGCAGATTGCCTTGCGGGATCCCCTGAGGGTCTCTCTCATCGACGCCGGGCAAAGCCAGGAAGAGGTATCTCGGGTTATCTGGGAACAAATGGAGATCTTGTTGGCAAGAAAAGGATTTTCTTAAAAATAAAGACTAAAATCAGTAATATTGAAGTTAAAGTTAAAATAAATAAATAAAGAAATAAGGAAAATAAAGTGGCGTTTGAACAGATCCTTGGCCGGAGTTTACTAATCAGAGCTTTAGAGAATTCCCTCAGCAGGGGTGAGGTAGGTCATGCCTATCTTTTTTCCGGTCCGACCGGCAGCGGCAAAAAAACTACAGCCCTTCTTTTTACTCAAGCGCTGAATTGCACCGGATCGAATCCGCCTTGTGGGGAATGTTCCTCCTGCCGCAGAACTGCGAGCGGGAATCATCCTAATGTTTTCCATATTCAGCCCCAGGGTGCATCAATAAAGATTGAGCAATTGCGGGAGCTGAAAGAGAATCTTTATTATTTGCCTGCGGAAGGGTTTAAGAAAGTCTGCCTCCTTTATGACGCGGATCTCTTGACCCTGGCTGCCGGGAACAGTTTGTTAAAAATACTGGAGGAGCCCCCGGCTGATCTCGTCTTTCTGCTGCTGAGTTCCCGCCCTTGGGCCTTGCTCCCCACGATTCTCTCCCGCTGTATACACTTCCCTTTAAGGCCCCTTACAGATGAGGAGATAGGGTCCCTGCTGGAAGAGAAGGACGTCCCGCCGGGAGAAAAAGAGCTGCTGGTTTTATTGGCTGAAGGCGTCCCGGGGAGGGCTTTAGAGCTCCTCGCACAGGACAGTTGGAAAGCAAAGCTAAACGAGTCGGAAGAGCTTATGGAGCGCATCGACTCTTCATCACCGGAGGAACTGCTTCCTCTGGCAGAAGAACTCTCCCGCAAGGATGATCTCTTAGAGATAATTTCCGCGTTATCTCTGGTTTTTCGGCGAAGGTTACATTCATTATGCTCGGAATACTCGGAAAAGGCAGAAGCAGGCAAACTGCTTCTGATGGAAAATAAATGCCGCTGGCTGCTTGAGCTGCAGTCAGAGCTGCAAGAGAATGTCAACCAGCGTCTGGCGCTGGAAGTATTTTTGCTAAAAACGAAAGGAGTTGTATAAGCTTGGCTAAAGTTGTAGGAGTGCGTTTTCGCCGTGCAGGCAAAATATACTATTTCGATCCGGGCAAATTGACGCTGAAAACAGGACAGGATGCTATCGTTGAGACGAGCCGCGGTTTGGAGTTTGGAGAGATAGTTCAGGATAATAAAGAAGTAGATGAAAAAGAGCTTGTCTCACCTTTGAGGTTGATCCGCAGGGTAGCTACAGACGCCGACTATAGGCAGGTGGAAGATAATAAGAACCGGGAAGAGGATGCGCTGAGGATTTGCCAGGAAAAGGTTGAGAAACATAAGCTCGATATGAAATTGGTAGATGTGGAGTATACCTTTGACCATAACAAAATAGTATTTTATTTTACATCGGAAGGCCGTGTCGATTTCCGCGAGCTTGTTAAGGATCTGGCTGCAGTGTTCCGCACACGTATTGAGCTGAGGCAGATCGGCGTCCGGGATGAGGCAAAGATCATTGGCGGTATGGGCCCTTGCGGTCGCAGCCTCTGCTGCGCTACTTTTCTCGGTGATTTCGGTCCTGTTTCCATCCGTATGGCCAAAGAGCAGAATCTCTCTCTTAACCCTACGAAAATATCCGGTATTTGCGGCCGCCTGATGTGCTGTCTCCGCTACGAAGCAAAGCAATATGAGATGGCTTCCCGGGGCGAGGTCCTCCCTCCCGGAGAATTGGTCATCACGCCTCAGGGTGAAGGAAAAGTTATCCGCAACAATAATCAGAAAAAAACGGTATTAGTTGAGCTGTTAGAAGACTCCCGGCGGGAAGAGTTCTCTGTGGAGGAAGTTGATAAAAAAGAGTCTTAGACTTTATGAAGAAAGAATAAAGGGGCGTTTCATATACCTGCATATACTTATAATACAGATAATATAGATCATGAGCAGTTTAATAAAGGAACCCTCTATCTCTGCGCCACCCCCATCGGTAATCTGCGGGATATTACCCTGCGTGTACTTGATTGTCTGCAGTCTGCGGATCTGATTTTGGCGGAGAATCCTGAACATACTAAGAAATTGCTGAATTATTACGGAATAAAAGGCGCCAAGGGTTTTTTAACTTCTTATCGTGAATCGAACAGAGAGAAAAGAAGCCGGGAGATTATCGCCAGGCTGAAAGAGGGCGCTATCGTCGCTCTCGTGAGCGATGCGGGGATGCCCGGGATCTCTGACCCAGGTTTTTATTTAATTCAAATGCTGATCAAGGAGAAGATCCCTTATACTGTCCTCCCTGGCCCCTCCGCAGTTTTGACAGCGTTAGTTAACGCCGCTTATCCCGGCGTCAAATTTGTTTTCTGGGGGTTTTTAAGCCGAAAAAAAAGCTTGCGGCGCAAAGAGCTGGAAGCGATCTCCCAAGAAGAAAAGACTGTTGTGATCTACGAGTCGCCTCACCGGGTTGAAGATACCCTTCAGGAGATAGCCGGGCTTATGGAAAGCCGGGAGATTGTCCTTTGCAGGGAATTAACTAAGAAATTTGAAGAAGTCAGAAGAGCATCCGCCCACCAACTCCTGGAACATTTTCACAGCTACCCCCCCAGGGGAGAAGTCACGCTTGTTCTTGCGCCTCGCGACTGGTTCGAAGGCGCTTTTTCAAAAGCAAAACCCACAGAGGATGAGATGAAGGCGCTAAGGGATGCCGTACGCAAAAAAATATATGAAGCGATGAAAAACGGCGCGGCGCCGGCGGAAGCAGCCAGGAACGCCGCTGCTATTTTGCCTGTCTCCCGGAGGGAGGCGTACTCAATAATGCTGGAGATAAAAAAAGATTTATCCACTTCTGGCAAGCCTTTCAAATATACCTAATACACTTAATAAACCAGACAAATAAATAGGCTAATAGCTTACCGTTGTTATGCGGCAACTATTAGCTTATTTATTGATCCTTATTCAGAGATCTTGGGTACCTGCAAAAATTGCTTGTCGTATCCGTATGGCGCAAGCTTACTTTAAATGTTTTTACACAAACGCTCAAACTAAGCAAAAATGCATTAGAGAGCATTTTGTGCGGTATTACATGCGGCGGAATGAAAAAAGTGCTAGTGCGCTAGGATGGTGCGGCAATGGGATTTTTGAGGCCCCCCCTTTTTTTACCTATTCCCCCATTTTGCTAATACAATCCTGGCATATAGTTCTGCCGCTGAATTGCTTGATCCCATCAGCATTGCCGCAGAAAATACATGCCGGCTCGTATTTCTTGAGAATGATTTTTTCTCCGTCAACGTAGATCTCCAGAGCGTCTTTGATGCTGATTCCGAGGGTACGGCGTAATTCAATTGGGATCACTACTCTGCCTAATTCGTCTACTTTCCTTACAATTCCAGTTGATTTCAACCCTCTTCCCCCTTGCTTGTGCATTTTAATAAATTACGTATAATTATTACATTCCGGCACGCACTGATAAGAATAATTATACCAGCAAAGAAAAGGATCAGTCAATACTTTTTGACAAAAAATAAGTAATTATCAGGTAATTTATTAAACAAAGTTAGATAAATTGATAATTGGAACCATTTTAGCGGTATATATTAGTAAATTTGCCAAACAAAGGCGGGCGATTTGTTTGACGTTGCCATTTTTATGGTATAAGCGCCATTTTTTGGCATATTAGTATTTGAATTTATTCCCAATATACTTTGATAGAGTCGTTATGGGTCAATTCTCCTGCCAGAGACGCTTGCTCGCCATTGTGAATCATGACAAGTTTTCCCTGAGGTCTGCTAAGATCAAAGTTGATATAATCGAATATGATCGCAAATGAAGGGGCAGAATCCGCCGGAATGTAAATCGTCTCATCGTTGACATGAATCGCTATCATTCTCTGTCTGTTTTCGACAAAAATTTCATTTTGTGTCGTTGTTTCTGTTTCTTGTATAGTTACTTCCGTATTTTGCATTGCTGCTTCAACTTCATGTATCGCTGTTTTGTCATCTATGAATGAAGAGGTAATTTTATCACCTGGATAGAGTTTGTCTTGGGAGTTTGCCGTTATCCCATTAATTTTGAAAATTGCAGATGTCGGCGCCAGATTATTCCGTTCCAGGAAATCTTGCAGTCTCCCCAGGCTCCATTCCAGTTTATCTCCGTTTTTTAAAATTTCCCCTTCAGATGTTATTTCCCCATTGAGGAGGATATTGAGGGGGAGCAAGCAGGAGCGGCCATCAAATTCCACAATATTCATCTCCAAAGGGAGCAAATCCTTGACTCTGATTTTTAGCGGTGCGCCGTCTGTAGCTTCTTCCACTTCAATCCTGTCGTTGTTTTTTACATTAGATTCCAAGGAGGCCTTTTCTCCATTGACGCGTATCAACGCGCTTTCTCCGGCATTGCCCGGGAAATATTTTTCTCTATCGTTCAGATGTATACGCAGCCCCGGTGAGCGCCTGCCGAGCATCATTTGGGAAGTAAACCCCGCCGCCAGGAGAACATTTCCGACTTTAAGGTTTTCGGTATCCAGCAAGCGGATTACTTTATCGTTAACAGTCATGTAAGAGAATCCGTAGTACTCTTTTTGCAACGCTGAGACTGCGATACCGATTGGGGTGACATATTCCGGGCCATGCAACCCTTCTTCCGGATATATGATTTTTTGAGTGGTTTCTTTTCCCCGCAGGGCCATCATCTCCAGAGGGAGCCCAAGTTTTTCAGCTATTTTTTCCCGTAGATAAGGCGTTTGGCTGCCGCCGCCGACCAGAAAAACCGCTCTGGGAGGGCCGTTGTTGTATTCTTTTATGGTCTCGGCAATACTATGAGCTAGTTTTTCCACCGCCGGTTCCAAAGATGCTCTCATTTCTTCTGCGCTGAGGCAGTACTCGTTGCCCAGAATATCTTGGAAGTGAACATCCGCATTGTTTTGAGCGAAATTTAATTTTACAGATTCCGCAGTATTAAAGTCAAGGAGATATTTCTCTGCGATATATTCGCTGATCTCGTCCCCTGCCTGAGGAACCATGGCATACCCGATCACCGCTCCTTTGTGAGTAATGGCGATATCAGAGGTGCCGGCCCCTATATCTACAAGGGCGAGATTCAGGGAGCGGTATTCCGGCGGGATCGTGATATGTAGTGCAGCGATAGGCTCCAGAGTAAGGTTATGCACTGTGAGCCCCAGTTTCTCTACAACGGTGATTAGGCTGTCGATGACGACCTGGGGCAGGAAGGTGGCCAGGACTTCGATACCGGCTTTGAGGCCCTTTTGCCCCAGGAGACTGGTGATGGGGTAGCCGTCCAGAAAATATGAGACAGTACTGTACCCGACGCAATAGTAGGGGTCTTTTGCCGTGATGCTCTCTTCCTCGTAAAGAGCTTCCCGGGCTTTCTCTACGGCTTCAAGTTCCAGAGAATCGATCTCAATCTGGCTGATTCTCTTAGTAGCGACGACTTCTTTATTAAGGAGATAACGCCGGGTTTTTAAAGCCCGCCCTGCCGCGGCGATGCAAACCCGTTCCAAAGGTACGCCAAGTTGTTCTTCCAGCTTGGTCTTTACCTGGCGGGCAGTCTCCGCTACTCCGCTGATATTCTGTATCTGACCGCTTTGCATATCTCGTTGGGGATGGAAAAGGATCTCTGAGGCGAGAATATGAAGTTTTTCATTATCAGGATAACAGACAAGCCCCACAATGCTGCGAGTGCCGATATCCATAGCGAAGATAAGTTTGGCGGGATCTGTTATTATTTTGGGCGTTGACATGGGAATCACCTCACATCCTGTAACTTCTGTCTATAGTATATATCGGCTAAATACTGCATAAATAGAGCATAAATAAAGCAGATATGCAGATAATTTCCCTGTATTTTTGTATTTTTCCTGCCAAAGCAGATTATTATTCGAGAATAAATTAAATCCGGGAGATATAAATTCGAGAGATATAAATTTTTAAATAAATTTGCGAATAATTTGCTTATAAATATTTTTTGTGTTATAATAAGCTTTGTTGTATAAGAACAACAAGCGGGTAAAAAGGAGGGAACCTGAATGGAACAAGGGAAAAAGCCCTTTTTTATTACTACTCCCATTTATTATCCCAGCGATAAGCTGCATGTCGGACACTCCTACACGACTGTCGCTGCCGATGCTTTAGCCAGGTTCAAACGCCTAACGGGATATGACGTCTGGTTTCTGACTGGGACTGACGAGCATGGCCAGAAGATCCAGCGCAGCGCTGAGGCTGCCGGGAAATCTCCCCAGATTTTTGTGGATGAGATCGTCGTCTGGATCAAAAAGCTCTGGTCGGCGCTGGATATTTCTTATAATGATTATATCCGCACGACTGATCCCCGCCATAAAAAAGCGGTGCAGAATATTTTTAACAAGCTGTACGATCAGGGCGATATTTATAAGGGGCATTACGAGGGGTGGTACTGCACTCCTTGTGAAGCTTTCTGGACCGAGCGGCAGCTGGCGGAAGGTAATTGTCCTGATTGCGGCCGATCTGTAGAGCTGGTGGCGGAAGAGGGGTATTTTTTTAATATGTCCAAGTATGCGCCCAGACTTTTGGAGCATATTGAGAGCAATCCGGATTTTATCCAGCCTTCCTCACGTAAGAATGAGATGATTAATAATTTCCTAAAGCCCGGCCTGGAAGATCTTTGTGTCTCCAGGTCCTCCTTTGATTGGGGGATCCCTATCCCCTTCGCCACTGATAAAACAATTTACGTCTGGCTGGATGCTCTGAGCAATTATATCACAGCTCTGGGTTATACTTCAGAGGATGAGACCCTTTTTAACAAATATTGGCCGGCGGACGTCCATCTCATGGCCAAGGAGATCATCCGGTTTCATACCATTTACTGGCCCATATTTTTAATGGCGCTGGATATTCCTTTGCCGAAACAGGTCTTCGGCCATGGCTGGCTTATTATGAAAGAGGGCAAGATGTCTAAATCCCTGGGCAATGTTATAGATCCTATGAAACTTATTGAACGCTATGGATCAGACAGCCTGCGTTATTTTCTTTTAAGAGAGATACCTTTCGGCACTGACGGGGTTTTCAGTAATGAGTCCATGCTGCAGAGGATTAATACGGATTTAGCTAATGATCTGGGCAATCTTTTAAGCCGGACCATAACCATGGTTGAGCGGTACTTTGGCGGTATTCTTCCCGTCCCTGAAGGGGAGGAGCAGGTGGTCGATAAAGAGCTGAAGGAGACTGCGCTCACAGCCCCTGCCCGCGTGGAAGAAATGCTGAATAAGCTCCAGCTCAGCGGCGCTTTAGAGGCGCTCTGGACTCTGGTGCGCCGATCCAATAAATATATCGACGAGAATATGCCCTGGGTATTGGCCAAAGACGAAGCTAACAAAGGCCGCCTGGGGACAGTCCTATATAATCTTTGCGAATCGCTGCGTTTTATCAGCGTACTGCTGCTCCCGTTTATGCCCCGCACCCCTGAACGTATCTGGGCCCAGTTGGGGCTAGAACATGCCCGGGAGCTGCAGAGTTGGGAGAGCCTCTCCGAATTTGGGCTTCTACCGCCGGGAACCAAGGCGGAGCGCCAGGCGGATCTGTTCCCGCGCCTGGATATTGAGAAGGAGTTAGCGGCTCTGCTGGAAGAGGAGAAAGATCCGAAAGAGAAAGATGATAGGGAGAAAAAAGTAAAAATGGAAAAAGATACTCAAACAGCTCAAGAAAATCTAAAACAAGATCTGGCGGCAGACCAAGCTTCAGATCAGGCTCAAAGCGAGACAGAGAAGATCTCCATTGATGAATTCGGAAGGGTTGAGATCCGAGTCGGTGAGATTATTGCCTGTGAACCTGTCCCCAAAGCAGACAGGCTTTTACTGCTTCGGGTAAACGTTGGGGAAGAAGAACCCAGGCAGATAGTGGCAGGGATCGCCAAAGCTTATTCCCCGGAAGAGCTGCTCGGCAAGAAAGCGCTTTTTATTGTCAATCTGCAGCCCGCCAAACTCAGAGGCGTTGTTTCCAACGGCATGATCCTGGCGGCTACGGATGCGGATGGGAATCTTGCCCTTACTGCAATTGACAGAGATCTTCCCCCGGGGAGCAAGATTTCATGAGCGGCAGTAGCAGCAGCGGAAGAAAAGCTGTAACCATGGTGGATAGCCATGCGCATATGGATCTCAACCATTATGCCAAAGACCGGGATACCGCAATAAAGAGAGCGGAAGAAGCCGGCGTCAGGCTTATTGTTAATATAGGTATTGATCTTGCTTCCTCTTTGAGATCCATAGAGCTGGCGGAAAAATATCCCTTTATCTATGCTTCTGTGGGTATTCATCCCCATGATGCAGCTCGTGCCCCGAAGGGGTATATTAACAAGCTAGAGGAGATGGCAAAGCACCCCAAAGTCGTAGCTGTGGGGGAGATGGGTTTGGATTTTTACCGTGATCGCTCTCCGAGACCGGTGCAGAGGGAAGTGTTTAAAGAGCAGCTCCGGCTGGCTCGTAAAATTAATTTGCCTGTCATAATCCACGACAGGGACGCCCATGAAGAGGTAGCCCGGATTTTAGAAGAGGAAGGGCTTCCGGAAACCGGAGGGGTCATGCATTGTTTCTCCGGCGATACTGTTTTGGCTAAAAAGATGCTGGCCCTGGGGCTTTATATATCTATCGCCGGGCCGGTTACATATACTAAGAATACCACTCTGGGAGGCGTAGCGGCTATGGTTCCTCCCGGGAAACTGCTTGTTGAGACCGACGCGCCGTTTTTAACGCCCCACCCGCTGCGGGGCCAGCGCAATGAACCTGGTTTTATCAGGCATACTACGGAAAAAGTTGCTGCTCTGCGGGGCAAGACTGCAGAGCATATCGGTCGACTTTGTTTGGAGAACACGCAGAATCTTTTTCGTATTCAGCCTATCTAAATAGGCACGGATAGGCAATAAAAGGGATGACTGAGTCCCCAAAGAAAGGTGTTTTGTCTATGTTAACGGGGTTTATGTTGAAGGGAACTATGCTAAAGGGTAAGGAGATGAAAGCTTTTTGCCTCAGCGCCACAGCCTTGATTTTCTTCTGGGCTTTCTTTTGGAGCATTTTTTTCATGCCTGTGCATGCGACTGTTAATGACGCCGGTTTTGTCTATACTGTGGAGTCCAGAGCCGCCAATGTAGGTGAGCTTTTGGCGGAACAAGGGATCAATGTCGCCTTCCATGATAAGGTTTACCCGGGTATCTATGCCCCTATCACCGAAGGCATAGAGATAACCATCGAGCGTACCGTGCCTTATGTCCTTAGTCAGCCGGAAACGACAGCCACATATTATACAACCGCCTCAACGGTTAAGGAGGCTCTTGAGGAGATGGGCATACCCGTAAACAACGGCTCATATTTCATATCACCTCTCCTGGAAGACCCTATATACTCCGCTATGGAGATAACCCTGGTTCATCGCCGTGTTGTGACAGAATTTACCGAAGAAAAAATCCAATATGAGATTGAGAGCAAAGAGGATCGTGAACTGCAGAAAGGAAGACATCTCATCGTTAAGGAAGGGACGCTCGGATTAAGAGAACTGGAATATATTGTCGTCTATGCCGGTGACGAGGTGTATTCCCGGGAACTGGTTCAAGAGAGAATAGTCAAGGAACCGGAGACAGCATTGGTCCATATCGGAACAAAAGAGGACAGACCGCCTGTTATTTCGGGCATGATCGCCTCCAGGGGCGATAGAATCGGCGATTATAGCAGCGAAGGTATTGCTTCCTGGTATGGAAATGAGTTCCATGGTCGCAAAACCAGCAACGGCGAAATATATGACCAGTATAGTTTAACAGCTGCCCATCGTTCCCTGCCTTTTGGAACTGTCGTGAGAGTGACTTCTCTTGATACAGGGAAAAGCGTAGTGGTGACCATCAATAACCGGGGTCCTTTTATAGAAGGCAGGATAATCGATTTATCCAGAGGCGCCGCTCAAGCTATCGGCTTAGAATCGCAGGGCATTGGGATGGTTAGGATCGAGACAATCTGGGAAGAGGCGGTTATGAGGGCAGAAACCTCAGAAACTTCAGAAGCCGCCGCCGCTTCAGAAGCCGTTGCCGCCGCAGAAGTTGTCGCCGTTGCAGAAGTTGCCGCTGCCGCCCTGGAAACCACTGCCACCCCTGTGGCGATAGAAGCGCCGACAGCCCTGCAAGGGGAAATCATTTCCCATGAAACAGCTGTTCAGGAGATTGTTGCTTCAGCAGCAGATGAGACGTCCCCGAAAAAATCGGCAGCCGCAGATATTGCCCCGTCAGCAGCGGAGATTATGCTGCCGGAGATATTGCCTGAGCCGATGACGGAATCGACGTATTATGAGCCTTAAAAAACGAAAGGACAGCCATTGGCTGCCCATCTCGTTTAAGTTCCTCGTTACTATTATGTTGCGTAATTATTGAAAATAACGCGTTAACAAGCCTTGGAACGCCTTGCCGTGACGGGCTTCATCCTTGCACATTTCATGCACTGTGTCATGGATCGCATCCAAGTTGAGTTGTTTTGCTTTCACAGCGAGATCTTTTTTGCCTTGGGTTGCGCCATGTTCCGCAATAACGCGCATCTCAAGATTTTTCTTAGTAGAGACATCCACAACTTCACCTAACAGCTCCGCAAATCTTGCTGCGTGCTCAGCTTCCTCAAAAGCTATCCTCTTGTAAGCTTCTGCCACTTCAGGAAAACCCTCTCTGTCAGCTTGGCGGCTCATAGCGAGATACATTCCGACTTCTGCGCATTCGCCCATGAAATTCAACCGCAGTCCTTCGACGATCTCCGGGTCAACATCCTTGGCGACGCCAATTCTGTGCTCATCGGCATAAACAAGCCCGGTCTCAGCTACCTCGTTGAATTTAGTTGCAGGAGCATTGCACTGAGGACATGTTGCGGGAGCAATGTCAGCTTCAGCGAGAAAACCACAGATAGAACATACAAATTTTTTCATTGATAATCTCCTCTCTTATTAATTATTTTTAATAACTTTTACTCTTTGATAATCATTTTAATGGTAAATTTACAATAAATCAAGAGGTAAGCCTAGTATTGTATAAATTCTTTCATTTATTCCTATTTCCTGCCCATATGTTATCATATGTCTGCTTATACTTTTTTTCGGGCAATTATGATAATTATTAAGAGCAAAAACACCGATCTTCATAATTTTTTACTTTTTAGTTTCAGGCAGGAGTTTTTCGTTTATATAGGGAATGATACATAAGGAATGATATCAAAAAAAGAAGAGATATTTAACGCGGGAAGGAGTTTTTGATATGAAAATTAATCTTCGCGGCCGCAATATTGAGATCACCCCTGCTCTGCAGGAATATGTGGAAAAAAGGCTCAACCGAATGGAAAAGTTTTTTAATTCTCCCATAGAAGCTCAGGTTGCCTTGAGCGTGATCAAAGAAAATCATATTATTGAAGTAACAATTTCTATGGGCGGCTTGCTTTTACGAGGAGAGGAAGCCACTCTGGATATGTATGCTTCTATCGATTTGGTCGTAGATAAGCTGGAGCGCCAGATACACAAACACAAGACTAAAATCAACCGCAAACTCCGGCAAAAAGGAGCTAAGGAACTAAACGAGAGGTTCTTTATGCCGCCCGCAGAAGATGAGAAATTGGAAGAGGATCAGATTGTCGTCAAAACCAAGCGCTTCGTCATCAAGCCGATGCCCTTGGAAGAGGCAATTTTGCAGATGAACCTGCTGGGGCATGATTTCTTTGTCTTTACCAACGCAGACACAGAGGAGATAAACGTCCTCTACCGGAGGAAAGATAATAATTACGGCCTCATCGAGCCGACGGGATAATTGGCCGATTGGGCGATATGACCAAGAATGCCGTAAGTGTAATGAGATGACTAAGAATGCCGTAAGCGTTCTGTTGTTTGAAGGCGGCTATCCTGCCTGTGAGACAGAGAAGATGCTGGCTGATATCCGGCAGATGATCCTCTTGGATAATCTTGCAAAGATCAGGGAAGCCGCCTCTGTGGGATCGATATATCTCTTGACCAATCGTGCCCATCTGGCGGAGAAAGCTCTTGCCCGGGGCTGTATTGTCTTGGAGCGGGGCAGCCTGACGGGCGATGACTTTCATTTTGGCCGGGCTTTGCGAGAGCTTATTAATCAAGAGAAGCTGGAACATGTTTTTTATATGGGAGGGGCCGGTTTCCCCTTTCTCAGAGCCGGGGACCTGGAAGAGGCGGCGTCTGCTCTGCTTGCAGGTTCCAAGCCGGTTATCTACGCTAATAATGCCGTCTCAGCCGATATTGTCGCTTTTGCCCCCGGAAGTCTTATCAACCAGATTACCCCACCAGGAGCGGATAATAGTCTTGCTCTTTTTTTAAGAACCGAAACCCGGGTAGAGCACAGGCTTTTCAAGCCCTGCACAGGTTTTCTTTTTGATTTGGATACGCCGACTGATTTGCTTATCCTGGCAGGGAGCCCCTTTACCGGGCCCAAGGTGCGGGAAGCGATAGAACGCCTTGATCTGGATTTATCTCGCCTGCAAAGGGCTAAGGAAGTCATTAGAAACGATAATTATGATGATATCCTTCTCCTGGGAAGGGTTGGAGCGCCTGTTATGGCGAAGATTAATCAATCCTGGAAAGTGCGCCTCCGGGTCTTCTCTGAAGAGAGGGGCATGAAAGCCCTGGGGCGGGATAAACGGGGCGAAGTAGTCTCGTTGTTGGGCTATTTTCTCCAGGAGGTCGGTCCAAAAAAATTTATTCAATACCTGGAAAAAATCTGCAGCGCCGCTTTTCTCGATACCCGTGTCTTAATGGCTCATCTTAAGCCCGATCTCCCTGCCGAAGAACGCTATCTCTCTGATCTTGGCCGCTGGCAGGAAATGAAGGAGCCGTTTTTCCGGGAATTTACCCGGTGTGCGGTGGAGTCTGACATCCCCATTATTCTGGGGGGGCACTCATTGGTGTTAGGGGGGCTATGGGCGCTGCTGGATGAACTAGAATGTAGCCGCTGATAATCATACAATTAGGGAGGTTTTAGGAATAAATGGTCATCGATATAAACATTTACCGTCTGGCTGACCTGGAGAAGGAAGCGTACAGCAGGCTGCTGCGGCGTTCAGAGATAGATATTTCGGAATATATCCCTCTGGCTCGGGAAGTGATGGAGAGGGTGCGCCGAGAAGGGGATTCGGCCCTGCTTCATTATACGGAAAAGTTTGACGGGGTCAATTTGGAGTTGGATCGGCTCAGGGTGACCGGGGAAGAGATCGAAGATGCTTATGGGAGGCTGGAGGCAAAAACCAGGGACACCTTGGAGTATGCCGCCGCTAATATTAAAAAGTTCCACCAGGCGCAGATGCCTCTGGAGATGTGGATGAAAGAGATAGATGAGGGGATTCTAGCCGGGGAGAAAACTACGCCTCTGGCTGACGTCTGCCTCTATGTGCCCCGGGGTAAAGGAAGTTTCCCCTCGATTATGCTTATGCTGGGGATACCGGCGGTTGTAGCCGGGGTTCCCAGGGTGGTCGTCTGCACCCCTCCCGGAGACGGGGGGAAGATCGAG
>Ga0209737_10001417_pt1 | contig 17303 bp, 15 predicted proteins | sample TergutCu122P3_FD_187284 | JGI IMG/M metagenome (GOLD analysis project Ga0209737, IMG submission 187284) | Cubitermes ugandensis P3 segment gut microbial communities from Kakamega Forest, Kenya - Cu122 P3 (SPAdes) (version 2) | ecosystem: Host-associated > Arthropoda: Insects > Digestive system...
CGATAACTGGTTTATCGGAAATGTTTGCGGAGAAAAAGGCTTTACCTCAACCATCTCATTCGACTTTCTGGAACCGGGTAAAAAATACACCGCAACTATTTATGCCGACGGCAAGGATGCACATTACAAAACGAATCCGCAATCCTATACGATTCGGAAAATGGAAGTAACAAGTAAAACGAAATTGACACAAAAGTCGGCTCCGGGCGGGGGATATGCGATTAGTATTGTGGCGAAGTAATTTCAGGACACTTCTAATATTTTTGTTTTGTTTGTAAAATTAGGTCAATAATTAGGTTGTTTGCAATTAATTTACAATTAAATTGTACTTTTGCAAAAATACAATCTGAGATATGTTGCAAAAACAAATATACATAAAAAATAAAAAAGCGTCGCACGATTACGAATTTATTCAAACATTTACCTGCGGAATTGTGCTTACCGGCACGGAAATCAAGTCGTTGCGCATGGGCAAGGCAAGCATTACCGAAGCCTATTGCTATGTGCACAATGGCGAAATGTGGGTAAAAGGAATGCACATTTCGGCGTATTCGTTTGGTTCGTACAACAATCACGACCCTTTGCGCGAACGAAAATTGATGCTCAATCGCAAGGAACTTGCCAAAATTCAAGAAAAATTGAAAGATAAAGGTGTTACGATTGTTGCCCTCAGTTTTTATTTGACCGGAAGAGGGTGGGCTAAAGTAGATATTGCACTCGCACGAGGTAAAAAGCTGCACGACAAGCGGGAAGATATGAAACAAAAAGATGCTAAGCGGGAGATGGATAAGGTAATGAAAAGGTTTTAGTGGTTAACGGTTAGTGATTAGTGGTTAGTTTCTCAAAAGTTCGTCATTCCTGCGAAGGCAGGAATCTCCTCGAAAAAGATATGAGATTGCGGGTCGAACCCGCAATGACGCTCTTTTGAAAGTCATTGCGAGGAACAAAGTTAAAAGATAATAATTATGATAACAATTGATAAAAACCTCTGCACAAAGTGCAAAAAATGCGTAAACGATTGCACCGCGCACGCTATTGATATTGAAACCTTTACGGTTTCTGATTTGTGCATTGGCTGTGGTCATTGTGTGGCAATTTGTGCGCAACGGGCGGTAACGATGAACGATAAAGCAATTATTGAATTGCAAGCGCAAAGTGTTCAACCGCAAGAATTTAGAAACTTATGTGTGCATACTCGCAGTTGCAGGCATTTTACAAAGCAAATTGTTAGCGAAGATGTTTTGCAAAAACTTGTGGAAATTACCGCTCACGCGCCGTCGGCAAGCAATGTGCGGGGAGTGGAGCTTACGGTAATAACAAACAAAGACTTGCTCAAAAAAATCAATGCCGATGTGTCGAATGAATTATTGAAAATGTTACGATTGCTTACTCGTCCGGTAATTAAACAAATAGTTCAATTGTTTACCTCTAAAAAGCAGATAATCAAGTTAGAAAACTATGTTGTAAAATTTAAAAAAGCGCAGCGTGAAGGCAAACAAAATATTACTTTTGGTGCGCCTGCGCTTATATTATTTCACGCCAAAAACGAAACACTTGGTATGCTCGAAACCGATGCTTCGATTTGGGCTTCGTATTTGTCGCTGTATGCTTCAAGTTTTGGTTTAGGTACGTGTTTTAATGGGTTTATTGCTAAGGCTTTTGGTAAGAATAAATCGTTGCAGAAACAGTTTGGTATTCCTGAAAATCATAAGGTGTATATTAGTCTTATGGTGGGGTATCCTGCTGTAAAATATGTGAATGAGGTTTCGCGTGAGGGGGCGAAAGTATCATTCGTCTGAACCACGATTTTTGCAAGATTTAAAGGATTATCAAGATTAACTTCGTTGAGCTCCGCTTCGCTACGGTTAAAAAATCCTGTTCATCTTGATAATCTTGCTAAAATCGTGGTTCAAGACAATTGTTAATAAACAAGCATCATATACTTGCCTTAATTAAATGATATTGCTTATTTTTGCACGTTTCAGTTATTCTGTTATTCAATTATTCGCCCCATGTCCGACATTATCCACCTTTTACCCGATTCCGTAGCCAACCAAATTGCCGCAGGCGAGGTTGTGCAACGACCGGCTTCGGTGGTAAAGGAGTTACTCGAAAATGCAATTGATGCCGGCGCTACCGATATTACTATAAAAATAGTTGATGCTGGACGCACGCTTATTCAAATTACCGACAACGGAGACGGTATGAGTGAAACTGATGTGCGAATGGCGTTTGAGCGGCATGCAACATCTAAAATTCGCAATGCCGAAGATATATTTGCAATAACCTCTATGGGCTTTCGTGGCGAGGCTTTGGCGTCGATTGCTGCTGTGTCGCACGTGGAAGTAAAAACTCGCCGCCCTGATGATGATTGCGGAACACGATTGGTAATAAAAGCATCGGAAGTTGAGAGCCAAGAACCGGTTTCGTGTGCGGTGGGAACGAGTTTTATAGTCAAAAATCTGTTTTTTAACATTCCGGCTCGCCGTAAATTTTTGAAAACAAATCAGACTGAACAAAAGTTTATTTTTAACGAAATTTATCAAATTGCGTTGGCGCATTGCGGAGTGTCATTTACTATTTATACCGACGAAAATTTGTTTGCAAAATACCCCGAAACGAACTTGAAACAGCGCATTGGCGCAATTTTTGGGCGAAAACTTGAAACACAACTGTTGCCCATTGAGGGGCAAACGTCCATTGTGGCAATTCACGGTTTTGTGGGCACTCCCGAAACGGCGAAAAAACATTCCTATTTGCAATATTTGTTTGTAAATCAGCGGTTTTTCCGGCAAAAAAACTTTCAAGCAGCAATTATGCGAGCCTATCAAAATTTGATAACGGCAAAAGATTACCCGCCGTTTTTTGTGTTTTTTGACATCAATCCGGCGCACATAGATGTGAACATTCACCCCACAAAAACTGAAATAAAATTTGTGGAAGAATACAATGTTGTGCAACTGTTGGAGGCTACGGTAAAACACTCGCTCGGCAAAAATAACGTAGTACCGTCGCTTGATTTTTCAGACGAAACGAATTATTCCGATTTGTTTGCAACTGCTGCCGGACGTGATGTAAAATTGCCAAGTTTAGATATTAATCCGCATTACAATCCCTTTGAAAGTTCGCCAAAAAGCACGTCAGCTGGGAGTGGAATAGGAGGGAAGTCGTCATTTTCAATGCCGCACAAACAATCAACGCAGAATTGGGAGCAATTATTCGATGCAGCGCCGCGACAAGCCGCGATTCCCATACAACAAACCTTTCGTTCGGCTTTAAATAACGAAGAACATTCGCAGCAAGAAACCGGAATGTGTATGCAAATTCAGAAAAAATACATACTCACGCAGGGAAAAACCGGTTTAATGTTGATTGACATAAAACGGGCGCACAGCCGTATTTTATACGAAAAATTTTTAGCGCAATTGCAATGCACTAAGCAATTAACGCAACGTACAATAGTACCCATTCGTATAGAAACCACAGCCCACGAAATGAGTGTGTTGCAGGAAATTTTACCACAATTGGCAGAATTGGGATTTGAAATTGAGCATTTTGGCAACACCACATTCGTAATTCATGGCACGCCTGCCGATGTTGAGGCAGTGCAAGTAGAAGGCATTATACACCAATGTATAGCCGAATACGAAGAAGGCAAAGCAGTGAACGTTCACGAGCGCATTGCACTTGCACTCGCAAAATCGGCAGCCTTGTATCGCAATCCTACAATGCAACCCGATGAAATGCAAATATTTATAGCACAGTTATTTCAATGTTCGGAGCACAATCTTTCTGCCGACGGCAAACGAGCGGTGGTGCTTTTGGATTATGCGGAAATATTTAAAAAATTTAATTCGTAAATCAAGACAATGAATATCTATCGAATATCAACGAATATCAATTAACAAATTAAACAGGACAACCACAAGGGATTGCCCCTACAAATTAACCATTTACCATTATTCATTAACCACTAAAATATATGAGCAATTATTCTCTCTCCGGATTTTCCGGTTTAACGCCGGTTGTAAAAAACTTATTGATACTTAATGTTGCAATGTTCGTCATAGGTATTGTGTTGCGTATGACCGGCGGTTTCGATATGGTGCATTTGCTTGGGTTGCACTATATTTCGGCAACCGAATTTAAACCTGTTCAGTTGATTTCGTATATGTTTTTGCACGCAACGTTTGATTCGCAAGGACAATTAGTTTTTACCCATATTTTTTTCAATATGTTTGCTTTGTGGATGTTTGGCACTATTTTAGAGCAATATTGGGGAGCGAAACGATTTTTTATTTTTTATATGGTGTGCGGAATTGGCGCAGGGTTGGTGCAAATTTTGGTTGCTTATATTCGTCTGCAAAACCTTACAGATGGAATACCGCAGGAGCAACTTTCCGAACTGATGAACGTGATTAACACCCAAGGGGCGGAATTAATTTGGCAAAAAAAGAATTATACCGATGCGTTTTTGGGCGAATTAAATCGAGTTGTAAATGTGCCTACAGTTGGTGCATCAGGCGCAATTTTTGGTTTACTTATGGCATTCGGAATGTTGTTTCCTAATGCGTATTTGTACATATTTTTTGCAATTCCAATGAAAGCAAAATATTTTGTAATTTTGTACGGTGCACTTGAACTTTTCTTGGGTATGCGCAATTCGGCAAGCGATAATGTGGCGCATTTTGCCCACTTGGGCGGAATGATTTTTGCGTTTATTTTGATTATGTGGTGGCGGAAAAAAGGGAAAAGCAGGTATGAAATTTAGACACAAGATTTTTAGACTAATAGACATAAGACAAAAAATTATGAAAAAACAACGATTATTCATACTTGCGATGTTTCTTACATTTTCGGGAAGTTTATTTTCTCAAAATGATTGCCTCACCGCCGGAACAAAAATTTTGATGGCAGATAATTCGCTGAAAAACATTGAATTAATACAAAAAGGCGACAGTGTGAAAAGCTACAATTTTAAAACTAAAACATTGATAAACACAGAAGTTACAAAATTGATTATTGGCAAACATACCTACATGTACATATTAGATTTCAAAGATAATTCGATAACAACAACTGCCGACCACCCATTTTGGACAAAAAAAGGCTGGGCTACACTTTTTGCAAAAATTTATAACCCCGAATTAGATATTGGCAATAAAATTTTTATGCCCGAAAAAAAAGAATATTGTGAACTTTTGGGAGTAACTGCATTTGGCGAAGAACCTCCGATATTGATGTATTCACTCGAACTTTCCCAAAGCGATAATTTTATTGCGAATGGACTATTGGTAAAAGCGGGGGAAGGGAAAAAATAATTACAAAAAAATGAGAACAAAATTATTTTTAACGAGTTTATTTTTGATTGCTTGTTTGGCGGTTTCAGCGCAATCTCAGGTTCGTGAGGTTGTTGCCGGAAATCCAAATGTAACGATAGAAATTTTACAAGAATTAGCAAAAGATAGTGCTTGTAATGTTCGGTGTTTCGTTGCAAGAAATCAAAATACTCCAATAAAAACGTTACAAGAGTTAGCAAAAGATAATAATTATAATGTACGTGAAAGTGTTGCTGCAAATCCCAATACTCCAACAGAAATTTTAAAAACGTTAACAATAGGAGGTGTTCGTATTAACGTTGCAGACAACCCAAATACCACTCGACGAATGTTGAAAAAGTTGGCAAATGATACTGTCTGGTGGGTTCGCATGAATGTTGCTCGTAATGAAAATGTGTCAATACGGACGTTGAAAAAATTAGCAAAAGATAGTGAATTTCAAGTTCGTACGGAGATTGCTCGCAATGAAAACACTCCACAAAAAACATTACAAAAATTAGCAAAAGATTGCCATCATTTTGTTCGTATTTCGGTTGCACGTAACCACAATACTCCAACAGAAATTTTAAAAACATTAGCAACAGATGAAGATTATTCAGTTCGTGAGGGAATTGTTTACAACCAAAATACTCCTATTGAAATATTAAAAAAAATAGCGAATGATAGTAATGGGCGGGTGCGAGAAAAAGTTGCTGCTAATGAAAATACATCAATAGAAATATTGGAAGAATTGGCGCAAGATAGTCATATTAATGTTCGTATAGCCGTTGCCAAAAATTCAAATACTTCAATTGAAATGCTAAATGAGTTAGCGAAAGATGTTCATTATGCGGTTCATGAAGCAGTTGCTCAAAATACAAATACATCAGTCGAAACGTTACAAGAATTAGCAAAAAGTAATATTTATTTTGTTCGTGGGAGGGTTGCAATAAATCCAAACACGCCAATAGAAACATTACAAGAATTAGCGAAAGATAACTATTCAAGTGTTCGCGAGATGGTGGCAAAAAATCCAAACACTCCGATAGAAATTTTAAACGAATTAGCAAAAGATATTGAATTTAGAGTTCGTATGAGCGTTGCTGAAAATCCCAATACTTCAATAGAAATATTACAGGAATTGTCGAAAGATAGTAGTGAATGGGTGCGAAAAAAAGTTGCTGCTAATGAAAATGCATCAATAGAAATATTGGAAGAATTGGCGCAAGATAGCCATATTGATGTTCGTATAGCCGTTGCCAAAAACTTGAATACTCCTGTTAGAATTTTAAAAGAACTTGCGAATGCAGAAAAAGATTAAACCCAAATGAAACCCCAAGAAATAATCATATACAACACCGACGACGGCAAAGCATCAATTAGTTTGATGTCGAAAGACGGCAATGTGTGGCTTAATCAAAGTCATTTGGCGGAACTTTTTGACACCTCTAAGCAAAATATTAGTTTGCATATAATTAATATATTGGAAGAGAATGAGTTAGATGTAAATTCAGTTGTCAAGGATTACTTGACAACTGCCACTGATGGCAAAAATTACACAGTAACTTTTTATAGTTTGGAAATGATTTTGGCTATTGGTTTTCGTGTTCGTAGCAAGCGAGGAACGCAGTTTAGGCAGTGGGCAAACCGTAATTTGAAGGAATTTATGATAAAAGGCTTTGTAATGGACGATGAACGGTTGAAAAATCCTGACGGTCGTCCCGATTATTACGATGAACTTTTGGAGCGAATTCGTGATATTCGTGCTTCCGAAAAACGTTTTTATCAAAAAGTCAGAGATTTGTTTGCGTTATCAACCGATTACGATGCGACCGATAAAGCTACACAGATGTTTTTTGCCGAAACACAAAATAAACTTTTGTATGCAGTTACCGGAAAAACGGCTGCCGAACTTGTAATTTCTCGTGCCAATGCTAATGAGCCAAATATGGCACTCTCAAGTTGGAAGGGCAAAATTGTGCGTAAGCAGGACATTTATATTGCAAAAAATTACCTGACAGAAGACGAAATGGATAGCCTTAACCGTATGGTTATCATATTTTTAGAAACTGCCGAATTGCAAGCAAAAGGAAGAAAAGATATTTCAATGAAATTTTGGCGTGAAAATGTAGATGGCATTATAACATTCAATAAAAAAGAATTGTTGATAGGAAAAGGCAGTGTTACGAATGAACAAATGGAAGCGTTTGTAGAAAATGTGTATGAAAATTTCAGTGAAAAGAGAAAACGTTTTGAAATACAACAAGCCGATGCAGAAGATATGAAGGAATTGGCGCAATTGGAAAAAGAAATTAAATTGGCAAAAAAATAAAAAACTATGAACCTCATAAAAGACCTACAAACCCAATTCAAGCACGGCACAACGCTCAATCGCTTGATTTTTATAAACATAGCCGTATTTGCACTTATCAATATTTTTGCGCTGTTTTCGTGGCTTGTTACACAATCGGTTACAAGTGCATTTACTGAGGCTATTATGGCAAATATTCAAACCTACCTTAATCCCGAAGTATTAATTCGCAAACCGTGGACGCTCATTACCTATATGTTTGTGCACAAGGGATTTTTGCACCTGCTTTTCAATATGCTGTGGCTGTTTTGGTTTGGGCGTATTTTTATTGATATGCTCAAAGGTAAACGCCTGTTTGCGGTGTATGTGCTTGGTGGAATTTTTGGGGCATTGTTTGCGGTGGCTATGTTTCAAATTATTCCGGCATTGCAGGCACAGGCAATGATGGGTACTGTTTCTATGATTGGTGCATCGGCGGCGGTGCTTGCCGTGGTGGTGGCTACGGCAACGTATTTTCCTAATTATCAGGTGTTTTTACTGTTTTTCGGACAAGTGCGTTTAAAATATCTTGCGTTGGTAATGGTTGCGTTAGATATTATTTCTGTTCCCGGACTTAATTCGGGCGGGGTTTTATCGCATTTGGGCGGAGCGTTATTCGGTGTTGTGTGGGCGTGGCAATTGAAACAAGGCAACGATATTGCGGCGTGGTTTGGGCGTTTGTGTGATTGGTTTACCGGATTGTTTGCCGAAAAACCAAAAATGCGGGTAAGTTATCGCAACAAAAAATCAAATATTTCCGACGTGCAATTTGAAGAAATTGGAAAAGTTGCTGCGTCGCAAGCCGAAATTGATGTAATTTTGGACAAAATTTCCAAACATGGTTACGATAGTTTGACTAAGAGAGAAAAAGATTTGTTGTTCCACCAAAAGATGTAAAGCCCCCTAAATCCCCCTCAGGGGGGACTTTCTGAAGAAGTAATGAATACTTCCAAATAATTCTGAAGATTTCTATCTTTATAAAGAAACAAAATGCACAAAATTAAAATACTATAAACAATTAAACCACAGTTCCAAAAGTCCCCCCTGAGGGGGGATTTAGGGGGGCTTTTTTATATGAGAAACGTTATCCGCTACATAATTCTAATCATTAACCTCGTATTCGTTGTGCTGCTGCTCATGTCGGCAGGCGTACGATTGTTTCATAATGAACCGCCGTGGGTGTTTGAGCTTGTTTCGCTGGGCTACCCGTATTACGTGGGTGTAAACTGTGCTTTTTTACTTTTTTGGATTATTATGCGAAAATGGTGGTATGTGCTTGTGGTGCTTGTTGCCATGGCGTTGAGTTATTCGCCTTTTTTCGATACGTTTGGTTTTGGCAGTCCGCGGGAAATAGGGGAAAACGACAAAACTTTGCGCGTAGTTACCTATAACGTGAATGCGTTTAATTATTGGGGGTGGCGTGAACGACCAACAATACAAGCCCAAGTTTTTTCATTGTTGAAGCAGTCGCAACCCGATATTATTTGTTTTCAAGAATATCATTACGACAAGCAGGAAAAATATCAGCTTATGGACAGCATCAAACAGCAGTTGGGCTTGAAATACGTGGCTGTGCATAAACTTCATTATATAAAAGACCGCTATTTTTATGGAACGGTTATTTTTAGCCGTTACCCGATTGTGCAAAAAGGAACGTTGGATTTTGGTAATTCCGGCAATTCATCGCATTGGGCAGATGTGGTGCGTGGCGGCGATACTATTCGCGTGTACAACAATCACTTGGAATCGTACCGTTTGCACAGCGAAAATTATGAAACCATAGAACAAATAGCTTCGGGCGAAAATTTTGAAGTGGAAGAAGTGAAAAATGTGCTGCAAAAAATGGTGCAAGCTATGCAAACACGCAACGCACAAGCAATTCTTTTAACAAAATCGGTGCAGGATTGTCCGTACAAAACGCTTGTGTGCGGCGATTTCAATGCTCCGCCGTATTCATTTACCTACCATATAATACGGGCAACCAACAATTTACGTGATGCCTTTTTAGAAACATCGAAAGGAGTGGGGGGGACGTATCATTGGAAATTCCTGTCGAAACGCATAGATTTTATATTGATGCACCCCGATTTTACGCCTGTTTCGAGCACAGTACATCGAGAGAAAATTTCCGACCATTTTCCGGTGGTGGCGGAGATAATAGCTCCCTAATTTCTTTCTATCGTAGCCGAAAGCCCACGGTCGGTTAAGGCGGTTTTGCAGGATTGTAGTTTCGATAATTCGCCGTGCATAATGTCGGTTTTGCCAGTATAATGCACTAAGTAAGCGCATTGCGTAGCTTGTTCCTCTTCGTGTTTGCAAATTTTTATCAAACAGTCTATCACAAAATTGAAGGAGTTAAAGTCGTCGTTGTGCAATAACAATGTATGCGTATCGGCAATGCAATCAGCAACGTCCGTATCTTCGTAAGTATCTGTTTTTCCGTAATCTACCATAGTTGAATAACTGAATAATTAATAATCGAGAATTATTAACCATTATTTAAAAACGTACCCAAACACCTTTTGAATGATATCGCTTGCATACGCCAAAGGATTTTTACGGATTTGCTTTTCTTGTTCGCCTACTTTTAGGAATAAACTGTTTAAGGCTTTGCCTGTAACAAATTCGCCTAAATCAGTGTTAACAGGGGCGAATGAATGTCCGGCAACTGTGGCAGCGGATTGTACAAGTTGGTTATTTACAACACCATTATATGTTTGAGTAATTGAGTTCCAAATTTCTGTTGCCGATAGATTTCCTGCAAATGGTTTTCCTAAGGCGTTGTTCATGTATGGTGCATACGTCGCGGTTAAACTGCTAAATGTTTTCGACCTTAAATAATTTGTTGCAGCTGTTGAATCAAAACTTTCGGATTTTACTGTTATTCCTTTCAAAATACTTAAACCATCGGTAATTGATAAATCGCGAATAGCACCTTCAAAAATTGGCAGTGCTTCTTTTGCAGCATCGCCAGCCGAATTATTGATTGATTTTATCAAATCAGTTGTTTTTGCTTGTAATTCGCTGGTTAAATTTTTCGTAATAAAAGAAATTCCCGGAAGTTTTTCTATAATTTTTGCATTGTCCAATATTGTTTGCGCTTCGGGGGGCAATGGTATTCTTGTTTCTAAATTATTCAAATTATCATAATACCCATTTACCGCAGAAAGTACTCTGGTTGAAGAATCCGCGCCGGCTACTAATGCTGTTTTCAAACCCTCAACAATTTCTGCCGATGTTAATTCCGTGTTTGGTAATATATTATTTACTTCTTCGCACGAAAAAAATAATTGAGCCGAAAATAATAAGGCGGCTACTCGTACAATGTGTCGTTTCATTATGTGTATGTTTTAAATTATTGGTTTTATGAAAATTTGCGTAAAAATAACAATTTATTCGTGCCGTTACCCTACCTTCGGGGATTATTTTTTCAACAATAAATGAGATGTCTTTTATCTTAACTGCGGTTACTGAGCTTGTCGAAGTATGATTTTAGTTTGATTATTGAGTACTTCTAAAAATGCAAAAATCCAATTAATCAATACCCCACTTCATTTTTTTTATACCCGCTCGGTACGTCAAATGCATTGGCAGGTACGTTTGTATCCAGCACGGAAATAATAATATCCATTACAGATTCATTGTCAATAATGTTCCTTATGCCGGCAATCTTTTTCCCATCGAGGAAAAACTGCGCTTTCCCGCCTTCTGAACTACTATACTCTTCGTACGGCAAGTTTTTTCCGTTAAATTCAGCCGTTCCTGAACCGGTGCGGGTCATTCCGTCTGTTTTTACCGCTTCGTTCGAAGACGAGTTTTGGGGAATAGGCATAACCATATACGTTTTGCCGGCGTCATTGATTATGTACATTTTGTTGTCGCGGTAAATCATTTTGCTGGAATGACCTTCCATTTCCATTGTAACTGCCGTCATGCCGTCTTTGTAATAGGATTCCATTGTTGTTTCGCTCCCGTCGCCACCTTTCATTTTTGCTTTCAAATGGTAAGTTCCACTGTTTAGCATATTGAAATAGGTTGCGGATAGCCCATCGCCGGTATTGGACACCGATGAGGATTCAGCACTTGCTGCGCTATTATCGTCGTTTGTGCTACTTTGTTTTCCTGCGCATGATATTAAAGCGAGCGCGGTTACGATTAAAATACTGAAATTAAATACTTTTTTCATAATGTTTTTGTTTTAAAATATTAGACATTTTACACTAGTTCAGCAGCAAAGGTAGAGAAAAGTTTTTATAACACAATACCAAAATTAATAAATTTATAATTCATAATTTATAATTTTATGTGTATTTCTGCCTTTTTAATTGTAACTATATGGCATATAATTTACTCAAAGGAAAAAAAGGAATTATTTTTTCAACAATAAAGTAAGATGTCTTTCGTCTTAACTGCGGTTGCTGAGCTTGTCGAAGTATGATTTTAATTTAATTATTGTGATTTATATGATAGAAAAAATCATAGCAATCATACTTCAACAAGCTCAGCAACCGAGAAAATCACACTAAAATCATAGTTCGGACAATTAATTATTCTGCCACACTTCGCAATGGCAATCCGGCGCGGAGGGGAAAATCATCTACTATCACAAAGTCTCCCACATATGTGTTGTCATAGAAGAACAAGTGATACGCAGTGGGACTCGAGCCACTTCTGTTCTTCGTACTACTCCAGTAGCCCAGGCAATAGGAGAGCGTACCATCGCTATTGTTCCGATGGTTAATGGCAGGCAAAAACATAGAATTACCAGAAACAATATCGGTAAAACGCATACCGGTTATACCTTTTTCGGTAGTCCATTCGACATTTACTTTTTCTCTGTTACACAAAGAGTAAATTTCACTGGAAGTAGGTACACGCCATCCGGCAGGAGATGGGTCATTGACTTTTTCCCATTTTGTGCCGGAGGGAACAGTTACATCCCACACTGTAGCGCCGTTAGAATTTACCCTTGGGTCGGCAGCAGACCAACCTATATTGCGGTTCCATTGGTAAAGCATACCCGCGTTTTCGGGAGTTTTTGCAAAAGTTCCGGGCGCATCTACATTACGAGTTGCCCATTTTACGCCATTAATTACTACGCCGGAGTCGGTAGTCATGGCTTTTTTGCTATCTTCTTTGCCGCAAGAATTGAAGAAAGTAATTAATGCAAACAGCAAGCAAAAATTTAAAAAATATTTTTTCATTGTTTTTTTATTATATCGTAGAACATAACTGAATACTTTTCTACAAAAGTAAGATTTATTCTTTATATTGATGTAATCTTTTTGTAGAAAAATATTTTGAGAACAATTAAAGTGTATCTTTGCGTTTTTAATTTTAACTATATGGTATATAATTTACTCAAAGGAAAAAAAGGAATTATTTTGGGGGCGCTCAACGATATGTCTATCGCGTGGAAAGTTGCGGAACGAGCCGTTGAAGAAGGTGCGGAAATTGTGTTGACAAACACGCCGCTTGCCATTCGCATGGGCGATATGGACAAATTGGCTGAAAAAACCAATGCAAAAGTAATTGCTGCCGATGCTACAAGCGTTGAAGATATTGAAAATCTTTTGAAAGAATCAATGGCGCACTTTGGCGGGAAAGTCGATTTTATACTGCACTCAATTGGAATGTCGCTTAATGTGCGCAAAAATCGCCCGTACGACGATTTGAACTACGATTATATGATGAAATCAATGGACATTTCGGCGATTTCGTTTCATAAATTGCTGCAAACTGCCCGCAAAATGGACGCTATTCGCGAATGGGGTTCGGTGGTGGCGCTTTCATACGTGGCGGCGCAACGCACATTTTTCGGTTACAACGAAATGGCTGAGGCAAAGGCAATGTTGGAATCAATTGCCCGCAGTTTCGGCTATATTTACGGACGTGATAAAAAAATCCGTGTCAACACTATTTCGCAATCGCCCACGCTTACCACTGCCGGACAAGGTATTAAAGGTATTGGCGATTTGATGGACTTTTCGGAACGTATGTCGCCGCTGGGCAATGCCTCGGCTGACGATTGCGCCGATTATTGTTTGGTTATGTTTTCGGATTTAACCCGCAAAGTTACTATGCAAAATTTGTTCAACGACGGCGGTTTTTCGAATGTGGGCATGAGCTGGCGGGCAATGAACGTATATTCGATGTCGCTCGAAGATATGAAAAACAATATGGATAAAATTATTGACTAATCACAAAAAAACGTATATTTGTTTCGTTTTGAAAAACACCATTAAAACTCAATGACTATGCAAATTGATGAACTAACTAACGAAGAAACGCTATCGACTACGGAAGTAGAAAATACGAAACCTGTTGAAACACCAACACAGGAACAGGAAACAATTGAAGAAACTCCTACACCGGAAGTTGAAACGATTGAAGAAGCGCAATCTGTTACTTCAATCGAAGAACCTGTAACACAAGAAGTTGAACCGATTGCAGAAAATCCTGTTGAAAAAACCACCGAAGAATTATTGACAGCAGACACAACTGCCGAAACTTCACAGGAAACCGAAGAAATGCCCAATTATTTTGAATATTCATTGCAAGAACTTGTAAATGAATTGGAAATGCTGTGCGTAAAAGAAAATGTAGAGGCAAACCGAGCGAAAATAGAAGAAATTCGCGTGGTGTTTTACAAAAAACTGAAGGCTGAAACCGAAGCGAAAAAAGCAGAATTAGTACAATCGGGCGATGCGATTGAAGATTTTTCGTTCTTTTCAACCGAAGAAAATGAGTTTAAAACACTCTACGCAAAAATCAAAAATTTAAGAGCGCAACGTGTTGAGGAAGAAAACCTTGTGCGTGAAAATAACCTTCAAAAACGTTTGGCAATTATTGAAGAACTCAAAGAATTGGTAAACAAAGAAGAATCGCTGCAAAAAACCTTTGACGATTTCAAAAAACTGCAGGAACGGTGGAAAGAAATTGGCTTTATTCCGCAAAGTGAAACCAAAAACATTTGGGAACAATATCATCATCACGTTGGCGTATTTTACAATTATGTAAAAATCAATAAAGAACTGCGAGACCTTGATTTACGAAAAAATTTAGAGGCAAAAATTGAACTGTGCGAAAAAGCCGAAGCTTTATTATTGGAACAAAAAGTAGTTGAAGCATTCAAAAAATTGCAAAAATTACACGATTTGTGGCGTGAGATTGGTCCCGTTGTTGAAGAAAAGAAAAACGATGTGTGGCAACGGTTTAAAACCGCAACCACCATTATAAATAAGGCGCATCAAGATTATTTTTCGGATTTGAAACAACAGGAAACCGAAAATTATGAGCGAAAATTAGCCTTGTGCGAAAAATTAGAAGAATTGATTGCGCAACCTAAAAACAGCCTTAAAGAATGGAACGCTATTTCGCAAGAAATTACCGAAATTCAAAAACAGTGGAAAACAATCGGTTTTGCGCTGCAAAAATATAATGCACAAATTTATGAGCGTTACTGCGATGCCTGCAATTCATTTTTTGCGATAAAACGTGCTGCATTTGCATCGTTGCGAGAAGCTGAAGATGAAAACAAACAGAAAAAAATAGATTTGTGCATACAAGCCGAAGCCTTGAAACAACGCACCGATTGGAAAGAAGCAACTAACGAATTTTTGGCATTGCAAAAAGCGTGGAAAGAAATTGGCAACACTACTTATAAAGATAACGCAAAATTGTGGAACCGTTTCCGTGCCGCCTGCGATGAATTTTTCAACGCTCGCCAAGCGCATTTCAAAGAAAAAGACGATGAACAAGCTGCAAATTTCAAACTCAAAACCGATGTGTTGCAACGCATTGTGAATTTGGAACAAAAGGCTACACCCGAAGAAACGCTTGCAGAATTGAACGCTTTGCAAAAAGAATGGTTTGAAATTGGACTTGTGCCTATCAAAAAGAAAGACAAACTCAACAAAGATTACAATGAGGCTGTTCAGCAAAAATTACAAAGTTTGAAACTTCCTTCGGAGCAAAAACACAAATTTACGGTAAAAAACACCATACACGCCATTAAGCAACAACCAAAACCGGGACAGAAAAACGACGAAGTTGGAAAATTGCGTACAAAAATTAGTGCTTTGCAAACCGAAATTGCGCAAATGGAAACCAATATAGAATTTTTTGCAAAAAGTAAAAGCAAAAATGCAGACGCTTTGCGCGAAGATGTGAATGGGAAAATAGCAAAACATAAGCAAGAAATTGACGCGTTAAAACAACAGATAAAAATGATTAACGAGGCGGCAAAAGAAGAGGCTAAATAATTTCTGGATTGCTTCGTTCCTCGCAATGACGCTCTTTTGTACGTCATTGCGAGGAACGAAGCAATCCAGCATTAAATAAAATATTATTCAACTCAAAAAAACAAAATCGTGAGTAAAACAAAATTTATATTCGTTACCGGCGGTGTTGCATCGTCATTAGGAAAAGGTATTATTTCGGCTTCAGTCGGAAAATTATTGCAAGCGCGTGGGTATAGTGTAACCATTCAAAAACTTGACCCGTATTTGAATATTGACCCGGGAACGCTCAATCCATACGAACACGGCGAATGTTATGTAACAATCGACGGTGCCGAAACCGATTTGGATTTGGGGCATTACGAGCGTTTTTTGAACTACCCAACCACGCAGGCAAACAGTGTTACCACCGGTAGAATTTACCGCAATGTGATTGAAAAAGAGCGTCGTGGTGATTTTTTGGGAAAAACCGTGCAAATAATTCCGCACATTACCGACGAAATAAAACGCAATATTAAATTGGTAAGCACCAAAGAACAATTTGATTTTGTGATTACCGAAATCGGCGGTACGGTGGGCGATATTGAATCGTTGCCGTTCATAGAGGCTGCCCGCCAAATGAAATGGGAACACGAAGGACAATGTATGTTTGTGCACTTAACGTTTGTGCCGTATTTGGCGGCAAGTGGCGAATTGAAAACAAAACCAACACAACACTCTGTAAAACAATTGCTTGAAACCGGAGTGCAACCCGATGTGCTTGTACTGCGCACCGAAAAACCGCTTTCGCACGACATAAAACGCAAAGTAGGTTTATTTTGCAATATCGACAGCGAGGCAGTTATAGAAGCACGTGATTTAGATACCATTTATGCTGTGCCGCTTGCTATGCTCGACGAAGGTTTGGACGCAATTATTTTGAAAAAATTCAAACTCAAAGTGGGCGAAACACCAACATTAGAGCCTTGGCGCACGTTTGTGGAAAAACATAAAAACCCCAAACAGACCGTACAAATAGCTTTGGTAGGAAAATACGTAGAACTCTCCGATGCCTATAAATCTATCATAGAATCATTTGTTCACGCCGGCGCAACACTCGAATGTAAAGTGATTTTGAAGATGATACATTCCGAAACATTGACCGAAGAAAATGTGCAGGAACAATTGGGCGATTGTAAAGGTGTGCTCGTAGCTCCGGGGTTTGGCAGCCGTGGAGTAAGCGGAAAATTTGTAGCGGTACAGTATGCCCGTGAAAATAATGTGCCGTTTTTCGGCATTTGCTTGGGCATGCAGTGCGCCGTAGTGGAATTTGCACGTAACGTATTGGGTTACGAACAAGCCAATTCAACCGAAATGAACCGCAAAACGCCTTACCCCGTGATAGATATTATGGAG
>Ga0209737_10001418_pt1 | contig 17296 bp, 11 predicted proteins | sample TergutCu122P3_FD_187284 | JGI IMG/M metagenome (GOLD analysis project Ga0209737, IMG submission 187284) | Cubitermes ugandensis P3 segment gut microbial communities from Kakamega Forest, Kenya - Cu122 P3 (SPAdes) (version 2) | ecosystem: Host-associated > Arthropoda: Insects > Digestive system...
TATATACGACGTTAGCATTTCTGGCTTTACTAGGAGCTCCATGTATATACGAAATTAGTAGCCTAAGGGTTAATATTATTAAATGGCAAGTAAAATTTAATCCGGTAGCCTAAGGGTTAAATATTTAAGTGACATTTGTGACGGAAGAATCGGCATGGGAACACGACTTTGTTTGAGTGGTTTCGGGTTTGTCCTTCCTGTATCATTCCATCAATATTCATACCGTATTTTATTCATCTACAGACAACACTCCATAACCTTAGCAATTGATAGATTCGTGAAACAAACATTAAAGTACTTTAAAATATAATAAAGCCAGGACGGTTCCATCGTCCGTATTCCAACGTTGTTTAGAGATTTGCTGTACAAATTGCACCGCCAAAACAAACTAGTTATGTTTTATGTTCCTCGACCCCTTTCTTGTTCCCGCTGTTTCAATTTCCTCTAAACTACGCGTATAAAACTATATAATGGCTTCGCTATAAAGAACACGACAACATTAAATCTCAGTTGGGGTTCTCGTACAGTGAATGTGCATTTAAATAACATCGGCCTTTAAGAACTGTAATGTATGTATATTGACTACCACATACTTAAACACAGAAGGACATTTTGTTTAATATATTATTCTGTACATTCAAGGAAGAAAGTTCCAACAATAAATAAGCTTATAAAGATAAATTTTGCACTTAACGGGCGCATTCCGCAGAAAAATTTTGAACTACAGGCTTTCGCACATTATCTGCAGGGTTCTTCTAACCAAATGTATCCAGTCGGATATAATATTGCGTAATTCCGCCTGGATATGCTTTATTTTAAATGCTAATTGTTCCGTGTTCTGATACACATTAATCCAATCCACCCCCTCATATCAAAAAGATACATATTAATATTCTCTTGGGTTTATTTTCTTTAAAATTTCTGACTAAATTTCCGTTTCTCCAAGCCTCCTGTAAATCCAAACCCTCTTCCATATCTGAGGGTTAAATGGAGCTTCGTACTCTGGGGTACGTAGTAGGCGTTAACAGATGTGGATGGGATACTCTGTAGAGGGTTACTAATACACACGCAGACAAACGGGCCTCTGGTCTGCCCAGGCCCAAGGGGAAGTTACCATGCTGAAGGCTGCGTGGCACTGTGGTAGTAATTGTAGTGTCGTAAGCGATCGCTTTGGGGAACATGGCGGCATCCCATTTAATGTAGGCCCTCCGTCTGCCTGGGGTTCCGTGGATGGTGACCACGTTTTCCCCCTGTTTCGTTGGAGAACTTAGCTGGGAATTCATATGAATGAATGAATAAACCTATGGTTCTGGAAACGGAGAGTCTCCATAGAGGCCGAGTTGGGAGAACATGGAATGGGGGCTCCGTTACCGAAGACTTGGAAAGTTGAGATATTATCAGGAGTCTTTGTTTGTTGGGCACTCCGAGAGATACGCAAAATAAGGCTCTGGAAACGGGCAGGTCTCTCTATAGCGGCCGCGATGTGGAACCCGGAGGGAGGCTTGTTTCACCGGGGACTTTGAGAGACAGATGAAGGAGGGCTTTGGAAACGGAGCGTCTGTTTATGGGAGCTCTGCGAGGGGGACGTGGAGGGACCCTGAATGATATGTAAAGGAAGGCTTTGGAAACGGGCTCTTCTCTCCATAGGGGCCTCATTGGGGAACCTGGACATAGGCAGGACAGAGCTCGCCCCGGAATCGACATATGTCAACCGACTGTCAAAATCTGCAGCCAAAAACTACTATATTGCTGTTCACCTGTCAGTATTACGGGTTGTGTAGAAAAATTCAGCTCCGACAAAACTGTTAAAGGATTCTTGATTTTTTAATCAACGATAGATTTCCGTCCACCGTACGTTGAGGTCATTTCTGAGAGGGCATAACATAATTGTAACTGGCTGAAGTTAACATTACAATACATGGGAATTCTCCTTCTCTACCCTAAGAGATTCTTCACCTGTCACCCACAGTTAGGGTCGAAGCTGATCAGACCAGTTCATCCCAAGGTAGCTCTCATAACTGCCAAAATAAAATTCTTGGGCCTCGCAAGTGTGACGTTCAAATGTTTCTGTATCGCCGAATAAATACGGTGACTATCAAGTGTAGCAAGAGAGTGACGTTCGAGAAATTAGATGGGTGGCTCGAATTTGAGGTGAACACATGGCTACGTTGTTAAACATTTGCACGTTCTTTTAAGTAATTCTCAATATTTAGAACATTTTTATCTTCACAAATGCAAATGAGTGTCTTGTCTGGGATTTAAACTTAAAAGTCGGCTGCAATAGCACTGAAACATGCATACTTGTGAAAATTCACTTCTTGGAAAAACAGGAAATATGTTTTTACAATTGTGTATTTGCGGTTTTTGTGACACTTTGACCGCTGGAACGTCTGTTGCGGGAGTTCAGATTCAATGCCGCTTTGAGCCAGCGTACTGGACTCTGTTAATGAAGAATTTTAATTTTTAATTTCTGTAATAAAATTGGACCTCAAGTTTGAGTAGCAAGATAATGAAAATAGGGATATACAGGATACCACAATGATTGTAAGAATATGTAGAATATAAATCACAAATGGAACAGTAAAGATGAACAGGGACAGACAAACAAGAAGAGGAAATGAAAAAGGAAGAAATATAAGAGGAGAAGACTAAAGTGGGGAAAAGGATAAAAGATAAAAGATGGAATTTGCTCTATGTTCTCCTGTACAAGATCAGTACTGGCTTCGGCCTGACAGAAACGCACTGGGAACCGTGCTGAAGTATCCTGCATTTTAGAACGAAGCCGGTGACTACAATATCGACCTGTCGGTAAACATTACTACAACAGGACTCACTCATATAAGCGCAATACAGGGCAAACTTGCAAAAATGCGACGCGCCGGACTCGCGTTCGGAAGGTACTAGTTTCAAATCTGGACCAAAGAGTGCCTTAAAATACTTCTCAGGCATTTCTCCCCCACCCTCCCTATCCTGACGTGCAGAGACATCCGCGTATTTACTGCACGAACCTAAGAGATTGGTATGCTGTGCTGCAGATTTTCAGTGTCGAAGTGCCCAGTTACAAATCCGCCTGAATTTTAGCCAGGCTCAGCACAAGGAAATAGGTCACGATGGACTGTTTCCTTGCCCTTGCACGCTCGAAATTCCGAAAAGCGTAAAAAGTAAAGCGACCAGGCAACGGGCTGAACTTCCGAGGAACCGAGGCTCGATACTCAGCATGCGCAAGACTCTTCTTTGTTCCAAGCTTCCATACGGTATGTGAGGCAGCACTACCGTCCTCCTTTAAGTGGGTTCCGGGGACCCTTTTCGCGGGAGGTAAAGAGACCAGGGTGTGAAGCTAACCACTCACCTCCATCCATAGCCGAAGTTAAGAAAGAGTGGCGTTATAGGCTACCTCTGTCCACTCACAAGCCTTCATGTCTTTCGCAAGGATAACTATACTTTCTACTCCGTATTTACAACCGTATACCCATCTTGAGAACTGCGCTGTTCTGGGTTATTACGCAGCGAGTAGTGGCAATTCCTTATAGATTTTTCGGGGCAACCTACCTTACACACTACATCATAAATACCTGCAATAACCTAAGAAATGTAGACTGATTCTGCGGATAATAGGACGTTGCTAGTTCACTGGCTATTGAGCTGCGAGTTTGAAAAGCGTAAATATCTTGTGTCTGAACGAATTCATTCTTCAAGAAGACAAAATTCCATAAAAATTTCTGTACTCGTACGTATGTAACACGTATATGGTTATATTGAACATGGATTGAAATCTGCTTTAAGCAGCCAGCCTCACAAAAAAATCAAAGACTTATAAATCTAAAGTGTGTTGATTGATTTCCGTGCTATTCCGATAGACTGTATTTGGATGTACGACCATCCACAGCCGGTGGATAAACTGTCGCGTTTCTATGGAAACGGAGTCCATGCACTTAAAACACACGCTATTTAAATTTGATTAAAGTCACAAGCGATTTATCAGCAAACTAAACAACGCAAACAGCGGAAATTAATTGTCTTTGGACGTATTGTCAACATGTATTTTTAGTCAGTTTCTAGAAGAAGTGTCCAGGACTTGATAAATTACAGGAACACAAACGCTAAATGTTATATGACAGGAAAGTGAAATTAAGTAATAGCAGAACCAAAGCGTGATGCAATTACGTAAATTACCATCATTCTGTAAATGAAATAATTATATACGTTTGTTTCTAGATAAACGTCGCTGTTTTCATCACGAAAAACTGGTAATCTGTTGATACTTGAAAGGGGCAGGACACATTCTCCCATCTCGTCAATAAACCAGAAGGAAGGCAATAAGAAGAAAATCAGAAGAAGTGGAGGAGGAGGAAGAAGAGGCCGAATTTAACAGGGTAAGGAGCATTTCATTTACTCAGACCAATGCAACATTTTATAGCTGCTTCTATGCTTTTAACCAGAACAGGAGTTTTTAAAGATATGTGGCTCAGATGCAGAAATCGTGGTATTGCGAGAGTCGAATTATGGGACTAAACTTGCCGGGCTATACCCTGTACTGCAGGAGCGGAACAGATAGACCTAGAGCATGTATCCTTGCGAGGAACATGAACATACGGTTGCTATCGGGATTTTCCTCCAGCAATCTTGTAGCAGTTCTAATAAATTATAATGAAGGTGAGACAGAAAGGTGCTTGGTTTTCTGCTCTGCTGATCTGCCTTACGCTTCCGATGACCCTCCCCTGAGAAGGGAGTTTGAGGAACCCGTGTTTTATTATGATGAGAAAACCCTCTATCTACTCATAAAGTGCAACTCCATCCACACCACACGGTGTGGGGTAGAACTAACTGCAATGAAAGAGGGTCGGCAATGTTGGAATTCCTAAATGCTACGAATCTGGAAATTCTGTATCAAGGCAGTTATTCCACCTTTAGTGAATACCAAAGTGAAGAAGTCTCGCAATCTATTGTGGCCTATAGGAGGGCCTATTGTGCGGCATTGGTCTACTGAATTTACTTCTCCGTCATTCGACCATCCATCACCTTTACATCTCTAACTTGGTGGCCCGGCTGTCAGAGGGCTGTTGCCAAGATAAGACTAAGCATGATACAAAGACTTTTAAACTTAGAGATAACGGGAACGGTGCGTACTGCTTCTACGGGTGCTATAGAGCCACTCACTAGACTGCCTCCACTCGATTTAGTGGCTCAGGGCGAGGCAAGATCAGCTGCACATCGACTCTGTAGTCTGGGATTTCGTTCCTACCTTCAGAAGTCGGATCACATATGTAAAAGGGAGTTCGATGTTATGAGGCCAACATTTAACTTCGAACTCACATATAGACTTACTAAGCTTACTAGAGAAGAGTGGACCAGAGGACCTAGGACTCCCCTGCATTTAAGGGGTTCGTCTGCTATACAGAAGGGTCCAAGAAGCTGGGGTGAACCGGGGCTGGATTCTATGAACAATCTTAGGGAAGAAAGCTCAGTATCTGTCTAGAAAAAATATGCTACAGTTTTTCAGGCCGAGATACTTGTTATCTTGGCCTGTGCTTACGAAATTCAAATGAAAGTTAGACCAGAGAAATACATTAGTATGTGTTCGAACAGTCAGGCTGTTATGAAAGCTCTTCAGGCTGCCAAAACAACGTCCCCATTGGTACAACAATGCCAACAGGCGTTGAACGACATTCCCACCTAGCATTCTGTGGAACTTTTCTGGGTCCCCGGACATTCGGGGTACGTGGAAATGAAATTACCGATGGGCTCGCAAGGGAGGGAAGTGTTCACCAGTTTGTTGGACTGGAACCTGCCTCGGGAGTTTCTAAGAAGAATTCAAGAAGAAAGAGTAAAGTCTGGCTTGATAACCAGCATACGGCAGTGAAGCAGGGTCTTAACATTACTGAGAGACAGGCTCAAAATCTGATCTCAGGCCCTGGTCCTACTGTTAAGACTAGGCCACTATCCTTTAACACAATACAGTACAGGCTTTTTACCGGCCTTCTAACTGGACGTGACACCCTGAGAACACATCTGTACATAATGGGCGTGATCGACAGCCCCTTGTGTAGGAGGTGTGAAGCAGAGGAGGAAAGCTCAGTTCACTTTTTGTATGAGTGTGAAGCCTTGGCGACACTCAAACATACGTATATGGGCTTCTTTTTCTTGGACCCTAAGGAAGTTAGAAGTCAAAGTCTAGGGACAATCTGAAACTTTATTGAAGGTACGGGCTTCCATGACTTACATATCAGTATAAGGGGCAAAAAGGGCCTGTCAAAAAGATCTACGTATGGGGACCGTAAGGGCTCGAACCCACTTACTATTCTATTCTATTATAATACTCGCAAAATACTACACATTTAGGCCAAAATTACTTTTTTTTTCGAAGACAGCCTTACAAAGGCAAATGTCATTCGAAATTATCATATTCACTTGTTATTCTCCTATGTGGCAAACTTGATCATGTACAGAAATTGAAAGCAATTGAATCTGATCACGCCAACAATAAACCGTCGTTTTCTTCTCCTTTTTATATTACACTGCATTTTATTAAATTGAATTACTTGTTTATTACACTGTTTTATTCCCAAGTAAATCCCTAAAATGAGGAAATGCATCCCACGCATTCTTTCTCGTTGATAAGAAAAGAGAAGTATATTTTCTCTGATCCTCCACGAACATTTGATACGCCTCCGGATCCATTACTTCTGGCTACTTTGCCGTTACTTGCGGTGTAAGCTTTTGGACGTGGGATTTTGATAATAGAAACCGTAATTTCCACCTCTGGCGATAGAGCTACTTTGGAAGCCCTCTAAAAGGGAGACTGTGGTCCATTCTTCGAAACGACTGCACATTCTGAGGGCGAAACGTAGTCTCCTTTCCACCGATACTGTTTAAATTATGTTCCACGCCATTTCACCGCCACAAGCAGCAACATCATTCACTTAGCAGCATCCACTTACCCTCGTCGATACGATGACTTGCGTGTTGGGATAAGTTTTATCAGTGTTTATTATGAACCCTCTTCTATTAAAATGTTTTTCATTGATAAGGACGAAACTTTGGTCGCTTAAAATAAGTCCTAGATAAAAGTAGGTTGAAACTTCAACGGAAAACTGCTAATTCCCATCTCTAGCTATAAACTTAATATCGCCTAGCTATTTCGTATATCAACAGTATCAGAGTGTCAAATAGGAATAAAACTCAATACTTTATCTTTAGTTTATAAAGTAACTAATTATTCTTTAAATAACTTTTCCAAACCAGCTAGAGCGTCAAATGCATGGAATATTTAACACATTGCTACTCGTAAATAGTTTACTGAGTAACCAGTAAGTCAATAAAACATTTATTCCCAACCAGGTAACCTGTAAACAGTTAAATCTTTTGCTGTCCATTTCATACTCTAATCGATCCGAGAATTTAAATAATAAAACAGTAGTAAATTACGTTAGTTGCATATGAAAAGAAATGCAAGATTTCTTGGAAGTAACTGTATTGGAGGTTGGAAAGTCACGCGGAACTGACATAAATATGCTGTACGATCAAAATCACGATTTCTTGAAAAATGAAATAAAATAATTTAACTTTAAAGTAGTAAATAAATAAATACGTTAAATAATCAGATTTTCATTTGTTGCAACGTAGTTTGCGTATATTGTATTTGGAGTTACATAAAATTTTACTTTTTTCGAAACAGATTATATTTTTTCAGTGCAGTTACTGTTACACGAACATTTCTGAATTCCTTGACCAATTCCTGCACTGTATTGGCTACGGAGCGGACGGGTAATTCAACCCGAGGAACTGCGTTAATAGTAAACAATTTCTCTTCACACACATACACACCCCCCCACCCACACACACACACACACACACACACGCGCGCGCGTCAAACTGAGACAGAGCATTAAACTTTCAGTAAGCCATTTCTTGTTCTGAGCCAATAAAAATCTTCCCCTAAGTTACGAGTGAATGGGCGTCTCTTCTTCCCCGTCAACTTCAGGTGCATTAGCGCGGGCTGAGGCAACGAGTGTATATTCAATATTGACATTCAGGATTTAATATCATGACTTAAATTTTATGTCGAAGCTTTCTTTCGCTATCTTTTGTCCATATTCAGCTTATTCGTGAACACATAACGCACATTAATTACTTAACGCTCGTAACTGAGACAGCGCTCTACACCATAACGGAACACATCGAAAGTAGAAATGTAAGGGAAGTCGGGGATGGTGGGAAAAAAGAAGCAGACGGAAGGAAAGAGGTGAGGGAAGCTATCCGAGCCTAGAAGGGAAGAATATCCATCAGGTGGTCCTGCAGGAGAACTGCGTTGTGGAAAGGAACAGCCGTTACAGCTTGCGGAAGGAGGATAGAGAATGTGGCCATTAAAATGGCCGTAAGCTAGTCACTACTACTGAGGGGCTTCTACTTTCTCCAAGGAGGCGAAAGAGAGGTTTCCACGACCCGTTCAAAGTCAGGTCATCTTCGCTGTTCATATTGTTAGGGTGGAGCTCCAACTCAACCGCCTCCCTGATAATTCGGTCCATGTAGCCGGGTACAGTAGGAAGGCTCCGGGTGTCTTGGGATTTTATGAGATGGTTGTGGATGAACATAAGTTCTGCCACCGCCGATGTGTCTGGATGTCCAAACCGTATGTGTCGGTGGTGTTCTTTTTTTCTGGTCTCTGTGGATCGATCAGTCTGTCCGATGTGCACATGACCACACTCACATAGTATGCTGTATACTCCGATTGTCCTCAGTCCCAGGTCTTAACCGGACAACGGAAACTGGAGATCTTCCTAGGCGGCAGACCGTCACATTTGATATTGTGTTTGGCCAACATTCTGCTGAGCCGGCCGTATGTCTTCTCGGTATATGGAATAAAAGCGACGGAGATGAGCTTGTCTTTCGGCTTTGAGGTTCTAACTGCCGGGTTGAGGACCCATCATATCTGTTTGATACTATAGCCAATTTCCCTGAAAGTGGTAAAGAAGAACTCCAACTCATCGTGGAGGCTTTCCGTGTCACACAAAGCCCTGTCTGTGTGCACCAAGGTTGAATGAACGGCTTATATGTAGGAGGGATTGTGGTCTGATCTAGGGTTCAGGTAGAGGTTAGTGTGGGTAGGTTTTCGGTAGACTTAATGACCCAGGAAGCCATCCGGTATCCTGTATATGTCAATGTCACGAAAAGGTAGGTGGCCATCCTTTTCCATATCCACGGTGAATTGAATATTACCGCGAAGACCATTCAGATGGTCAAGAAACATCTCTAAACTCTCTGTTCCGTGGGGCCAGATGACAGAAGTGTCAACATAACGGAACAAGTCAGCGGTTTGTGGGTAGCTTGTGCTAAGGCCCTGTCCTCAAGGTCTTCCGTAAAGAAGTTAGCGATGACAGGAGAGAGCGGGGAGCCCGAGGCCACCCCATCTGTCTCCTCGTAGAATTGCCCACCAACGGAGAAGTGCGTAGAAGTGAGGACACTTCAAGTAAGGCCAAAATGTCTTCACGAAGATGTTGACTGAGGAGGTGACGCAGCGTCCCTGTTCTTTTCACCCTTTTTCTTGTGTTTGCTTCTTTTCTGCTCCTTTCCCCATTTCAATTCTATTTCTACTGTCGATTTGTTTCTTCCCTTCCCCCTCCTCCCCAAATTATTTACCATTCTCGTCTTCTTCCCCCTTTTTCTGGATTTCCTGTTAAGACGTTTACATTCCTTGTTTGCTCCTCCTGTACTAATTATGTACCTCTCCTTCCGTGCCGCTTCACCGTGGCGGTGTAGTACCGAGATTCCATTTCAGTTTACTAATGTGTTCATTTTTCTAGTCTTCTAATCTCCTTCCTCTTTTAGTTTTTCTCTGCCTTTTATTCCACATTATTATGTTCCTCTTGTGTCCCGTCTCTCCGCGTGGTATTTTTACCATGGAGTTTGGGCTATGACTTTTTCACCTTCCTATTATTTCGTTTTGCATTTATCCATTTATAAATCATTTATTGCACTTTCTTTTTCTCTTCTCCCACTTAGTGCATGTATAGTAGATGTTTCCCAGCGTCTTGCTATCGAATCTGTTAGAATCTTTCTCTGAAAGCAGTACTGACGACTACACTTCCCTCCTCTTTCCCATCCACTTGCATTAAATCTATTTGCTGGCACCACGCTACTAAGAACTTATCACCACCCAAACTCTTCCCCATATATATCCCGTACTAGGGCGATCGTCTTACTTTTTGGATTCTTAATCTTTGAAGATGGGACTGATAAGTTGTCCCGAAACGTCGGTATGAAATAACCACTACTCGCTGCGCAGTAACCCAACAGAATGCAGTTCTCGTGTACCTCGTGCCTGCGGCCTGATGTCGCGCAAATTTATGTTTCTTTACCAGGACCATCTTGTGAAAATTGTGATGTTGAGACTTCTTGTAATTAAGAGGCAAAAGAACCTGAATCCCGCATCCAGATTTTTTACAGCCCCTTTTGTTTTAGCAATTGGATAACGGCCGACAGTCCTGTAACGCAAGTTACACAAGTTTGACATTGTATGTTATCGAGATTGAGGATTGTCCATGGCAAGCTAAGAGATAGACAGAAAAGAAGTATCGAAAAAGCAAATCAGGAAATTGATAACAACCCGAATGTAGGACAGTTATGTTACCATTTGGAGTGGAGGAAGGAATTTTATTCGATCCATAAGAAATTCACGAGGATTTGAGAGTTCATTCTTTGCCGACCACATCAGGACTAACCGAGATATTCCACTCAAAGTTAGCTGGAATGAGGAGCCCTTAGTTCGGCAACTCGGCAGATACTTGCGCTGACTGAGGGTTGTCACAGGTCATAAGAAGACTGGATTCGACAGACTTGTCAGTACTACCTGCCTAAAGGAGGCCATATCGACATAATGGATCGTAACCAGCTGACACTTTTCGACTAACCGGACTGGGTTTTGTCCGTGCTTTTTTACTCAGGTTTAAGGCGAATGCCATAGTATAATGCGCAAAGTCGGGGCATGACCCGCACTCCTCTCAGGATTAGTGGCTTCATCTAACCGCCTTATTTTCGTCACTAGTCTAACCTTAGACATGACCAATCTGGATTCGAATCCCAGAAAGCCTTCCAGCCAAAGTTATGCCCCCATAAATGCCTACTGCCTCTTGAGCAATGTTTCTCAGCTTTCCACGCCGAAGTCTTCAACCGCGACGGGAAATTCGCTAGCGTAAGCTCAATTACAGTTATAGTTGAAGGTGTCTGTTACTGAGCCCAGCGACGAAGTAAAACGCAGGAATGACTAAACAGACAAACAGTTAGCTCTCTAGTTGCTTTTTGGTATTTTGGCCGGCTTTCTTTCCGGATTCTTCACCCTTGAAAATGGGACCGATAGGGTCCTGAATCGTCTGAAAGAAATTGCCACTACTCACTGCGTAAAACCCAGAAAAGCCCACTTCTCAAGCAAGAATTTTTACCTGACGTCATAAATTGAATACCTAGTTGTAGGTTTCAATCGTTCCTAATTGTAAACGTGCCGTTAATTAAAGAAATAACTAGGTACTTCACGAAATAATGAATTTCGCACTTCACAAGTACCATACCATTCGACTCATTACACACCATAAACAGTTTAATAGTGTAAATATTAAGACTCTCTGTTTCCTAATTCATTTCGGCTCATCGTCGTAAAGAATAGCCGGACAAAATGTTGAATGGTCCATTATTATAAAGTTAACCCTGTACTTTCCGTTACTGTATAAAAGTACTGGGTGCTTCACGAAATAAGGGATGTAACACCTTGAAGGTAACATACATAACAAATATGAGGAGACATGGCAACGTATGAACTCTTTCAAATACTGTTTGACAACACGACAAACTGTGTGGTTTTTTGATGATGTGGCTCCTACCCACTTTCGCCGCGAGGTAAGGCAGGTTTTGGATTCTCACCACATAGATCGGTCGATGTGGTAGAATGGACTGTTTGTTGGCCTTTGCGATCGCCCGACCTCACTCCTACCGACTTATACCTGTGTCTCGTAAAGAGTCAACAAGTGGGACAAGCTCTGGCTTTTGATTAAAGAGCCTCCGACAATGCTACAACACATACCTTAAATTTATCTGCGTACCAGGAATTGTTGAAGTAACAGTGCCCCATTATGCATTGAAACTAACGGAGGGCTTACCAATAACTTTAGCAAGCACTTAACATTTAACGCCGTATGTTAGTACATTATAAATCTAATAAACGGGCCAAAATAAATACGGTGTTAAATACAGTGTTAATTGGGTTACTTTAATTCTTAACGTTTCCCATTCTGAACGGATACTACGTGTTCTGTCCAGATTATGGCTTCATTCTACGAGTGTACCACGATTTATTGTATGTACATACAATTAAGAATCGATATATCCAGAGTGATTCATGAATTGATGCCTTAGTTTCATCTCAACCCTGAGGTCATCCTCGATCAGTAATTAGGAACGAACAGTGATGAATTCCAATTGTTATGAAGTTCTGTTGTGTTCTGTTGTGTTACAATAAGCACTAATTATCTCCCGAAATAATAACACCTGTCTGGTTCAATGTAATGGAGAAGCAGTATGCGTTGCGTGCAATAAGAGCCGATGGTTTGAAACACTGCAGTCCAAATTATTCTTTTGAAATCCAACTGTCTGGTCCAAATTAATTTTCCAGAAAATCTCTAATCTTCAGAGTTTAAAGGCAGCCACTGGCGAACTGGATCGTAGAGAAACCCAACACAAAACGTAAAAATAATGTGACGATTTGAGCTCGACATGGACATGGTACAGCGGAAAGCGCTGTCGAGTTTAACTCGACATTGGACCAATGAAGGTTAGTACCATTTACGAGAATTTAAAATTTGCATGGATTAATGGGGCAGTCTTATGCCTAGAGAGTTCAAGATTACATAACTTAAGGTTAATCTGGGACGCACTATGTCAAACTACAAGGATAGGCTAGACATAAGATTGAAACGAAAATGGGTTCCATCGAACTTATTATATCTTTGTAATTTCAACCCCGCACTTTATGGGTTTTCTCGCTATATACCTCAGAAGATAGTTTTAACCCTATAATTATTATAAGTGACAATAATTCTTTCACACAACGAAAAATAATACAAGGTGGCTCAAATATGACCGGGACTGATTTGTGTGTAAACAAGATGCACTGCGCAGCAGCTGTGCAGTGCGGCTTGTTTACACACAAATCAGTCCCGGCCATATTTGAACCACCTTGTAATTCAGGAACGCCGGGCTTTGGCGGCAACTTCTGAGTCACGTCTGTCATGTGTATAGTCTAAATATGCCCTACCGCAACGGGAACAGAGCCTTCGTGAGTAACTACATGTCGCTCAGCTGACCATGAGACCCCTGATTCTATAAAATCTGAGTGTTAATTGCCTTATTCACGAATTCCACCTCTTGTGTCTGTTCTGAGCCACATACACAGTACAATACAGTACAGTCGCGTTTTGCATGAAACACGTTTATGCGCATTTTTGTATATGCGGTCAGCGTCGCAGAAATAAATTTCCGTGACAAGGCCCTAGTGCCCTAGCAAAGGTCGAAAGGGGCTTACGTTTCTGGACTGAGAACATGAAACAAGAGCGTGTTTTGGTAGATGGTTGGTGAAACGGTGTTTAGCCCCTGTGACTATTTATTAAAAAAGTAAACCTAATATTTGTATTCGTGCTGAGGGGCAAACAAGAAATCAACAAGAGCTGCTTGGTTTATTGCAGTGGTGCGCAACCTTCATTAACCGCAGGCCGTTCAGACACGGGTCATTTGGCAAAGAAAGAGTATGTTTTTTAGGGGGGGGTCCACGGGCCAATGAGGAGAGGGTCGGGAGCCACATGATTTAATATGTGAAACTTAATAAACTACATACATACATAAATACACACACACACACGCGCACATTCACACATACATACATACATGCATACATGCATACATACATACATACACACGCACATACATACATACACACACATACACACGCACATACATACATACACAGGCACATACACAGACATATACGAGTACATACACACATACCTACATACACACACATACATACACTCTCTCACACACACACACACATACACACGCACGTACACACACACATACATAATCACGCACATACATACATAAACACAAACTAACCCACGTTTGTGTTCACTTGTTCATGGGAGGTGAATAGACGGATTTAAGGGTGTTGCTACAATTGTCTTCGATTTTGGGTACTCGGCATGTTTCAGGATCCTATTTACCGTGTAAAATAAGACTCTGCTGTATAAGTTTACACACTCGCACCCCATTTCTTTACGAACTGTTTAATACTGCCTTCTTAGCCACATGTTTTCTTTATTTCCGTTTTTCTGACGAAAATTTTCTATCCATTTCACTACCGTTCCATATACGAGTATATTACACGCCTCACCACATCATCCTACTTGTTTTGATGACCCTTAAAACGTTTGGCGAGGAAAATAATTAGGAACTCTCACTGCAATTTTCTCCACATTTGTTTCAGTTCCTTCATCTTATATCCGAACAAACTTCTCGGTATCCTCTTTCTAACACAATAGACTCTGCCCTTCTGAAACTTAAAGAGCCGCCTGTCTTTATGTCAGGAACATTATTTAAATTCGTGAAGCCCTTTGTCGCTCACAAAATTGTACATGTTAGATGTAGAATGTTTTAACGATAATTCGCAAGTCACATTACTTATTTCAAAGAATATATTTCTCTTGCTACCGACCCTTAGTGTATTCTAATTACCGAAAGATCCAGTAAGAGCTGTCTAAGATATTCTACTTCTTGATCAATTCAACAATTCATCGCCATTGCATACGTTGCTTACTGTACTGCCAAGAGGCAGGTGTGTTGTAGAGTGCGCAATGGAAGTTTGAAGGACTGGTGTAAATGGAAAAGATATCACTCAGGCTAACTAATTCCATGACCAAGATTCGAAGCAGGGGCCTTCTGAATGTGACTGTGAACTTCTGTTACAGTAGAATGCAAATGTGCTACGTCTGAATATTTAATTTGTTACTTTCCTAGACAGCGGCACTGAACATTCATCAGACATACAAAACGATAAGAAGCATAATATTCCACCCAGTGAACTTCGTAACTTGTTTATCGCCAAGGCCGAATTGTGGCATGCAAATGGATGTATATCACTGGTTGCATGTCTCTCGGTTATAAGGCAAATAAAAGCGGAAAGAAAAAAGACAGGCAATGAAACCATAACGTAACACTGTGGCACATTCGCGCGACCACTGTTGCAGTTGAAACGCAACAATGCGAGGTCATATTTTATTGTATTAGGAGACCTTGTTGATTGGGGTCTCCAAGAAATAAGTAAACGCAGGCTTCGGGAACATGCGTCTTCAGAGTGTCCTCGTTGGGAGCCTGGAGGTGGGCTCCTCTCACCGGGGACATTGAGAGATAGATGAAGAAGTCTCTGTAAACAGGGCATCTCTCTTTATGGGAGCTCTGCGAGGGGAACCTGGAGGGAGGGCTACTTACTGGGGACCCTGAAGGAAGTGTAAAGGAAGGCTCTGGAAAAATGCATCTGTCTCCATTGGGGCCCCATTTTGGAACCTGGAGGGGGGCTCATTTACCGAGGACTTTGAGAGACGGAAGAAGGAGGTCTCTAAAAACGGACCGGGTCTATGTGAGCTCTGCGAGGGCTCCTTTAATGGGGACTCTGAAGGAGATGTAAAGGAAGGTTCTGGAGACTGGCATCGACCCAGTGACAGTATTGCTTTATATAAGGACGCAAGCGAATTTCTATTCGTATCGTTCTATACTTTTTGACAGATTTAGGATAAATTCGGTATAGGAGATATACATAGAATTCCATTATTTGTGACTTTAAAGTAAACCGATGCAGTGAAAGGCATATTTCCTTAAAGGCGTTAGTAAAATCTTGCCCTATTTTCGATTTGCATGAAATTCGGCAAGAAAGATGTATATAAAACTCAGTTTCGTAAAGATGGGCTCAATAAAAGTCACGTATCAATTTAATTAAACGCGCAGATGAATTTCTTTTCGTATTTTCCACACCTATTATTCAGGTTCGGTGATACAAAAAAAGCGCTATAGGAAATGTGCTAACAGAAACGTCGAATATTTAAGTGTTTCGTAAAAATCGGGATAGGGAAAGCTGTACTTTTCTTATGGTCCTATGAAATTAATTTACGCGTGTACCGCGCAACCGTGTAACGTGCTGAAAGTAAAGAATTCCTTGGTCTGTACTGTCTCTGTACTACTTCACTAAGTAAAACAGTTGGGATCTTCTTAGAGTATACGAAACACGCAATGCACGTGTAACGTAACATTGAGGCGCGTTCGTGTAACCACTGTTGCCGTGGAGAAGCAATAAGTATTACGTATTCTAAGCGTGCATTTTTAGCCTTACTTATCCGGCATGCAATACGCATGCGCCATATTGTCATCTGTGGCCTGTCCGGCTCTACAATATTTTTCCACATTATCTCATAAACAGCACGACTTAGGGGGGGGGAAAGTTATTGAGCATAAAATGTGTTTTGATCTTCTCTACAAATTTCGCCTGAAACATCTCATTTTAAGAAGAAATGAGCGGGATATTATCATAAATGTACATACGTCTTCATGTAAAGTAACCGCTTTTCTTGTCAGATTTTTATGAAACTTGAATTTGCTCGACAGATTTTCTGAGAATACTTAAATATCTAATTTCGTGACAATCCGTCCATTGGGAGCCGAATTGTTCCATGCGAACGGGCGGATGGACAGAGATAACGAATCTAATAGTCGCTTTTCGTAATTTTGCGAATGCGCCTAATACGCGGTAATAATAATAATAATAATAATATGGCGAACGAGCGAATTTATGAGGTTATACCACCGTTAGGGACACCCGCTTGGGGTCTGAAGTGATGTACAATAATGGACCTTGAAGAATATTCAGCTTAATTCAGATTGACACTTCTATACAATCTAAAATAAAAACATGGCAGACGTACGAAAATTTTCTTCAGTTTTCGGTCTGATGGCAATAATGAACTATTGGGGGTACACCTATGACATTTGGTACGAAGGTACGTCATTAACGTACGTTCATCATGTATACACTGATTCACTACGTCAGCAATTACAAAAACAACGACGATGCGAAATTGTAAGTTTATACCAGACAAATTTAAAGTGTTATACGGAATGTGTACTTACGTAATGCATTCTTGAAAAAATAAAAGTAAAATAGCACTAAAGGATATATAGAACTATAAATCCATGACATAGGAAAGTGGGG
>Ga0209737_10001419_pt1 | contig 17275 bp, 16 predicted proteins | sample TergutCu122P3_FD_187284 | JGI IMG/M metagenome (GOLD analysis project Ga0209737, IMG submission 187284) | Cubitermes ugandensis P3 segment gut microbial communities from Kakamega Forest, Kenya - Cu122 P3 (SPAdes) (version 2) | ecosystem: Host-associated > Arthropoda: Insects > Digestive system...
ATCATTGTCTGTCCCTACACCATGACCTCGGACTGTACTCTGACCGATAAGCACCCGATCTTCATAGTCAATGTGTTCGAGTCCCATAAGATCCGTTCGTGCCGTATTGACCGCGATGCCACGAAAGCTACCGCCACCGGTTCGTCTATCGTATTCAATAAACTTATCGGCGAGTTTGCCCCCCGCTTGGCCGAATCCGATAAAAAATACTTTCATTTGGTAACACCAATATTATCTGTCTCTATACGAATAATAGGTATGTTTTTGAGATATCTTTACTTTAAGGTATGCTTTCATATCATGATCCTCTCTGGCAGTGATTCTGATGCAAAGATGGATGAGATGTTCTTAAAGCTTCACATCAATACTGTAATGTACTTATGAATAAGCGTTACATATCAGGTTTCCTCGGGGTGGTGGTGGTGCTGGCCTGTGTTATTAGTATGACTGGGGCTGCTCTAGCACTGCCGCCCATACAGGGAACGTATGATCCAATGAATCCTCTTCAATATGTTTTGGCATGTTGTCAGTGGGAGATGATGAAGAAAATGGAACTGACTGTACTTGGTATAGCTCCTGATGAGCGATATTACACACCAGAGCTCGCAGCATTAGACTATATTCCTCCTGGCTGGGAACGAGGAGGAGTTGGGCGAATTGGATCTTCTGAAGCAAAGAGTTATGACGCAACTACAAGTTGCTGTGGACATTATGGACAAGCTCTAGCACAGACTCAGATGGATATTGAGTTGGTAGGTGCACGGTATCAAGCATGGAAAGCATCTCAGGCAGCAGCTGAAGCTGAGCAGACTCTATCTGTCAGTCAAACTCATGATGATGAGCAGATTCTTTCTCTTTTAAGTCATATAGAAGAAAATGACGCTGATGAAGATGTGGATGAAGTAGAGTGTGCAGCCTGTGCAGAAGCACAGATGTTTGCAGAGTGGATATTCTCACAGCCTAAAGCAATAGCCGAATAAGAAGTAAATCAACGAATGGATGGAAAAAGAAATGATTACGATTGATGAAGAAAGATGCATGCTATGTTATGCATGCACACGGGTCTGTGCAATGAATATCATTGTGCAGGAAACAGAACCAGTGCCTTCCATTGACCCTGGAATTCCATGCATGCGATGTGGGCACTGTTATAGTGTGTGTCCAGCTTCTGCTATCATTCCATCATATCCAAACGTTGTCATGCCTTCTGTAGAGGAACCTGTAGGTATCGCAGATAAAAACGAGCTAAGCAGACATCTGAAAAGTAATCGCTCAATTCGATTATTTAAAGATACACCTGTTTCTATAGATATCATCGAAAACATGCTGGATGTCTGTAGATTTGCAGCATCAGGAACAAATGTCCGTCCTGTTCGTTGGGTGGTTGTACATGATCCGGCCCGTGTCCGAAGCTTTTCAGCTGGCTGCATTGAATGGCTTAAGAGCATTCCTGAAGGACATCAGTTAAAAGCATTTGCTGATGGAATGCTTGCTTTTCAGAGCAAGCAAGAGGATCTCATAAGTAGGGGAGCACCTGCAATTATTATCGCATGTGCAGAAAAGCAACATATCAACGAGCAAACCTCTTTGATTTCTCTTATTGACTGTGTAATTGGGCTTACGCATCTTGATATTCTTTCATCTGCTTTTGGACTTGGCACTTGCTGGGATGGATTTGCATCTATTCTTATTTCAATGAACCCAGAACTTGCAAAGCCATTTGACATTCCAGATGAGCTTGTGTTTGAGTATGCGATGATGATTGGATATCCTGATATTTCATATGTCCGCATCCCTCCCCGCGATCCTGCACACATTTGGGTTGCAGGAGAAGGAAAGCGAAGCGGGAAATAAGGCCCCATAATTACTATTTTTAACCGATTTCCAAAGTTAGTTGATATCTCTCCTTTTTTAGAGAAACGATACATAATATTTACTCTGTGAGAAACATCTGTACGACATGTTCCGACCAGATATCGCTGTACAAGATATGCACACTGAGATATCCACCATATCAACAGAACTCAAATCCATAACAGACAAAGGAACCCTTGGAAACACCCTCGCACATGAAATATCCAAGTACTCACTCCTTGATCTCTCCCTGATGGGTGCAAGATACATCCAAAGCCTCAAACACATACCTCCTTCCTATTATGTCAAGATCAAACCGTATCTTACAGAACAGTTCTTTGGAGCACAACACAGACTCATCCAGATGTCACATGCCAGACAGTTCGATACCATGACAGAACCTATCAGTGATCTTGAATCATACACACGCTACTGGGATATGGTGCCTCATGGTTCATTTGTCCCTGACAATCAGCCAATTCCTCATGGAGATGGAAAAGAAGCTCTTGCACACTTCTACTACTATCTCCTCACAGCCTTCATCATGTTCGTCATGGACGAGCCAGGACACCCTGTTGGAACTCCATTTCCAGGTGGATACACCGTTCACAAAAAAGGTCAACACTACATCTGTTACATCAGAGACAAAGAAAAAGACGTCGTGAACTCAATCTGTAACTATTGCCCAGCTATTGCTGGAGAATAAACAAAAAAACAAACTCTAAAATATGAAAGGTAAAAAAGCCCCATACCCCATCCAAATAACGTCTATGGCTTTTTTACTGTTGGTGCATGAACAAGTAGTTTTAGGACTTGTTGTCAGCTGCCATCTTGACATCTTCTGCCTTGATGGTCTTTCTTCCGGCATGCTGTGCAAGACGGTTTGCTTCCTTTGTTAATTCCGCAATATATTCTTCTGCCTTTGCTACGAGTGCTTCAGCTGCGTCACTTCCTACGCGCTCTGCACCATGTTTCTTAGCAATCCTAACGACTGCTGCAATAGGTAAGTCTGCCATAGTCTCTACCTCAAGATATAGTCTCTTGATATCTATTTATGCATTTCGAGATTCAGCGAAGAGTTTTGCGCAAAATTAAATGTAAGATGAGCCATGCCTCAAAAAGAAAAAAACGCTTTTTTTAATCACATTCAAAAACAAACGTCATTGTGATGATATTTTTCAAATAGAACATTATTGATCCGTAAAGAGCCCAGACATAGAAAGTTTGCCTGCAAGTACAAAAGAGCAGACATAATCTGGATTGACACGCGACGTATCAATGAAAATTCGATCCAGGTTTCCAACAGGTGCCCCATGAGAACGTCCCCCACCCACAAGAACAAGTGTTCTAAAAATCAAATTTCCAGAAATTCCATCTGGTGCAACGATAAATCCGCATTCTCGCACTGCATCTTCTATGAGGATGCCAAAGTCAGTCACCCCTAAGCGCCTCGAAAGCTCCCGAGCATCATCAAGAGAAGCATCTACACGAGCATGGCGACCATAATCATCATGACGACCGCCAGAGAGTACTCCAACAACAGAAGGAAGAGAAAACGCTTCTGCAAATGTTCTTCCTATCTTGATTAGTGCTTCTTTTTCAGAAATTGTGTATCCTTCATCCACTCCTACCGGCCCCATGAAAAACAGATGACCATCTGGTGTCTCAAGCAGTACAATCCTCTCCAGTGACACGCATCCTGAGACTTTCTTCAGATAAGAAAGCGTGGAATGAGAAGGAAGTGTCCCTCGAACCGCTGCACAGATCCGCCCGGAATATAAATCATCAATCAATGCCTGTTCAGGTTGTGGCACTGCGTTCACAGAACATAGAAAAGAGACAGTCTCTGCAATGGTTGGATCCGTATACACACATAGCTCATGCTCTTGTATGTGCAATGTTGTGTATTGTGCAATGCTTGCTGCAATACGATTTGGATCCTCAAAAACGCCAACACCTATTTGTCTGGATATCATCTCCCTATCCCAGTTACATCATCATGTGCAAAATCAAAAATCTGTGCAGAACTATCACCACATCGAATCTCAAGCGTTTGGCTGGCATTCACTTCACCGATAACCGCTGCATCCATTGAAACAGATGAAAAACAGGAGAGTACTTCTTCAGCACATTCCCTGCGAGCTGTCATAATAAAACCCATGCCAGGATACATCATCACCCATTGAGCCAGCGTAAGCCCATGCTCAGCAAGTGACGGGCAGGGAATCAGCTCTACATCAACAACTGCCCCCATACGTGACACCTCAAGTAACATACCAAGAGTCCCAAGTAAACCAGGGTTTGAGACATCCTTCCCAGCAGTAACCAGCTTCCTCTCTCCAAGCTCTTGCATAATTGCAATTTGTGCTCGAAGCACAGCTGCATCTTTCATCGTCACTGAGTCCCAGTTCAATCTACTTGATGGATGAACCCGACCCCGCAGATCATATGCAGCAATAATGACATCACCCTTCTCGGCCGTTGAGCTGTATATCACAGAGTCACGCTTTGCTCTCCCAAGCACTGCCACCCCAATTGAGTCCACATCTGCATCAGGATGCACATGTCCCCCAACAACAGGCACGCCAAACTGCTTTGAAGCGTCATACATCCCCTTTGTTACAAGTTTACCAATCTCGGAGTCACGCATCGACAAAATATCAACGAGTGCGATTGGTCTCCCACCCATCGCTGCAATATCATGAATATTTACGAGGATTGAACAATATCCGGCCCAGTAGGGATCGACCTCCATAAGCCGACTCCAGATTCCATCTGCAGCAAGTAATAGCACATCATCCCCAGTATCGGCGATCACTGCTGCATCCTCTCCAAACGATGCAATCACATGATCCGCAGAGATCTTCAACTCCCGAACAAGGCTCCCGATGGCGAGCTTACGCTTCACTCCGTCATATTTTCTCACAGCCTCAGCTATCGACTCGATGGAACAGGCACTTTCACGCATGGATCAAAACACGTAGCTTTTTTACATCTCACATGATTTATTGCATCGTATATCCTACGATTACATATGGACTGGGCAGAGAAGTATCGTCCACATCATATCGCTGAGCTTCAGGGGAATAAAGAGGCTATCCGTAGAATCGTTTCCTGGGCGCAAGAGTGGAGCGTAGGTACAAAGCCGCTGCTCATATATGGAAAAGCAGGCATTGGAAAGACCTCTGCTGTCTATGCCCTTGCACATGACATGCATTGGGATATCATCGAGCTGAATGCGAGTGATCAACGCACAAAAGCAGCTATCGAGAGGGTTGCAGGAAGTGCAAGCACTCATTCATTCACTGGCAACCGCCGTCTCATCCTCCTTGACGAAGCTGACAACCTGCATGGAAGTGCAGACCGAGGTGGTGCAAAAGCAGTTGTTGAAATCATCAAAGCAAGCCAGCAACCAATTATTCTCATTGCAAATGATCTCTATGGTGTCGATGCTGCGATCAAAACAGCATGTGAACCACTCCTTTTTCGTGCCTTGCAGGCCAGATCTATCAGCCCTCTGCTTCGATCCATCACGAAGCAGGAAGGAAAAATAATTGATGAAACGGTGCTTGATGATATCGCACAACGTGCATCAGGTGACATACGCTCTGCCATAAACATGCTGTATGCTGCATCGATTGGTATTGACGAACATATCTCCCTAACGACTTCTGAAAAGGACAAGCGCCCTACTATCTTTGACTTGATCAGTGCTACCTTTGAAGCTGCAGATCCAAGAATCCTTCCGCATCTTTCTCTTGAAATCGATGAAACTCCTGATCAGGTGCTTTTATGGCTTGAGGAGAATCTGACGCTTGTTACAAATCAAGAAGCGCAGTGTACGTGTTATGATCTGCTCTCCAATGCTGATCGATTTCTTGGACGCACACTACAAACACAATACTATACGCTTTGGAGGTATGCATCAGGATGCATGTTATTTGGTATCAATGCAGCCGCCAATGGTCATGTTATACGTGCAAAGCTGAACCCTCCATCCCGTCTCAAAAAAATAGGCACTGCAAAGCGAAAACGACTCATTCGCCAGTCGCTGTACCATACCATCGGTACAAACTTGCATATGGCACAGACAACCGTGCGTGAAGATTATATCCGTCCAGTATCAGTACTTGCACAGTATAACCCAGATCTGTGTGCAAGAACGCTTACTGATAATCTGGATCTGCTTACGATCCTGCTTGAAGATCCTACTCAGGCGAAGGAGATCGTAAAAGCAATTGAAAAAGAGAAGAAAGAAGCAGAAAAGGCTGAAAAAACTGCAAGCAAGAAAAAAGAAACTACACAAAAGAAAATACACAAAGTTAATGAAACGGAAAAAATGCCTCCTGTACCACCAGCTGAGGCAGAGGAACAAACAACGTTTCATACGCTTGATACATCTATCTCTCCTGAAGAACCAAAACCACAAACAGAATCTGAGCCTGAACAGAAGCAGGTTGATTTATTCTCATTTGGATGAGGAGTTACTTACTAATCTGTTTTTTGTGATAAAAAAAGAGCGGGACAGATGTATCTGGAATAATCTCCGCTCCAAAAAATCTCTCAAATCCAAGATGATACACAATGAGATCACAATGAACTGATCTTGCAAGAGAGATGAGAGCTGTAATCATCTCTTCATGAGGTCTAACCGCATAGATAAGATCAACACCTGTGTATAGCGAATGCGTTGGGGAAAATACAGAGTCAACAATATATGGGACAGGAGTCTCATCTGGAAAAGAAATAATATCTGTGCAAAAAATGTCGAGACCGCTGCCATGTATCTGCTGTGCAGCATGGAAATTCCTGCCAACACCAATCTCACAGACACGGCGGTAGCGGGGGATAATATACCTGCTGATTTCTTCTTCAATATGTTTAAACCCGCTCATTTCGTATACATAAGATACATAGGTATTTCAAATGCTCAATTGCTTTTTTGCGAAGCACAATGAGATTGATACATATGATGGGGGAAAAGATGATACTACAAACAGTCGCAGCTCAGGAGCGGAGCTAGGTAGGCATGGATATTCACATCTTTTGGGACAAACGTGCCTCAGCTGGACTCGCACTTCCCGTGCAACGTCGGATGCAGCAAATACTAGATATTCCACTGCATCTCAATGACAACCCAGTGCGGATGAATGGATATTCAGTTATCGACCAGCATTATGACGCGCACGCCGTGCTTGATGAGTTACATAACTATAAACGACGTCACTCCATGACAGAAGTAATACTTCTCGTGCTTGGAGATGATTTGCGCACCAGAACCGGCGCTCATCTCTTTGGAATCTCTCGCGAGAGTGTTGGTGTATCTGTTGTCTCTGGAGCACGGCTTGCAAACGAGTTCTGGGGACTCCCAACAGACGATAACCTGCTTGTTGAACGAATTGCACGAGAAGGTCTGCATGAAATTGGCCATCTACTCGGCCTTGCTCATTGTTCAGATGCAAGCTGCATTATGTCAAATCCGCTCTGTTTTGATGATCTTGATGCAAAACACTCCTGGTTTTGTGATGCATGCACACAAAAGCACAAACGTCTTCATCCACACATCTATACCCATAAGGCAGAACAGAGCAGTACGGGGTGTACTGATTTCATTTTAATAGAAAAACGTTCAGATCCAATCATCTCATGATACCTCAAATCAATAGTGCTTTGATACTGCTCACACATACATATAGGAAATGAGCTCGGACGAATTGCATACCATCTGGATTGAAAAATACCGTCCAAAACAGATCTCAGATATCATCGGACAGCACGAGATCACTGAGCGTTTACGCTCATATGTGCGAACAGGTGAGATGCCTCACCTCCTTTTTACTGGTAGTGCTGGAGTTGGAAAGACAACCGCAGCAGTAGCTCTTGCACGTGAATTCTTCAAAGACGACTGGCAGATGAACTTTCGTGAGCTGAATGCATCTGATGAGCGAGGTATTGATGTCGTTCGAAATCAGATCAAGCAATTTGCCAGAACCTCCCCATTTGGAGATGTTACATTTAAGGTTCTCTTCCTCGATGAGGCCGATGCACTCACAAACGATGCTCAATCAGCGCTACGTCGAACGATGGAGACCTATGCACAGTCATGTCGCTTTATTCTCTCATGCAACTACTCATCAAAGATAATCGACCCGATTCAGAGCCGCTGTGCAATTTATCGATTCAAACCTCTGCTGGATGCGGACATTGCAGAGATGATAGATAGAATAGCAGCAGATCAAAACCTTACAGTATCGAAAGAAGCAAAAGAAGCGCTTGCATATGTCGCACAAGGAGATATGCGAAAGCTCGTAAATTCTCTTCAGGGCGCTGCGATCATCAATCACACCATCTCACCAGATATGATCTATGCAATAACCTCAACAGCCCGCCCTGAGGAGATCGAAAAACTGCTTGATCTTTGTTTTGAAGGGAACTTTGAAGGAGCAGATCGCTTTTTAACATCACTGATTCGGGAACGAGGAATCTCACACCAAGAACTTATCAGCCAGATATATCGCTTGGTTACTACCCGTGAGATGCCACGTGAGACAAGAGTAAAGATGATAGAATGTCTTGGAGAGACCGATTTTAGAATATCAGAAGGTGCAGGAAGTGACCTTCAGATGAGTGCTCTAATCGCTCAGTTCGTGATGCGTGCATGTGATTAGCTGAATGAGAGGTGAAAATATCAATATAGATGAGGTTGAAGTCGTTGATCGAGATGCTGACTGGACTCGTTTTTTAAAAACAAGATACAAGGACGAGCTAGAGGTCCTCTCCCGTGAATACCCCTTCAAACGATCACTCTATATTAACTACAATGAAATCGTGAGTTTTGGGCGGATTGGAACACGCTTATCTGATGAACTTCTCACATATCCAGGAAAAGTTCTCAGTGAAATAAAAGATACGATCCGTGAGCATAATCTCGTTCGTGTAAAGAAGGGACAAGATAAGCCAAATATCCACGTTCGTATCACGAATCTTCCAAAAAAGATAGCAATCCGAGAGATCAGATCCGAACATATTGGAACCTTCATCAGTGTTGATGGAATTGTTAGAAAAACAACTGAAGTTCGTCCCCGTATTACACTTGCAAAGTTCAGGTGTGCAGCAGGTCATTTTACTGCAAAGTCACAAGGATACGGCCCATTTCAAGAGCCTGATGGATGTGGCACTGATGGATGTGCCATAAAGAAGCTTGAGCTGATTCCTCGCATGTCTGTATTTGTGGATTCACAAAAGCTCAGAGTACAAGAATCTCCAGAAGGACTTCGTGGTGGAGAACAACCGCAAAATCTGGATATTGATGTATCTGATGATATTGCAGGAATGGTGACACCTGGAGATCGCGTTGTTGTAAATGGCATATTACGATCGATTCAGCGTTTTTCGCAGGGAATGAAAAGCACTATCTTTGATATATATCTTGAATGTAACTCGATTGAGATTTCTGAAAAAGAGTTTGAAGAGGTGCATATCAGTGACGAGGACGAGCGTGCGATTCACGAACTCGCCTCAGATCCTCAGATATATCGAAAGGTTGCGAACTCAATAGCCCCAACCATTTACGGCTCAGATGATGTAAAAGAAGCAATTGGCCTTCAATTATTTGGTGGTATTGCAAAATCAATGCCTGATGGAACACGTCTTCGAGGAGATATTCACATTCTCTTAATTGGAGATCCCGGTATTGCAAAATCACAGATCCTGCGCTATGTCGTGCGTCTGTCTCCGCGTGCTATCTATACCAGTGGTCAATCATCAACTTCAGCAGGGTTGACTGCGACAGCAGTGAAAGATGAATTTGGAGATGGAAGATGGACACTTGAAGCAGGTGCGCTTGTGATGGCTGATATGGGAGTTGCCTGCGTTGATGAGATGGATAAGATGGATAAGAATGATAGAAGTGCTCTGCATGAAGCAATGGAGCAGCAATCTATCAGTGTTGCAAAGGCAGGCATTACTGCAACACTAAAATCACGCTGCGCAATGCTTGGTGCAGCAAATCCAAAACTCGGAAGATTTGATGAGTTCGTGCCAATTGGAGATCAGATAAATATGCCTCCATCTCTTCTTTCTAGGTTCGATCTCTTATTTGTGCTTGCAGATAAGCCTGAGCACACACGTGATAATGCTATTGCAGAACACATCTTAAAAGCACATTCCGTTGGAGAGTTAATCGAGCAGCATCGCCATACTCCGATCGAAGGAGTCGATGATGCGTACATTGAAGAGTTCTTAAAGCCAGTGCTTCCTGATATTGATCCCGTGCTGTTTCGAAAATACGTGGCATATGCAAAGCGAAGGTGCTTCCCACGACTCTCTATTGAGGCAAAAGATGAACTCGTCTCATATTATATGAAGCTTCGAAGTCTTGCAGATCCAAATAAACCAGTTCCAGTAACAGCACGACAACTCGAGGCTCTTGTTCGACTTGCAGAAGCAAGTGCTAGGCTTCGACTCTCTAATACCATTGAGAGAAGTGATGCAGAACGAGTGATTCGGATTGTTGATATGTGTCTTCGCCAAGTTGCATATGATCCAGGGACCGGTACATTTGATATTGACAGAGTCACAACAGGCATTCCAAAAGCACGACGCGATTTGATTCGAACAATTAAAGAGACAATAAGGGCATTAGCAGATCCTGATGGTCGTGCTATCATAGAGGATGTTATCTCCCAGATCGTGGCAAAAGGTGTGCACCGAGAAGATATCGATACCCAGATAAAGGCAATGCTTCGTGGTGGAGAAGCAATGGAGCCAAAGCACGGGGTTATTAAGCTGATCTAATCCTCGCCACGCCGCGAGTTGGCGCGAAGACCCTCTCTCCTCACGTCGAGAGGGTCTAAATAGTTCTTATGCGGTACGACGAGTTTTTTATTCCACTTTATTGATCCCATATCGACGCAGGAGATATAGGGTTTTTCGCGGGGAGCGAGCGAGCGAAGCGAGCGAGCGTTGATACCAGATTGTGATGATACTGATATTGTGATGCTGTGCCTCTCTTTAGCTCGTATTTATACTACACAATCATAGTCTTTCTCGCCACGCCGCGAGTTGGCGCGAAGACCCTCTCTCCTACCGTCGAGAGGGTCTAAATAGAGGTTATGCAGTACGCCGAGTTTCTTATGGGGTTTTTCGCGTTGATACCAGATTGTGATGCTGTGCCTCTCTTTAGCTCGTATTTATACTACACAATCATAGTCTTTTTTGTACATACGCCTTGATAAGCCTTTCAGGCTTTTACATAGTCGCAACTGGTCGCCTTCGGCAACCCATCGCAACATTCCCGCTCCGCCCCCACCACCCACCCTGTGGGTGGGTGGATATTAGGAATCTCTCGGAGATTCCCATATCTCAGCGTGTGTTCGTTCTTCTTTAGTTTCAAGGAAGAATTAAACAGTGGCTCGCTCAAAAACGCCATCTAAGCACGTACAACCTTGCCTATTACAATTGGAGCACGTTATGCTCATAACTCGCCATTTTGAGATGGCCATTTTGAAGTGGTCAAATAGTAACCACTTGACAAATAATGCAACCACGTCCTTTGAGTCTCGTCAGATTTCACGTAAATGCTATTATCACAATCTGGTATCAACGCTCGCTCGCTTCGCTCGCTCGCTCCCCGCGAAAACTAATCATATCTACCCACCCACAGGGTGGGCGTGGTGGGGATGTTAAAACCAATCGCCAAAGGCGATGGGGTTTCTGCCTTTTTATGAACGATGATGCATTCTTCTGGAAGATATGTTCTTGAGATGAAAACAATTGCACGCACCAATCCTTCCCAATCTTTGAATTAACCTCATTCTACACTCAATTCACGTACCCACCGCAGAAGATATGAATGACAAACGCATGTGTTGTACTATGTCTCCTACATACAATGATGTACGAACTGTGTTTCATTACATGAGTGGGTTAGTAATCAATAGTGAAGATCTTGAAAGTATTGAGATGGAAATGCCATGTACTGTGACTGAGCAAGGAGTTACAAATGAGTTTTCTGCTTCTATGCGATTTGTGAGAAAGACTTTTATTCCAATTCCAAAGCAATATCGGTTGGTTATAACTGGTGGTGTGATTGATGCAACAAGTCAAAGTACTGGTTTGTATTACCCAGGAGAGAAGGTTACAATTCGGGCTATTTCTTCTCCATTACAACGGTTTGAGTCGTGGTCGTCAAATGCATCTCTGCAAGATGTAGTACAGAGTACGACGGTTCTGACTATGCCTGCGAGGGATGCATATGCGACTGCATTGTTTGTGGATATTCCTCCTGAGCAGGTGACATTTTCTGTGTATCCGCATACGTATTCAAGTGCTGAGATGATGTATACTTCTTCAACTGAGACGCCGTATCAGCGGAATGGGATTGTTGTTTTTGAAGATGATGTTGAGGTGTTACGCAGGGAGAATCATAGAGTTCAAACTGCAGTGACTGGAAGTGTTGTGTTACAGACATCCGATTGGGGTGATTAAGCTGCGTGCATGGGCTGGATTTGGGGGTGCAAATGGAAGGAATTTGACGATGAGTGTGAATGGAGGGGGTGCTTTTGTTGTTAGGTTGTTGTCTCCGAGTTCTTCGGTTTTGACTCCTGGGTTGAGAGGTGAGGAAACGGCTGTTGAGTTTGTTGTTTCGATTCCATCGAATGCGCATTCTGTATCTTTTGTTATGGGGTCTTCATTTTAATTACATGATGAGAGTGATTTTACATGCCATTTACTATTACAGATGCTGAAGATGTTGGACGGTTGGTTCAGGTTTTGAAGAATATGCAAAAGATAAGAGCGAAAGTTTTTGATGAGCATGGAGATATTGTACATATTGGTCTTAGTGGAAGTGGAGCAGGAGTACAGTTGAGTAATTCTGAGCCATATGTTTCACCACTTTTATTAACTCCTTCACCGCCAGGGACTCCAGAAGCAGATATTACTATGGACTGGTTATCTGTCTCAAAATATGATGATATTTTTCAGTATAATCCTGTTACTGAGAGGATGATATTACAGCCAGGAGCAGAGGGGCACGTTATTCGTCTTTATGGGGAGATCCCTGTTACTTGGATTGCAAATAATGAGCATTTGGTTGGAGATGTAGTTTTAGATTTTCATGGTGCTGTGTTTCCGAATTTACAGTTTTTGCAGTTGCATACAAATGAGTTTCTTACACCTCAAGATTCTACAATTAGTATCTATAATTTGAAGCATACGGGTTATCAATCAGCACATTTTATTTCAGGTGTTAAAGATGTAGTGAATTGTGATATTGATGTTACTTTTCTTGGGAGTCACTCACAGGTTATTGGGTATCTTCATGGTAGGATGTCTAATACGAGGATTAAAATATCTGGTGGACAGGTTTCAACGTGTAGGTGTATTCTTACTACTTTTCCAACTGCTGTTATTGAAAGTAATAATGTGTTTATAGGATGTCCTGAGAGGTGAGGTTTTCTTTATTGTTTTTTTTTGAATTCCATATTTTCTGTGTTGATATGGGATTAACGGTAGCTCAGTAAGATATTTGCGAGAGTTTTTCTGTTTTTGTGCGGGCTTTGCTTTTTTGTGTACAGTTAGATGGGATTGGATGCAGATTGATAGCTCTTAATTTTATGAGAGCGAAACTACTTTATAGGATTGCGAACATGAGGCTATTTGTTTTTTCGATTGTTTTTTTGGTACTGATGGTACTAAGTGGGTGTGGATTTGTGGGAGCTACTGACCTTGGGGATATCTATGTGTATGGCGGCGGGGGGGGGGTGCGAGTGATGGCGGCGACACCGCCTTCGGCGGCTACGGTGGCTCTGGCTCTGGCTCCGGCGGCGGCTACGGCTACGACTACGGCTCCGGCGGCGGCGGCGGCAGCACCATCACCATCCCCCAGATCCCCCAGATCGCCCGGGGCGGCGGCGGCGGCGGCGGCTACGGCTACGGCTACGACTACGGCTTCGGCGGCGGCGGCGGCTTCGGCGGCGGCGGCGGCTTCGGCGGCGGCTTCGGCGGCTCCGGCCTCGGCGGCCTCGGCGGCTCCGGCGGCACCAGCTCCACCGGCGGTGACGGCGGCACCGGCAGTTACATCGCTGGCGGCAACGGCGGTGACGCCATCGGAGCCTCTGGGTCAATAGACTGGAAAGCCAGTGGCGGAATCGGCGCCTCTAACACTAAAGGCGGTGATGGAGGCATTGCCACCGTGACATTGAAGAATGATGTCAGCACTGGCAATATCGAACTGAAAGCAGGAAGCGGTGGAAGTGGTCATAATGCTCAAGGCGGTGATGGTGGGAGTGTTACCTTGACAACTAACTCCGGTGTTAACCTTGAGGCTAATAAGGTAGAACTTCAAAGTGGAAACAATGGCGGATGCTCAGGTGACGGCACCAACTGCGGGGGTAAAGGCGGTGCAGCAACGTTTCATGTTACAGGTACATTGACGGTCAAAGGCGGAGTGATCGACTTAGAAAAAAGAGGTGGAGCTCTTACCTTCAACGTTGGCACGCTGGATGTGACTCAAGGTGATACCACACTGAAGCTCACAGGCACCGGAGCTGGTGATGTACATATCGGTACGATTAATCTAGGCAATGGCAAGACATTCATAGTCGATGACACTGCTGGAGGAGAGTATAGTTTTGACAAGCTGAATGTAAAGAGTCAAGGTACAAGTACTACAAAACTCGATGGCGATCTTGACATGAGGGCAAGCACTGTCACATTTGACCTGAGTCAAGTTGGTGCAGGTAATACCCTGCTCACGGTGACAGGAGATGTGACATTCGATGTAAGCAAAGTCTCATTCACCCATATTGGCACACTTCAGTTATCTTCAAATGATGTCATTACTTTGCTCAAAGCTGATTCTAGCCTCCTTGACTTCACAGGGAATTGGAATGGTTCAGGCATGCATGAGCTGAAAATCAATGGGTATGTCTTCGAACTGACAACTGCTAGTGGCGAGGTGATTGGCAAGTTTATATCTTTCACCCCAAAGACCACCAGCACGAGTGGTAAAGATGAAGATAATGTATTGCTTTTCATTCCTCACAATGACTATCAAGGAAGTAACAACTTCCTCAACCAGAAGAATCCCTTAGATGCAACCATTAATCCAACCGTGGAAATGATCCACAATGAAGCAGGGATGGAACTTACTATTATTGCAACTACTCCAGGTCATGATACTGTTTACAAGTACCAATGGCAGATGATGGATGGGAATGGTAACTGGGTTGATATCCAAGATGCAACCAGTGATACATATTACTATGGAGATTTGAAAGCAGGATACTATGTCATTCGCTGCATTGTGTGGAATGGGACAGGAGGACAGGCGACGTCTGAGGAAGTTAGCGTTGAAAGTCGATAAGAAAATAAACCCGCTTTTTTACCTTTTTTTCAAGTTGTAATGTTACAGTAATGGAATAGTACAGTACTCAAGAAACTGAGGGAGAGGTTAACCCCCAATTACTCAATTATCTTCAAAGGTTTGCTGTAGTGGCAAAAATGTAGTTTTTGTAAGAAAGCATGGGACGTGACAGGATATCTGAAGTCGTTTTCATTGCCGTACTGCATAAGAACTATTTAGACCTCGCCATGCCGCGAGAAGGCAGGATGACCCTATATCTCCTGCGTCGATATAGGATCAATAAAATGGAATAAAAAACTCGTCGTACCGCATAAGAACTATTTAGACCCTCTCGACGGTAGGAGAGAGGGTCTTCGCGCCAACTCGCGGCGTGGCGAGTTTTGCAAGAATCCTTTCATTGACTGAATATCATTTCCATCGAGTCAAAATCAATCGTCCATTTATAATCTTTCAGATAATTGTGGCTGATCAGACCATCCTCAAAAAATCCAAAGAATTCATCATAATAGAGTATAGTATCTGTCATAAAAACACCAATACCATTTTTCAGCTGCAAATTACCAAGGCCATATGACGCGAGATCGAAGTAGCCAAATTCAAAGTCGCTTCCTCCCATTCCCCCATAACCTTCAGCAGCTGCTTCTAATTCAGGCATAGGGATCCCAAGGGAATTCATTGTTTCTTCCGCCAACATGATTCCAGCACGAAGGGCAAGCCCTGAATCCACAAGGAGAGTAAATCCACTTTGGTCATTAATAGAGCCTTTTGCATAAAGTCTCATTTTCTTTGCTTTCAGTATCCTCGATGACATTATTTGCCGCCTGTCGCAAGGCACGGTGGTCCTGAGAGGAAGGGGATAATTCCATAAATGGTAGTTACTCAAAGTAACTTATAGTAATTCTTAGACGTTGATAACGAAACTTTGTGATAAATAAACAATCGATCCAACATAAATTACTGCAAATTTTCCTCAACGCTTTAGCCTGTAAATTTAGGTATTAGTCTGGAAGTGCCGTTTGTTTCAGATTAGGGTTAAAAATAGGGAGAATGTGCATACATTTATCTTGGTTGAATACTTATGACGATTACTAATAAAAGTTTATTTGAGTTCAAGAGCATTAGAACAAAACTGACGATCATCATCGTTGTGATACTTATCGTCGCGGGTACCGCTTTGACTGGCATTGCATCCTTTATGTCATCAAGTGCACTGACCTCTGCGGTTCAGTCGAAGATTGAATCCGTTTCAGAGAATACTGCCATCAAAGTGTCAATGTCGCATAATTCTGCCAAAGATACGGTATCTATGCTTGCTGTCGACCCTGAATTACGTTCAGCACTGTCAGCATGGAACGAGGGCACTCTCACTCCAGAGCGGCAGCTCGCAGTGGCTGCCTATCTTCATGAAATTCAGAAGACATTAAGTGATATTTTTGGAGATGTCAATCTTATAGATAATCAAGGAATTGTCGTTACTTCGACTATTATAAGCAACATTGGTGCAGATTTTTCTACTAAGGATTACTTTATCAAGCAACAAAGCGGAGCCTATGTGGCTGCACCCCACGTTGGTACAGGAAATACTCCTCACTTCACATATGTGCGTCATGTGATAGATGACCATGGAAGACAGATAGGTCTTCTTCAGATATGTACTGACATTCCCGCGCTTAGTGAGGATCTCTTCGCAACGCCTGGCCTTAGTGAAACTGCTGTAAACTTCCTCGTCGCTTCAGATGGCACGATATTATCTGGTGTGCGGGGTGACTATTCCCCATTCCTCACGAGAAAATTTGATATAAGCATCTTTCCTCCTGGTGTGAACATAGTGGAGGGCATTGGGTACTTCGGATTTGTGAATTATATTGCGAAATCTCCGGTTCCTGGAACAGACTGGTTCGTTATCACGACAGAAAGGGTGGAAGAAGTAACAGGTCCGATCACGAATCTTATCATGATGATAGTTGTTTCCTTGCTTATTATCATTGTTGTCGGTGCGTTTGTGACTGTATTCATCGCGAATGGGTTCAGCCGTCCAATTCAGGCCTTGAC
>Ga0209737_10001420_pt1 | contig 17264 bp, 15 predicted proteins | sample TergutCu122P3_FD_187284 | JGI IMG/M metagenome (GOLD analysis project Ga0209737, IMG submission 187284) | Cubitermes ugandensis P3 segment gut microbial communities from Kakamega Forest, Kenya - Cu122 P3 (SPAdes) (version 2) | ecosystem: Host-associated > Arthropoda: Insects > Digestive system...
GTTTATTTTTCCTTCTTTTAATTTTTTATCTACTATTATGCTCAGTTCAGATAATTTTGTATAACCTAAGATGTTTTTTATGCTTGCAAAAAATCCCATTTTCTTTACCTCCTACCTTACTTTTATGCCTATATTATACATTATATAATTATGAAATTCAAATTTTTTAGTCAATGTGATGATTATATACACAAAAAGACATTAAACATGGTTTTAAAGCTAACGGACTTTAGATCCTTCTTTATTTTTTTAGTTAATGCATCAGCAAGACACGCAAACACTCTGTTTCCTTGAACTATTTCCTTCATTTTTATTATGTTTTTATCAATTATTTCTTTTGGTTCACTTATTTGAGTTTTAAGGTTTGAGTTAGATGTTTTTTTGTTTTTATTTTCTTTTAATATATTTAAGATATTATCTGAATTACGTTTAATCTCTTCAAAAATAGTTATAAATTGATTTACTAAATTGTTAAATTCTGATAATTCGTAGTCATCAAAACTATTTTTTCGCAAAATTTTATACAAATTCATAATATTTTCATCATATGGAATAATAGCTTTAAAGTTTTTTAAAAAAACCTCAAACCTATCTTGTATTCTAATAGACCTATAATTATGAAACGATACATAATCCTGAACATCTTTGAATAATTTTTGAAAAATATCTTCATTTTTATCTACTTTATTAATAATTGTGTTCACATTTTCTATCTGATATGAATAATCATCAATAATTTCCATAAAAATGTTCAATGAAATCTTAGATTTCTGAACTGACTTTAACAAATTGAATGTTTTCTCTAAATTTTCTTCTTTTTCAAATTCTTTTGACAATATATCAAAAACCGCAACATACTTCTTGCATTTGGTAACATCGCATGTATTTTTTATAAGTTCAAAGTCATTTTCTTCATATTTTATAAAAAACTTTATTATACCGTAAATCCTATTTTTGTGTAATTCTTTTTTTAAGTTTTCATCTGGGACTGAAGGTTTTTCAGGATCACCAATATTTGGTAATCTTATAGTATTGTATCCATCGTACTTATTTGAATTACGAATTTTTGAAATCTTAAAGGCTCCTTTTAATACATTGTATATTTCGTTTGCATATTTTATTATCGAGCTATTACTATCTAAACATTCGTATGATTCTATTATTCTGCTAATATAACTTAGTATTGTTTTTTTTGTTTCATCTGGTATCAATAAAAAATATTTTTCTCTTTTTTCTATAGGAATTGTATCCTTACATGTACTAAGTGCAGTGTTAGAAAAAAATTTAAATTTATCAATTTTATCAACTAAACCTTTACGTGCATCAAGTGCAGCGTTAGATACAATCTCTGATATTTTCAGGTTAAAAATATTTTGATTTATGTTTAACAATACTAATTGGCAAGCCTCTTTATTCTTTCTTTTAGTATAGGCTGATTTTACGAGTCCAATAAGTGGATTAACTTCTTTTTCTACATAAATTTTAGATACCAAATCAAAACATTCTTTATTTTTTGCAATCTTTATAATATTTCTTAAAGACTTAACGTCTTTTATTTCAATTATGTAGCTTACTATTAGTGTCGCAAAATTTTTTTTAGAAATTACATTTTTTTCATAAAGAAAAACGATTGTTAACAAAACATCATCTTTACTTTTAAATTTATTTTTGATCTCTGCTAACTCTGCATCAAATACTCTAAATTTACTTTTATAATTTAGTATTTCTGAATCAACAATTAAATTTGTTTTTGCGATATAAGCATATAAAACCATTTTTTTAAAATCTAAATTCTCAAAATCACTAATTTTTTTATCTTTTAATTTTTTTTTAACGAACCTTAATATTGCATATTCAAAATCTTTATCATTAAAATTTTCTGGACCAAGTTTTTCATCATTTTTTTCTTCTTTCAGCTTATTCCCTTCCTTTTTTAAATTACGAATTAAAAATTTTATTAATTGAGAATGATCACAGAAAGTGAATCTCATCGACTCTAATAAATTTTTTATTTTTATGTTATACTCTTTTGGTAATGTTCTCATATTTACAGAATTTTTAATCAAACTTTTTAAGTTGCTAAAAAACGATTTGATATTCATAAAGTATCACTCCTTTTGTTTATATTATATAAAAAACCAAATAAAAATCAATTTATTTGGTGAAGAATTCTAAACGAGGTAATAATTTAATGTTTAATACATACAAAAATTATTATAAAAAATTTTTTTCATTTACTCTCTCATTTTTTATTATACTTAGCACTGGTAAAAAAGTTACGAAAGCTGAGACTTTTGATTTAAGCGGATCTTCTGAAAATAAAAATTACGATCAACCTATATATATTAATTGGGACAAACAATTTAATGATATGTTTATTCCCATCGACACAAAAAGTTTTTTTTTAAAATTCAGATCTAGTAGTTGGATTGAAAATTGCAAAGATCATAATTTGAACGTTGAACAATCTAAAAAAAATGCTGGAGATATTACACATAATTTGAACCTATCTATTAAGTATGCTCACGAAGTAATAAATCGTATAGATCATTTTTATAAGGATACATCTGAAAAAGCAAAAAAATATTCTGAATCAACATGGTTTGTTGAATCAGAATTTGAAAAATTGAATGAGAAATTTAAAAAAATAAAAAAAGATTTGATAAATAAAAAAAAAAATATTCCAAGTCATATGGATATCAACAAATCTGATTGTATATCGTCAAAAAATGACATATCTGAAGATTTAAATAAATTAAATTTAGAAATTGAAAAACTACGTAGGCAGATTGATCGTTCGTTGCTTTACATTAAGGAATGTGATGATTACAACCGTGATGATGATGATACGGAAAAATCTTTAACAGATTCTAAGTTGTTCAATATATACCTTTTTGTGATGTTTCTATTAAATCCAGGAAAATCTGTGATCTCCTATATCGCAGCACTTTGGTACTATCTGTCTCCTTGGCCTGGTCGAATTTGTAACTCAATTTATAGTTTATTTTTATCCTTAGAGAAACAAATTTATCTAATGTCAAAGAAAAATTTAGATTTAAAACTTTTTTCAATTTTAGAATATGCTGAAAAATTAAATGATTTTATATATAAAGAAAATATTGATCCGATAAAAGAAAAGTTTCTAGTAAAAATCGTTGATATAGTTAAAGATCTAAAATTTAGAAAAAAATATATGAAAAAAAAAGTTTCAGAACATTATTTTTCATCGAATTCAAACGCAAATGATATTTTAAGCAATTTTGTAAAATATTTAGAAAAGTTATCAAGTGAATCAAAAAATAAAATAGAATCTACGATTGATAGGCTTCGCAATATACAACATTTACAGATTTACAAAGATGATAATTTGGACAAAAAGAAAAAAGAATTGGCTAAATTCAATAATGAAATACATAATATACAAGTCGAAATAGATAAAAATGTTAATATTCTAAATAATATTGATATAGATATAAAAAATTTTAAAATTCCAGAACAATTAGATAGACGAGATGAAGAACAGTTGTTCTATGAAATAGATGAAGAGCTAAATTATTTAGACGAAGTGGAAAAAAAGATAGAAACACTTACAAATGAGATAAATGAAAAATTTAATGAAGTTTCTTTTTTAAATATTTTAAAAAACCATAAAGATGGTACTATAATTCATGTCTCAGAAGGTAAACTTAAAAAAATATAAATAGACTTCAAAAAAACATCATTAAATTTTCTTGAAATGCGTAAGGTTGTATTTTAGCGTGTTTTGTGGTATAATTTAATAAAATAAGAAATCAAAAAAGGCGGAGCATAAAATGTTAAAAAATAATGATCAGCTAAAATTTTCAACATACCAAAGTTTGTACGATAATGACAGAAGAACGAATAATTACAGGCTTGGAAGTCACAACGGGAGAAGCACCTGACGGTATATATATAGTCAAACCAAGATATAAGGGATTAAAAATTCAATGAGCATGGTATTCAAAACTACGAATGTCTATAGAATAAAAAGAAGTTTCAAACTTACGTTAATGTTTGTGTTTTTTGCATTTCCCTGTATGGTTTTTGCTAACTCTTTTGAAAATATCAAAAAAAGGGGTTATATAAAAGTTTCTACAAGTGCAGATTATCCCCCACTATCATACATAGAAAGTGGTGAAATTTTTGGAATAGAACCTGATATTTCTAAAAAAATTGCTGAAAACTTAGGATTAGATTTAAAAATAATAAATGTTTCATATGATGTGTTATTATTAGAACTTTTAAATTCAAAATTTGATTTTGCAATAGCAGCCATGTCTTCGAGTTCAGAGAGAGAAATTAGTGTTGATTTTTCAATACCATATTTAAACTCAAAACAGCAAATCATAGTAAAACAAGATAGTAAATTAGAAGAACCAAATGATCTAAAATCAAAAAAAATAGGTGTTCAAAATGGTAGTAGTGCGTATGAATATTGCAAAACAAATTTTGAGTGCTCAAATGTAATTTCATATGCAAAGCCTACAGAAGCTGTTATGAATTTAATTAATGGTCAACTCGATGCTGTCATTCTTAACGATATGCCAAGTGAGAAGTTAGTTGAAAACTACAAGGAAAAAATTAGGATTCTTTCAAAACCGCTTTTTTTAGAAGATTACAGAATTGCTGTCACCAAGGGTAATACTGAACTTTTAAATGTTATCAATAGAGAAATAGAAACTCTTAAATCAACAGGCGAAATACAAAAAATTGTCGAAAAATACAAATTTGATCCCGAAAAAAAAATCAATGAATTTTACAATAGTTTAATTTATAAAAACAGATACATTGATATACTAAAAGGCTTGGGAATAACATTTCAAATTAGTATTGTTTCTTTGATAATGGGAGTTTTGATAGGTTTGTTGTTTTGTTATATAAAAATATGTCCAAACAAAAAGGTTACATTTTCGGTTTTGAGCAGAGTTATTGATTCATATGTTTCAATTATGAGAGGCACTCCATTATTAGTGCAATTGTTTTTTATGTATTATCTGGTTTTAAGTCCACTAGGGATGAATGGAATTTTAGTCTCTATGATTGTTTTCGGGATGAATTCCGGAGCTTATCTCACTGAAAGCATGCGCGCTGGCTTCAATGCTATTGACACCGGACAAATGGAAGCAGGATTATCCCTTGGATTGAATTATAACATAGTGATGAAAAAAATATTGTTGCCTCAGGCTTTTAGAAATTGTTTACCATCACTTTGCAACGAATTTGTTTCTCTCGTCAAAGAGACATCAATTGTTAGTTTTATTGGTGTTGTAGACCTAACTAAGGCTGCTGATTTAATTAGTAACCAAACATATCAACCATTTTTTCCAATTGTTACTACAGCCATTTTATATTTTTGTATCTCTGTAATTATCGTTTCAATAATGAGAAAATTAGAAAGGAAATTGATATATGATACTAAAAATAAATAACCTTTCTAAGTATTATACATCAGAAGGAAAGCAAATAAATATTTTTAAAAATATAAGTTTTGGTATTAAACAAGGCCAGATAGCAATAATACAAGGTCCATCTGGTATTGGCAAAAGCACGTTATTAAGGTGCATAAATCGGTTAGATAATTTTTCCGGTGGAGAAATACTATTCTTAGAAAAAACAATTTATGATTATTGTCCAGAATATATTAGACGTAATATAGGTATCGTGTTCCAAAATTATAATCTTTTTCCTCATTTAAATGTTATAAATAACATAACGCTAGCACCTATCGCATTAAAATTATCAAATAAAACGTTAGCAGAAAAGCAAGCACAAAATTTGCTTGAAAGACTTGGCATTTCAGAAAAAGCAAAAGCATATCCTTGTGAGTTATCAGGTGGACAAAAACAACGTGTTGCCATTGCTAGAGCATTAATTATGAAGCCTAAAGTAATGCTTTTTGATGAACCAACTGCAGCGCTTGATCAAAAAACGTCAAACGAGTTGGCTGATATAATTAAAGATATAGCAAGTGATGGCATGGGCGTATTAATTGTTACTCATGAATTAGCTTTTTTCAAAAACTTTGCGGATGTAATAATAGACCTGTTCTAAAACCTCAATATGGACAGAAAAAATTACAAAAATTCACCAAAAACCAATGCCGGTGCTTTTCATGAACCAATTGATTTGTAATTTTTGACTCCAAAATTCCAGAAAATTAAAATGGGAACACAAAATAAAAAGCCTATGTAAGGACAAATAAAGTTAATTATATTTTGATTCTTATCTGTTAGATATAAAATATGAATTCACTTTGATGGATTGAATAAACTAATATTATTATGGATTGAATAATACTTCCTATTTTTGAAAAATCTAATTTTGATGCAAAAACCAGAAAAATTGTATTTCTTGGTCTTATCAAAATTTTATCAAATTCACCATTTGATATGGTATTAGGAAATATATCGAATCCTTTGGATATGAATTCTGATATAGAGAATGCAAATAAAACTATTGCAAAACACAATATAACTTCTGAACGCTTAAATCCTTTAAAATCATAGAAATTAGAAAATATAAATTGTAGTCCTAGAAAATTTAAAAAAGTATTGGTGAACTGACTTAATATTATGAGAAAAAAAGATTTTTTGTATTGCATTTGGCATTTTAAATGCATATGTAAAAATTTTAAATATAACCTCATTATCAATGGATTTGTCGTCAATTTTATGAACCAAAATAAAGTAAAGTTACGCCGTTCGAGAGAGTGGCTTTTGATATGTGCTTAAAATTATTTACAAATAACTAAGGCTTTGTTATAACAAAATCGTCACAACAAAGCCATTTTTCAGGTATAAAATGTTCATTTTATACCCATTTGGTGGAGGCGAGGAGAATCGAACTCCTGTCCGAAAAACGTTTAACTAAGTTTTCTACGAGCGTAGCTTTTTATTTAGAATTTACCTAAAATGAAGTAAAAAAGCAAAACTTATATTTCAGGCTATCTCTTTGTGTTGTCTACATTGAAACCAGAGAATTGTAATTCAAGTAGTTGCCACTAATTTTTTTAACACCCTATCCAAAATGTGGCTAAGTTGGTAAAGTGTGCTTAAAAACATTAAAAGTTGTTAAGCGGCGGCAGCGACCAACCTGTTGACATTCTTGCTGAAGTCAAGATTAATGGCTTTGCTACCTTTTTTAGGATCATCACCAAATTCTATTTTTCCATTTAAATCTATGCTAATTTTAAAGCGGTTCAGCTCCTCTGCTCGCTTGCTTAGCCTCATGAATCTCGTCGAATCCATTGCGCCCCCATGCTACTATTCCATAACTACAAAAACATCATTTTTTTTGTGTTTATTTACAAAATAGATAAATATTCCCTAGAAATTTACATTGTTCTAAAAAAGGAGACAAAATTAATATTTTCAAGTTACTAAAGAAGTCTATTTTTATTGCTACTCTGTAAAGTGAAATAGTTACAGAATACATTTAAATTATACTAAATATTAAGCACTTTAGTCAACATAGTGACATTATATTTTTTTAATCTTTTGGTCTAAATCCCATAAATCCACTCGAGAATTTACAAAAAGATCTATGTTTTTTATCAAATTTATTTGACTTTGATTCATTAATCTTGTTTATTTCATCTTTTGCCGCGCTTTCACTATCAAATTCCTTATCAAATTCTTTTGTTAATCTCAATTTGAATTTACCATCTCTTTCGACAACATCTAGTTGCACACCTTTTCCACCTGAAACTTTGTCTATCTCATCTTTTATATCCTCTTTTACCATACATATACAACCCCTTTAAAAAACCAACTATTTTTGTTTATATTTTTATCTCTTCTCCACCCCAATACTTTTTGTTACATTTTGTGCATACTGTTGAAGGATAACCTCTCATTGTCATGAATTCACCTTTATATTCTGTTTTCCAACGTTGCTTACAATTTTGACATTCATATTCAACAACTACTCCATTTTCTTTTTGATGCTCTGAAACAACTATGCAACCTTTCGAAGAAGTTTGATCTCCTGCACCACCAGCGACTTTGCTCGCTTGATCTTTTGAAATCTTTTTAAAATTTTTACTCATAACGTACTCCTAAAATTTAAATTTGTGTATCGGAAATCTATATATAACTTCCATATTTATTATATCACAATTCTCAACGGTTAGCACGTTTATATTGATGTTTTTACAAATTAAAATAGATAACGTATTGATAAACAAAACAAATTACATTCTAATGTAAAATAGAGGTATTAAAAATAGCTAGCAAATTAGGTGAGGCTCAAGTATAAATTCCACAAGCAGCATCAAGCAACATTAAAATAAGAACGTGCCTTCAATAATAATTTTGTGATACATATATTACTGATTTTTTATCGCTTTGAGAAAAAAATTTTCAAAAATCTGCATTTTAAACATATGATAACATGTTTTTAGGGACAACAAAAAAATTGGTGACAAGCGTAAAATTGCATACAACTATTGATTTGTTTAAAATTTTATTGTATAGTGACATAATAACATATATTAGTATCTAAGTTAGTCTGATTTCGACAGTTTACGAAATTATCTATAACGTATAGATATGTTTTTTATTTCTTGATATTTTAAAAAAATAGAGAAATATTAAATATTGTGGACAGCTTTTAACAGTGTAGTCTAATATTGCAAGGAGGGGTGGTTTTTTGAAAAACTTTGGGAAAAAAAAACTTGCTATATTATTGACAGCATTATCAACATTTACGAACGTATATGCTAATAAAACTAACAATTTTAAATCTGAATCATATTTTAATTATTCTAAAGCTTTTAAAAATATTGGAGAAAAGATAGACAAACCAAACATGATCAGTTCTTTAAGTGGAGCAGCCGCTGCTGCTGTTAGTTACTTTTTATCAGATTTTTTATTGACAGATTCGTATGAGTATTATATGTCTCATGTTGACAAAAAAGGTGTACTTAAAAATGACGTAATTGGTTCAGAACATAAAATGGAACAATTCTTGTCTGATTTTTCTGAAGTTCTTAGTGAATTTCAGAAAATTTCCAAATTACGTATGATGAGAATAAAGGATATTAGAGATGGTCGTAAAGATGAGGCGAGCGCAATCTTTTCTAACACTCTTTATAGTATGGGAAATGATTTGAATAATATCGGTCCAACGGGTGTTTATTTACCAATGAAAAATGGATCATTAGATCGTCTTGATGGTGAGAATAAAGGCGATGAGCGTTGGGAATGTGTAGTTAATTATGATTACAAAAGTTCAGATAAAAATTTAAATATTAAAAGTATAGAAAAAGCTAGAAAAAAAATGATTTTCGATAATAGAATTCTTGTGATCCAGACATTTTACTCTATTGTTAACAGACATAATCAATATATACGTGAATTGAGTGAACAGTTCCCAGAATATAGTCTAGAACAATTGACAAATAAATTCTCAGATGACTTTCTAAAAAAAATTAATAGATTTCTACCAAACGATCAAAAAATTGTTTTCGAAAAACCAGTTAAAAAGAAGTTAATTAGTTCTGCTCTTGCACTTGGAGCAGCTTTTTCGGCTACTGTGAAAGTCCATGGATTAGTTTCTAATTTAGATAATAAAATAAAAGGTGACAAGTCAAAACCAAAAATCGAAAAGCCTAATGATCCAACAAAAATAGAACCTGTTGTTGTAAAAGAACCGTTAAAACAGAATAAAACAGCAATAACAGGTAATGAACTTTTACTTAAAGATGGCCTTGTTGGATATGCTGAAGTTGTATCAATGATAAGTGGGACAAATTACAAAAAAATAATTGATGAAGTTGATGTCAATTTTTTAAATGATTTTTTTGGCGATTATGTTAGATTAGCTGAATACATAGTAGAGTATAGAATAAAATTAGAAGAAGTAAATTTTACCTCTGATGTTCCTAAAGAAAAAGAAAGATTGATTGAAGAGACTTGTGGAAAGCTTATAGATGAAGCAAGATTGTGCTATGGTAGAGATAAAGCTTTAAACTTTTATAAATTATTTTATGATAGAGTTCAAGATCTTAAAAAATTTGTGGATGAAAATTTGCAAGAAGAAAAAGAAAAAGAAGAAAAAGACAATGAAAATGAAATAGTTACTGAGGAGATTAGTTGACAAATATATTCTTAAGTATACACGCGATTGAATCTAATGTTCTCGAAAATAGACAGTCTCTAATTAATATTTTATAAAACTGGAAGTTGCAATGAAATTGAAAAAAAGATTATCAGCGGTTTGTGCTTTTTTATTAATTTTATCAACTGTTTTAAATTGTAGTGGAAATGAAATACCTAATTTCATAATTGTAGGTCCAAGTAAAAGTGGAAAAACTAGCATCACGAATATGCTTCTTGGTGGAGGTTTTAATGAAAATTTTTATGATGATAAGTTGTGTAGTAGCGAAACATGTATGACTTTTCACACAATTGAAAAAAAACTTAATTTATATGACTTTTCAGGAGATAAATCATATATGAATATGGTTAAATCGCATATAAATAAGACAGATGTTATGGTTATTTGCATCAGTGTTACTGACATTATTAATATTGTAAATTGTAATACGATGTAAAGAATATTTACGATTACTTGATAGTAATGAAAATGTAAGCGAAGTGATTCCTGTTATAACTAAATGTGATGGTGAAACATCAATACATGAAAATATTAAAAATAATATAAAAAAAGAGTGCGAAAAAATAAATAAAGTTTTTGTAACGAGTTGTAAAGAGAAAAAATGTACAAATGAATTAAAAGAATACATACTGGAAAAGGCATACAAGTTAAAAGAAGAAAAAGAACGGCATGAATTACCTAAAAAAGAAAGTAATAAGTTTTTGTTTGATAAAAACGAGTATAAAACATTTAGCATTATGTGTGTCACGTGTTCCATCGGTGCAGTGTCATTAGGAGTTTATAATTTTTTTAAAACTAAACGAGGTGAACTTTTGAAAAAAGATAAGTAGATTTCATTATTGAAGACATGTTCTTACTAAAAATATCCCAAAATTAGAAAAAATATTAAAACGTAATAGTACAACTAATTCCTGCCATATAAATTAATAACACTTAATGTTAGGCAGGTTTTTTATTTGAAGGTATTAATTTTAACTAAAAAAAGGCTAATACTATTCCTATCTGCTGTTGCCACTTCTCTTATAGTTCTTGCTTTGACTGTTAGCAGTTCATTTCCTTGGGCTCTTGAGAAAAAAATACCAATATACAGAGTAGAAAGAGATGAAAAAATTGTAAGCATTTCGTTTGATGCTGCTTGGGGAAACGAACAAACTCAAGGATTATTAGATACTTTAAAAAAATATGACGTAAAAACTACGTTCTTTTTAGTAGGAATATGGGCAGATAAATATCCAGAATCTGTAAAAGCAATTTTTGACGAAGGCCATGATATCGGTAACCATTCTGATACACATCCACATTTTCCTAAACTTAGTTACGAAGATAAAAAGAAAGAAATCACAGAGTGTAACCAAAAAATTGAAAACATAACAGGCGTTAGACCAACATTATTTAGATTTCCGTATGGTGATTATGACAATAAATCAATAGAGGCAGTAGCAGAGACCAATATGTACTCAATACAATGGAACATAGATAGCCTAGATTGGAAAAATCTTAATTCTTATAAGATGTGTAAACGAATAATTCCGAAGCTATCACCAGGTTCTATAATATTGTTACATAACGGAGCAAAACATACGCCTGACTCTTTGCCAGAAATAATCGAAAAAATTCAAAATAGTGGATATAAGATTGTTCCTATTTCTCAAATCATACATAAAGGAGACTACGAAATAGCACACGACGGAGCTCAAATACCAATAAATTAAGTACAAAAATTTTGTTGAAACAGATATCAAAAAACGTAGAAATACTCGCTGTATTTCGAGTATTTTTAAAATTACGTCTCCTTATTAACCATAGAAATTGCCCATTTTTTTATTCTTATTTTTTCAGTGTGACTTTCGATAACTACAGATTCTTCCTTTATGCTGACTATTTTGCCCACTATTCCACCTATAGTTGTTACTTCATCGCCTATCTTAAGATTTTTACGGAGTTCTTCCTCCTGTTTACGTTTCTTACTCTGAGAACGTGACATCATTATGAACATAAACCCAATTAAAACTGCAAATAAAATATTTATAACTAACCCCTGGTTAAAACCTGTAAACATTTGATACTCCTTAAAATTTAAAAATCTGAAGATTATAGTTATTATACAAATTATATTTTTTTTTGCAATGTTTATTATTTGATATTTTTTAACATTTTCTCCATAAAAATATGTTTTTTTGTAAAAAAAATAAACAAATTTATAAAAAAACACTTTTCATATAGATAAATTTATGTATTAATTAAAAATATTGTTCATAAAGCGCAAAATATAATATTTCGAACATAAAATTTCATAAAAGAGGTAAAAATTTGAGTAAAATAGACATAGACAAAGTTAAAATAGCTAATTTTAAAAAAAAAAGAATTGCACTTAAAAAATTAGAAAAAATTATGTTAAGTATAACCATTTTGATGTTTAGTTTTCTTGCTTCAAAAACAGTTTTTATGGAAAATTTTCCAATTGGTATTTCGATGGTAGCGTCTATACCAAGCGGTACAAATTTAATTTACGCATTTTTAGGGTCGTTTATTGGATATCTTACTGCACCAAAAACAAGTATTACTATTCGTTATATTTCAACACTAATAACCATATGTTTAATTCGTTGGACTTTTTACAACTTTAAAAAAATAAAGCAGCACACAATTTATATAATTTTTATTACATTTATTCCAAATTTTATGACAGGTTTAGCCTTAAAATTTGCAGAGGGTTTTAATTTTAGATCATTCACTGAATGTGTACTTGAGTCGGTTGTAGCGTCAGGTTTTGCTTATGTATTGCAAGCAGGATTTAAATCAAATTTAAAAATAAATTTTACAAAACTTACTTCTATAACTGTTATATTTTTTACAATGGTAGCAAGTATAATAATTCTTCCATTTATAGGGTTTAAAATATTTTCAATAAATTTTTTAAACCCTATTTTCACATTTCTAGTTTTAATTTTTGCCTACTATTTTGAAGGACTTGGTGGAAGTATATCGGGCATAGTTCAAGGGTTTTTATATTTAATCTCACAACCAAGTTCTACCATTTCAATCATATGCACGCCACTTTCAGGCATGGTGGCAGGACTTTTTTCGAAACTTGGCAAGACATTTATAAGTTTGTCTTATATATTTTCAAATTTAATAATTCATTTTCATTTAAATTCAAAAATTAGTTCTTATGAAATTATAGAAAAAATAATAGGTATAATTTTATTCATGATTTTTGCTGAAAAATTAAATTTAAAAAATTTAATTAATTTTGCTTCTCACGAAAAATCAGAAGGCACTCATTCTCTTGCAATACAAAATTTGTCATTCATTAGCTCATCTTTCGATGCATCTAAAAAAATTATAAGTGAGGTTTCAAATAAACTGGATAAAAATTTCAAAAGCGATTCAAAAATTTTAGTACATAAACATTTCGAAAATGTTAGTCAAATTTGTTTGGATCTAATAAAAAAAATAGAAAATGATTTGATAGTGGACGAAGAATTGTCGTTAGCTATAAAAAAAATTATTAAAGAAATTCTAAAAGTTGATAGCAAAGTGAGTTGTGTCAGGAACAACCTTAAAAAATTTTTAATTCAAATCGAGTTTTCTTCATATGATTTTCCTAAAAACCTTGAATCTATAGAAGAAGAAATAGCGTTTGTGTGTAAAAGATCGTTTATGAAACCAGAAATTTTTTTAAAAACTGATTCAGTTTTGGTAAGATTTTGTGAAAAAACTAATTTTAGGCCCCGAATTTACACAAGTCAGCATTCATACAAAGAAAGTAAGTACTGTGGAGATAATTTCAAATACTTTTTTGATGGTCTCGGTAAATTTTACGTTATTTTAAGTGACGGGATGGGTACAGGCATATCTGCAGCAATTGACAGTACAACGTCAACAGAAATAATGAGTCATATGTTAAAAAGTGGTATTGATATAAAAAGTGCTGTATCAATTGCAAATTCTTCACTTATGGTTAAATCTAGTGGTGAATCTTTAGCTACGCTAGATATTTTGGTTTTGGATCTTTTTGAAGGTAGAGCTGAATTTATAAAAGCTGGGGCTGCAACGACATTTTTAAAAATTGATAATAAAGTTGTAAAAGTTTTATCTAATACACTACCTATTGGTATTTTTCCGAACATAGACATTTTCAAATCAATTTACAAAATTTCAGAAGGTGATACAATATTGATGGTTTCAGATGGTGTATCAGACACTGGAGAAGAATGGGTTGAATCTGAATTAAAGAAAAATCAATTTACAAGTAATTTAGCAGAAAATATACTAAAAATTAGTAAGGCAAAACGTTTTGAAACAAACGACGATGATATATCTGTCATAAGCATTAATATTGTGAAATAAAAGGGGAAAATAGTTCATGCATATATCTGAAAAAATTAATTCACTAAAAAAATTAGGAATTAAACCTGGTCTAGAACGAATTAAAAGTTTACTTGGAAATTTACATGAAAGTTTAAAAATTATACATGTAGCAGGTACAAACGGTAAAGGATCTGTTTGCAACATTATTGCGTCTATTTTAAAAAACGGAAAATACAAAACAGGACTTTTTACGTCTCCCTATTTAATTGACCCAAGAGAGCAAATTGCTATAAATGGCGAAACAATTACACAGGAAGATTATTTTAATATTGCTGAAAAAATTTTTTATGTCATAGAAAAAAATAAATTAGAAATTACAGAATTTGAATTTACAACTGCATTAATGATACATTACTTTATTAAAAACGATGTAGATGTCGCAGTAATCGAAACAGGAATGGGTGGTAGGCTTGACTCAACAAATGTATTTAGAAAAGTTTTAGCAAGTGTAATAACGTCAATTTCTATTGATCATGCAAATATTTTGGGAGATACAATAGAAAAAATTGCATATGAAAAATCTGGAATAATTAAAAACAACTGTCCTGTTGTATTATTTCCTGAACAAAAAAATTGTGTAATTGAAATAGTAAAAAAAAGATGTGAAGAACTTGATTGCAAATTATTTTTACCTGACATTCGTGATGTAGAACTAATAGACAAAGATCTTTTAAAAGGCTCAAAGATAAAATACAAAAATTTAGAGTTTACAATTCCACTAGCTGGGAAACATCAGATTTTAAATTTTTTGACGGCTATAAAAACAATTGAAATTTTGAATTTTTCTAAGAAACCTGAAATAATCCAAAATGGTCTAAACGATATAAAATTTTATTCCAGACTACAAATATTAAGAAAAAATCCGTTGATTGTATTGGACGGAGCACACAATCCATCGGCTGCAAAAGCTCTTGCAGATGCAATTGAATTGTATTTAAAAGATTCAAAATTAATAGCAATTTTTGGTATTATGAAGGATAAAGACATAGAAGGCGTATTGGCACATTTTAAAAATAGATTTGATAAAATAATTACAGTAGAGACTTCAAATCCTAGAGCAATGAATCCAGAAAATTTAGCAAAAATTGCAGAAGATTTTACAAAAAAAGTTGAAATTAAAAATATTAAAGAAACATTAATTGAAGTAATTGAAGGAGATACTGACTGCATAATCTTTGGGTCATTATATTTAGCGGGAGACGTACTAAAAGAATGGAAAAGACTAATTTCATGTTTTAAATATTAGACTTCTTTTTTACAAAAACAACATAAAATTTTCATAAAATACTGTATTTTTTCGGAATATGTTGTGGTTTTCAAATTAAAATACATAACATTTAAAACAGCTTCGTTCATTTTTAGGTTTAGCTTTATTAGCTTTATAGGGTATATACACATCTGGATTATATCCTCCCAATTCCACCCATCTTCTATACTCTTCTTTTTGTTTAACAGAAAGCCCACCTCTAAGTGGATAAAGGCCCTTAGAAACAAGCCACTGTCTTTCCTGCTGTATTCTTATGGATTTTATAAGTTCTGAAGGAACAATATTGTTTGGCAAAATTTGGCAATACTCACCCATCTCGTTTTTTAGAATTCGTACTTTCTCAAGACCTCCTGCATCTAACCATTTCTTAAAATCTTTTTCCTCTTTTTTGTCTTTTAGTGTGCGAGAAGGATCTTTACCATTATAAATATTCCACTTTATAATGTTGCGCTTTTTTTTTAGAATTTCCTCCTTTTTTTTTAGAAATTCCTCTTTTGATTTACGAATTTCCATTTCCTCCTTTGCTTTACGAAGTTTCTCTTTAAACGTAACTTTTTTTTTGTCATCTTCATCTTCATCGTCATCGCTGTCCTTTTTTTCATAATTATCAAATGCCTTTTTAGGTAAATAGTCATATGCCATTATTTGCTTTATTTCATCTTCAAATAATTTATAAAAAATAAAATATTGGACTGGAGCTGGAGCAGATCCCTCTACTATCATTGTCATATTATTGTAGCTAATTTCTATATAATCATCTTTTCTGCTTTCAGAGTACGACGTTCCTATGTTTCGAGAATGCAGTTTTCTTTTTAACAACATGTTGACACAGTTGTCATACAACTCAGGTATGGCGAAATCACAATACCTAAAACTGAATAGATCAGTGGATGATGGATTAGAATAATTATGATCATATTTGTAAAACAAATGCCTATATGATCTGTCTCTTCCAAATTGATAATGATAACTGTAAGAATGTAGCTTCCTACTCGTATTTATTACAAACAAAGGATATAGTTTACCTTTCTTTTCATCACCTACATAATGCCAACCTTCATTCTTATTTCTAGATCGCCGATACATATAAGCATCAGCAGAAACTAGGACGTTACATAGTTGAAGAAGAGAGAAAAAAAGACAAATAATTTCAAACAAAAATTAGATTTAGAACTAAACATAAATTTTCTCCTCGTGTATTTAAAAGGTTTTACATAAGTATATTCTCCTAGAGTAATCTTAATGACACTTGAAATTTTTTATGGTCCACCTCCAACTAATATAGTTATTTCTGAAACCAAGTTTTCGTCGTTAAACGTATATTTTACCCACTTACCTTTGTCGATTACACCGAATCTGTTTTTTTGCATACCTGTTATTTTCCTTATATGTTTATAAACGCTTTCTACTTCTTTTCTTGTAGAACCAACACCTATATTTTGCCTGCCGAATCGATATTGTTTACCAGTTATGTCTGCATAGC
>Ga0209737_10001421_pt1 | contig 17241 bp, 16 predicted proteins | sample TergutCu122P3_FD_187284 | JGI IMG/M metagenome (GOLD analysis project Ga0209737, IMG submission 187284) | Cubitermes ugandensis P3 segment gut microbial communities from Kakamega Forest, Kenya - Cu122 P3 (SPAdes) (version 2) | ecosystem: Host-associated > Arthropoda: Insects > Digestive system...
CCTCCAGAACCTTCAGGCAAGGCTAAAGTTTCTGACATGCAACATACATTATCTGAACTCACATATAATGAACAGAGTTCGGCAATTGACGTACAACAAAGAAATTTGCGCGATAAAACAAAAAAAAAGTTTATATGCAAATTTTATCACTGGACAGGCTCATGATTGGAGATTGCATCCATTCTGTGCATATATTCTTCAATCTGCTGTATGCGGTGACTTTTGATAGATTCTCCAGATTTTTCTACTTTATAGCCATCCCACGTCCACTTAAGCGTTTCTTGAATATCAAGCACTGGACTCCATTTCAAGAGCAGAACAGCTTTTGCAATATCTAAGGCAAGAGTCACGGCTTCATGGAGATTCGCTGATGAAGATTGACACTGATATGTCCCACTTCCTGCGATAGAAAAAAACCTTTGAACAACCTGCTCAACAGGAACGATACTCTCATATCGTGGACCGAAATTCCAGGCACCACTAAATGCGTGGCTTTGATTCATTCCAAGCAAGGCTCCAAGTAGCAGGTAGCCAGAAAGTGGCTCGAGTACATGCTGCCAGGGGCGAAGAGCATGCGGATTTCGAATAATAAGGGGATCTCCACCTCGAATTGAACGAATGCAGTCAGGTATAATTCGATCCATTGATTGATCTCCTGCCCCTATGACATTTCCTGCACGAACCGATGCAATACGAGTAGAACTGGAATCATTGAAATATGAGTGTAGATATGATCGAATTACAATCTCTGCTGCACCTTTTGATGCACTGTATGGATCATACCCTCCCATCTCATCACATTCTCGGTATCCATGCATCCACTCTTTATTCTCATAACACTTGTCGCTGGTCACCATGATCGCAGTTGTTATCGACGGAGTATTTCTGACAGCCTCAAGTATGTGTACAGTTCCCATAACATTTGTCTGCATAGTCTCGCGTGGGATTTCATATGAAAGTCGAACAAGTGGCTGGGCAGCAAGATGAAAAACAATATCAGGGGAAATGTCCTGAACATAGTCGTAGAGTGCGTGATGATCGCAAATATCCAGCGTTTTATGCGAAATAAGAGATTCTAACTCGCAAAGGACAAAGTTATCGTCCTTTGATTGAGGAGGAAGTCCAATACCATAGACGTGAGCTCCGAGATAGGAGAGCCAGAGTGAGAGCCATGAGCCTTTAAAGCCAGTATCTCCTGTGACAAGCACTTTTTTCCCTGCATAATATGTTTTAATTATATCTGCATTCATATGAAATCCTTTTTCTACATATGTACTATATATTGCCTATATAATTCCAAATTCTGAATGAGATACTATCTCATATGCCTACTTGGACTCCGAGTTCCTCGATTTGATGATTCGATAAAGGAGAAGTCTTAGCCGTTATCTCAGTACTATCTTACTTCTGATAGGTATGAAAAGATCGATTGTTGTGAAAAGGTTAGAAAAGTCAAAAAAGGGAGTTATTAAACTACCTTTCTATGGTGATGCTACATTCATTGCAGTAAAGAGCTCACCAGATGACATCATAATGATTGGTGTATTGGTGTCGGTGTAGCTACGTGCAATTAGACGGAATGGACCAGATCCCTGTCTGGCATGGATTTGTACGTAGTATTTCGATCCAATATTAGGGAATGGAATACCTACATATGCTCCAGATCCAAGCGAAGTATCTGCAAAGCGAGCAGTACAGCGTGAGAAACGTGGATCACAGTTCTCGTAGACGAACATGTGAAGATTCAAGTTACATGCTGGAAGGACTTGACGCATGGCTCTGATTGAGTCTGGGCTAGACATCACAATTGGTGGTTCAAATGCATTACAGTTTGTTGGCTGTGCAAACCACTCAATTGCAGTTCTGCCTCCCCCAATCTGGTATACAAATACGCTTGATTGTCCTGGAGCAAGATTTCCAAACTGAATATCCTGTCTATGCAGACCTGGACCTACTGGAGGAATAGTTGGATTTACGGTTGGCATTGGCATTGGAATTCGGTTCTCAAAAATGGTATACGTACCACTTCCAAACTGGGCAAATACAACGACACACCATGTTCCACGTGGCAGGGTAAAGCTTTCCTGCATGCCAATTCCATTGCGAGATGAGAAGGTTGGAAACTGCATCACATGAGAAGCAGTTGGGCAAGTGCATCTAGCGGATTGACACTGAACTGCAAACAGATCAAAATTTGTACCTGCTGGAGGTGTCATAACGATCTGAGATGAGGAATCTACAGTGACTGTGAAGATATGTGTTTGACCTTGGTGGAGGAAAGCTGATCCTGAGCCAAAGTTGTTTGAAGCTGCAACAGGGGACATGCAAAGTCCCAATACGAGGCACGCAAGAAGTACGGCTCCAAGATATGTATATTTCATAATGGTTCTCCTGCAAGGTATATGACTGAAACAATTTCAGTCATATACCTCATCAATGAGATCTTTGACAAGCATAGATATCAACATTCCCTTTTGATTATCTCTTCAGAACTGTAATTTATTTGAGATGGTATCTAATTATTTGTTGAAATAAAGGAAAAAGCCTCATCGAAGGGAGTACTCTATAATGTAAGTGAAGCAGGCTTGCACCTGCACGAGCGTACGAACGCCAGATATCGACTCAATGAGCATGATTCAGATTGTGCACTGTTTATGCTTGGTATATTTAAGAAAGGGTACAATAAGAGAGAAGACATTTCACATAATACGCAATAATAAACATGGCAATCAACATAGAAACATAAATGGGGATAAATAGCATGAAATATGAAATTACTGGACATAATCTGCAAATCGTTACATGTGAGCTTGCCAGCGGGGAGATGATGCAAGCTGAAGCTGGAGCACTCGTATGTATGAGTGCAAACATGAACATGGAAACAGAGATGACAGGGGGCTTGATGGGAGGTTTGAAACGGATCGTGACTGGAGAAAGTCTTTTTTTAACGAAATTTTCTCCAACAAATGGAGTTGGATCTGTTTCATTTGCTGGAAACGTACCTGGGAAAATTTATCCATATATATTAACTGGAAAAGAGTTCATTGCCCAAAAGGACTCATTTCTCTGTGCAGAGGAACACATAACATTCACAATGACGACAGCAAAAGGAATCACGAAAGGGATCTTTGGTGGAGAAGGATTCTTTCTTCAGAGATTTTCCGGACACGGAACTGTGTTTCTGCATTGCTGCGGAGATATAATCTTAAAAAACCTCATGCCAGGAGAGGTGCTCAAGATCCAAACAGGACTTATCGCTGGATTTGAGGAGACGGTGACATATGATATTGAGCGAGTCAGAGGGGTGAAAAGCATTCTCTTTAGTGGACAAGGTCTTTTCATGACAACATTGACTGGACCAGGGATTGTTGTAATTCAGTCACTTGATATCGCAAAGTTCGCACGAGTACTTACACCATATCTACCTTCTACTACATCCAACTCATCGAGTGGAAACTAACATCAAAACATTCATTTTTATCATATCTTGCAGGAAATGGCACAATATCTCTTGGGAGAGGCAATAGGTGAATGAAAGAAAAAAGAAAAGCGAATAATCTTTACGGACCTGGAGGGATTCGAACCCCCGACATTCGGGTTAGAAGCCCGACGCTATATCCTGGCTAAGCCACAGATCCAACCAATACGCGTATCTTTACATGTTGCTGCTCAACATATAAGAATGAATCTAAAACAGAAATGAAGTTTTTTACAGAGCCAGTACATCAAAAGAATACGAAGAAGAACGCAGAACAACGAATATATAGAACGTATTACTGAATACCGCGATAAATAAGGAGATTTTCATCAATGCAAGAAAACAACACGCATTCCCTGCACAAAGATGATAGAATATATACTGAAAAGTCAGATCCCGAAATAATTTCACTTTATACAAAATGGAAAAGTGGAAAACTCATTTTGCAGCCAGAATTTCAACGTGCCTATGTCTGGGACAAGTACAAAGCAAGCCGCCTTGTTGAATCAGTACTTCTTGGGCTACCACTTCCCATTATCTACCTTGCTGAAGAAGGAGAGAGAGGAGGAGAGCGTATTGAAGTGATTGATGGCCAGCAGAGATTAACATCATTTTTTTCATTTCTTGATGAGACATTTCCAAGTGGCGAGCCATTTACGCTTTCTGACTTGGAGATCTTTTCAGAATTGAATGGGATGTTTTTTTCTCAAATGCCAGAACAACTACAAGATCAACTAAAATATTACAGTATTCGAACAATAACGGTGAAACAAGAGAGCAATCCGAATTTGAAATTCATCATTTATGAACGCATAAACTCAGGTTCAATGCCACTAAACACCATGGAGATTCGAAAATGCATCTATCGTGGTCCATACCTAGATCTTTTAACTGAACTTGCAGCTGCTGAGGCTCTTCGAAAATCACTTAATATTTCAGATTATCACCCAAATATGCGTGATATTGAGCTTGTTCTCAGGTACGCTGCATTCTTCCATACAAATGCAACCTATGATACTCAACTGATTCCATTCATGAATCGGGACATGAAGCAGCACCAATATATTAGTCCTGCTGATGCAACAGAACTATCTGAGGCTTTTTCAAAAAGTCTTACATTTTTAACGCATGCATTTGCTGATGTTGCATTTCGTAGGTACAAAATAGGCACAAAGCATGACCCAAATGGTGGATGGAATAAAGCCCTTATTAATACCCAAATTTTTGACTCTTGCATGCTTGCAGTCACACCATATGATCCGAGTGAACTGTATGAAAACGTTGATGCTATCCGTGAAGGTCTGTTGGATCTCATCGCGAGCGATGAGTATTACTCTGAACTCGTAACAATAGATACAACATCACAAGATCGCGTCATCGAACGCTTTAGACTTGCACGTGAGCGTGTGGAATCAATTGTCAAAGCAGCTCAAGTGGCGGAAAAGGAGCAGATATATACATCAGATATCAAGCAGGCCCTTTTTGATCGAAATAATCTCTGCACGATTTGTGGAGGAGAAATAAAACAATTGGATGACAGTGTCATTAACAAAGTGGAAGCGTATTGGATGCCTGGTACAACGATTCGGAAAAATGCAAGACTTTCACATCGTTACTGCGCAGATGCAGTCTCAAAAGCAGATGAGATCAAAGCGCAGTATGAAGCACTTGAAACAGAGATTTAAAGATCAATCTCAATTTCATACACCTTTTCTGGCGTTAATTTGTGAATGGTAAACAGATCTTCTTCGGTAAGCGCCCCTTCTTCATACAATCTTCTGCTAAATCGAGGAACAGATTTCGGTCCAATAACTGATCCTGGTCTTTTATTTTCATCAATATAATCACTCTCCATCATAACGAAGCGACCTTCACGCACACATGCTGTGATCTCAGGACTTCGAGCAAGCATAGAAAGAGTGAGAGGGGACTCTGGAACTGCGAAGTGCTTCACAACTCTGGTCAGATCCATGTTGACTTCTTTCGCCATTGACATGATATCAGCACATGGGCCAGATTCTGCGTGAATCTGCACAGCACAGCAACAATCAGCACTCTGCATCAGAGCATGAGAGAGAACCTGATTTGACAGATCTAAAATCGTATCATCCACAGGATAATGTGGCCTCCCACTCTTCAATGCTATTGCTTTTCCATCCAGCACGTAATCCGCGGCAGCATCAATGCCTTCCATCATGATATGGGCATTTTCACAAGGATCTCTCTCAAAAAACGTTATTTCTGCGGGATGTACCCCAAGTACTACAAATACAGTGAGGCCGATCTCTCTCATTTTATCAGCTACAGCAAGGGTTTTGTCATATACAATCTGATAATCAGCCTTACAGTGTGGGACAATTCCCCATGACCAAGATGGTTTTGTAACAAGACAGACGTGAGTTCCTCCTGCACGTAAGAAATCCTTTGCAGCTTCGATGCCACGCCCATTGAGGGGATCAATGTGGATGTGATCATCAAGAATGGGAACGTCAGGGTTCTTCATTGATATCAATAATCCTCATCATTGGATACCCATCTTCCGGACTCAGTTGCACTGTACAGGTTACCTTGTTCACTTTTGTCTTGAGTGAGACAGAGAACATGAGCCCTGATAATTCACTGTACCCAAACATATTCGGATTCATGAGTTCTATATCTAGCGTGACTGAGATGTCTTCTACAAATGGCTGCTGGATGTGTGCCTCTTTTATTGCAGTTTCCAGTGATGCTGCTGAGCCTCTCGAAACAGGAGTGCCTACCCATTGGTGATATAGTGCTCCAAGTTTGATCCCTGCTTCAAAAACTGCCTGATCATGATCAGATATCATACAGTTCTGTCTATTTTCAAGTAAAAAAGAATTGCTATGGCATACAAGAAGCAGACACATGGACTTGCGACGAGACTGATTATAAAATGTTTAACATGACCAACGTGGAGATTACTAAAATTGTTCCACTGGTGACTCGGAACTGCTTGCTGAGTTACTCAGCCAACGAATGGTTACCAGATGAAACTGGAAAGGCTGGAGGTTGCAGATCTTCCCATCTCATTTTCGCCCATAATGCGCGATCCTTTATTTTACTACTTCACTGGTATGCACAAACATCTCAGTTCATGACATATTGTAGCACACGACGTGCATACACATAATAGACTAATATATATTGAACTCCTGAATGGAAATGGAATTAAAATGACTATTTCACACATAACCTCCTGTTATTTTGCGCAATATGAGATGAGTGAAATTATTTCATTATACATCTTCGTCAACATATATTTGTAAAAGGAAAGCCCGTGGATCATTAAATCATGTATGTAAGATGTAGTAGATCAAACAAAGACATGCAATGAATTCATCGGTATATATAAGTAGCGTATTGTCCATAGTGTACATTACATGCCAGTCAACCAGGCGCAGGTCGACAGTATTATCTCCTCAGCATCGGCTGAAGATCCAGAGATTCAACTTCTCAAACTACGTGACGAAGTTGAGTTACTTAAGACCTCGATTAAACGCCTACTCATAGACATTCGTGAAAGGATGAATGACGCAGAAAATCCTCTTGTCGCAGCATTGAAAGGACAGCCCGTTGATATGGTTGGTTCACGTCATAACCCTACCCCGATGGACAACTATGTGGACGACTATGATGATGAGCTAGATGTAGAAGATGATGGTGAACAGGAGAAAGGTAAAAAAATGGACGACGACGACTTTATGTCAATAGATTCTGGTGATGTAGGCGATTCCGGCGGAGCCGTTTCAAGTGTCTCTTCTGCAGTATCCTCCCTTTCTGCAGAGAAAGATATGCTTGAATCACTCCGAAATCAACTCTTCTCATCCCCGGGTAGTTTTGGTGGTGGAGCTCCAGTTTCAAAGCCTAAAAAGAGGCCGAAAGTTAAAATTCAAAAAGTATACAGTCTTTTTGAATGGACATCTGCAAATGTTAAAAGATATGGACATGATCGTGTAGATCTCATGCTTGAATCCTACAAAGAAATGGGCCATATCTCCGATGATCATTGCAAACAGGTTAAAGATATCGCACGTCTTATGGCTCCATCTATTGGAGAGGTACATGAAATACGTGCAGATGAATTTGTGCTTTCATTATACGAATTGAACCGTATTTTGCAGCCAGATGATCCAGCTCTTGACCGAGATATGATCGATGTTCTCATTGATAAAAAGAAGGACTCATTTGGGAATGATGACACAACGGAAAAATCCAATGGTCTTTATGAGAGTGAAGACGAGGCTGATTCAGATTTTGAGTACGTTCCATCTCAAGATTAAGGCATTATGAGTAGCGAGGCGATATCCGCAGGAATCATGATTACTGGAGCTGCTATAGCTGCTGCTTTCCTGGTGGCTGCGATCCTGCCTGCAATATTTACAGCAGGAGGCACATTTGGAACAGTGGCACATAGTGCTGATAATCAGATCCGAACAGATTTTGAGATTATTCGGGCTTTCACTCCAACTGTGGCAAGTGGAACGGCCCCTGTTGACATCTGGATTAAAAACACTGGCCAAATCAGATTTAATAGTGCAGAAATAGAGTCTATGGATGTCTTTTTTGGAAATTACCAAGGAATAAAGAGACTTGTGTACACATCTTCACCTCCAAATGAGGGTTTTTTTTCATTTATCATTGAAGGCGTTCCTGGGGCAATGTATTGGAACCCAGGCGATACACTCCACATCAATACAACCCGTGCCCAGAATCTACAATCTCCATACTATTTCGCACTTGTGGCCCCGAATGGGGTTGAAAAAACACATATATTTGGGGGAATTGGACTCCCTAAGACTCCCTAAATAGGTAAACTATGGCATCAAATCTCATTACTGGAGCAATCATGATTATACTGATCTTGGTTGCAAGTTACGTGATTATAGGTGGCATAGTAAATACAAGTGAAACGCTCATAAAAGCTCATTATGATGCAAGTACGATTATTTCTGAACAGATCGGGACAGATATCCGCTTAAACAGCAGTTACTATATAGATGAGAAATATTTATGGCTTTATGTAAAAAACGTTGGACGAACTTCCATCACATATCCACTTGATGTTCTTATTATTGACACAAGCAACTATCCAAGATATTTCCGTAATGTTGATAGAGGGCCGGAATACGTCGAGACTGAATCAGGGCCTGATTTTAATACCATCAATCAAGGCATTTTAGATCCAGGGGAGACAGTTGCCATTGCTATTTTAAAGCCAAGCTGGCAACCGCGCTGGGCTGAAGTAATCACAAAATATGGTGTCTCCTCATCAGCTTATTTACTCAACAATCTAACTCATCAATAAAAAACAAATTTAGGAGGTTTATAATGGCACGACTTGATTTTTCACAAGATGGAGAAAACCAAGCAGACATTTCTGAACTGCTTGGTGAGGAAGAGAGAAAGATTCTCACCACAGGAAACGCTGAAATTGATAAAAAAATTGCAGATGGTCTTCCTCTTGGCTCACTTACCTTAATTGAAGGCCAAAATGATACAGGAAAAAGTGTACTGACTCAGCAATTCATCTATGGAAGTATGCACACAAATCTCCGCGTTGATCTCTTCTCAACAGAGCTTACGACAAAGAGTTTTTTGACTCAGATGGAGGCAATGTCACTTGACATCTCAGATTTTTTTGCATGGGGATATATACGCCTGTTTCACTGCCACCTTGCAGAGTTTAAATGGACAGCAGAGGCAATGAACGACATCTTGGATCGTATCATTTCCCATGCAAAATACAGCAATGCAGATGTCATTCTTATCGATTCATTAACAATATTTACAGAACATACATCTCAAGAATCTGTGCTGAACTTTCTAACCGCTGCAAAAAACATATGTGATAATGGAAAAACAATTGTTCTGACAATGCACAGCTATGCCTTTGGTGACGAAACACTGACACGTATTCGTTCTATTTGTGATGCACACCTGCACATGATGCGAAAACTCATGGGTGATAAGTACATCATGGTACTTGAGGTCGTTAAAGTTCGTGGTGCTCGAAAAACAACAGGAAATCTTGTCAGTTTCGAAGTTCACCCAGGATACGGCATGAAGATCATTCCAATCTCTCTCGCAAAAGTATAATACTACAACAGAATCATTATGCCAAAATTACAAATCGAAGGAATGGTTCCATTCCAGGAAGCAGAAAGTCATGATGTTCAGGAATGCCTTCTCAATGTTGAATCATGTGCCTTGTACCGAATGCTGCCTGCAAATGCAAAAGAATTTGTACAACAATTCCCTCATCTCCTTGAATATCTCCATATTTTTCCAGTCGATGAATTTGGAATCCCGCTCTTCTTCTCAGAACTAAAGCGTGACATCAAAGGAATTAAAGATCCAAACCTTATATATGCTGCAAAACCTCCAATTTTCGTCCATATTTTCTTTGACCCAAATGATGTAAGAAACTTCTACATCCCAATTGAGCCATCTTTTATGCATAACGTAAAAGAATTCCTCCCCGCAATTGAGGTCAAACTCGTAGACTTATTAGATTCACTCGATGAAGATCCTGTGACTGCAGAACAACGTGCGACTGTATTGAAACGACTGCTCCAGGAGATCATATATATCAGAAAGCCAAATGAGAAGCTTTCAGATCTTATAGCTCAGGCAGATGATGCAAAAAATGCATCATTCGGAGATAAATTTAAAGCATTTTTAACAACAGATCTCGCAAAAGAGAAGAGTTCAGATACAGATCCATTACTTGCAAATGTACCGCTCACAAAAGATGGAAAGATCATTGTTTCGCAGTCAATGTATGGAGCCATTGAATATCAGCTGATTCGCGACAAGATTGATGTCGGAGTTTTATTTCCATTTATTCAGGATAATTTTATCGAAGATATTACTTGTGATGGTCTTGGACCGATTTTCATTGAACATAAGATTTTTAAAGGGCTTAAATCTGTCGTAGGCTTTAACTCAATGGAAGTACTTGATGATTTTTGCATCAAACTCGCAGAACGAGCCCGAAGACCCATTACTGCAAAAAATCCTATTTGTGATGCAACACTCCCTGATGGTTCTCGTATTAACATTGTATACAGTGTAGATGTCAGCCGAAGAGGAAGTAACTTCACCATACGTAAAGCAATGGATGATGTCATCAGTATTACAAAGTTGTGTGAATTTGGCACCACCAATTATGCGATGTGTGCGTACGTCTGGATCTGCATTGAAAACGGCATGTCAATGTTCATGAGTGGAGAGACTGCCAGTGGAAAAACTACGAGTATGAATGCTATCACCACATTCATCGCCCCTGATAGTAAAATCGTGAGCATTGAAGATACACCAGAAGTCATCATCGCTCACCCGAATTGGACACAGGAAGTCTCAAAAGGAAAGGGAAAGGGAGAAGGTGAGGGTGGAGATGTTACCATGTTTGACCTGCTCCGTGCAGCTCTTCGTCAACGTCCAAACATGATCATTGTTGGAGAGATTCGTGGTGTTGAAGGTTCTGTTGCATTTGGTGCAATGCAGACTGGTCACCCGGTTATGAGCACATTCCACGCATCAAGTGTCGAAAAATTAATTCAGCGTCTTACTGGAGATCCTATCCTTATTCCAAAAACATTTGTTGATAACTTAAATCTCGTCATTATTCAGAGTGCTGTGCGCCGTCCTGATGGTGCTACAGTAAGGCGACAACTTGCATGCAGTGAACTTGTTGGATATGACCCAGATAGCGGTGGTTTCTCGTTCGTTGAAGCATTTCATTGGGACCCTGTAACTGATATTCATGAGTTTACAGGAAAGGGATCAAGCTTTTTGCTGGAAAACAAAGTCGCAACAATGCTTGGTATTCCAGAACACAAAAAAGCAGTTGTATACTTGGAAGTCGAAAAAAGAGCAAAAATTCTCGAACGGCTTCATAAAGCTGGATATGTTGATTTCTATGATCTGTTTAAGATGATTGCAAAAGTAAAAGCGCAAGGTCTCCTTGAAATGGAATTCTAAATCTTTTAAAACGTAAGGGTACACATGACACATGCTTCATCTTTTTTATGTAATATTATGATACATGAGATACGTGTTCATCTTATACTATTCCTACATGGAGAAATGATATGGTAGGCGAAGAGCCACGTATTGAAAAAGTGGACGCTCCAAAAGGATTTATGGAGAAAGTTCGTGCAGCCAATGATGGAAAAATTCCATTTGAAGGTTTAGGTACGAGCATTCGCTACAAGCTCTACAAATTTTTTATTGAAGATAAAGTCATGGGTCTTGATATTTTCTTCATGATCACCTATATGGCTTCCATTTTATCTGCACAGCCAAATAGACCAGACATTTTTGGATATACTGGGCGTAGATCTGAATATCTCTCAAGCAAATATATTCAAAAGGCCTACCTGTTAGTCACACGTTGGGGATATAGTTATGTCGAAGCACTCGACAATGTTTCAAAAAAGATAGATCATGAGATGTTATTCTCAATGATTAACCGGTATGCAAGCTCGATTGAAGCCGGTATCGCTGATAATGAATACATCCTCAATGAATATGATACAATCCGCAACATCTATGCTAGTGACTATGAGCAAGAGCTTGCATCCTTGAAGCTATGGGGAGATGCATATATTTCACTTTTATTTACAGCAGCACTGGTTGGTATTATTCTCATGGTTTCAATGGCACTCTTTGTGCCAGGAGAGATTGAAACAACCTATACAATCGGCTATGTCGCCACATTTTTTGTGATTACATTCGGTATTGTCATGATGTTTAAATCTGTGCCAATTGATCCAAAAACACATGGCATGGAGGAAGGATCAGCCGAGCAGAATATGATTCATAGATTAGAGAGAAAAATTGTTCCAGTACTTGTGATTGTATCACTTCTTCTTTTGCTACTCGGAATGAACTATGGGCTAATTCTTATACTAGTTGGATTGTTGCTGCTCCCACTTGGAATTATTGGATATATTGATGATTCAAATATCATCCTGCGTGACTCTGAATTTCCAACGATGATTCGAGGCATTGGATCTATTCAGGGAGGAAAAAGTTGTACCATGGCAGTCGCCATCGAAGGATTGAACAAAAAATCAATTGCGTATTTACTGCCTCTCCTAAACTCAGTATACTCAAAATTAAATCTTGGACTTGATGAGCGACGTACCTGGCAGAGATTCATCAATGAAAGTGGGAGTTTCATGATAAACAGATATCTTCGCATTTATCAGGATGCATTACTCCTTGGTTCGAAAGGAGATGTTATAGGAAAGGTTGTAAGCCAGTCCATGCTTGATCAGGTTCTGCTCCGTGACCATCGCCAAGGCATTGTAGTTGGTTTTATCATGCTGCTCATTCCAATGCATGCTCTGATGTGTGGGCTTTTTTTGGCACTTTATGCCATTCTTGCAACACTAGCTGAAAAAATACAGGAACTCATGTCAGGACTTGGAGAGACAGCTGCAGCTCTTTCCGGAGGCACTGCAGGAGCTGGAGATGTTGCATCTACAATAGGAGCAAGCTTGTTTGTATTTGAGAATTTCAATACAGATGAGGTCTACTTGTATGTACTTATTATCATTACCATGCTTCTTATTGGAAACACACTTGCAGCAAAAGTTGTGGCAGATGGCGACCGATATCTGATATATCTCTATGGAAGTATTCTCTCAACAATTACTGGCATACTCATCGTTGTAATACCACTTGTTGTGGGCATATTGTTCATAATTCCGGAGTATATGTAGTATTAAGGACAGATATTTCATGGAAATTCATACAGACGAACAAAGGAACACGTGTCGCAGAAGTGCATTTGAGTATGCATTTATGCCACCCAACCAAATACAATTAAGTACTCATAAGGAGATGCTGAATGGTAGAACTCAGTGATTCAACGCGGCGACTTGTAACCTTTTTATTGATTGTTATCGTCGGATCAGCACTGCTTATCTTTGATATACCCATTCTGTATCTCCTTTTCGTAATGCTATTTATTGCACTGATATTTGCGCTCTTTACAGGAATGCTTATTCTCTCGGAGATCATTGCAGACCTTCGTGAGCAGTTTAAAGAATACCATGCCAAAATAAAAGCCCAAACTGCAAAGGATCGCAGCGAAAGGAAGAAAGAACGAGAGAAAAAGAAGGCCGAAAAAAAGAAGGAACGAGAGGAGAAAGAGCAGGCCCAAAAGGAAAAAGGAGGTGGATTATTTGGAGGACTTCTATCGAAGGATGAGAAGAAAAAAGAGAAACCTTCCAAAACCGATAAAGGCAGTGCAGAAAGTTCAAGTGGAGACAGTACGCAAAGTGCGTCAGCTGCAAAAGAAAAACCATCTGATAGTGGTGATCTTGATCTTGATGACTTCGATCTTGATCTCGATCTTGACGCCGAACTTGCTGGTCTCGATCCAGAAATTGGAGAGGTACGAACACCATTTGCAGCTGATGATGCAATGTCGGGTCTCTCATCAGAGCGTGATGTCAGCAAACTGGATATTGCAACTGACGCAGAGCAGGATACTATCTCCATTGATAATAACCTTGGAGATGATGATGATATTGACTCGATCTATTCTTCCACGATGGATATTGGAGAGAATGAAGGTGAAGATATGCTCGCCAATATGGAAGGTGGAATAGACGCAGGAGATCTTGCAGCATATAATTCTTCAGACGACTCTCCATATGACTATGGTGGTGATGATGATGGAAGTGATGAGGAACAATATGAAGCGAGTGGTTCCCTTGGCGGCGGAGGAAAGGATGACGACGATCTGCTTGCATCGCTTAAGTCAGATATCGATAATCTCAAGAAGAGAGATGACAATGTATTACTCCGCGATTTGGCAAATCTTAAATTCACAGCCCAAGAGCTTGTTGATGACCTGAATGAAATAATTGATATGATCACCAAATCAAAGAAAAGATAATCTCAAATAAGAACCACGCGAATAATAAAAAAGATAGGTAATGGGAAAGGGGTACAAGAGTTAATATGGCAGAAGTTCCGGTTAAATTTGAAAATGATGGATCTTGGATTACTTCTAAACTTGAGATCACTGATGCTCACATTACTTTAAAGGCGCCGTACAATTTTGATGTATCCTATAGATCAATTATTGATGTAACGCAAAAAGGCCAGGTTCTAACTGTTGTCGCGACGCTAGAGCAAGGAAAAGAATCTGTATTTCGCATTGCTTCAGTTGAGAAGATATTAGTTCCACTTCGAAAGAAGATCTTAATGTCTTGCAACGCATATCGGATTATGGCACATTTTATGATTCCTGCAATCCGTGGTGGCGTGCTTGTTACCAATGCAAAATGGGAAAAAGGAGCTGTAACAGTTCTTAAGTCAGGAATTTGGTTCGTTGGCCAAGAGAAACAGATCTGTGTACTTCTGGCAGATGTTGCAAATCTTGAGTTGACGAAACGTGAGCTGCAGAAGAAGAAGTTGGATGTTATTAAACTTGATTATCTTGACAAAAATGCAGCATCAGAGGTAGTTAGTAGTTTCATTTTATGTCCATTATCAACACTTCAGGTACTTTTTAACTTCATTCGTGATGCAACGAAAGATAAAGATCTGAAGGGCTCTGAGCTGGAGCAGCTCGATGCCCAGGCAGCTCAGGTTGCAATGCTTATCTACAGTGGTATGGATACTCATGCGATTGAAGAGATGTTGTCGCTTTCTCCAAAGGAACTTGATGATATCTATGCTACTCTGCTAAAATTAGATGTTGCAGAAGTCGTAATGGTTCGAAAGGAAGTGCAACTTACTTCAAAAGGCGTTCGATACATCTCTGAAGCGCTGAAACCTCCATCTTAACCGAATATCATAACAGTTACATATATACATTTTATTCCAGTCACATTTTCTATTTTATCATAATACGTGCAAAGATATGTCATTCTTGCAAAATACTATATCAATGACATATGATGCATGGATCATCGATGGGTATGTTGATGAACCAACCTGCCTTGGTGTTCCCCCGTACATTTCCCCATATGTGCGCACAATTGCTGGAGTACTATATGAACATGAATATACTCCAGGATATTGCACTATTGATCAGATCAGATCAGACTCAATGTATCTTCGAGAGATGAATACTTCGTCTCTTGTGATACTTATTGCAGGCATGACGGTCCCTGGAACGTATCTTGGTGGAACTCCTGCCTCACTTCATGAAATAATCCAAATTGCACGAGCACTTACGAACCCAACAACCTGTTTATGTGGTCCGATTCTTTTTGGAGTTGCGCACGCTGGCGGAAGCATTGCAACCAGCATAGATCCAGGTCGCACAGGGTGTGATGTGCATCTTTTAGGATCTCCTGCCGAAGCATTACATGAATACCTAAATGGAAGAGAACCCACAGGAGCGGTATCATACCCTGCTCAGGATCAGTTTTCTGTGCTGGGATCTTCTATTATTACCCAGCACCCCTCTTTTCCCTATGTCATTTCAGAGATAGAGACTGCCAGAGGATGCGAACGATATCTCAGTGGAGGATGTTCTTTTTGCACTGAACGATTATATGGAGCACCAGTATATCGTAAAGCTGAGGGGATCCTTGCTGAGGTTGGTGCATTGTCTGATGCAGGGTGCATGCATTTTCGAGTTGGACGCCAACCAGATATTCTGAGCTACCAGACAGCTGGACATGGTCTCCCAAATATCGACGCTCTTGAGCAGCTTTTTTCTGGTATACGAACACAGGCTCCAGCACTTAAAACACTCCATATTGATAATGTAAACCCTGGAACAATCGCTGCCCACGAAGAGACCGCACGTGAAGCTCTTGAAGTTATTATCAGATATCATACTCCAGGAGATACCGCTGCATTTGGGCTTGAATCCGCGGACCCCTCTGTTATTTGTGCAAATAACCTTGCAACAACTCCAGAAGAAGTCATGCATGCCATTGAGATTGTAAATGAGGTTGGAGCAAAAAGAACAGATGGAATATGTGAACTTTTGCCAGGGTTAAACTTCGTGTGTGGCCTTGCAGGAGAGACAGAGGAGACGTATATCCAAAATAAAGCGTTTTTAGAGAGAATTCAACAGCGAAAACTTCTTGTTCGCCGTGTCAATATCCGGCAGGTCATGCCATTTCCTGGAACACGTAGCTATGAAGAACATACGCTTGGGCGATACAAAGAAGCGTTTACAGCATTTAAAGAATGGACACGCACGAAGTTTGACACACCGATGCTTGCACAGGTCTATCCTATTGGAACTATTCTTTCAGATGTTATTATCGAAAAAGAAGGTGCACTCTCTTTTGGTAGACAGCTTGGATCCTACCCTCTGCTTTGTGGCATTCCACTTCAAATGAAACAAGGGATGGTGTGTTCACTTGTTATTATTGGACATGGAAAGCGATCAGCAACTGCACTTCCATATCCGATCCCAATCAATACGCTTCCTCTCTCAGCACTCCGCCAGATTCCTGGTCTTGGAAAAAAAACTATTGCCACATTTCTCATGAAACGACCAAAAAATGCAGAGGAGTTGACTGCTATTATTGGGCTATCTCCCCTAGCAGCGCTTTGTGATTATCGGTATTAATCTTTTTGTGAAATTAGCTGGAAAATAAAAGGTAGGATGACCTATAGGGTAGGAAGAGCCTGTCCAGTGATAAAATTTGCATATAAATTCTTTTTTTTGTTTTATCGCGCAAATTTCTTTGTTGTACGTCAATTGCCGAACTCTGTTCATTATATGTGAGTTCAGATAATGTATGTTGCAT
>Ga0209737_10001422_pt1 | contig 17227 bp, 19 predicted proteins | sample TergutCu122P3_FD_187284 | JGI IMG/M metagenome (GOLD analysis project Ga0209737, IMG submission 187284) | Cubitermes ugandensis P3 segment gut microbial communities from Kakamega Forest, Kenya - Cu122 P3 (SPAdes) (version 2) | ecosystem: Host-associated > Arthropoda: Insects > Digestive system...
TTCTAATAATCAATATTTTACCTAACATTCGTGCGCTGAAAGCGCAAAATATGATAGCCCAATGCTTCGAGTTGGGTAGGAAATGTGCCGCAACCCCATACGGAAAAAATGTTACAAAAAATTGAACACGAAAATCCTAAAAACACTTAAATCCAACCCCTACCTTAAAGACGTTATTGTGCTTTTTCATAATAGATGGAGCAAGATTGCCCTGAAATGAATAACTGGCATCAATCGTAAAACGCCATATATCAAACCCTAAGCCCGCTTGAAAACCTAACTGAAACTGTTTTTGCAGCACTTCATCTTTAATTGTAAAGCAAAAATCAGGACCCGCAAAGGCTCTAACTTTGAAAAAATTAAGATTTACCGCTTTAATCCCGACTAATACAGGAATATCAATATGATGTGTGTCCGAATGAATCACTTCATCAATAATATCAGGAACTCTTCCTTCAATATTCCTCACTAAATAACTGATTTCGGGTTGAATGTACAATCGGGCAATAGATAACCTGAAGAACAATCCCAAGTCGGCGCCGGGCAGGAATTTAGTATTATGAATACCACCAACTCTTTCGTTTGAGATATTTACGGCAATTTTTGGACCAAACGTAAAGGGTTCTTTTTTGCTTTTACATTTGGGAGGATTGTCGGAATGGGCAAAAAGCATACTCGTGGAAAAAATGCACAAGGCAAGAATGAAAAAAACGGGGGCTCTTTTTGAAATAAGTTTCATATTAACAAAGTTTTTATGGAAAAATCGAATAAAAAATGCAATTTTATTTTTTCTTATCAACATATTAACGCTATTTTTGCAAAAAAATTGAATAGATGGTGCAAAAACTGTTTTCTATCGCTTATTTTCCTCCCGTTGATTATATGCTGGAAATGAAAAATGCCGATGCTGTTATTATAGAAAGCCACGAGCATTATCAAAAACAAACTTATAGGAACAGAACTACCATATTAACCGGTAATGGCTTGTATGACTTGATTATACCTGTTGAAAAATCTTCAAATAATTTGATAAAAGAGATTCGGATTGACCACAGTGTACCCTGGCAACGCAACCATTGGAGGACCATCGAATCGGCGTATAATAAAAGTCCGTACTTTTTGTATTTAAGAGACTTTTTTGAACCCTTTTTTAACAAAAAGTACCATTTTTTGTTTGATTTTGATATGGAAACAATGCAAATGCTGCGAAAATTGTTTACCATTACCAATTCGATTTCATTTACCACATGTTATGAAAAAAAAGTAGAAGAAATTGCGGATTTTCGCAACCAATTTCTGCCAAAAAACCGACTTTTTCGTCCGAAAAAAATGGAATATTTACAAATTTTTTCCGACCGTTTTCCGTTTGAGCCCAATATTTCGTGTATAGATTACTTATTTACAGCAGGTTGCGTTTTACTATAAAAAAATAAAAAAAAATGCTAAAACCCCTTGACAAACGCCTTTTGAAAGTGTATATTTGCACCCTCAAAAATTTTGCTTGATGAAACTATCCCAATTCAAATATTTTCTACCCCAGGAATTAATTGCTTTGCATCCTGCACCCGAAAGAGATATGTCTCGTTTAATGGTACTTAACCGCAAAACGCGCACGATTGAACATCGTATTTTTAGAGATATTTTGGAGTATTTTGATGACGGCGATGTGTTTGTGGTAAACAACACCCGCGTGTTTCCGGCACTCCTCTTTGGAGAAAAAGAGAAAACCGGTGCCCAAATCCGTGTGTTTCTGCTCAGAGAATTGGATGCGCACAGCCGTTTGTGGGACGTTTTGGTTGACCCCGCAAGAAAAATAAGAATCGGAAATAAACTCTATTTCGGCGAAGACAGCAGCTTAGTTGCCGAAGTGATTGATAATACTACCTCCCGCGGACGTACGCTACGTTTCTTATTTGAAGGTACTTATGAAAAATTTCGCGCCAAATTGACAGAATTGGGTAATACGCCACTTCCCGACAGTATTTTGCGTTTTAGAGATATTGAGCCCGAGGACGAAGCCAGATACCAAACTCTTTTTGCAACCGAAGAAGGAGCCGTTTCTGTGCCTACCGCCGGTTTGCACTTTAGCCGCGAACTGATAAAGAGATTTGAATTAAAAGGTATTGATATAGCGCCTGTTACACTCCACTCCGGTCTGAGCAGCTTCCGCGAAATTGACGTGGAAGACCTTACCAAACATAAATCGGACTCCGAACAGATGATTATCACTGAGGACGCCGCGAATAAAATAAATGTTGCCAAAGACAACGGAAAAAAAGTGTGCGTGGTAGGTACTACTACCGTAAAAGCCATAGAATCATCTATTTATCAGGATGGTAGAGTTAAACCCCACAGTGGCTGGACCAGCAAGTTTATTTTCCCTCCGCATCGCTTTTTATCTTCGGATGCGATGGTTGCCAATTTTTACTCCTCGGAAAGCCCTATGTTAATGATTGTTGCTGCATTCGGAGGATACGAGTTCGTGATGAAAGCCTATAAAGAAGCCATTGCCGAAAAATACCGCTTCCTTACCTACGGAGACGCTATGTTGATTATTTAGTCAATTTTTTTATGTCAATGCATAAACCGCTCGTAATTTCAGGGGTAACCTACTTTGCCTCAGATTTTCATTTTGGAGCACCCAATCATGAAATGAGCGAAAAAAGAGAAAAATTAGTGATTGATTGGTTGGATCATATCAAAAAAGATGCGAAACACCTTTTCCTGCTCGGCGATATCTTCGATTTTTGGTTCGAGTACAACGGAAAACCACCCCAACTTTTTACTCGTTTCTTGGATAAAATTGCAGAATTAAGAAAAATTGGCGTGGAAATCTATTTTTTTACGGGAAATCACGATATGTGGGTCAAAAATTACCTGACAGGTGAATTGGGAATCAGGATCTTCAAAAAAAAGCAGGAATTTATTATTAATGAAAAAAAATTCTTAGTGGGACACGGAGACGGTTTAGGAAAAGGGGAAATTGGCTATAAATGTCTGAAATATTTTCTGAGCTGTAAAATCAATCGTTGGTTGTTCGGACTTATTCCCCAAAAAACGGGATACGCCATCGCTTACTTTTTTTCAAGAAATAGCCGGGCAATGCAACCCGAATACAGAGAGAAATTTCTGGGAAACGACAAAGAACGGTTGGTGCAATTTTGTTTCAAATATCTTGAAAATCACGAAATTGACTATTTTATCTTTGGACATAGACACCTGCCTTTAGAAATCCCTGTGCAAAACTCAGTCTATTTCAACACAGCCGACTGGCTCAATCATAACACTTATATTCACTATAAGACAACGCCCATATTGCTACAATTCCCCTAACTCCTTAACTCCTTTAACTCCTAAACTAATTTCCTCCTCTATAATCCGAGATTTTTTTGTTTCTTTGCGCGCTTTTAGTTCGAGATTATGAAAAATCCAAAATTAGCTTCGCGTTATGCCGGTGCCTTGTACGATTTCGCCGTTGAAACCGGAAATGTGGAAAATGCGTATCACGACATCCTGCACATTAAAGAACTCATTGTATCCCATCATGAACTGAAGACTATATTAGAAAGTCCTATTGTTACTTATGATAAAAAATTAGCAATTATCCGAAAAATATTTCAGCACCATTTTTGCGAAGTTGTATTCGATTTTCTTACGTTAGTAGTAAAAAAAAGAAGAACCCCGCAATTGCTGATGATTTGCGAACAGTTTATCAAAATCTATTACCTCAATCATCATATAAAGGAAGCCTATATTACTACCGCACAGCCACTTTCCGAAGAAATTGCACAGCATCTTAAATCTGTTTTAGAAGAAGATTATCCTTTTACTTTTCTGATGAACTATACGGTTGACCCCGATATTATTGGAGGAATTATCATCAAAATTGAAGATTTGTACTTCGATGCCGCTATCAAAACCAAAATTAACAAATTGAAAAGAGAATTTTCACAAAATGTCTATGCCACCGGATTTTAACAATTGACAATTGACAATTGACAATTGACAATTAACAATTAATAATTAATAATTAAACATTAATCTCAAATCTCAAGTCTCAAATCTCAAGTCTCGAATCTTAAATCATAAATCTTAAATCTTTAAATTTTAATATTATGGCTTACAAACAATTAACAAGAAGTATGCACGACCGCAAGATTGCCGGCGTATGTGGCGGATTGGGCGAACATTTCGACATTGATCCCCTTATTTTTAGAATTATCTTCCTTTTTTTGCTGCTGTGTGCAGGAGGCGGATTCCTTCTTTACCTTATTATGTGGCTCATAATGCCAGAGAAAAAAAGTTACGAAAATGTAGAAACATTTCAAACGGAGAATGTTAAAGAAAAATTTGAAGAAAACGATAATCATTCACAAAATATCTGTTATATGAAAAAAAATAAAGGAATTTTTTGGGGACTACTGTTAGTTGCCTTTGGTGCACTTTGGTTGGGAAGAACTTTCGGACTTTTCAGTTTTAGTTGGTGCACAGTTATAAAATTATGGCCCATGCTTATTATTTGGGCAGGAATTATGCTGCTCCCTATTGAGCAAATTTGGAAAAACGTGTGCAGTTTTATGCTTTTGGCTATTGCCATCATTCTTCTTTTCTTCCTTCCTGAGAATTCGTGTTGCAAACACCATTTTTGGAAAGATAAATATCAGTATGAAATCAAGAAGAAAGTTAAAGATTCCACATGTGAAGCAGAAGAAGAGGATGTGGACTTAGACCTTAATCTCAATGCTGATGATGAAAGTATTTCTGTATCAGTGGAAAACGGCGTGATTACCATAAACAGCGAAACCAAAGAAGACGGAGAAAAAAAGGTGGTGGTCAAGAAGATAAAGATTTAAATATTAAATATTAAATATTAAATTTTAAATTTTAAATCTTTGAACCTCAAAAATTACTATTCCATTCGCGATTCTATTCCGCCTCATATAAAATTGGTGGTGGTGTCGAAAATGCGTCCTGTGGAGCAAATATTGGAATTGTATAACGCCGGTCATAGAGCATTTGGAGAAAACAGACCCCAAGAATTGAAAGAAAAATATAAATTACTCCCCAAAGATATTGAATGGCATTATATCGGGCATCTGCAAACCAAAAAAATCAAATATATTGCACCTTATGTTTCTCTGATTCACAGTATTGACAGATTTTCTTTGCTCTATGATGTGAACTATCATGCTGCGAAACATAACCGGATAATTCCCTGTTTACTTCAGTTTCATATTGCGCAGGAGGATACAAAATATGGACTCACATGGGATGAGTGTACCGAAATGTTGGATAGTACCGTCTTCAAAACACTTAAAAATGTTGAAATTAAAGGCGTTATGGGAATGGCTACCTTGACAGATAATCAATCTTTGATAAAAGAGGAGTTTAACAGGTTGCACAATTATTTTGTCTATTTTAAAGAAAAATATTTCAAAAACCAGGAAACTTTTAAAGAGATATCGATGGGGATGAGCGATGACTATAAAATCGCAATTGCGGAAAATTCCTCCATTTTAAGAATTGGAAGTAAAATTTTCAATTGTTAAAAAACTGTAAATACAATATTTCATTATCAGTATATTATTCTCTATATCTAAGTAAAAATACTCAATAAGTCTAAGTAAAATTACTCATAGAAAATTGAGTATAATTACTTAGATAATTATTTAATTTTTTTTTTATTTTTGTCGCGAAAAAGTTTTTGCATGAAGATGGAAGAATGAAGATGAAATATAGAGGATGGAAGATGGAAGATAGAAGATGGTTATGTAAAGATAGAAAGTATATGTATAATTTATAAACAAAATAATAAAGATGAGTAACAATTACAATTTTTCCGCCGAGATGAAAGGTGCGATGGGTATCGCAGAATCATACGCTAAAGATGCACTTCATGAAGAGATCTATCCCGAACATTTAATGAAAGCTGTTTTACACAAAGAAACAGGGATGGTAGATTTCTTAGAAAACAAAGATAAAGACTATTATTATATATTAGACTGGGTAAATTCCCGTCTTAAAATATTACCTAAATCCTCAACTCCCTTCTACGATTTGTCGTTTTCTAAAGCTTGTTATACCGTTTTGGATGAAGCGGAAGAGATCAGTTCAAAATATGGCGCAGGATATTTAGAACCCCTTCATGTATTGGCAGCATTGGTAACCCCCGGCGTTGGTTTCACTTTCGACCAATTGAAAACATTACCATTGACACCGGAAGACCTGCTGGGCGTTTCTGCTTCTGCTGCCCAATCCTCAGGACAAGGATATGCGTCCTCGTCATCTTCCTCTGTAACAGGCAGCAAAAACTTGAACAACTATTGCGCGGACAAAAACTTAGAGGCAAAAAGCGGATATATGCCGTTAGTTATAGGATTTGAAAAAGAGATGCAGGCTATTTTTGAAACACTCGGCAAAAAAACCAAATCAAATGTGTTGTTAGTGGGAGAATCCGGTATCGGAAAAACTGCCCTCATTGACGCTTTTGTGCAAAGAATCATCAAAGGGGAAGTGCCCGATTTCCTTAAAGACAATATAGTATATGAATTAGACCTCTCTGCCCTCTCTTCAGAAGCCAACTACAAAGGCGAAGTGGAAGACCGCGCCAAAAAAGTGCTGAAAGAGATTCACGGAATGGAAAATACCGTGCTTGTTATTGAAGGTATTGACAAAATTTTCGACAAACAAAGTATGCTTCATGGTGTTTCCACTCTGTTGAAAAAAGAACTGAACCGTAGCGCTATCCGCCTTATTGCCACTACCTCCGTGGAAGGTTATACCAAAAGTATTGAAACCGACAAGGAGTTTGTGCGTAAAATTGAGAAACTAACTATCGAAGAGCCCTCTATTGATATGGCCTCCCGCATTATTAAAGGTGCCAAAGTACGCTACGAAGAGCACCACAGTCTGTTGGTTTCCGATGAAGTAGTGGCAGAAGCCATTCGCTTGGCAAAAAGATATATGGGTGAAAGAAGTCTGCCTGATTCTGCTTTCGACTTGATAGACAAAACGTTATCGCATATCCATACGATGAACGACATCTCTGAAAAAGATGTGGATATGTTATCCGAAAAATTAATCGAAATTACAGCCGCTTCCAAAGAGAAAGGCGTGGAAAAAACCGCTTTCGACCTGCACTGGCTGCACCACGAAATATTTAACAGGATGAGCTTCCTGCTGACCTCACAATTAGACGACAGCGTGAACTTCGCGGAGTTGAAAAACAACGATGCCAAAATTAAACACTTGGGAACCGTGTTGGAAGAGTTGAAAAAATTAACCGCCAACAAGAGAACACAAGTGGAAGTTGCTGACCTCTCCTTAGTGATTGCCCAACAAACCGGAATTCCCATCGGTAAGGTGCAAAGTAAAGAGCGCGACAAATTGGTAAGTGCTGAAGCCGTTATTAAAGAGCGTGTAGTGGGACAAGACCACGCCATAAGAATCGTGCTGGATGCCGTTTACGAATCCCGTTCAGGATTGAGCAAAAAAGGACAGCCCATCGCTTCCGTGTTCTTCTTAGGACCAACTGGAACCGGTAAGACAGAGCTTACCAAAGCGTTAGCCGACTTTTTATTCCAGGACGAATCCGCCATTATCCGCTTCGATATGTCCGAATTTATGGAATCGCACTCTGTAGCAACTATGACCGGTGCCCCCGCAGGTTACGTAGGCTACGAAGAGGGCGGTCTTTTGGTTAACAAAATCCGCCAAAAGCCGTACTCCATAGTATTATTCGACGAAATTGAAAAAGCCCATTCCGACGTGTTCAACATCTTCCTCCAAATTATGGATGAAGGCAGAATTCACGACAAACTAAACCGCACCGGAGATTTCTCCAACTCGTTGGTGGTATTTACTTCCAACGTGGGTAGCGACTATATTTTCAAATCGTTTGGGGAAGGTAAAATACCATCATCTAACGAGTTGAAACAAATTATGATTGAAAAAAAGTTCAAACCCGAATTTTTAGGTCGTCTTTCCGAAATCATCCCCTTCTCGCCCATCACCGAAGATATTGTAATGATGATTTTCAACATCCATCTGAAAAACCTGATGAAAACGTTGGTGGACTTAAAAATTACCTTAATCATAGACGACGAAACGAAAAAAGCGCTTGCTTTGTCAGAATTTTCGCCGCAGTTAGGTGCACGCCCCATCCTGGGAATTATCAGAAACGAAATCCGCAGACCACTTTCCAAATTGATTATCGCAGGTCAGGTTAAAGCAGGTGGCAAAGTAGAATTGAAAATGAAAGATGGCAAGCCGGAATGGATATTCTAAGAGATTTAAAAAATGTTCAACATAATATCACGAATCAAAAAAATTATTAACTAATTTAAAACCCAACAAAAATGAGTAAAGAAAATTATTTATCAAGAATTGAAGATGAGGAATCATCAGCAGCCATTGAGGGATTGTCGATGAACAAAACCCTTTATGTAGATCAGTTTACTGATGAAGTAACCTTTGACAACAAAGGTCTGGCAATGGACGAAGTGGAGGAAGACGGTCAAAAAAGAGGCGTATTCCCCCGCAACCTGAAAGAAACATTTGCCTACTTCAAACCCAAATCAGATGTGGAATTTACCGGCGCAGACGGCGGTTCTGTAAAGGAAACTATGGTGTTCAAAGAAATGAAAGACTTTGAAATCAGCAACGGAAAAGGAAACTTAGTGAACAACAGTCCTTTCTTAAGCGGCTTAAAGAGCGGCAAGGAGAACTGTGAGAATGTACAGAAAGCCATTGAGAAGAATGCCCGTTTGAGAGAAATCTTAAAAGACCCCGAATCAAGAGGCGAACTGAAAGCGATGCTGGAAACTATTTTGGCTGAACTAAACGAGACAAACAAATAAATGTAAAACAATTTAATCATTATAATTATGGCTGAAAAATTACAACAACAGGAAGCCGCCGCCCCGCAAGAACAGGCAGCGGTGAAACCCCAAGGGGGAAAACCGATTCAGGACCTTTTGAAAAAACACGGTGGTTTTAGAGCATTGGAAGCATTTATGCCCGATGCCGCTGATATGAACCCCGAAAGCATTGCCGCTAAGAAAATGTTTCTCAATGAAAACCAATTTAAAGTAAAACGCCAAAGATTGGCAAACGATATCAAAACTTGGTTGGAAATTTTGAGCGAAGACAAAGCAAACGCCTCCGAATATGTGGAACTGTGCGAGAAAAAGAGAGACAAATATCAGGAACTACTTAAATCTAACTTGGCAGTTGCCGCTTTCAAAATTCAAAAATTGGAAACTGCTTACCGCTCGTTAGATAGTTTCTTCAAAAATGCCGGTGCGGAAAAAATTCTCAACCTTAGAATATATAATGCAGAAAAACACAACGATAACGGCGAAACAGACGAACTGCAAAACAGCGATTCCGAAAGTTTTAAAGATATTAAGAGTATGCTCTACAATGCCTACGGCAGATTAAGTTTGAGAGACAACTACAGTATGCTGGTACTCCCGGGCTATGTAATGAAAGACAAACAGGTGCGCGATATGTATGCAAAATTGGGATGGGAATACAAACTTTTGGTAATTTCCGATGCCAACAACTGCCGTGACTTTGAAGTGTTGCACGAACAAACCGAAATGTACAAAGATGCCGACAAGGAACTACAAAACGTGGTGGTTACCGCCAACTGGGTAGTGGGGCGCCCCACCGAATCTATTGCCGGAGAGATGAATCCGCTTTACATTCCACCTTCAGGCGCGTTGGCTGGAAAACTGTGGAACCCCGCACTTCCAATGTCGCAAGGTGCTGCCGGAGAAAAGTTTGGTACACTTGCCGAAGTAAAAGGCGCAAGACTGAACCTGATGAAAGAAGAGATTACCGGATTGTGGGACAATCAGGTAGTACCTATGGCATTCAGCGAAGGCAGAGTTATGGCTTACAACAACACCAACCTCTACAGCGGCGACAACACCGCTATGAGAGAGTATCCCATTGTGAGAGTATTCGACTGGGTAAAGAAAAACCTGATGCACTATGTGCATAAAGTAGCCCTCGAAAACTGGGACCCCTACAACTCGCCGGCTAAACTGCAAAGAACCCTTACCAATTTCTTGAACGATCATAAAGGTCACGGAAAACTTTTTGCCAACTACACTGTGGGAGAACCTTTCCAGGACCCAAAAACCAAAGAGATTAAGATTGACATCGATATTGTGCCTTTCTTCGCCGCTAAAAACTTTACCATCAAGTTATCGGCAGACAGGAACAGTAAGAAATGTGATACTGTATAACAAAATTATTAACCCCAAACAAAATTATTAACCCTTAAAAAATTTATTATTATGGCAGATTCAACAGCATTAGCAATCCTCAAAGTTGACGGATTCAAAGAACGCGACGTATGCGATTACAAATTTAGCTTTGCTCAAGCAATTGACAAAGATAACAGACCTACCGGAATTTCCCGCGGCTCTACACTTTACGTGAAAGTGGCAGCCAACAGAAATGAGGAAAACGTAGAACTTCTACAGTGGGCAAAAGAGAAAGCAATGAAAAAAGATGGTTGCATTCAACTCTTTGTTCCCGGTGAAGACAACAAAGACCTTACCAAAATTGAATTCAAAGAAGCCTATTGTGTAGAGTACAATCAGGTGTGGAGCGACAAAATTTCCGCCGCTAACGCACGTAACGTAGAGCACACAGAAGCATACTACTATGAAGAGATTTGGATTACCTGGAGAAACTTCAAATGCGGTGGCGTAGCTTACGAAAACGACTGGAGATAGTTCCCTAAAGCATCATACCGGTTACCAAACCGTGTAGCCGGTATGATTTTATTAAAAAAAAACCAATTAACCTTAAATCTTAAATATTAAATCTTAAATTATTATGGCAGACTCAACAGCATTAGCAATATTAAAAGTGGACGGATTTAAAGACCGCGACGTATGCGACTATAAATTTAGCTTTGCGCAAGCAATAGATAAAGACAACCGCCCAACCGGTATCTCCCGTGGCTCTACACTTTATGTAAAAGTGAAAGCAAACAGAAATGAAGAAAACGTTGAACTTTTGCAATGGGCAAAAGAGAGAGCAATGAAGAAAGACGGATACATTCAAGTTTTCGTTCCCGGAGAAGATAACAAAGACCTTACCAAAATTGAATTTAAGGAAGCCTATTGTGTAGAATACAATCAGGTGTGGAGCGACAAAATTTCCGCTGCCAGCGCCCGTGACATGGAACACGACGGTGCTTTCTATTATGAAGAGATTTGGATTACCTGGAGGCAATTCAAATGTGGCGGCGTAGCTTACGAAAACGACTGGAGATAACCTCCAAAAACATCATACCGGTTATCGGTGAGATAACCGGTATGATTTTAATTTGAAAACATAAAATGTGATATCAATTAACCAAACATACAAAACATAAAATTATGGAAGACTCAAAGACATTAGCAGTATTTGAAATTGACGGAAAAGAGCGCAATATTCTGGACTTCAATTTTGATTTTTCTCAAGCCATTGACAAAGAAAATCAACCTTGCGGAATTCCTCGACCCGGAAAACTCAATGTAAAAGTGCTATCAAACAAAACGGATGGGAATGTTCAACTACTTAGTTGGATGTTGAATTGTCAGAAAAAAAAGGGTGAGATCCGAATTAAAGATACAGATGGCAAAATTTTAAATAAGATTGTTTTCGAAGATGCCTATTGCGTGAACCACAAATTAACCTGGGTTGAAATGTGGTTTAAAGAGGGTAATTTTAATAATGCAAATGCCCCAAATATGATAGAAGAGATCTCTATCGCCTGGAGAAAAATGGACTGGGGGGGCGTTTCTTATGAAAATAACTGGCAGTAATCATATTCATATACAAATTTATCAACATTAATTAAAATCAGAATATTATGGGAGACAATAGTTCAAAAGTTAAAGATGCTATCGAAGCGAAATTATTTCCAAAAAATATTAGCAGAGGTGCTGCAATTAAAGAAGCTACTTTTATAAGCAATACGAATGCAATTCTGGAATTTGACAAAAAAAAGCGTAAAGTTCTTGAATACAGTTATGGCTTTTCACAAGCCACCGACAAAGACAACCAACCGTCCGGAATACCGCGAGGGGGAAGGCTCAAGGTAAAAGTTGACGCTATTACGACAGAGGAAAACGCCGACCTGTTAAATTGGTTGATAAAGGGGGATATGAAAGAAAAAGTTACATTAACGGTAAAAAAACCCTCCGCACCGGCAGATGTCTTGAAAACTTTTATATTCTCAGACGCTTTTTGTGTGGACTACAAAGAAACATGGAAAGACCTCAAAAGTGATAACAAAGGTGACTCAGCCAATACAGAAGATGTTGAAATTTCATGGAGAAAAATAGAAATATGTAATGTTACTTTTGAAAGCGGATGGGAATAAATTTAAGTAGGTATCATATTACCTAATCATAAAAATAACAAGAATAAACCAACAATAAATTTCTTAAAATAATACGATATGTCAGAAAACAAAAAAAACTCTGTTACAAACGCAGTATTAGCTATTAGTGGCTTAAAAGAACGAAATATCATAGAATATAGTTATAATTTTTCTCAGGCCATTGATTTGGAAAACCAACCATCCGGAATTCCACGCGGAGGAAAACTCACAGTAAAAGTTGAAGCACTATCCCGTGCCGGCAAAAACAACGAACTTTTTGGATGGTTGGTCAGTAAAGCAAAAAAAGATGGAAAGATAACAGTAAAAAAACCAACCAAACGCGATGAAGACTTGAAAATCCTAAAGTTTGAAGACGCGTATTGTATAGACTATAAAGAAGTATGGAAAGACCTCCGCTCCGGCACAGGTGAAACTTCAAATGTTGAAGAGATTGTTATTACTTGGAGAAAGTTAGTGTGGGACGACGTAGAGTTTGACTATGGTTGGTTGTAGTCTTCATTATTAAAAATTTATTAATTTATTAAAAACAAAAGAATTATGGTAGATATTAAATCAGCAGCCTCATCAGCAGCCTCGGCAGCAGCATCAGCAGTATCCAGCAAAGTATCTGATGCAGCAGGTAAATTCACTTCCTCCTCCGATTCTAAAAGCCCAGGTAGCAGTGCAAGCGGTGCCAGAGATAGCAAATCGGAAGTATCTTTTAAAAACTCTGAGACAAACGCCATACTGAAAATTGATGGTTTTGCCCCACGCAAAATTCTTGAATACAGTTACAGTTTTGCTCAAGCCATTGACTTGGAAAACCAGCCCTCCGGCATTCCGAGAGGCGGCAAACTCAACGTGAAAGTTGAAGCGTTTACTAAAGCGGAAAACGATGAACTCTTTGGGTGGATGGTAAGTAAAACTCAGAAAAAAAACGGAAAAATTATTTTAAAAACACCTTCCGACCCAACAAAAACCTTAAAAACCATCGAGTTTACAGACGCTTTTTGTGTGGATTACAAAGAAGTGTGGAAGGACCAAAGAAGCGGAACAGATGTTGCCAACACGGAAGATATCCAAATTACATGGAAAACACTGAAGTGGGGCAAAGTTTCTTATGAAAACGAATGGCAATAACCAAAAAAATAACATTAAATTTTAAAACAAACAATAATGGAAGAAAAAAGTGCAAAAAATAACAGATCAAACGCAGTATTAGAAATTGATGGCTTTGAGCCGCGAAAAGTATGTGATTTTAATTTCGAATTTAATCAACCTTACGACAATGATAACCAACCCGCCGGAATACCTCGCGGAGGTGCACTTTACGTCAAAGTAGATGCTTTCTCTCAAGAAGAAAATATGCAACTCCTCCACTGGATGTTGAGCCACGATATGAAGAAAAATGGCAAAATTACCGTATATAAACCCTCAAACCCCGATGTAGTATTGAAAACCATTGAATTTGAAGAAGCCTATTGCGTGTATTATAAAGAAGTCTGGAAAGACTTGAAAACAAGTGCCATTGAATCAACCAATATTGAAGAAATCAAAATTATTTGGAACCATTTTAAAGTAGGTCCGGTAAAATATGATTATGATTGGAATAAGGATTATTGATTAATGTTTATTCATTAATCATTGTTTAGTAAATTGAATCTTAAAAAAATAAAAACATAAATTAGTATGGAAAATATAAAAAAAGCACAATCGGGTGCTATGTTAAAAGTGGATAATCTTAAAGATAGAGAAATACTACATTACAACTACACTTACACAAGAAATGTGGACAGTAAATTAAAACCAACAGGAGAACCTGCTGGCGGTAAAATTTTGCTAAAAGTAAAAGCACTAAGCGATGGAAATGCAGAATTGTTCGCCTGGTTACTCAACAATTTAGCCAAAAAAAATGGCAAAATTGAAGTGATGATACCCGGTGAATCTAAAAAAATGAAAGATATTGAATTTGAAGACGCATATTGTGTTAGCTACCAGGAAATTTGGGACATTGGTCTGCCAAGCTCTAAAGAGGGTACAATATCATATCCACATCAGGAACATATTACTTTAGCCTGCAGAAAAATTACAAATGGTGCAACTCACGAAAATGAATGGGATAAAGAAAAAGAAAGTGGAGAAAAATAATAAATATAATTAACAATTAAAGATAAATATACTTTCAAAAAATAAAACTATGGCACATTTTGCAAAAATGAATTTCGGAAAAGAAAAAGAATATCGCATTCTTGATATTGATTATGAACTTACTAAAACTGTGGGAAGTAATGGACAGGTTATGGGATATCCCCAATGCGGAGCAATTAGAATGACCCTCGTTTATCCCGATAATGAAGATATGTTTCTATATTTATGGATGAAAAATACAACAGAACATAAAGACGGTGACATTGAAATTCAAATCGTGTATGATGGTAAAACATCATCTAAAACTTTGAAATTTGAAAGCGCACAATGTACATACTTAAGAGAGAATTTTAATTTTTATTCAGACAGCCCATTGACTGCTACTATTACTATTATTGCCAAAAAAGTTACTTTCGGAGGAAAAAAATCCAACTCCGAATCTAATGAAGAAGTATTGTTTGAAAATTTTTAATCAGCATTTTATAATAAACTCTAAATCTTAATATTATGTCTATTCTTACCAATAAAGAAACTTGGGAACTAATCATTGACGGTAAGTCAATGTTAGATGAGTATTATTTTTCAAATATGAAGTTGACGCAAGAGATTAATCGCCCCAATGAATTACATTTCAGACTACGAAAAAAATCTATGGCAGAAACTGAAGAAGACCTCATGTTTGGATTATCGAAAGAATTGTTGGGAAAAAGTATTGAACTTTCTTTTAAAACACTTATTGGTAGTATTGTAAAAGGTAATGAGAATAGCGAAGATGTGTTGCTGAGCTTTAAAGGTATTATTTTCAATGTGGCAGCAACACGACAATCAATGAAAGAATCGTTAGTGTATGAAATTACTGCCTACAGCCCCGATTATCTGTTGATTGACAATCCCCACTGCTTTTCTTATGAAAATGAAACCTTGAAAAATATTGTCGCAAATACTTTAGACCCCTATGACATAACGTTTGAAAATGAACCCAATTTTGAAGATGAGATTCTTTACACAGTACAGTACAACGAAACTAATTATGCTTTCTTAACTCGGTTGGCAATACGTTTCGGAGAATGGTTTTATTATGACGGCGAAAAATTGGTGTTCGGTAAAATAAAAAAATTAGATCAGTTAGAACTGATACCCACCCAAGACGTTCTCAATTACAGCTACCGCTTAATGACAAGCCACCTCAAATTTTCTCACAACCAGCACAACTATTTGAATTATGAGAATACCAAAAAAGAAGCCGGCGATTTCATTGAATCCCCTAAACATGGTATGACCGGTATTGCATTAGATGCATCGGAAGAAGTATTTACCAAAGAAACTTTCCAACATTTTAATGGCGGAATTGCTGAAGAATTCGCCTACGACGAGATTGAAACTTCTGTAGAAGTACAAACTTTAGGAAAAATTGAACAATTTATGACCTGTTCAGGATCAAGTAACCGCGCCGACCTCAAAATAGGATCGGTGTTTGTTATTAAAGAAGATTATAGAGAAGACGATTATACCTTGGATGAAGAAGAAGAATACAAACACGACCCACTGATGGTGATTAAAATATCTCACTTTCTTGACAATAAAGGATTATATCAAAACGACTTTTTGGCTGTTTCCGAAGAATGCGAATATCCTCCTTACAGTTATGGTGAAATGTATCCTCGAATGCTTACCCAGCGTGCGGTAGTGAAGGATAATAAAGACCCCGAAAAATTAGGACGGGTGCGCGTACAATTTCTCTGGCAAAAAGAACAGGACGAGGAAATGATGACCCCATGGATCCGAATTGCACAACCCCACGGCGGAAATAACAAAGGATTCTACTTTATCCCCGAAATTGAAGAAGAAGTAATGGTAGGATTTGAAAACGGAAACGCCGAAAAACCATACGTGATAGGAACGCTGTATCAAGGCGAACAAAAACCCCACGAAGACTGGGTGAATGATGACAATGATATCAAAGCCATTCGTACCCGAAGCGGACATACCATAGAAATTAACGATGTGAGCGACGGCGGGTTCATCAAAATCTACGACCACGAAAAAGAAAACTATATCCTCACTTTCTCTACCGATGATAAACTCATAAAATTGGAATCCACAGGAAATATTGAACTCTACGCCAAAGAGGATATTATTATGAAAGCCGAGAAAAATATCACTATTGAAGCCAAGGAAAATATGGATATTCAAGTGGAAGGGGATATGTCGCTCACGGTGGACGGTGGCAGAACTACCGATGTGGGCGGCGATGTTACCTTTACCACCGATGGAAACTGGAATAACTCGGTAACCGGTGATATGGATGTTTCCGTTACTGGAAATCTATCTATGAGCGGCATGGAGTTATCCGGTAAAGGCAACACTAAATTAGCGCTTGAGGGTGCACAAGCCGAAATAAAAGCCTCTGCCACCATGAAGGTGGATGGCGGCGGTATGCTCGAACTCAAAGGCGGAATGGTCAAAATCAATTGACAACTGAAAATTAATAATTAAGAATTAATAGAATGAATATGATTTGTATGAGATTCTTCGCTTCGCTCAGAATGACGTCGTTATCGTGGATACCAAAAGCGGCGGCGGCAGATACATATCGTATGAGATTCTTCGCTTCGCTCAGAATGACGTCGTTATCGTGGATACCAAAAGCGGCGGCGGCAGATACATATCGTATGAGATTCTTCGCTT
>Ga0209737_10001423_pt1 | contig 17220 bp, 5 predicted proteins | sample TergutCu122P3_FD_187284 | JGI IMG/M metagenome (GOLD analysis project Ga0209737, IMG submission 187284) | Cubitermes ugandensis P3 segment gut microbial communities from Kakamega Forest, Kenya - Cu122 P3 (SPAdes) (version 2) | ecosystem: Host-associated > Arthropoda: Insects > Digestive system >...
TTGTGAAAGTAGTGAAACCGTCGTTTTCGCAAGTTGCAGGAGTTACAACAGCAGTGTAAACGTGTCCGACTGCATCTGTGTAATCAGCTACGTATGTATCACCGTCGCAAGTACGAGTGTAGGTAGTGTAACCTTCTTCGTCGCAAGTTGGAGCAGTTACTACAACTATGTCATATTCCATTCCGAATGCAGGAACGATGTCGGCAACATATTGACTTCCGTCGCACTCGCTTGTGAAAGTTGTGAAACCGTCGTTTTCGCAAGTTGCAGGAGTTACAACAGCAGTGTAAACGTGTCCGACTGCATCTGTGTAATCAGCTACGTATGTATCACCGTCGCAAGTACGGGTGTAGGTTGTAAAACCTTCTTCGGTACAGGTTGGAGCAGTTACAACAACTATGTCATATTCCATTCCGAATGCAGGAACAATGTCGTCAATGTACGAACTTCCGTCGCAGTCGCTTGTGAAGGTTGTGAAACCGTCGTTTTCGCAAGTTGGTTCTGTAACAACAGCAGTGTAAACGTGTCCGTTTGCATCTGTGTAATCAGCTACGTAAGTATCGCCGTCGCAAGTACGGGTGTAGGTTGTGTAACCTTGTTCTTCGCAAGTTGGCGGAGTTACTACTACCTTGTCATATTCCGTCAATACCGTTACCAAAGCCGAAGCCGAAGTAACAGAACAATCTATCGATGTTTGTGCAATTCTACGATACTGCATATTGCTTGTAAGCGCAGGAGTAGTGTAAGTTACACCGGTGCTTATGCCTGTGGCATTAGTCCAAGTCATACCATTAGTGCTTTGTTGCCATTGGTAAGTAATACCGGTGCCGCCTGTTGCCGGAGCCAAATTGAACGTGTGCGTTGTGCCGTAACAAATACTCGCCGGCATAGGGTTAGGTTGCACAAGAGTACAAGGAACCGTGTACATATTGGTAAAACTCAATTCATTAGTAGGCATATACGCAATCCACGCACCCCATGCACCGGTAGTGTTCATACGCTCTCTGTACGACGTTGTATAAGTCATGTCGGTATTCACAACCACGCGAATATGGTATTGTTTTGTGTCCATTGTCCAACCGCTAACGGCAGACGCTGTTTCGGTCATTAGGAAGTAATACGTGCCACCGGCAGTAATTGTGGGCAAATCAAAAGTAACCGCCGGCATAGAATTACTCACAATTTTCGTTCCAATAGCAGTACCTTGAACAGCAGTTGCATTGGCATTAAACATATTAAATGTAAACGACCACGAGCCCGGAATGCCTGCTCCGCTAACCACTTTTTTTGCTTTTATGGAAACATTAACAGGGTCGGGAGTCTTAGTGTAAGCGTTGGTAAAGGTTATGTTGCCGCTGCCTTTCGTTTCAAAGAAATATACGCCCATAGGCTCATACATTTCCCAGCCGGGTGCATACACCCCGTCGGGCGGAGCGGAGGAGCCTGCTTCCCAGCCATTTCCTGTGATTACTTTTACCAAGCCGTCGGTTGTAACTACGCGTACGCAGCCGTTGTATTCGTCGGCGAAATACAGGTTGCCGCTATTATCTATGCTCAATCCGCGCGGATTGTTTATAGTTGCCGTTGCAACGGGAAATTCGGGCATAGGCGACCTGTAATTGCTTCCGGCACCGGCAATGCTTCCCATAGGTCCGGGTCCGGCTGAACCGGTGCCGGCGAATACCGACATCGTATAGCCTGCGAACCCGCTGCTCGGCGTTAGTTTCAATATACGTGCGCCTTTTGTGTCGCTGGCATATACAACGCCTGTTTTTCTGTCTACCTCAACGCCTCTCGGCTGGTTAATCATGGTCGCGTTGCTTCCGGGCGCGCCGTTGCCGAAGATAGTCCGTATTTCCGACAGCGTTGGGTCTATCTTTTTGATACGGTTGTTGCTCTGGTCGGCTATGTACAAGTTGCCTTCATTGTCGATTGCAACGTCGCTCGGATAATTGAACAGTGCCCTGCCCGATAGCGTTCCCGCAGGGTAAACGCCGTCATTTCCGCCCGAAACCGGCTCGAGGGTGTTGCTTCCCGCTACCGTCGTGATTATTTTTGAATTCAAATCTATTTTGCGGATTCTGTGGTTATTCATATCTGCTATGTATAAATTTTTTTCAGCCGCATCGACGGCAATACCCACCGGCTTATTCAGCCTTGCAGAAAGAGCATGACCGCCATCGCCGCTGTTTCCGCTTAACGTGCCGGCTCCGGCAAACAGTTCAACCTTCCATTCGCCCGCGCCATCGCGGTAGATTCTGCGGATTGCGTGATTTTCCGTGTCGGCAATATAGATACTATTGCCGTTGTCGGTTACCGCAACGCCCTGAGGGTAATTGAATTTTGCCTGTTTCGGGTCGCCGTTGGAGGGCTGTAAATAACCGCGCGACGTAGGTGAATGAACACCCGCGAGGTGTGTAAGCCACGGTCCGGCGGGATAATCCGCTCCGGCGGGGAATATTAAGGCGGGACGCGAATCATAGATAGCGGTTTCATATTGTCCGGCGGGATGCTCCAACTCAACCAAATGAATCGTGTTGCTGTCGGTGTTCAGCACAACTAAGAATTTTTTACCTTCGCCGTTTCCGGAAATTTTCGCTTCTCCGTTTTTCACAGTAACCGTAATTATATACTCACTGCTGTCGTATGTCCAGCCCGGTATATTGTCGTTAAGTTCGGTGATTTTGTAAAAATACGTTCCGTTGGCAAGATTGGATATGGTAAAACTGAACTGACCCGTGCCCATTCTCGTAGTGGTAGCGGTATAGCCGCCTTGTTTTGGGTTTCCGGCAAGGTCGGCAACTTCCGTAAGTACAAACGTGAACGTCCGGTCGGGAGCGGCTGTTCCATTGACAGAAACAATTTTATTTCCGTTGATTGTAACGTTTGCCGTAGTAGTAGTCTGCGCCTGAGCCGTGAATGCTAATGGTAGCATTATGGCTACTATCTGCATGCAGACATTAATTGTTTTTTTGATTAGATATTTCATTTTTGTAAAATTTAATGTAAACTGTGAGTTAATTTTGTTAGTGGTTAGTTATTAGTGGTTAATGGTTAGTTTTTAGAAATTGACTAACAACTAATCACTAACAACTAATTGTTGCTCGTGTAGCTGGTGCACGAATTGTTGGTCTTTCAAATGATTTCATGATTTTTATTGATTTAATTAAAACTGTGATTTCTGTTAGTTGTTAGTTTAATAGTTGTCAGTCATCAGCGTGTTATTAACCACCATAACTAACCACTGATAACTGACCACTAATAACTTATTCCACCGTTACCGATTTTGCCAAATTCCTCGGTTGGTCAACATTGCAACCGCGCAATACGGCTATGTGGTACGAGAACAATTGCAACGGAACAACCGTAGTGAGCGGCGCTATAAACGAATCGGTTTCGGGTACTTCAAACACGTGGTCGGCAAGATTGGCAATTACCGTATCGCCTTTGGTTACAATGGCAATTACTTTACCTTTGCGGGCTTTCACTTCTTGAATGTTGCTTACTATTTTATCGTATATTCTATCTTTTGGAGCAACTACTATTACCGGCATATTTTCGTCAATCAGCGCAATTGGTCCGTGTTTCATTTCGGCAGCAGGGTAGCCTTCGGCATGGATGTAGGAAATTTCCTTCAATTTCAATGCTCCTTCCAAAGCCACAGGGAACAAAATTCCCCGTCCGAGGTAAAGGCAATTGCCGGCATCTTTATATAGCTTGGCTATTTCTAAATACTTATCATTGTCTTTTAGAATTTCCTCTATATATGCAGGTACTCCGTGCAATTCTGTAACTAATCGCTGATACACTTCGGGATTTATCGTATTACGGCATTTTCCCAAACGTAATGCAATCATGGTAAGCGCGGTTACTTGTGCAGTAAATGCTTTGGTTGAGGCAACTCCAATTTCGGGTCCTGCGTGGGTGTAAACATTCGCATTGGCTTCACGGGTAAGGCTTGAACCCACCACATTGCAAATTCCAATCACCGTAGCTCCCGATTCTTTTGCCAAACGCACAGCTGCCAACGTATCGGCAGTTTCGCCGCTTTGGCTGATTGCGATTACCACATCAGTGGGGCGAATAATTGGGTTGCGATAGCGAAATTCCGAAGCATATTCAACCTCAACCGGTATGCGGGTAAATTCTTCAATGGCATATTCGCCTACCAAACCTGCGTGCCACGATGTGCCGCAGGCAACAATCAATATGCGGTCTGCTTTATCAAGTTTGTCTATTACATCGTACAAGCCGTTCAAACACACTCCGTGCTGATTTTTTGATAATCTTTCTCGAAACGTATCGGTAATAGACTTCGGTTGCTCAAAAATTTCTTTCAGCATAAAATGGTCGTAACCTGCTTTTTCAATACATTCTATATCGAGTTTCAAATCTTGAATAAAAGGCGTGAGCGAATCGTTGAAAATAGTTTTCAGCGAAAGTCCACATTTTGAAAGCACCGCTATTTCTTTATCGTTCAGGTAAATAATGCGATTGGTGTATTCCACAATTGGCGTAGCGTCCGAAGCAAGGAAATATTCGTTATTGCCCACGCCAATCACAAGCGGACTGCCATTGCGGGCGGCTATAATTCTATCGGGTTCGTCGGCACACAATACCAACAATGCGTAGGTTCCCTCAACTTTGCTCAATGCAATACACACCGCCTGTTCGGCAGATACTTTTTCTTTTACATAAATATGTTCTATCAAATTGGCAAGAATTTCGGTATCGGTCTCACTGTTCATGATGTAACCTTTTTCTGCCAATCGTTCGCGCAGCAAACTGTAATTTTCAATAATACCATTGTGAATAATGGTAAATTTGCCGTTCATGGACGGGTGTGGGTGCGCATTCACATCGTTCGGCTCACCGTGCGTTGCCCAACGGGTATGCCCGATTCCAATGGTGCTTGCAATATTTTTTTCACAGATAAAACTTTCCAAGTTCGAAACTTTTCCCTGTTTTTTATACTGAAGTATTCCTTCTTGCACCAATGCTACTCCGGCAGAATCATACCCCCGGTATTCCAAGCGTTTTAATCCGTTTATAATGATTGGAAATGCGTCTTTATTTCCTATGTATCCTACTATTCCACACATAATTTTTAGTTTTTAATTGTTAATTATTAATTATTCAGTTATTCTATTTGTTGGGTATCTTCTAATTTCTCCAAAATAATGTCAGCGTACAGTATTGCATTATCGCATATACTTTCGATTTCGTTTATTGTTGCAGTATTAGCAGCTAATTTTTTCAATATCATTAATGAAAAATATTCTCTTTTTGTCAGGTTATTTTGTATTGCTTCCATGGTTATTAGTTATTAGGGGTTTGTAGGGGCGATGCCTATGTGCTCGCCCTGTTTGTTTTGTAGGGGCGAATTGAAAAATATTTTTCGCCCTTTTATTGGTTATTAATTGTTTATTATTCATTGTCATTCAGTTATTATTTAAAGCCCACAGACTGCACACATCTTCACAAATTGGGTGAATTATTTATCTTTTATTATCAGAGAAAAACAACTTGTGTTAATCTGTGAAATCTGTGGAACTTTTTTCCGATTTCCGACTTGTCGCATATCGTATTAAAAACAATGTGTGTGCCGTGTGTTTAAATTATTGATTTTTAGTTAATTAATGGTTTGTAACTTTTTGAAAGTGTTCGTTTCGCGAACACCTGTCGTGCGTTTGTGTACGAAATGATATTTTTGAACACTTAGTGTGCGGTTTTGGACACCCCCCGTCCCCCTAAAGGGGGCTTGAGAGAGTGGTTAATTTCGTTGTTTTGTTCTTTTTCGTTTAATTATTTATAGTTTTCCGAACTTTGGCAAGCCCCCCTCAGGGGGACGGGGGTATCTTGCCGCGCTTCGGAAAGCCCCCTTTAGGGGGTTGGGGGTTACTTTTTCATTACTTTAACTACTTGCTCGCCATTTATCTGCAACAGATACATACCTTGCGCATAGTTCGACAGGTCTATTTCATTGCCGAAACCGCTGTATAGTATTGCTCCGTGGGAGTTATACAGTTTTACACTAGCAGGCGTTGAAAGGAACACTCTGTCGGTAGTTGGGTTCGGGTACACGTTGATTGTGATAGCCTCTGCCGTATCAATACCGGTTAGAGTGTCGCTGTAGAATTCATCAGGGTTCACACCGATTGATTTAATCGTGCTTGCAGTAAGTTGATTGTTGCGGGTATCTAAGTATTTCAAGTTACCCAAACCGTTCACGTTTAACCAAGTAAGCTGATTGTCTTGCACATTCAACGTTTGAAGATGCGCCAAGCACGTTACATCGAGCGAAGTGAGGTTGTTGTTTGGAACATTCAACGTTTGTAGATTTACAAAGTAGCAGATACCGGTAAGGTCGGCAATGTTTAGTCCGGCAATGTCCAAAACTTTCACATTGTGCGCTTGTATGCAGGTAATAAAGCCGTCTTTGTCGAAGTCGTAGTTATTCAGAATGAAGTTTCTGAAATTCGCATCGGGGAAGTTGGTTGCATTTACCGCAATCACACATTCGGCAGCAGGCTCGCAGTTTAGCGATGAGCCGTAGAACATGGTAGCATCGCCGTGTTCCACGCCGCAAATTGCGCATTTTACTTTGTAAGTAGCAGGGCTTTCGCAGGTTGCTGCGCTAATTAACGCGCCGCGTACTGTGAATTTGTGCGTGTGATTTGGGTCGGTTGGACATTTACAATCGTCTTTACCGTCGCCGTTGCTGTTGCTATCACTGTCGCTATCGCTATCACTGTCGCTATCGCTGTCGCTGCCTCTGTTCACACAATCTATAACCCATTTAGCTACGCCGGTGTTAATCCATACAAGCGGATTGTTGCAGTATTCCACTGTTTGAAGGTGTTCCAAGCACGACAGGTCGAGTATTTTGATGTTGTTGTTTTGCACAAACACCGCTTTCAAATTCTCGAAGTAGCAGATACCGGTAACGTCGCCAATTTCGCGGTCGTTAGCTTTCATTTCTTGAATGTGCATACGTTCTTCGCACGACAGTATACCGTCTTTGTTGAGGTCGTATTTTTCAGAAATAAATGCTCTGAAATTCGCATCGGGGAAGTTTGTTGCGTTGATTTCAACATCGAGACATACTTTCGGCTCGCAGTAGCAGCTGTCTTTCGGCATATCTTTTACCACAATTTTGATTGATGCGCTTGCTTCGCAACCTTCTGCATTTACTACGGTGTAGGTAATGGTGTTGTTGCCAATTGCAGCTGCAGCCGGGTTAAACATTGTTCCTGTAACGCCTGTGCCTGTGAATGTGCCTCCTTGTGGAGTTACGTAATCGGTTAGGTCGATTGCAACACCGCCTGTGCAAAGCGTGTCGATTTGCGCGAATGTTACAGTAGGAATTTCCAAAGCAGGAACAAAATCGCTTGTGTACGAACTACCTTCGCAATTAGTATAGATTGTGTAACCTTGTTCTCCGCAAGCAGGTGCAATTACTTTTGTTGCTTCGAAAATTTCGTTCAATGCAGGAACGTAATTATCAACGTAATTATCACCGTCGCATGTACGAGTATAGGTAGTGTAGCCTTCTTCGTTGCAAGTAGGAGCAGTTACTACAACTATGTCGTAGTCAAGTCCGATTGCAGGCACGATGTCGTCAATGTACGAACTTCCGTCGCAATCGCTTGTGAAAGTTGTGAAACCGTCATTTTCGCAAGTAGGTTCAGTTACCACCGCAGTGTAAATGTGTCCGGTTGCAGGAACAGGATTAATCACTTCCACAGTTACATCGCTGTCGCAAGTAGTAGTACGGGTAGTGAAACCGTCTGTATCGCAGGTTGGAGGCGTTACCACATCAACCACAACAGCAGGCAATTCATCTTCATAATCGGCAACGTATGAACTTCCGTCGCACTCGCTTGTGTAGGTTGTGAACCCTTTGTTTTTGCAAGTTGCAGGAGTTACAACAGATGTGTAAGTATGTCCCAAAGCAGGTACATAGTCATCAACATAAGTATCGCCGTCGCAAGTACGGGTATAGGTTGTAAAACCTTGTTCGTCGCAGGTTGGAGGCGTTACTACAACCACATCATAATCAAGGCAAAGTTTAGTTGAGTCAATGATGTTTTTGATTGTAAACTCAATGCTGCCGGTTTGGTTGTTGAACGATACCAATTGAAGGTCGTTCTCGCCGAGTTGTACATTTATCACCTGTCCGTCGGCATTGATGCTGAACATAATAGGGTCGATAGGCGTAATGCCGTTCGGAGGAGTTGATTCTACAAGCATATAAGTGCCGGCAAAATCGCCCGGAGCTGCTATTGTTTCAATATTTGTACTGCTCCATGTTGCATAACCGTCGGAAGCTGTCAATGTTTCGGTAACAGCGCCCCAATTGTTATCAAAATTCGATGTTTTCACCAATTTGAATCCGATATTTGCCACAGGTGTACCCGCTGCACTCAAATTATCTTCCGAAACTCCCACTTTCAATACTTTTATTTCGGGAGCTGGTTTTTTAACGTTTGTGAGTGTTACAAGATTTGCCGGTAAGGCATAATAATTGATAGAATTTGTAAAATTATTTACAGCGCTTGGAGCAGCGCCCGTTGTACTCATTGTGAATGGCACTTCGGGAGCCGGAGTTGGAAATACATATCCTGTGGGAGCTGCTGTTTCCACAAATTTATATTCCCCATCGGGCAGACCATATATATATATGTATCCTTTATCCGAATCGAGTGCAGAATATACCGACGATGGATTTGAACCGTTATATACTATATACCGGTAACCCGTAGTTACAACTGTTTCCGTTGCATCGGGACTGTACCAATACGCATTCCATGTAACAACACGTGAAGGATTGGAAGGATAGGTAACAAACGAATGCATTATAAATCCGCCCGGCATAAGACTGTAACTATTGTCGGGGTTCTTTTTATAAATCTGGAACTCTGCGCCGTTGAGAGGCGCTGTTTTGTTGGCGTTGAATTTACGCAACGCTACTCCGCCCGGTATATCGAACATGGCAACGTTGTTACCAGCGCTTGCATTTATGGTTCCCGACTGCGCTCCGGTATAATAACCGTCGGCGCCGATTTCTACCAAATACACTTCATCGGGCAGTCCGGTGAGCCTGAGCACCCCGCCTTTGCCGGTAGTTACGGTAGTTATACCGATATTATCAACGGCATATACGGAAATTCCGTTTGCATCAACCGTTTTATCAAATGTTAAGAGAGCGTTGGTATTAGCATCATACACTTTAAATTGAGCGCCCGCAACTCCTTGAAGTATCTTGGTGAAATCTACCGCAGAAATATTGTAGCGCCATTCGGTAGTTGCTTGATTTACATACCTGTCGGCTTTAATAAAACCGATTTCCCCGCGTTCATATCCCCAAATATCGGCGTGATATGAATGTTTGTATTTTCTGCTTGTACTTATTTCGTAGCCTGTTGTGGAAAATGCTACCTCGTTTGAAAAATCGGTTACGCTGTCGTCTATCAAAATCGTGCGTACCCACAAGTGTACCGCATCTATTGATATATTATCCATAGGGTCTTTGTAGGTTGGCGAAGGCAATGTTCCCGAAGGGAAATAAGAAAGCAGGTTTGGCGACGACCATTGAAGTCCCCAACGGTCGCTGTAAGTATAATCTGCCCGAATAGCATCGAAACCATTGCTGCCCGGATAAAGCGCCGCTTTAATGGCAGCCACCACCTGGTCGAACGTTGCTGTCGATAGATTTAATCCAAGCGCTAATTTATTGTTGAAATAGGCTTTCATGTTCGGGAAGTGGAAAAGGAGTCCTTTTAGATACTTTTCCGCAGCTTCGTCGTACAGCCCGTTTTTGTGGTTGGTCATGCGGGCATTGTAGTTGTCTATGTGGTTTGTGCTGTTTCCCAGCAACATTCGGTCGATACCCAAAGCAAGAGACCTTACTTCGTCGCTGCTGGGAAGACTGTTTATAAAATTCATTATGTCGGCATAACCGCTTGTAGTCTGGCTAAAGCAGTAGGTATTGGCAATCGGGCTTGTTCCGTAATTTACCGAAAGATTACCATACTGTAATACCGCAGGAAGAGCGCTTTTAAGACTATTGAAACTAAGTTGTGCGGGCGAACCGGTATAGCCGGTTTTTTTTACCAGCCACGATTCCAATGTGTCCACAGCATTCATTAAATAATCGTATGGAGTAACTTGACTGCGTTCGTACCATCGTAAAAATTCTTCCGTCATTCTTACGGCGCGGTTTCGTATTGCCCACTCATCGTTCAGGTTATTGGCTTTTATTCCCTCTCCCGCTTCAACGCCGGCTCCGAATTTGCCGATATTTACAATCAGTTTTGTTCTGCCGTCGGCTAAAGGAATTACGGAATAAGTAAATGGAGTGTTTCTCACAGCAGTTTCGGCAGCAGCAGCGGTCGAAAGAGTTGCAGGGATTTCAGTAAATTGCGACTGAAACATAATAGGTCCGCCCACATTGAAGTTATCTCTGGGGTCGTTTGTTAAGCGTGCGGCGGAATACTCAAAACCGTCGTTCATCTTGAATGGTCTAAAACCAACTTCTACCGAGAAGAAATTAGGTGAAGGAGAGCTGGCAGAAAAAGTTTTATCGAAGGCATTGTTTCGTTCATAAAAATTATTGAACGGACGATAAAATCCTGCGAATCGCATATTCGCACTGATAACATCTTCTACAATTACGTAATCGGTAGGTTTCCGTGCAGGGTCGTTTTCAAAAAGTTCCTGTAATCCGTAAAAAGGCACGAGCCAGGTAAAACCGTAATGTTCATCGGGGTAACCGGCAACTTTTACTTTAGTGTCGGTTGATAAATTAACTTGATTTTCCGATACGATACCTTTGTAAATATCGGGTTCGTTTCGTGGTCCGGGAGCTTCTGGCCATGTGCCCGTAGAAGTGATGCCGCTACCGCCGCTACCACCGCCGCCACCGGGGGGAAGTGTGGGTGCCGGAGTGAATCGTCCGGTTGCAATAAATTCAAATTCAATATCAAAGGGACTTTCGGTTCCGTTGATTTTGAACTGTGCGCTGCCCGAAGCGTTTCCGCCGCCTATGATATAATTTTTGGCAGAGCTGTTGAATTTTACCCGGTATTGCAGAGTGTTTCCCACCCACTCAAAATATCCTGTGGCGACTTCTACGCCGCTTATTTTCAAGGGGTAGTTAGTAGGAGGAAGAATTTGCAAATACGACGGATTACTCAAATTCAAAATAGGGAATGTGAGTTCGTCGCCATTTTGAATAATGTAACGGGTATCGGCATTTTTCCATGTCAAATTAAACGACAGAACATGACCGGGAAGTATTGTTACTGCCGGTTGCACCACAGTGCCTCCGCTGTAAACGGGATTTCCGTTGATACTGACAGTGAGGTTGCTGGTAGCTCCCAAACTTGCACTGCTTTGGGCTTGTGTGGTAAACGCTAACAGGAATGTTAACAGCGTCAGCAGGCAGGTACTGATTGTTTTTTTAATTAAGTGTTTCATAATTTTGTGAGTTTTGTGAGTTTGTACAGTGAGTTAATTTTTGTGTCTTTGTTGGTGCTTGCGGTTGCTTCAGCCGAATTCACGAATTATTGGTCTTCTTAGTGAGTTCATAGGGATTAGGTTTTAGGGGTTAGGTATCTTTTTTTAAATCTTTAAATTTTTAAATCTTCAATTTGTACTTAAACCTGATTTTTACCTGATTTCTTTACAAAACAACCTGAGTAACAGAGGAATTTCTCTCCGGGAGTAACCTGATTACCTGATTAAATTAGGTAATTAGGTTGTTTGTATGTGTATTTATCTTGTTACTTAGGTTGTTTTGTTTTTAAATTAGGTACACTATTGCATTATTCAGTTATTCAATTATTTGCTATAAATCCAAATATAGATAAGTGCTGTACCCGCATGCACTGAAGGTATTTCTGTATTCAATTGAATCGTCGCAGGATAAGGCACACCACGCGCCCATACTCCGGGTATAATACCATCATCTACCACAACACGAGCTTTGGCAATGCCGTCCGCACCGGTTTCGTCTATAAGACGGACATTCAGCACAGGGAGAGGTTTAAATGTTATAGTTCCAACTCGGTCGAGCCAATTAGCAGGTGTTGGGACTTCCGGATAATAATAAGCGACTGTTTCTTCAAAAAATTCGGCATAAGCAACTGTCGGAAATTCAAAATAAAAATCCCTTGCAATTGTAACCAACACTACGGTAACAAGCGGTTCAACCCCGTCGGCAGATACTGTTCTGCGGAAATAGGTGTTTTCTGTCAATGTTCCGGTAGTATAGCCGGCTTGGTTGTTGATGCCCGGAGCAGGCGCCCAAGTTGCGCTTGGGGTGCCGCAGTTGGCTGTGCATACTTCCCAGTTGTAGGTAACATTTGTGAGCGTTCCGTCCGGTACAGGTATCAATGCACTACCGGCTAAGGCTTTAAATGTATGCGTTTGACCGCTTTCAATGGTTGCGTCTACCGGAGTATTGAGTACCACAACGGTAGAAGTTACGGTTTCTGAACTGCCTTTAACTGTGGCGCTAACGTTGGCAACTCCCGGATGGTTCGTTGCATTCAAATAAGTGTCGTCTTCAATAGTTACGGAGAGTGTGTTGTTGATTCGCCACAGTGCGTCTATTCCGGCAAGCGGCGTGGCGCCCTTTTTCAAGTCAAACGCCGCCGACAACGTTTCTTGTGTGCCGGTACCCATCAAAACATAGGGTTTAATGCTTACTGTTGACATAGTAGGCGTGCAAATCATAATAAGGGTACGTGTGTTACCCCAATGAGGCTGTGGTACTTCATCTTCTGTAAATAATACAATGAATGTGGGATAGGCCAAACCACGCGCCCAAGAGGCAGGTATAGCAGCATTATCTATCACAACACGAGCTCTGGGAATGCCGTCTATACCGGTATCGTCTATAAGACGAACATTCATATCTGGAAGAGGGTTAAATGTTACAGTTCCAACACGGTCGAGCCAGTTAGCAGGTGTTGGGATTTCAGGATAATACCAAGCGACTGTTGGTTCAAAAGCGCCGGCACAAACAGTTGGCGCATATTCAAAGTAATAATCCTTTGTAGGTGCAACTTCAACTGTAACTTCAACCAACGCTACGGTAACAAGCGGTTCAACCCCGTCGGCAGATACTGTTCTGCGGAAATAGGTGTTTTCTGTCAGTGTTCCGGTAGTATAGCCGGCTTGGTTGTTGGTGCCCGGAGCAGGCGCCCAGGTTGCACTTGGGGTGCCGCAGTTGGCTGTGCATACTTCCCACTTGTAGGTAACATTTGTGAGCGTGCCGCTCGGTACAGACACTAATGCGCTACCGTCTGAGCCTTTGAATGTATGGGTTTGACCGCTTTCAATAGTTGCATCTACCGGCGTATTGAGTACCACAACGGTAGAAGTAACGCTTCCGCTTCCGTCTTTAAGCGTGGCGGTAACGGTGGCAACTCCCGGTAGGCTTGTTGCGTTCAGGTTAGTTCCGTCAGTGGTTACCGAACTTGTGTTGCCGCTTACCCAAGTTGCGTTTGTTGATGCAACCGGTACGCCCTTTTTCAAATCAAGTGCCGACAGCGGTTTTTGAGTGTTGGTACCCATTAAAGCATAAGGTTTAATGGTTAGACAATTTACAATAATGGTACGTGAGACACCCTGATGAGGAACAGGTTCTTCATCTTCTGTAAATAATACAATAAGTGTGGGATAAGGCGCAAGGCGCGCCCAAGTAAATGGTAAAGCATCATTATCTATCACAACACGAGCTTTGGCAATGCCGTCCGTACCGGTCTCGTCTATAAGACGAACATTCACTGCAGGAAGAGGGCTAAATGTTACAGTTCCAACACGGTCTATCCAGTTAGCAGGGGTTGGGACTTCCGGATAATAATAAGCGACTGTTGCTTCAAAAGTTTCGGTACAAACAGTTGGCGGAAATTCAAAATAATAATCCCGTGACGGTTCTTCGCAATGAGAGCATGTTATTTGCATACCGTACACTTTGCTGTAAAGCGGTGTTTCTTCTTCCAAAACGACAGCAAACGCACGAAACTCATATAAACCCGATGGCAAATCGGGGAGGTCGGCAAAGAAAAAAGCGTCTGCTCCCACAGTTGTCCAAGTGGTTGCGCCTTTCAAGCGGTATTCAAAACCCCTTGAAGTTACACTGCCGGAAAGTTCGACCGGTACAGTACTCGACAGGCGTGTAGTGCCTGCTTCCAAAAATTTTAGGTTCAAAGGCAGCGTTGTGGTTTGTGCTGCCAAGGTTGAAATGCCCACTATGAGCATCAACCAAAAAGAGATAATTATATTTTTCATGATAATAAGTGTTAATTTCGTTTAATTTTGATATTCAATAGATATTCGATTGAATTTTTAAATCTTTAAATTTTTAATTCTTCAATTATTTGGATTAACTTCGTTGAGCTCCGCTTCGCTACGGTTGCTTCGCTCCGCTCGCAATGACGCTCTTTTGAGGTTTTGTGCCGACTTTCGAAAAAGTGTCGTTGTGAGTTTTTTTGCGGATTTCCGAAAAAGCGTCATTGCGAGGCACGAAGCAATCTATTTTCTATTCAATTATTCAGTTATTATTTATTGTTTCACCACCTTCACCACAATATTTCCATTGATGTGTAAGTGATATACTCCATTCGCATAGTTCGACAGGTCTATTTCGCTTCCAAAGCCGCTGTGCAACAATGCTCCCTGTTGGTTGAACAGTTTTACGTTGGCTGGGGCTGAAAGGAACACTTTGTCGGAGGTTGGGTTCGGGTAAACGCTGATTGAGGTAGCTGCTGCCGCATCAATTCCGGTTAGAATGTTGCTGTCGCCGTAGAATTCGTCAAGATTTACGCCGATTGATTTAAGCGTGCTTGCAGTGAGGTGATTGTTGCGGGTATCCAAATATTTGAGGTTACCTAAGCCGTTCACATTGAGCCAAGTAAGCTGGTTGTCGCTGCAATTTAGTGTTTGCAAATGCGCCAAGCACGTTACATCGAGCGTAGTGAGGTTGTTGTTTGGAACATTCAACGTTTGCAGATTTACAAAGTAGCAAATACCGGTAAGGTCGGCAATGTTTAGCCCTGCCAAATCCAATATTTTCACATTGTGCGCTTGTATGCAGGTAATAAAGCCGTCTTCGTCGAGGTCGTAGTTATCCAAAATGAAGTTTCTGAAATTCGCATCGGGGAAGTTGGTTGCGTTTACCGCAATCACACATTCGATGGCAGGCTCGCAGTTGTTCGATGAGCCGTAGAACATGGTGGCATCGCCGTGTTCCACACCGCAAATGCTGCATTTTACTTTGTAGGTAGCAGGACTTTCGCAGGTAGCAGGGCTCACAAGCGCGCCGCGTACTGTGAATTTGTGCTCGTGTTTTGGGTCAATCGGGCAGTAGCAATTGTCTTTGCCATCGCCGTTGCTGTTGCTGTCGCTATTGCTGTCGCTGTTGCTATCGCTGTTGCTATCGCTGCCTCTGTGTATGCAATTGATAACCCATTTGGCTACGCCGGTATTAATCCACACAAGCGGATTGTTGCAGTATTCCACTGTTTGAATGTGTTCTAAGCACGAAAGGTCGAGTACGCTAAGGTTGTTGTTTTGCACAAACACTGCTTTCAAATTTTCGAAGTGGCAAATACCGGTAAGGTCGGCAATTTTGCGGAAGGAAGCGTCCATAGTTTGTATGTGCATACGTTCTTCGCACGAAAGTATTCCGTCTTCGTCGAGGTCGTATTTTTCCGAAATAAATGCTCTGAAATTCGCATCGGGGAAGTTTGTTGCGTTGATTTCAACATCGAGACATACTTTTGGTTCGCAGTAGCAGCTGTCTTTCGGCATGTCTTTTACCACAATTTCGATTGATTCGCTTGCTTCGCAGCCTTCTTCGTTGGCTACGGTGTAGGTAATGGTGTTGATGCCAATTGCGGCAGCAGCCGGGTCGAACATTGTGCCGGTAACGCCTGCGCCTGTGAATGTTCCGCCTTGTGGAGTTACGTAATCGGCTAAATCAATTGCATCGCCGCCGGAGCATAGTGTGTCGATTTGCGCGAATGTTACGGTTGGTATTTCCAATGCGGGAACAATGTCGTCAATGTAAGAGCTGCCGTCGCACGCGCTTGTGTAGGTTGTGTAGCCGTCGTTTTCGCAAGTTGGCGGTGTTACCACTGCTACATAATTGTGCTCGAAAAGGGTTGTAAACGGTTCGCTGCTGCCGTAAATGGTTTCACTTTCCGTTTTGGCATAAATTCTGAACTCGTACTCCGAGCAGGCGGTTAATCCGCTCAATTCGGCTGTCAACGTTCCGCCTCCTGTAGTACAACAGATGTTAACTACAAAGATTTTTTCCCAACTTTCGTCCACAGTTCTTTTATATTCAAAACCGTTTTCGATTATGGCTTCCGAACCTTTGGTAATTGTTCCCGATACGGTGGCACTGTTTGTTTCAACATTGCTTGCAGAGCCGGTTGTAGCAACGCCACTCTGAGCAAAACTTACTGCCGTTGCTGCTATGAGCAAGAGGCAGATACTGATTGTTTTTTTAATTAAATGTTTCATAATTTTGTGAGTTTTGTGAGTTTGTATTTGGTACAGACGCACGGCCGTGTGTCTGTACTGTGAGTTTGTTATTTGTTGGTTTACCCCCCACCCCCTAAAGGTGGCTTTTTGTTCGGTGGAAGTGTTGTTGTTCGGGTCTTTTCGGTTCTAAAGCCCCCTTTAGGGGGTTGGGGGTGGTCAAAAGTGTTCGCAGCTGCTTCAGCCGTATTCACGAATTGTTGGTCTTCTTAATGGTTTCATTTTTTTTAATTATTTAGTTGATATTCATTGTTGATTTGGTTATTTGTTGATTTGTTTATTTGGTTGTAGAGACGTAGCGCGCTACGTCTGTACTGTGAGTTTCCTAATCCCTATTCCCTAATCCCTAAATCCGTATTTTCTTAATTTGTTTTCGATTATTGTTCACACATTCCACTACATACACTCCTTTGGCAAGATTTTGAATGTGTATTGTTTCGCTTAGAGTGTTTGTAACTGTTTGTGTGTGTACCCTTGCTGAGGTGTGGAGCGAGTAAATAGTGATAGTGTGTTGTTGGTCGGTTGAAAATTGTAACTCCATAGATACCAAGCCGTTGTTGTTGTGTAATTTTGTTATTTCAAAATCTTGTCCGGCGGCTTTGGTATATACATGTATTATATTTGAAGTTGTTGTTGTTCCGTTGTAATCGGTTTGTTTCAATT
>Ga0209737_10001424_pt1 | contig 17208 bp, 8 predicted proteins | sample TergutCu122P3_FD_187284 | JGI IMG/M metagenome (GOLD analysis project Ga0209737, IMG submission 187284) | Cubitermes ugandensis P3 segment gut microbial communities from Kakamega Forest, Kenya - Cu122 P3 (SPAdes) (version 2) | ecosystem: Host-associated > Arthropoda: Insects > Digestive system >...
GGCGATAGTTGGGTTTTGCGTAGTAGCCCAAACAACGCCGCGCTCGGTATATGCCGGCGAACCCGCATTGGTGATATTCCCGCCAAGGGTGGCAGAGGTAGCGCTGAAGGAGGTTACAGCATTGGTGGTAAGCGTGGGCGCAGTTGAGGTAGTAGTGAAACTCTCCTGCGCACCATAAGTTGGTGTCGCTCCGTTTATGGCATACGCCCGCACATAGTACGTCGTATTGGCAGTTAAGCCGTCAACGATAATTGAAAAACTTCCCAATCCGCTACCTGTAACCACCCTTCTATTGTTGGCGATAGTTGGGTTTTGCGTAGTAGCCCAAACAACGCCGCGCTCGGTATATGCCGGCGAACCCGCATTGGTGATATTCCCGCCAAGGGTGGCAGAGGTAGCGCTGAAGGAGGTTACAGCATTAGTGGTAAGCGTGGGCGCAGAGGTTACCGTTACGGTGCAGTTTGCTGTTTTGGCGCCGTCTTTAGTTGTGACTGTTATGGAAGCCGTACCTCCGCTTACGCCTGTTACTTCGCCCGAGGCGCTCACTGTGGCTACTCCAGTATTGTTGCTGCTCCAGGTGACTTCCCTGTTGGTAGCGTTTGAAGGAAGTACTGTGGCTGCAAGCGTTTCCTTATTGCCTGCTCCAAGCGTTAACGCTGCCATGTTAAGGCTTACATCAGTTACTTTGATTACGTGCAGTTCGCCTTCAATCCTGCATGATAACATCATTATCACGGCAATGATCATGGTTACCGTACCTGTTTTTCTGTTCATTTTCATTGGCTTTCCCATTATTTCAAAATCTAAAATGTAAACCCGGTGAAACCCCTAATTTTGCAGGCGTGCGGGTTTCTCTTTCTTCATTTTGCACTGAACCGATTACAGACTGCACATTCAAACCGATGCCGAAATTCCGGTTGAACATATACCTGAAGCCAGCGGAAATAAAACCTCCTGCAGCGGTATTTGATTGATCTTTTTTTGAAGCGCCTGACGTATTGGTCATTTTCCAGTTCAAACCTCCAATACCGGCGCTGGCGGTAAAAGCGAAATTTTCCTTTCCCCAAAGACCATATAAAGCAGGTCCAACGAGTAGTAATTGATCGCTATAAGTAAATGTTCCATTGCTAAAATCGACATTGCAATTGCTATAGTTCATTTTTAACCCTGCGCCGAAGTTTTTGTTAAAAAAATACGCAATATCTAATCCGAAGACTGCCGTAGCGCCGCTTTTTATTTCTCCTATGGAATAGGCGCCAAAGCTGCTTGCCCCCGCCGTAACAGCTAAATAAAGCGGCGGATAATGAACGGGCGATTTGACGGGATCATACACATGCGTCACCTCTGGCACAATTTCTGCGTGTTGATACGTTACAGTCTCCTGTAACCTTTTCATTTCTTCTTCACTGTCGCCTGTTTCCGGGTTTTCCACACACTCTTCGGTCAATCCATCATTATCAGGCTCTGTCACAGGTTTGACTTCAACGGGTTGCGCCGGTTTCCCTGCCTGTGTTACTATAATCACTTTTGTTAACGCATTGGCGGTAATGGAGATCATACCCTCTCTGATGTTCGTTCCTGAGTTTTCAGCACATGTAACGGACAGTCTGTTGCCGTTCCTGCCCACGTTGCACCACGATAGACGATTGACCGGCGTCCAGTTGTCTGCATTGGTGGTTACAACGACGTCTTTGACGCCGCTTGCGCCGTCAAATTCGAGGGTCTGGAGCGATACTTCCAAAATGAGCCGTTCTATGCCTGTACCATCTTTTTTAGGAATCCAGTTACATGCTACGATACCGTTTCTGCATCTGCTTTCCCATGTATTCAGGTCATGATTCAGCGGTTTATCAGGGCATCGCTGTGTTGACTGGAACTCCCTTAATGCCGCCCAATACTGTTGGGCTGCATCATCGGGGTTGCTGCTTTTCATCCTTTCGGCTGTATTGTATATACGAATACCGGCATCTCTACCGGGCGTATAACAACCCGCTTGCTGTTGTGCATGAACGTACACAGAAGCAATGAAAAAGAAAAAACAAACGATGATGTGTTGGATGTGTTTCATTTGATCTTTTCCTAATTGGTCATTTTTTTGTATTGATTATATAACTCACGCGCTTCCCTGTGCAGGGAATCTATGACGAAGACTTCAATTTCAAGCGTTCCCAAACCTCTCCTGATGGAACCCTGTGTTAAGGGTTTCTCGGAAAAGAATTCTTTTGCTGTTTCGATACCTGTATGTATGGCGTCTTCCTTTTTTTTGCGTATTTGCCTGATTCGGCGTTCCAGGCTGGGTAATGGTAACGAATGTTTATCTATCAGATCCTTTGCTTTCTGATATTTTTCTTCTGTTTTCGTCCATGTTTTCTTATCATTTTCATCATAAAGCGAATCCCCCAATTCTATCAGGGCAATACATTCCAGAAGCATCGGATTGGTTTGAGGTTTGGGCTGGATAAGAAAATGTCCGATAAACACCCCTATACACAATATCAGGAACATGATTGTCAGCAATGTAGCCGATTTCCATCTTGTCGTTACCGTTTCATGTCCCATTTCTTTTTTGACATGCCGTTTTGCCAGTTTTTCAATTTCGTGCGCTTTTGGCCTTTTCCATGGTTTTTCGTGCATGCAGCCGTAAACCGTTTTTTTCAGTTTTGAGGACCATACTCCGGAAATAGCGGGTATTTCAGCCCCTCCTTTCAAAAAAAGCCCGCCGTGTTGCCCGAAAGGAAGTTGACCGGTCATCAGTTCGAACAGCGAGGCGCCCAGCGACCAGATGTCTCCGGCCATGATGGGCATATTTTCCTTGCTGAAACGCTCAGGCGCCATATACGCCATGGTTCCCGCTCCCGTACCCGGTTGATGGAAACTTAGGCGCAGCGTGTTCCGTGCATTGGAACTGATTCCAAAATCGGTAATCAGGAAAGAACAGCTGTTACTCATCAATATATTGTCGGGTTTGATGTCCTGGTGAATGACCGGACGGTTCTGCGCATGAAGGTAAGCCAGTCCGGATGCTACATCATGCAGGACTTTCCATGCTGTATCCTCATCAATTTTACCTGACTGTTTGCTACACGATCCATATTTGCAATAGGGCATGATCAGGTAGGGCATCTTCTCAAACACATCGTAATGGGTAGGGCGCAACAGATTGGTATGGTTCAGGTTAAACATTCTTGCAAATTCCATACGGAACAAATTCACACCGTCCTCGTCCAAACCTCTGCCCGGAGCATACACTTTAATGGCAACGGTCAGGTCAGCCTTCGTATCATCGGCTAACCACACCTCCGAAAAGCCGCCTTGACCCAACGGTTTTATCAGCCGGTAACGATCTTGCTCGCCAAAAAAGGTATTTTCTTTTAATTGCGTCATGGTTGGACTTTTGCCTTTCTTTTACTCTTCATTTAATTGACTTTCCGGTTCATCAGGAATACGAACCTGAGGGGATGGTGCATTGCTGTTGGTTGGCCTAATCAGGATGGATGCCTGATTGGGAGATGGTAAAGCAACAGGCGTCAACACCAGAATATTTCTGACGAGTGTGTCCTGAATGATTGTATCCCTTTTCAATACAGGTTCTTCCAATATGTAGAATTTTTTTGTATTTGGATTTTTGATATGGATGAACAGGGTATCATTTTTTGAAAACAGGTATTGCACCGTGATGCTGTCGTGCAAAACTGACGAAAGTTCGAACGGTTTAAAAAAGCGCTCTCCTTCTTTTTTTATTTTTGCATAAAGGTCGGGCACATAATATTTGACAGCGAAAACCGCGACAATGCCCACTATCAGCCCTGTGAAAAATATAAGCATTTGTTTGGCAATGGATGTTCTTTTCACTGGTTGTTGCATCCTTTTCGCATCCCGTTTTTTTTCGCACCCCGATAAAATCCTGCAAAGTCCGATGGTCACATTGTCGTGCCAGCCGGCATTTCGTGCGGCGTCCCATAATTCGTCGCGGCATGACGCCATGCTTTGGATATTTTCGCTCATTACCGCTTCAATTTCGCGATCGCGCAACACGCCGCTTAGGCCGTCGCTGCACAGCATGATGATATCGCCGTTGCGCAGGGGATACTCCTTGACTTCGGGTTTTGCTGCTGAACGCGTGTCGCCGAGACTTCGAGTAATAATGTTGCTTTCAGGATGGTCGAAAGCAAGTTCTTCGCTCAGCTTTCCTGAATCCACAAGGTTCTGCACATACGAATGGTCGTGCGAAAGGCGTTTCAAACCTTCAACAGGGTCGAAACGGTAGCAGCGACTGTCGCCACACCATCCCACGAACACGGATTGACCAATAATCCACGCCAGCACTATCGTACTGCCCATGCCTTCCTTTTCCCTGTCATTTTTCCCTGCTTCTTTGATTTTTGCGTCGGCTGCCAGGATGGCTTTATGGATGTATCTGGTTATGCTTGCAGCAGAGGAGGTAACCTTGGGTGTGAGATGCTCGGCAGCAAACCATTCCTTAATGGTTTCCACTGCCATTTTGGAAGCCACTTCTCCGGCATTCATGCCGCCCATACCGTCGCAAACAATCAGCAAAGCGCCTTTTTCACCCAGTTCCAGTTCGTGGTCGGTCATGAAACTCCATTTATCGTTAGCCAGATTGTCGGTCAACTGGAAATTGTCCTCGTTGTTAGTGCGGCCCGCCGCTTCGCAACGGGCCGCCATACTAAACTTGATACCGTTCATATGTTTTCAACGAATAGCAGAAACAGGAATACCATAATTATACTCTTCGCTTTTATGAGAACCGCGAGATACGATACCCACCACAACCAATACATTTTCCTTTCTAACAAAAATAGGACCGCCTGAGTTTCCATGATCTACGCCTCTTGTATGCAGGAAACATCCTGTATTATCCAGACCGTCAAAGCCAACGCTAAAACTGTTGTAAGTTGGATTGATGAAAGAAGCAGATTCTCCAACGCCATGGCCCTGAGGAAAACCCAATACATGCAAGTCGGTTCCGGTACGCAAACTTCCTGACAATGCAGCATCAAAGGAAAGATTGCCTTTAGAACCGGTTTGAATATATGCCCAATCGGTTGACCAGAAATTATCGGCAACTGCAAACCCTGCCGAAGTAAAATATATGGGTGTACCATCAGTTGATGTACCTATTACACCTCTGCGATCGTATCCATCATCCAAAACAAAATTTTTACTCACGAAAGTAAAATTTTTACCGGATTTTGATCTGGCTCCTAACACAGCAATGATTTCAACACCAGGGTAATTGTCGGGTATTGCCAATTCATTTAACAAATCTTTTTTATTGGCGTCCCAATAAAATCTCCATCCTTGCACACAATGCCGTGCGGTGACAAAACGTCCGTCATTCAACAAAAATCCTGTCCCGCTCCATCCAAGTCCTTCAATAGTTCGTTTTCTTGAACCATCAGAAAGATAAACTTCTTTTGTTTCAAGATAATACACATCGTCTTTACATGCTTCCAATAAATCCTGTATTTCAGGAGGAGCGTCTTTTTTAGTTCCAGTTCCACCGGATTTGTAATCGAAGAATTGTCTTCTGAGCGTTGCGTTGATTTTTATAGAAGAGTCGGCACGGGCAATTGCTGTTTCAATTTGTTTTTGTTTTTCAGCAAGTTCCATTTTAAAACCTTCTTTTTCTTTTTCATTTTCAACGTATTGCCAGTAATTCCATCCAACAGAACCGATAATAACAAGCGCCAGCGCTAAAGTCAACAGATTAATCGCCCGCTGGTACGGTCGCAATGCCTGTTTCCTGAAGAGAGTGAGCCGGCGGGTAAAACCGATGCTCCCCACTGTGGCTTTATTTCCTGTGGGTATGATGAAACCGAGTTTAGGCCCGTTGACGGAGCATTGTATCTCATCGCCATTTTGCAGGAACCATTCTTTCTGCACTTTTTTCCCGTTAAGGATGGTTGGGTTGGTTTTCGAAAGCGGAATCAGTTTCCAGTTGGCGCCTTCCTTGACGATGGCGGCATGCTGGCGGCTGACTGTTTCGAAATGATCGTCGTAGCGTACCTGACATTTGGGGTCGCGCCCTATCTCTATCTGATCGACAATGATTTCCTGGGTCTCGCCTGCCTTGTGGTGCTTGGATCCGACCTTGTGTTCCAGGATGAAATATTGCTTTCCCGAACCGCCCAGAACGGATGAGACGCCAGCCCCGACAGAACCGGCTAATGATCGCTTATATGATTGTTGTTGTGTTACTTGTGCCATAACTTTTTTTTAACTTAATTGTTTAACTTTTTGATAGTGATTAATATCCTTCTACTCTTATTTTTACTTCTCCGATTGAAATGATGTCGCCCGGATGAATGGGCATACCATAGGCGGTAACTTCCGTGGAATTGACAAATGTTCCGTTCATGGAATGTTTCCAGTTTCCCGCGCTGTTTCTTTCCCACTGTCCATCCCTGATGTACCACTGTTCCGTTCTTTGATCCTTTTCCAGCGTACAGTGTTTCCGCGAAATGTAACTGCTTTGTTTTTCGACGATAGACAGGGTGTTGATCACGCTGGAATCATAACGTCCTACAGTGACAACACGCTGTCCGGTGCGTAAAAGAGCATTGAGTTTGTAAAACCTGCCAAACTCTTCTCCCTGCATAATTCGCAACAACAATCCGTTTTTCGGAGGCAGCGCCTGATAGTCGGGATCGGCTGAACGGTACAAATTTTCAACGCCTGTTTTCGGCATCCGCTCCAATACGTCGTCCACCGTTTGTAAACGCTGTTTGTAATCAGATACCAGACAACCCTCGATGACAGGAAAAAACAAGGAACCCTTGCTCGAAGCGGATAATTTATGTCTGTCCCACCTGCCTTCCTTTCCGTTTTTGATATAGATTACCAGATCGTTCTCGTCATCCAGTTTACCGAAAGGCAGTCGATCAGTGATCAGCTGGTACATCATCACGCCAAAGGAAAAAATATCGGTGGTGGGCAGAACGGTTGCGTCCCTGTTGGGCGGTTGCACCTGTTCGGGCGGCATATAGGCATAGGTTCCGAATATTTGCGCCGGTTTTCCCCAGATGTTGCGTTCGGTCATCTTTTTGTTTCGGTCGCCCGAAATGCCAAAGTCAGTCAATACGGCTGATCCGTCTTCTCTGATCAATACATTTTCGGGTTTCAGGTCGCGGTGCACTTTTCCGCAACGGTGTAAGTCCTTAAGCCCGAAAAGCGTTTCTCTTCCGAGTTTCACCAAATCGGGCTTTTTTTGACTCGTCCATTTCAACAAATCGCCATTGGCGCAATATTCCATCACAATATAGGGATTACCGTTCACAAGTCCGTGACTGATCGAATGAACAAGATAATGGCTTTCAATTCGTCCTGTTTCGTATTCCATATCAAAACGCGCCACCAGCTGCTGTCTGATTCCGGGAGGTATTTCCCAGAGTTTTAGCAATTTCAATGCATAAACCTGACCTGCGCGATCCATTACCTTGAAAACCTTTCCAAACGATCCTTCGCCAAGATCCTTGATTACAAAATATTTCGCATCAATACAATCGTCGGGATGGAAATCACATCTATGTGCAATTTCGTTCATATTAAGGATTGCGAATTAAGCATGGAACAGAAATGACCGGTTCCCCAGAAGAATGGTGCCTCCCGGTTTCAGTTCCGTTCTGTCGCCTGCATGGATATAACTTGTCTTTAAATCGCTTTTATCCTGTATATACCATTTTCCGTTTTCAAAACTCAGTTCGGCCTGCACTTTAGAGGTGATGGTGAGATTACCCGGTTCGGTATTGTCTCTGTTGAGTTCTACGGTATCGCCTGAAAATTGCAACGGCTCTTTTCCAGATTCTTCACCTTCTCTGGCTATCAGGGTCAACGTACATCCCGAACTTTGAGCCGTTTCTTTCCATGGAAGAACTGTCCCTGCCACAGATTTTTCACCGTCTGATAATGAAGTTCCACAATTAGGGCAAAAACGTGCGGTTGCAGATACTGTTGCATGACACGCATGGCAGGTTTTTACAGCAGGATCGTGCGTAGCCGGTGCGAACGGTTTAGCGGGTTTTGGCGCTTTGACGGGCACCGGCTCTTCCGGTTCGCCCATGTCAAATAAATGTCCACAGTTGGGACAGGCCGTTTCGCCAAGCCTGACAGGATACCCGCATTCGGGGCATCCTTCGGCTGTTTTCTTGGGATCGAATCTTTTTTGCGACGTTCTGTCCGACGATAAATCGTCAGAATCATTGGAATTGATGATTGGAGCGCCACATTTTTCGCATTTTGAGTTTTTGCTGGGGTTGTCCCAACCACAATTAGCACATCTCATAACATTACTTTTTTATGGATATTTTACCAGCGTGGTTGCAACGGTTGGCCTCCGGGAGCAGTGGATGATCCGCTGCTGCTTGCAGGCGCTCCACCAGTAAACTCAATCACATAAGCCGATATGGTTATCGTATACCATTTCAGACCCATAAAGCCTTTTGTGTAGTGAATCTCAATGGATTCGTTGATAATTGCCCGGGGTAAACCTACCATTTCGACATTTTTCAACATATCCTCCCTGACTTTTACCACCATATCCTTTATGGTTGATTTCTTACTCGCAGCGCTTGCGCTTACCTTTTGGACAATCTTATAGTTATTACCGGATAAAACTACATTGGTGACATTTGAGTTAAGATTACTCGTCACATGTTGATGCAACCCGGCACAACCCGATGCCAACATACAAAAAACTCCAAAAATTAAAAAAATACTACTTTTTTTCATGATGATTACAATTTTAAAAATTAAAAAAATAAATATATATATATATTACAACGTATTAATGACATACTGAACAATACTCATGTTATTTTATTCTACAACGACCTTTATCGTTCTCATATTTTCCCCTTCTACTACTTGCACAATACAGTTCCCTGGCGGAACTTCGTTTACGAATATGATTTCTTCGGTAGAGGCAATATTACGACGAATCAATTGACGTCCGGAAGCATCTAGCATGGTTAAAATACCATTGCCCTTCAAGCCGCTGATGATGATATAATCATGCGCCGGATTCGGATAGGCGACCAATGGCTGCTCTATTTGCTCGTCAATGTTGGTCAGTTTTTCCTTAACCGTCACTTCCAGACAGTAATTTACCCTGTTACCGTTTTCGGCGATGACAGCAATGACAAAATCATTTTTCCCTGTCTGTACCTGCCTCGAACCTTGATGGCTTTCCTCAACTTTTGCCGCATGATGGCCGGCAGTGGCAATAATGATAATACTTGTCGTGTGATCGATGGTGATTTGCCAGGTGGTGGCGTCGCCCGGTTTTGGGGTTGCAGGCTTTTCATTGACCAAAACGCTGGCCAGCGAGGAGTCGTCGCTTTTCACGGGAATAAATGAACATACAATATTGGTGGCCGCTGTAACCGTATGCTTATCTCCGCTTGTGAAACTGACGCCATTAACGGTTAAAATTTCCAATTGATATTGATTGTTGGGAGTTGCCGTAATGGTCAAAACTGTACCCTGATCAACCATGCTTCCACTTGTTAGCTGATTTCCGCCCGCCATGACACTCATCGTGCCGTTTGCCGGATTGTTGAAAGTTATTTCGTAATGATTGAGTTTAGTCAACACGTTGGACAATGCTGCTTCTGATAAATTATTGCCTGTATATTTAGCCTTTACCGCATATTGATATTTGCCTGAAGGGAGAGCCGGCCATCCTTCATCGGTAAACCTGGTATATGCAACCTGATTTGAAAGCAGCGTCCATCCCGTTTCGGGTTGTCCTGCTGTTAAGCGATAAACTTCATAACCTGAGGGAGGAATGGCGCTTTCAGGCATGATCACTGACAAACTTTCCAGATAATCAGGCATGGATTTTCGATGTAAAATTTCGTCATCGCCGCCTTGTTGGCCAATTGCATATTCTGTCGCTTTATGGTTTTTTAATTCCGAAACTGCAAAAATATTATCGCTACCGGACATTTGAATTTCGGAAGCAGGTAAAACAGATTCTCTGCCGTTGGTCACCCAGGCTTTGAGCGAGAAGTTCCAATTCCATTCCGGCTGCGGCGTTAAGTTACTGTATGTGCATAGCCAATTACCACTGTTAATTTGAGGACACTGGACAAGAGTTCCTTTTTCGGGTACTGCCGGACCGGCGTCTCTGCCAAAAGGATATCCTGCCGTATTGACTAACCTCCATCCTATTCTGAGCTCTTTTGTAGCGTCAATCATGTATGGAGCGGATAATTCAATTTCCCGCATAGTGTTTTGAGCAAAAGAGGTATAGCCGGTTACAGGTATTGTTCGTACTAATGAACCCTGATTGGCGACCGAGTTTCCGCCTTCCCATATTCTGATTTCCATGCTGGTCACACTGCTCATTTGTGTTCCAATGCCCAAACCTATTTTGGTAATGGTATGACCGCTCACTACTCCCATTGCTGTTAAATCGGCAGGGGTAAATCGCATGGCTACGGTCATATCTGCGCCTTCATTTTCTGACCAGCCGAATCTGCCGGTAATGACGTCATTTACACTGTGTCTCATCCATTTGTTCATATCAGGCAATGGTTCTCCGGGTGCATCCCAACTAACAGCAACATGGTTATCAACTACGGTTGCTTTTACGTTTTGTGGAGGATCAAATGTTTCCGGCTCACCGCCTTCAATGGTTATCATGATCTCATCATTTTCACCGGATCTAACGGCAGTAAACGTGTAATGCTTGCCGGCTTCAAACAGATAATTGTCTTTACGGCCATTAACACCGCCTGCGATATAAAGTTTGTCACCGGGTGTGGGATTGACGATACAGTAGTCGTACATGCCGGGAGGAATTTGAATCGTAATGCTGCTGTTGATCACTATACGACTGGTAGTACATGCCGGATTTGCATTTTCCGGTATTTTGTGGCTAAACACATCGTACAAAGTTGCCGGAGGATTACAGTTTGTCCATAAATTGCCTGATGCAGGAATGGTTTGTCCGAATTGCGTGGCAGTGGCGTCCAATAACATTTGATAACCGCTTCCATCGTTCCAGACATAGCCTGCTGCCAAGGTAACGGTGGCCATATTATCTGAAATTGAGATGTCATCCAGATGAACACCATAACCATAATGCGCTTCTCCTACAAAAGCGATGTAATAATCGGCTGAACTGTTGGGCAGAGGAATGGTTCTTTCAGTCCAGACAGGAACATCGCTCTGATATTCCCTCAATAAAGTCCATGTCCCGTCGCTTGAGGTTTTGTAGTATATGCTTAACCTGTCCTGATCATCATCCCATGCTTCCTGAGTATGCCAAAAATTCAATACCGGATGCTTCAATCCTGACAAATTCAAAGGAGGCATAACAAATCTTGCCGTATGGGTTGTAAATGAATCGTTATAATACAGGGCCTTGTAACTTCCTCCGTGCGCTGTTCTTGGTGTGCCTGTATTTGCGGGTACTACTTGCCACTCGCTTGTGCCGGCAACAATTTCCTGTCTCCAGCATTCAGGAAGGTTTACGCCGTTGTTTTCAAAACCTTCCTGATAGGGAAAGCTGGTGACAGGGTCGCAAATTTTATTCAATACATTGGACAATGCGGCCGCTGACAAATGATTGCCCGCATATCTGGCTTTCACAGCGTATTGATAATCCCCTGAAGGTAAAGCCGTCCAGCCTTTGTCAGTATAATTCATTCCTTCAACTTGGTCTGACAGCAGCGTCCATGCCGTTTCAGGCTGTCCTTCTTTTAAGCGGTAAACAGCATAACCTGTAGGAACAGAGGAGTTTTCAAGCATTTTCACATTAGAATTATTCGTCAGACCCGATAAGGCTCTTCGTTGTAATAACTCGAAATCGCCGGTGGGCTGAACGGTTGCTAACTCTGCTGTATTATGGTTGTTTCCTGCTGAAGTTGCAAAATGACCGCCTGCAACTACGTCATTCACGCTATGTCTCAACCATTTGTTGATATCGGGTAATTGCGCTTCCCACGTAACTGCTACATTGTTGCCATCTACGCTTGCCGTTACATTTTTGGGAGGATCAAATGTTTCAGGTTCATCGTCGTCTATGGTAATAACCACCTCAGCGTTGCTACCTGTCCAAACGACAGTAAACTTGTAATGTTTACCGGCTTCAAACAGAAAATTGTCTTTACGACCATAATCGCCTACTGCAAACCAAATTCCCCAGTCAGGTGCGGGATTGACGATGCAGTAATCGTAGATTCCAGCAGGTATCCGTATGGTAACGCTGTTATTGACAACGATATGGTTTGTGGTACATACCGGATTTGCATTTTCCGGAATCTTGTGGCTAAAAACATCATACAAAGTTGCTGGCGCATTACAATCTGTCCATATTAATCCTGTTGCAGGAAAAGCCTTTCCGAATTGAGTGGCAGTGGCATCCAATAACATTTGAAAACCTGTTCCGTCGCCCCATACGTTGCCTGCCGTTAAGGTAACAGTGGTCATATTTCCTGAAACGCCTTCTGTTATCGAGATGTCATCCAACATTATTCCCCAGCCATAATTTGTTTCTCCTTCAAAAGCAATGTAGTAATCGGCAGTACCGTCAGGAAGCGATATGGTTCTTTCCGTCCAGCCGGGAACATCTGAAAGATATTCCTGCAATAAAGTCCATGCCCCATTTTTTGAAGTTTTGTAAAATATTCTTAATTTATCCTGACCTGTGGCCCATATCCTTTGCGTATGCCAAAACTGTAACTTGGGATTTTTAACTCCGTTTAGATTAATGGGAGGCATGATGAGTTTTGTTTTGTGACCGGTTTGCGTTCCATACATTCGCGCCTTGTAACTGCCTCCGTGTGCTGTATTGGGTGTTCCTGTGGTTGATCTTGCAACATACCACACGGTGTTTCCGGTTACATGTTCCTGGTTCCAGCATGAAGGAAAGTCCGTACCGTTGTTTTCAAAACCTTCATGATAAGGAAAAACGGCGATGGCGTTGCACATCTCTTCTTCTCGCGGTTTGATATTGATGACAATTTCCTGACCGCTGTTATAATTCCTCGTTCCGGGCGTTAATGCAGTGGTTCTGAAATATCCATCATACGAACCACTCCATCCCCAGTTGAAATGAAATGTTCCGTCGTCTCTGTAGCCATCGCAAACAAAAGCATGTCCAACACCTGGACCAAAACCCGCATAATACACCGGCATACCAGCGTCAATCTGGCTTTTCAATAACTGGTCCCACGAGTTGTCGTTGTAGTCAACCCTGTATTTAATCTGACAGCTCTTATCGTATCCGAAATAGTTGATCAATGCATCAGGTACGTTTTTTGAAGGCGCGCCGCTACCGGTGGGAGAATATTTCATTTTCACCGCCCTTCCCACATGCGACAATATAGTGGCTACAGCGCTTGCCTGTTGTTGCGTATAACCTCCGCCCGTATAGGAATTTCTCATATTGCCCCAATCGTAATTCACTTCAAAACTTACAGAGGGTATGTTTATTGATATACCGTCCTGGTAGCTGATATATGCTTCGGATTGCCCGCTGCCACGCGCCGGATGATTGTAATACTTCATGATTTGCGCCGTTGCCGTTGCCACGCAACCCACTAAGCAACGATCGCCGGTGCTGGTGGTGGGGCATTGATCCCAATAAGGCGACGGGTTTTGATTCCATGTGGTACTGAGCAAGGGCGCTACTGATTTTACTACCACCGTCAAATTTCCATTCAGATATTCATCCCATTGCTGCCGCATTGTTTCGCTTTGCGGCTCGTTTTGCGTTATAGCCCAGCGGATTTCCCGTTGCATGTAATCCATCCAGTACGCAAAATTGGGCGGCAGGTTGTTTTCGTCATAACTTCCCTTTTCCGAATAGCCTAAAACAGGCGCTGCTACATCGTCGCCGGAAACGATGATGAAACCGCCGCCGGCATTTTCCTCGATGTTGAATACATAATAATATATGGTATCCCGCGCGCTGGTCTGCTGAAGGTTTCGCTGCCTCTGCGTAGCGGTATACTTCAACCTGACGTGTTCGCCCGCAGGCAACTTCCGTTTCGTTTGTACGTAGCGTTGAGCCAGTTTACCGGCTTTGTCCGCGTCAACTTTTTCGGCTTGTAGCGGGAAAAGCGCCATTGCCATACAGGCATAAGAGAAAATAAATATTTTCTTCATTTGAGATGTCTGGTTTTTTATGTGTTTGATGCGCAAAAGTATGTAATAAAAAATGAAACAAAAACCTACTGAATGTGTCAAAATGATTATATGATTATTTTTGTGGATAACTGATGTAAAATCATGCTTAAGCGCTGATTTTATTGAATGACTATCCTGATCGTTCTAATTTTTTCCCCTTCCATCACCTGAACAAGATAATTCCCTGGCGGAAGAGCGCTTACGGGAATTATTACTTCGGAAGAGGCGGTATTGCGTCGAATCAATTGTTTGCCGGAAGCGTCCAGTACTGTCAGTATGCCAATGCCCTTTAAACCGCTAACGATTACCTGTTCGCGAGCCGGATTAGGATAGGCAACCAATGGCTGATCGACTTCATCCTCCGCGCCGTTGAATATTCCCTGAGTTACCACTACCGTATAGGTCTTGCTTCGTTCACCATTTGGCGAACGAACCTCAATCTCAATCGTATTTCGCCCCGGTTCAAGCAAATGATAACCGTTGCCCGACACACCGGCTTCTATTTCGGCGGCTTCAGCGATGATCAAAATACCCTCAACGTTGTCGTCCACCTGCACAGAATATCCGGTTTTTTCAGGGCTGAATGCAGGTACAAGTCTACCCGGCTCGACAGTTAATCTGCTCAGATTGGCATTGCCTGCGTCGCTGTCTTTACGGACAACGGTTAATTTGTATGTTTTAAAGGTTGATCCGTTTTCAGCCGTCACCACAATACTGATTTCATTATTTCCGATATGGAGCGGATAATCGCCTGTTCCCGTAACTGTAGCATTTTCGTCATCTGCTACTGCCGACACATGAATATGAGTAACAGCATTATCCACATTCACCGTATAGTTGGTTACCAAAATGTTTAAAGGTGGATATATAGCGCCATGATCAACAGTCAGGCTTTGCAGATTTGCATTATTGCTGGCTACCGAACGGCGAACAGCCAAAATGGTGTAAGTTCTCCGGGCGATACCGTTTTGTGCGATAACCACCACAGTTATCGTGTTATTGCCAACTTGAAGATCATGATAGCCTGTGCCTGAAACAATGGCGTTAGGGTCACTTGGCGTTGCCGTAACTGTTACCCCTGCCACAGAGTATCCAACTGTAACCCTGTAACTAGTGGGGCTCGAATTGACCAGTACGCCCGAACTGATGGACAGTTCGCTCAAACCGGTATCGTTACCGTCTCCTGCCTGTTTCCTTTCAAGGCATATCTCCAGAAGATAACTGCCCATATCGCCTTCGTTGTACGGAACTGCGCGGAAATATACCGTTCCGCCGTTCAGGACTACGATATTTCCCTGAATGATGTTGTCGTACTCCTTTGACCAGGTGTTGCCGTCAGTTGACCAGCAGAATTTGGCGTCTACGGTATAGACGTTTTCGGCTGCGTCGCTATGGCGTACATCATACAGACTTGCCGATATACTGTAATGATAACCCTCATGCAGTTCAATCCTGTAAAAATCCACATCTGTTTCGTTGTGGAAATTAGCCCCTGTGGTTTTTACCGTTTCCGAATCATTTGAAAACGAAACGGGTAAAATATAAGCCTGTTCCCAACTGTTGTTCGGCTCATACATGTCCTCATTGAGCGCTTCAGCACGATGCACGGTTATGGTATATGTTTTTGAGGCTGAATGATCAGGCGACCTTACTTCTACCCGTATCGTGGTGTTTCCGGTATTGAGCGAATGATTACCCGTGCCTGTAACCGTTGCGGCAGGGTCAGCCGGAATTGCCGAAACGGTAATTGTTTCCACGCTGCTGGCTACATTGACGGCGTAGCCGGTAATGGCAGCGCTGAACGCAGGCTCGAGCGCACCCTGATTGACGGTTAAACTGATCAGGTCTGTATTGCCGGCAACGATGCTGTAAATTCCGTTTAGGGTTTCTACTCCTGTGTTTAAGGGATCGAGATAATCTTTCATTGTTTTTTTACTGCCGGCCACCGCGTTGGCATTATCCCAGTGGTACCACAGTTTGCCGTACCAGTTGTCGCTTCCCCAGGTGCAATTGGCAGCGCTGCCACCGGTTAATGTTCCTGTCACCAGTCCGGCGGTATTGAACAGAGGTGAACCCGACGAACCGCCTTCGGTCTGTCCGTATCCGCTTTGTGTTTTTGCAAAAATTACTTTCCAGTGGGCATTGTCAGCGCCTGGGCCATACTGACCCGTCCACTTGCTATGGCTTAGCGGTTCGGTAAAAGTGGCTATTTTTTTGACCTCTCCCTTGGGATGGTGGATGCCAACCCCGCTGGTTGCCGGCATATTGCTTCTGTCCCAGCCATTATAATATACGCCGTAATCAGCAGGAATAGCGCTGTTTAACTTCAACAGAGCGCCGTCAGAACTGCCTTTGATGGGCAGATCGACCAACAACTGCGCCCCAACCATGGTTTTTGTCCCTGTTGGCGCAGTCGTCTCGCATCCCTCGCTTTCATAATGGAAATAAAATATGATCTGGTCAAATGAAATTTTTGAATCGTCAAAACAGTGATGCGCCGAAAGATAGTAGGGCGTTAAATCCTGCGCTGTATTGTTCACCAAACTTCCAGAACAGAGGTAACCCGAATTTCCGACCGGCGCTACGGTTTTGGCAACGCCTTTTTTATGATCCTGCCAGTTATTTCCTTCCGAGCAGTTGATATTCACCTGGCACGAACGATTGAAGCCACCAATGAAATTTGTATTTTTTGTTTGATAAACATCCAGATAATGATACCCATAGCCAATACCGGATATTTGTATATCAGGTTTATGGTTGCCCTGATTTTTCGGCTCGTTATACTCCAGTATGATTTCGTTGCCAGCCACAAATTCGGTGGCGAACTTTTTATCGCCGGGATTGGTGTTTGAAGTGTAGGCGCCGAGAACATGAGTGCGAGCAGTATTGTAGATGAACAACTTCCCGCCGCCGGGTATAAAAAACCGGTCGTAATACAGCATGATGGCAATTGCTTCGGGCGCCCGGATGGTAAGCCTCCATATTTTGGCGCCGCCGGGCAATAATGTCCATTCACCGGCATTATCCATATTTAATAAGACGGGTATA
>Ga0209737_10001425_pt1 | contig 17194 bp, 18 predicted proteins | sample TergutCu122P3_FD_187284 | JGI IMG/M metagenome (GOLD analysis project Ga0209737, IMG submission 187284) | Cubitermes ugandensis P3 segment gut microbial communities from Kakamega Forest, Kenya - Cu122 P3 (SPAdes) (version 2) | ecosystem: Host-associated > Arthropoda: Insects > Digestive system...
GTTGTCAAACCAATTCCCTTGTGTGTCAGCCTCGAAAAAGTCATTGGTTTTCGGCAGTTCAGGTGAAACTGGCGCCTGTAAATCCGGGGTTATTGTTTCTGGAATTGTTGCTTTTTGTGTGCCGCTGACCTGGGGGGTGTTGCTCACAGGGCCTGCAGGCAATCTCGAAATGTCTGACATGTCCTCTCCTGCACCTCTTCTCCGTCCTGCTATGTGACTTCTTTACATTCTCTGAAGCTCCCAGAAAAAGTTGCTTCCTGCGCAAAAAAACACTGCTTTTTCTTGCGGTTTGTGGGGTTGCCTTGATGCTTGTCCGACTCACGGCAAATGTCGACGGTCAGCTTTTTCCAATATGAAGCACGGGGAATAGAGCTGAAACGCCGCATTGCCATCGAGGCCGTCAAAACAACACCCTATTCTCCCCTATGCTTTTTCCTGGCCGCCTCGGCTTGCGTGACGGATGCTTCCAGCTCGACGGCAACGTCAACATCCGCTTCCAAAGCCAGCCGTTGAGTATGGAATAGCTCATATTGTTCTTCTGCGTAGGACTTGGCCGCTTCCGCACGAACATGGCCTGCATGACTCAGCACAGGCAATTCCTGGTCATTCAGGAACTTATCCAGCCATGCCTCCCAGTCTGCCATATAAATAACCTGTCGCCGCCGGGCACGGAATTCGGCCTGGTCAAGAAACATGGTGACAATTCGATTCAGAATGTCCAGCTCGTCAACACTCAAATAGGCTTTGGCCGTCGCGACGTCCGCCTTCCGAATCCTCTCTCCTGACCAGTTTGTCAGCCCCATGTTTGGCTTCGTTGCATCTGCCCGACTTAGGACAATTTCCGCCGCTGTTTGCCCCGCTGCCGCCCAGTGCAATTTATTCTGCACTGTCTGGAAAAAGAGATTTAAGCGCTCTCGGTTTTGTTCGGCATAATCCGTAGACAGCGCAAAAATATCGCGCAGCTTGCGATAAAATACTTTCTCCGCACTGCGTATGTCGCGGATACGGGCAAGCAATTCCTCAAAATATTCCGCCCCCTGAGGGTAGCCCTCTTTAAGGCGGGCATCGTCAAGGACAAAGCCCTTCACCAAAAATTCACGCAAGTGCTCCGTCGCCCATTGGCGAAACTGCACGCCCCTGTGAGAACGCACACGAAACCCGACAGCCAACACGACTTCCAGTCTATAAAGCTTGGTTTTATAATTTTTTCCATCACTTGCAGTTGTTAAGTATTCCTTAATAACTGAGTTTTTAGGCAATTCCCCGCTGCCAAAAACGCTTCGCAAATGCTGGACAATGGCCGGGACACTCACCTGATAGAGCAAAGCCATTTCCTTTTGGGAAAGCCAGAAGCCCCCCTCAGCCTGTCGGAGCTGAATTTCGGTTGTGCCGTCTGGCGTGGTGTAGAGGATGAATTCGCCGATGCGCTCGGCTTCCTGTTGGAGCCTTGGCGGAGAAGATTCAGGCACGCGCTGCACCAAAGGCTGATGTTTGTTTCGCGGGGAACGCTTCATGGATTTTTGTCTTCACTTCGAGCTATGGCGCAAAAACATCTTTGAGGTGTTGAGGCACATTTTTGTCTTTTTCCTTGGGCGGCCTCCATGAAAACTTAAATGATTGATGCAAGAGAGTTAAGTTGTTTCTTGCAACATCCGGCTGGCTCACCCGATGCACTCCAAACAAGGCCGCATCAGCTTGGTCATGCGGCGGCGCAAGGCAAAAATTCTCCTTCAGGGGAGGGCTTTGGAAGACGCGGCTTCCAGCGCTGTTTCAAAAAATGCGGCGATGGCGTTACCCCCCGCCCCTCAAAACCATGGGTGCAAGCTGTCGCGCACACCCATCAAAACAAGTTGACGTGGGAAGGAGATGCGGGCATGCTTGGGGGAAATTTCAACGAGGTACTGGGAGGGGGTTTCAGAGAGGGAGTTGCAGACATTTTGGCCCGTGCCGGAGGCCAAGAGGAGAAGAAAATGAAAAATTTTATCAAAAAACACAAATATTTTTTGTTGTTTGCGATTGCGCTGGGTTTGCTGTTGCCCTTTGGTGCCTGCGAATTTGACGATCCGGACGATGAGCCGACAAGCTCGAATAAACCTTCAAACCCTGCCGAGAAACCGGCTGAAAACCCTGCCGAGAAACCGGCTGAAAACCCTGCCGAGAAACCGGCTGAAAACCCTGCTGAAAACCCTGCCGAAAAACCAGATTATACCGGACACCCCATTGTGGGGGATTGGAGTTATGGGAGCGCTCATCCTTATGACTGGTTTAATCCGCTCAGCGGAATGCAAGGCGCCAGCGGATTAGCCAGAGGCTATGCTTTCAGAGCGGACGGCACTTTTTCGGATTACATGGTGATATTAGGGAGTCCAAGCTCCGATGGCTGGTGGTATTCTAAAGGAAAATACAAAATCGAAGGAAATAAGTTGGTTTTGTTTGATAGCATTGAAACCTACAGAAAACAAGGTGACCCCCTCGAGTCCTATGAAAACAAGCGACAGGAGCGGGACATCGTATATCTTTTCGAGATAAGTGCAGATGGAAAAGTGCTAAACATAAACCATGGGGGAAGCTTCACGGAATACAGGCCCACGAATGACTTTCCCTCCGCGCTGAAGTAAATTTCTGGGCCTGAAGAAGTATTGGCCCTATGGCACCCCGTGGTTTTGCAGACCGCCGACACCCCTCAAAATGGGCAGGTGGTTGCTGCCCCATTGCCCACCCCACCCCCCGACAGGCGTCTCAAATTCGGACATACAGATAGATAAAATTCATAAAAAAACCGGGCTATTGCCTTGGAACGCCTTTTGTGCTATAAGCTTGTACTATGAAACTTTCATTTTTGTCGAAACTGGGGAAGTCTGAGGTGGCTGGAAACAAAAATGCAGCGGCCCCTCAGGCACAATTGCAAACAACCAAACTCAATTCCGCAAGGGTGGGGGACTCTTTTGAAGTTTCTAAAAAAACAGCAAGCCCACCCAAACCCGCTCCCAAACCCGCCCCCGCACCGGCACCGGAGCAGCCCAAAAAACAAGGCTTCTTTTCAAAACTCTGGGGCGGAATCAAAACAGCAGCCAAGGCGGTGGGAAATGCAGTGGTGGGTGCAGCCAAAGCGGTAGGCAACGCCATTGTGGAGGGGGGGAAAAAAGCCTTTGAGGTGGTGAGCAGCCCCGTCATGTATGGCGCGATGAAAGCCTTGAGTGCCGTGCAAACCCTTCTGGGAGTTGAGCCCAAAGGCCGCTCTCTGAAAGAGGATGAAATGGCCATGCTCCGCAGCATTTATGGCGACAGCATCGACTATTCCAAAGTGCAAATTAAAGAAGGCAAGGCCGGCCTCATCTCCACCTTCAACCCTGATCGCCCCTTTGTGGTGGGCAACACCATTTATGTGCCTTCCGGCAGCATGAGCGAAGACACCCTCGTCCACGAAATGATGCACGTGTGGCAATACCAGAACGGCGGCGTCGACTATATGGGCAAAGCCGTGGCCGCTCAATGGTGGGGCCCAGCAGATCCCACTGGCGGAAGCCGCGGCTATTTTTATGACGATGATGTGGTGGCAGGAAAACCTTTTGAAAAACTCAATCCGGAACAGCAGGCAGAGTTGATTGAGGATGCTTTTTCGGCGACTTCCGGCCGAAAGATTTTGCCGCCGACAGAGCCGCCAAGCAGGTTTATCATCAACGGAGTTGACCGCACCGACTATGTACTTCATGCCTGGGACATGATAAAAGCTGGTCAGGGAGCGCCTTAAATGATTCGAAGCTTGTTGCTGGTGGTGGGGTTTTTGAGTTCCGCCTATATGTGCGCAAGCACCGGGCCCCCTGAGCCTTTTGAAGTGAGGCTTGCGCCCGGTGTCACACAAATGGAGGAGCTTGCCTTTTCTGTTTCATATCCAGGAAAGTCTTCGCCTGTCATGTGCCGCGAACTGGAAGCTTATTCCGGTATATTCGTTGATGAGCCCTTGAGAGAAGAATGGAAAGCACGAGCTCCCAAAGCCTTGCCTTGTCCCAATCCTCTCAAATGGGGGCAGGACTTGGGTGAAGGTTGGGAGGTTTTCATCGCAGCAAAGCCTGTGGAACAAAACCGCTCATACAGGTTGCGACTCTCTGCAGAGGGTGGTGGGAAAGGAGCGGTGGACTTCTGTATATTCCGCAATGGAGACATGGTTGTGGATGACAACGCCGCCTCTGAATCCACCTCCAGAAGAGAGGAAATGGTTCGCTGCAGGAATGAAGACAGGCAAGAAGCGGTTGTGCCTTAGCTGTCGTTTTGTTTTCCGCCACACAAACTGGGCAGGCGGCCCGGGCTGCCCTGCCACTTAAGTACTTCAAGCTATAAAAGTCCGTTAAGTTGCTGGACGGAGTGCCACCTCCCTCACCCCTACACTACCCCATGCTCTCCTGTCTACGGAAGTGCACAAGACGCAGTGAATGTGCGTCTTGGGTTGACACTCACTTTGTGTGAAATGTATTCTTGAGTGACATATTGCAAAATATGTGTTGTTTCGAGTGTTTGCATGTAGTTTTTCATATTTACACCCAAAAAAGGAATGGGGGAGCGCAAGATGAGGGAATTAAGCAAAGCCGTTTTGCAGGGCCGGAATTCGCGTTTTAAAAGCGTTTTCCTTTTGTTGTTTGCTGGCTCGCTGGCCTGTGTGGCAGAGTCTCAGTTGCCAACGCCGTTGTTGTTGGACGGCGTCAGCGAGCCCAATTCAGAGCTGGCGGCAGAAACCCCTGCAGAGCCAGCCGTGGAGCCGGAATTGTTTATGCTGTTGTCCACCGACGACAACCATTTTACCATTCCAGCACTGCTTGCGGCTCCAAACGGGGAGCCCATACAGCCAAAGATGGCAGCAGAAATTGCAACCGAAGAAATGAGGAGGATGAGAGAAAAACCCGCAGCCACCTCGGTTTCTCTGGCAAGAGTGCACATGGATGCTTTCAAAGAAAACCATGTGGGCATGTTTGTGTCACCCACCAAAAGACTGCGGGCTTCCAAAAAACATTTTGAAGCCACAGACGAAAACAATTTCGTCTGGTCCGGCGAAGTCCCCGGCGCCGCAGCCAGGAGTACCTTTGTGGTGCGCGATGGAAAGGTGACAGGAAACATTCGCGACGAAAACAACGTGCTTTACCACATTGAGCCTGTGGGAGACGGCGTGCATGCCTTAACGGAAATAGACGAGACTCTCCTCCCACCCCTGGCAAAACCCGTTGCGCTGCCCGAAGTTTCTCCAGCAGACGCCAACGGTTTGGCCCCAGCCGCTTATTTGGCGCCGGCCATGGCCGCAGCGAGTGGAAACCCTGTGGTTGTAGACGTGCTTGTCGCCTTTACCCCCGCAGCACGCAGGCTGCGCAGCGACATGGACGCCCTCATCCGCCTGGCCATAGAAGAAACCCACCGCACCTATGAAAACAGCGGCATTAACATCCGCTTAAACCTGGTGGACAGTTTTGAGTTTGACTACACGGAGCAGAGCGACTGGGTGAAAATGCTTGAGGATTTTGCCGCCTCCCCCACCGTCAACAGCAGGCGCAATGCCAGTGGTGCGGATGTGGCCATGCTGATTATGAGCGAGGCCAGGTATTGCGGTATGGCTTATGTGCTGTCGAATACGCCGGGCTGGAATTCCTTTGAGTCTGCCTATGCTTTCGGTCTGGTGGATGTGGCTTGTGCGGCGGGTTATACCTTCGCGCACGAGCTTGGCCATATACAAGGGGCTCAGCACAACGAGCACATTGCCACCAACAAGTATTTCCCCTATGGACATGGTTATATTTATTCGGTGCCGGCACGTACCAGCAATTTCAGCACCGTCATGGCCTATGACTGGGGAGCGGGTTGCACATACGCCTGCCCCAAAATCCCCTATTGGTCCAGCCCCAATGTCTATTACAAGGGCCTCCCCACAGGCACCGCAGGCACCAATGACAATGTCAGAGTCCTCAATGCGACAGCCAGCAATGTCGCTGCTTTCAAAGCCAGGGCAGGAGGAGGAGGGGAGAGCAGACCCACCTGCACCCTCAGCGCCCAGGTTTCAAGCATTCCCAACACCGGAGGGACTTACTCCTTCACCGCCAGCTGCTCCGGCTCCCCCTCCAGCTATACATGGACTGTCAACGGACAGACACAGTCCAGCAGGACAAACAGCTTAAGCTACAACTTCCCGGCCAACAACACCTCTGTGGCCCAGTCTTTCACCATTGCCGTCACAGCCACCAACAGCGCTGGAAGCAGCAGCCCGGCGCAGCTGACACTCACCCAGGCCGCCCAACGCGTGGATCCACCCAGCTGCAGCCCCAGCGTGCAAGTCTCCAGCATCCCCCAGGCCGGTGGGACTTATGCCATCTACGCTGTCTGCACGAATTCACCCACCAGCTACACGTGGACTGTCAACGGACAAACACAGTCCGAGAGGGGCAGCAGTTTGAATTATTACTTCCCCCCCAACGAAACCTCCTCCACTCGCTCATTTAACATCGGCTTCACAGCCGTCAACAGCGCCGGAGTCAGCAATACGGTGTCTTTGACACTTAACCAGGCCGGCCTTTCAGGAAGCAGGCCCAGCTGCACCTTCGGCTTCTCCGCAGGAAGTATTCCCTACAACAGCGGCTATTATCAAATTACCGTCTATTGCACAGGCTCTCCCTCCAGCTACACATGGACTGTCAACGGACAGACACAGCCCAGCAAGGGAAACCCCATCATCCACTACTTCCCTGCCAACAACACCTCGTCAACTCTCGTATATAACATTGCCGTCACAGCCACCAACAGCTTCGGGACAAGCAGTCCGGAACAGCTGACTGTCTATCAATACAGGCGTTAGGCTGTCTGGGGTTGAAACAGGCGTTTGTAGCAAACACAGGGGCGGTTCCAAACCGTCCCTGTGTTTGTGTTTGCAAGCATTTTTATGGGTGAATGCAGGGGGTGGGGCAGGGGGGGCCTTTAAAACTGCTCCAACACCCGAATGCGCTCCTGTATGGGCGGGTGGCTGGCAAAAAGGCTGGAAAAACTGGCCTTATTCAGCGAATTCTCAATAAACAACTGCGCAACCGCTGTGTTGTTGACAAACTCCAGGTTGGAGCGGCCCGAAATTTTCCGCAGTGCAGAGGCCAAAGCCCGAGGCTTTTTCGTCATTTGGGCGGCACCCGCGTCGGCCATGTATTCGCGTTTGCGCGAAATGAAAAAACGCATCAGCGAGCTTAAAAACACACCCAGCGAAGCAATGGCAAACCCCAGCAAAATAAGAAGGACATGCTTTTTTCCTCGCATGGAGAGGGAGCGGAGAATGAGGGAGGCGAGGGTGGAGAAAATGCCCACAAAAACAATGCTGACAATCAGCAGACGCACATCTCTGTTGCGGATGTGGCTTAACTCGTGCGCAATCACCCCCTCCAACTCCTCGTCATTCAGCGTGTTGATGATGCCGCGGGTGAGGGTGACGGTATAGGTTTTGTTGTTAATGCCGCTGGCAAAGGCATTCAGCGAAGCGTCTTCAATGACATTCACGCGGGGCATGGGCATGCCTTGAGACATGCAGAGGTTTTCCACAAGGTTGTAGACGCGTTTGTTGCTGGCCCTCTCCAGACTTTGCGCATGCGTCGCCCTTTGTATCATCCACACGTTGATGAAATAGGCGACGACAAACCACAACAGACATACCCCCAAAACAACCGGAAGCACTTCCAGGGTTATTTTCGAGGCATGGGAAAAGTTGTCATAGGCAAAAAAGCTTCCCCCTTCATTCAGCACCGCCATCCCCAGCAGCAGAAAAAAGAAAAGCCACACCAATACCGCAATTAACACCGGGAAAAGAAGCAGCATAACAAGGGTGCGCTGGTTGTTCTGCCGCACCTGAGTCTGAATTCCCACATATTTCATGTGCCGCTCCCTGCCTTCAGAAGGAGACTTTGGGCGCTTCGTCTAATTTGGCCCTCGTCTCTGTGCCAAGCTCAAACATTTTCTCGCGGCGAAAACCAAACATGCCTGAAACAATGTTGGCCGGAAATGTCTCCACCGCATTGTTGTATTCCCTCGTGGCGGAGTTAAAATAGCGGCGCACCGCCGAGAGTTTGTTTTCAATGTCTGAAATTTCCTCCTGCAATTGCAGGAAGTTGGTGTTCGCCTTCAACTCAGGGTAGGCCTCAAACGACACCTTCAGTCCGGCCAGCGCGGAGCTGAGTTTGCTTTCGGCCACAATTTTGTCGTCAATGCTGTGCGCAGCCAACGCTCCGGCCCTCGCCCGGGTGACTTCAATGAGGACTTTGCTTTCATGGCCCATATAGCCTTTGACGGTTTCCACCAATTGCGGAATTAAGTCATGCCGTTGCTTGAGTTGCACGTCGATGTCTGCAAAAGCATTCTCGCGCGTGTTGCGGTAGCGCACGAGGCGGTTGTAGAGAGAAATAAAAAAAATCAGCAACAATGCTGCTGCGCCAACAATTATCCAAAGTATCGGTGTCATGAGAGTCCCTTCTCCGTATTTAACCCAAAACAAACTCTATGCAAGGCGTCAAACGAAGAATGCTGCAAAGCATGGGACAGCTTAATAAAGCAGGTGGTAGAGGACGAGGAAATAACGCACCCCCTGCCAGAGGCTTACAGCCCCCATGCCCACAATCACCAGCCCCGCGGCCTTCAGCAGCCACCCGCGTGCACGTGCCCCCAGCCGGCCCAAAAGCCACGAGGCCGACAACATGGAAGGCAAAGTGCCAACGCCAAAAGCCAGAAGCAACAACATGCCGTCCAAAGGAGAAGAGAGGGCTGCGGCATTGGCTACCACAGCCATTGTCATGGAGCAGGGCATAAAACCGTTGAGCGTCCCCGCTAGGGTTGCCCCCAGCACCGGGCCTTTGCTGAAGGCCTTTGCAAAACCCCAACTCAACCAGCGCAAGGGTGCAAAACCTTCACCTATGCGCAGCTGCCATAACCCCATAAGCTCCAGCCCCAGGAATATAACCACCCCCCCCGCCACCCCCTGCAGTACCGCCTGCACCAGCCCCACCTGCCCGCTGGAGGCCAGCGCACTGCCCAGCGCCGCAGCGGCAAAACCAAATACCGCATAAACCAGAATGCGTGCGCCGTGGTAGGCAACATAGGGCAAAAAGCCCCTTATGCCGGGGCGCATAAAAAAGGCCGACACCAGGGCGCCACACATGCCCAGGCAGTGGGCACTGCCCAAAATGCCTGTGAGAAAGGCCGCACCACAAGCCAGCAGGAGTGGGGAAGAGGCTGTCATGCTTCTGCTGGCTTTTCACCTTTCCTTGGAGCAGAGTCCACTCAAAAATGAGCAGAGAATTTGAAAAAATAGAGCGCTTCGTTTCGGTGTTTTCCGCGCCCCCCTGCCCCGAGGGGCCTGGGGATGATGCTTGTGTGCTTTCGCTGAAGCGAGGAAAGCTGTGCATCACCACGGACGCCCTTGTCGAAGGTGTGCATTTCAGCCACAAACACTTCACTTTGGCCCAGGTGGGGCACAAGGCTTTGGCCGTTAACTTGTCGGACTTGGCAGCCATGGGGGCGGTGCCGGACTTCTGGCTGTGCGCTTTGGGGCTTCCGCCCCGTTTTGCTGGGCCACAGCTTAAAACCCTGGCCCGCGGCATGTTGCCCCTGGCCCAACGTTATGGGCTTCGCCTGGTGGGCGGCAACCTCAGCGCTTCGCCCGTGCTAAGCCTGACACTCACGCTGGGCGGCTTTGCCCCCAAACCTCTGCTGCGCTGCGGCGCCAAACCCGGGGACAAACTCTATGTGGTGGGCACCCTGGGCGAGGCCGCCGCAGGGCTTTGGGCCATGCAAAACACTGTGCACGTGCCCAGGCGTTTTCTGCAAGCACAACGCTGCCCCACACCCTGGGTGGAAGCCGCACAAACCGCCGCCCCCTATGCCCATGCCGCCATGGACGTCTCTGACGGTTTGCTTCAGGACTTGGGCCACATGTGTGCCGCTTCAGACGTGGGGGCCCAGCTTCAAACGTCGGCTTTGCCCCTTTCCGCGCAACTCAAACGCCACTTCCCCAAGCAGGCTTTGCAGTTTGCGCTTTGCGGCGGCGAGGACTATGCGCTGCTTCTGGCCATTCCCCCCTCAAAAACCAGACAAGTGGAACGCCAGTTTACACCTCACACCTGGCCTTTGCGTTGTATAGGAAGCTTTGTAGACTCTTTGGGTATATGGGTGGACGGGCGGCGTGTTTCCCCCCGGGGCTACCAGCACTGAAACGTTTATGCCAAGAGGAGACTTCAGCAAAGCAGCAGCAAAAAAAGAGGGTGGTGTTTGAAAGGGAATGCACAAAAGAAACCAGGCAAAGGCTTTATTCGCAGTTATGTGTTTACGCGTGTCCATGTCCATGGAGTGGCTTCATGTCCGTTCGTGTCTTGTTTGTCGAAACCGATAGCGTTTTGCTGGAGCTGTTGTCTCAATGGGTGCAACAGCGCGGCATGGAGGTGGTTGCCTGCGTCAGCACAGCGCAGGAAGCCTTGTTGGCCTGTGAAGAGCATAAGCCCCATTTGGCTTTTGTCGCTTTAAAAGTCCTTCCCACCTCCGCCCTGGAGTTGGTGCAGCAAATGCACGCCCAATACCCTTCCATGCAAGTCCTCGTCAGCAGCTTCTGGGCCTTAAAGGAGGAAGTGAAGGAGGCCAAACTCTGTGGAGCCAAGGCGGGCTTTTCCAGGCCCCCAAGCCCGGAGGAGTTTCAATATGCCCTGGAAGCCTGTGAGGGGCTGCAGCTGGAGGCTTGAGGGTTTTTTGTTTAAACCTGACACCAAAAGGTGGCATAGTCCCCTGAATTGAAACCCACCTCTTACCCATTCCCTCTGGGAAAATATACCTTACTGAAGCAGTGGAAGTCCGATGATTGGGGCATTGAGTTTCTCGCACGCCAGGAAGGTTTGGCGGGTGTCTCCAAACTCGCCTTCCTCAAAACACTCGCGAAACCCATAGCGACGGACCCTACCTTCGTCGCGTTGTTGCTGAATGAAGCGCGCATTGCCGCTCGCCTCTCTCACCCCAACATTGTCCAAATTTATGAGTTGGGTGAAGCCCACGGGGAATATTTTATTGTCATGGAGTATGTCCACGGCCACCACCTGGGCACGGTGCTGGAAGCCATGCAAAAAAAGTCGCAGTCGTTTTCGCCCGTGCTGGCCGCCCAGCTTTGCACGCAGGTGCTTTTGGGGCTGCGCCACGCGCATACGCTGGAGGACGAGTTGGGACGCCCGCTGCACCTGGTGCATAAAAATGTGTGCCCCTCCAATGTGTTGCTGGGCTTCAACGGCGCTGTCAAAATTTGCAACTTCGGCATTCCTCTCCTGGAGGCCGAAAACAAATGCACCCTTTATGTAGCGCCGGAGCAACGTGTGGACGGCAAAATTGACGCGCGCGTGGATGTGTATGCCGTCGGCGTGCTGCTGGCTGAATTGCTGCTCGGAACATTTCCGCCCCACTGCAAAAATGCAGAGCAACTTGCCAAAGAGGTTTTTCAACACCCCACCCTTCCTTCGGCACTGGCGGACATTGTGGGTTGTGCACTGTGTGCCAACAGGGACGAGCGCTTTGAGTCCGCACGCGAAATGGCTTTGGCTTTGGAATACCACATTGAGGATGCGGGCGCTTCTCAAGTGACGGTGGAGCTCGCCAACTTCCTGCGTTTGCTGTTTGGAGACAACACCAACAACCCCTGGCTTTCTTATGAGGTGGAGGCGTCAGAGGAGGGGGAGGGGAAGGCCACTTACGCGCCTGCGCCTTCTCCTGTTTCTGCGCCTTCTCCTTCTCCCGCCCCCAATTCTCCTTCGGAAACGTTTTCGCAGGAGCCCCTCTATTTGTATTTTAAATGGTTCGTTTTTTGCCTTTGGGCCATGGGCTTTTTGGGAATGCTGGGGTGGTTGCTTCAGAGTTAGGAAGGGTTTCCACACACTTTTTTTCAAGAGGCATTGCAAGAGCACTTTGCCAGGCGCGCCCTCTGGAGATAGAAGGAGCAGATGATTTCGACATTGGTCAACACAACGGTTTCTTTTGACCGTTTTTGGCGATGGCTGACGGAGCACCCGCATTGCGTTTTGCGTGCAGGTTGCGCGGAATGTGCTTTGTTCGATCATGAAAACTTCCATTGGGATTTTTCAGAGGAAGAAGGGCAGGCCCTTGTACAGCTGTTTTTTGGCAAACAACCGGTGGGGGAAATGTTGATTGAGCGCAGCGAAGTGCTTTGGGTGCAGGCCTCCATAGACTCGGAAGAAGCCGACAAGGGCCTCTGGCTGTTTGAAATTATGACGGGCAACAAAGAAGAGCCTTTTGTCGCGTGGCATTTTTTGATGGCACACAGCATGGAGCATGCGCACAAACACGCGGTGCTGCAGCATTGAGGGGGCCACCCGAAAACACAGGCTGCCAACAAAGGAAATGACAAAACACCATGTCAGAAAACAAAGCCGAAAACAGAAAAAACTTGCTGAGAATGCTCGGGTGGAGCTGGGCTTTTTTGTGCGTCCTTTTGGTTGCCATGGGCGCATGGCTGGGACTTGCGTGGGCACCTTCCGAAAGATATATGGGAGAGGTGCAACGCATTATGTATGTGCACGTCCCTTTTGTGCAGGTAGCGCTGCTGATGGTGGTGGCGAATTTTGTGGCCTGCCTGGGCTACCTCTTTTCAGGGCGCTGGGTGTTTGACGCTTTGGCCCAGGCCACCGTAGAAATGGCTTTGTTGTTCGGCAGCGTGGGGGTGGTGCTGGGGGCGGTGTGGGGTAAGCCCACCTGGGGGGTGTATTGGACGTGGGACCCAAGGCTTACCGCCTCAGCCGTTTTGCTTATTGTCTATTATGGCTATTGGGCCCTGCGAAAATTCACCGAAGACGCTGAGCAGCGCGCGCGCTGGAGTGCGGTGGTGGGCATTCTGGCCGCCGCCAACGCCCCCATTGTCTATTTCTCCGTCACCTGGTGGCGCTCCATGCACCAGACTTTCACCGGCAAACTGGACATTGAAAACACCATGCGCTTCGTCTGGCACTACAACAGCGCAGCCTTTTTGTGCACAGCCCTCTTTTTTGTCACCGTGCGCACTTTGCTTGCCCTCCAACAAAGAAACCAGGAAGTGGCCATGCCACCCCCCGCCGCCCTGGAGCCGCCTGTCAACCCACCTGCGCATAACCCGGAGACGCCATGAGTGGAATGCTCCAACACCTCTATGCACTTTTGTTGTCCACACCCCCGCATTCCGCGCCGGTGGAAAAAGCCGCTGCGCTTGAGGCGCCCTTGCATGCAGGCCTCGTCCACGGAGGCTGGGGCTACATTTATTTCTGCTACGCCCTCACCTGGCTTTCCCTGCTGGCCTACGCCGTCTATTTGCTGCGCCTTCGCCGCCGCCTCAAAACGCTGCCTCCTCCCAACCCGTGAGTGTGTTTGTGTCTGCATTCAATGGCCTTCCTTCATGGCGATGTTTTTCTCCCGCATGTTTGCAGAGGAAGGGGGTGTTGGGCTTGTTGGTTTTTGGGGGGCTTTGGGGGGCGGTGGCCTGTTTGCCCCACCGCATTCCACCGCCGCCGCCGCCTCCTCCTCCTCAAGCGCTGCCTCCTCCAGAGTTGCCCGAAATACCCGAGGACACACCCCCAGTGCAGCTGCCTTTGCACCCTCAGCTTCGCATTCGCGCCGTGGGAGACGTCATGCTGGGCACGGACTTTCCCGAGGGTTATTTGCCTCCACAGGACATGAATGTCCTCCAGGGTGTGAAGGAGTTGCTGCAGGGGGCGGAGGTTGTTTTTGCGAATTTGGAAGGCCCCTTATGTGACGGCGGAGAAAGCACCAAATGCGGCCCCGGAGGGCGCTGTTATGCCTTCCGTATGCCGGGGCGCTACGTGCACCACTTAAAAGAGGCCGGCATAAACGTGGTGTCCACCGCCAACAACCACTCCGGGGACTTTGGCGAAGAGTGCAGCCGGCAAACCGAAGCCTTTTTGGACTCGGTGGGCATAGCCTGGTCCGGCCCTCCGGGCAGCATGGCTTTTTTGCAGCACCATGGGCGACGCGTTGCCGTGCTGGCCTTCCACACCTCCCCACGCACCAACAACTTAAATGACTTGCCCGCAGCGCTGGCGCTTTTGGCCCAGGCGAAAAAGCAGGCGCATTGGGTGGTGGTTTCTTTCCACGGCGGGGCGGAGGGGGCTGCGGCGACGAGGGTGGCGCAGGGCAGAGAAATGTTTTTGAAAGAAAACCGCGGAGACTTGCGCCTGTTTGCGCGCAGCATGGTGGAGGCGGGGGCGGATGTGGTGTTGGGGCATGGCCCGCATGTGCTGCGCGGCATGGAGTTGTGGAAAGGCAAACTCATTGCCTACTCCCTGGGGAATTTTGCCACCTACGGGCGTTTTGGGCTTGCAGGCCCCCTGGGGGTGGGGGCGGTATTGGAGGTGGTGCTGGACGAGGAAGGCCACTTTGTGGAGGGCCAGCTTTTTTCCACACAACAAGAGGGCAAAGGCATTGTGCAGGCCGACGCACAAGGCAAGGCTTTTGGGGCAGTGAGGGAATTGTCCATGTTGGACTTTCCAAAAACCGGCATAGGCGTGGGGCTGGACGGCAAACTTTTTAAGGAGCCTTTGCGGGCCTTGCCTTCCATGCGGCTTTGCGCCACGCTTTGGCCCTGCAGCTTTGCCGAAGGCTGTGTGGCACCTGCATGTGAGGTTTTTGATCATTTGGAGGCAGCGCCAACACCCCCTACCCCCCCACCGCCCCCCAAACATAGGGCACCCAAAACAAAACACAAAGGCAAGCATGTCTCCAAAACCTGAAAAACCTGTTTTCCACATTCCCACTCTGGACGGTTTGCGCGCCGTGAGTTTTTTCATTGTTTTTTTGGCGCACGCAGGCCTGGAAAAGTGGGTGCCAGGCGGTTTTGGCGTGACGGTTTTCTTTTTTTTGAGTGGCTTTCTCATTACCACTCTCATGCGCATAGAGTTTGAGAAGACGGGGGGGGTGAGTTTCAGAAATTTTTATTTGCGCCGCGTGCTGCGCATTTTCCCTCCCTTTTATGTCGTCCTGCTTTTGTCCACGCTGCTGTGTGCGGTGGGGTTTTTGGGAGGGGTGCTGGAGTGGAAGGCTTTGGTGGCGCAATACTTCTACTACTACAACTATTGGGTGGCGGCTTTTGGTTATGAGGGCACCGCCGGCGGTACCGGTGTCTATTGGTCGCTCGCCGTGGAGGAGCATTTTTATTTCCTCTTCCCCATGCTTTATGTGTTTATGGCCGCAAAGCTTCGCCTCAAAAACCAAAGCCAGGCCATAGCGCTTTGGTTTTTGTGCGCACTCATTTTGGCCTGGCGCTGTTATTTGGTTTTTGTGCACCACGGCGCAGCCTATGCGGCCTGGCCCTCCTTGAGTTTTGAGGAGCAGGAGTTGTTAACCAACAAAACCTACTTAACCAGCGACACGCGTTTTGACTCTATGCTGTTTGGTTGCGCCCTGGCCGTGTGGAAAAACCCCGTCATGGACAAGCAGCGTTTTTTTTCGGACAAGGTGTGGAAGTTTGGTTTTTTGCCCCTGGGGCTTGTGGGGCTTTTGGTGGGTTTCCTCGTGAGGGAGCCGGCTTTTCGCGAAAGCTTCCGCTACAGCATACAAGGCCTTTCCCTGGTGCCCCTTTTTGTTGTGGGCATTCACTTTTGCCACTGGTGGCCCTTCCGCTGGCTAAACAACCGGCACGTCAAATTTTGGGGCAACCTCTCCTACTCCCTCTACCTCGTCCACCACGTCGTCATTTTTGCGGTACACACCCATTTGCCCGGGCTGCATGCGGTTTGGAAAGGCGCCCTCTCCCTGCTTATTGCATGGGCCCTCTCGCGGGCCATTTATGAATGGGTTGAAAAACCCACCACCGCCCTAAGAAGGCGCCTTGCCCACTGACATGCCCTCCTTACGCAACCCCTTTGCCGCCCTCCTCTTCCTCGTGGTTACGGTGCTTGGAAGCTGGTGGGTTATAAAGCATGGCATGTCCCTGAGGCAGCAGAAAAACCTGGCCGAAGCCACAGCCGTTTTTGTGCCGCCTTTGGCACAGCCCATGGCCCAGAGTGTTTTGCCCTGGCCCTGGGCCTTTGAAGCCCTGCCTCAACAAATGCGCTGGCGTCGCGTGCTGGCGCAGCATACCGCCGCCACCGCCTCCTCCTCCTCCCTCTTGTGTTTTTGGGCGGAATTTTCAGCGGAGGACTATGCGCTTTTAAAGCTGCGCTGGGGCCTTGGCGAGAGTGAAAAGCAGCTGGGGCTGTTTGTGGACGGGTTTTTGCCGGCCTGGTTTTTGGAGGCGCTTTGTGAGGAGGGGTTGTTATGCCCTGGGAAGGAGAGGGCGGCGGTGTTGAGGCCTGCGGAAGTGGTGCATAGGCCTTTGGGGCGCCCGCTTTTTTATGCGGTGCCCAGGTTGCACGGCCTGTTGGGGTGTGCGGAGGAAGCTTAGTGTTGCCTGGCTTGGGGAAGCGTTTTATGGAGGTAGTTATGGAAAGCCAAGAGACAGCAGCAGACGGTTTGGAGAAGTCCAAGGCCAGAGTTTCCCGGTGGGTGGTGGGGGGGGTGTTGGTGTTTGTGGTGGTTATGTTTGTGTTGTCAGCGACGCCTTTTGGGCTGGCGGTTTGGTTGGGCAGCCGGGACGACAACCAGCAAATGTCTCTGCGCATTCAGCAGGCGCCGCTGCACCGCGAGGTGGGCGCGCTGGCTGGGGTATTTCAAGTGCCGGCTTTTCCGAGAGAGGTATATTGGCGCGAAGTCAGCATGTTGCGGCCTTTAAAGCCTGCAGGCCGCGAAGACAAAGCCCTCTGGGCCGTGCTTCGCTATGAGGAGGCCCCTTTTGGTGCTTTGCTTGCCCAGTGGCCTTCTGGCGAAGCGGCGGACGTGGGGAGTTTTTTGCCGTGGCTTTTGGAGGACGTGGAAAAAAACATGCACCTTCGGCTTTCTGCTGAGGTGGAAGTGGTGAAGCTTCCTTCAGAGTTGTTTGCAAGTAAAGCGGTACCGCCCAAGTCGCTGAGTGCTTATGTTATTCCTTCTCAGCAGAGTGTTTTGTTAATGCGTTATGGGGAAAAGTGAGGGGGGGGGTGGGTGTTGAGCCCATAGCTTCCTCATTGCCAAGTTTGATAGCGCTGGAGGTGCGGCATAAACAATGCTGCGCAGAACAACCACGCACCTGCGGGTGGCTCCCGCCCCCCGCACCCCCCGGGAAAACCCCACCCTGCGGACCCAC
>Ga0209737_10001426_pt1 | contig 17193 bp, 13 predicted proteins | sample TergutCu122P3_FD_187284 | JGI IMG/M metagenome (GOLD analysis project Ga0209737, IMG submission 187284) | Cubitermes ugandensis P3 segment gut microbial communities from Kakamega Forest, Kenya - Cu122 P3 (SPAdes) (version 2) | ecosystem: Host-associated > Arthropoda: Insects > Digestive system...
AATTAACACTGCTAAACATAAAAAGAAATATGTAATTTTCATCTTATTTTGCACAAACAACCAAACAAATATGCCGCTCACAGCAATTAAAAGCAAAGAGCGCCAGGCATCGGATACCAACATGGCTGCGCGGTCGGCATACAGAGCTGTTGCAAACCAATCGGGATAATTCCTGTCGGCAGGAGCGAAAAAATTAAAAATTACCCCTCCAAATAAGGCAAAGATAAGACATAAACCACCGGTAATACCCAAAGCGGTATATAGCTGCTGAATGAATTTTTCTTTAAATCTTTTTTCTTGTTTATTTTCCATGATTGTTTTAACCGCAAGTATGGCTAAGGCTGCCATACTCACACCGGCTATGACCAAAGCCATGGACGGCGTTCGGAACTTGTTGTATAAGGGCAAATAATGAAAGAGAAAATCATTCAATGCAGCAAAATTTCTACCCCATGACAAGAAAACAGAAATGACAACAGTAATCAACAGCCACCATTTTTCCGGACCTTTCACTACCATCAAACCAAGAATAAACAGGAAGCAAATAATAGCGCCTGCGTACACAGGACCGGAAGTGAAAGGCTGGTCGCCCCAATAAGTAGGCGCATATTTCGTGTAGAGCGCCCGCTGCTCGGGGTCATGTAAAACCTTAGCAATATGTGAATCTAAGCCAACATTATAATGAGAACTGGCGCCATAGATGTTTGGAATCAAAAGCGTCATGGTCTCGCCCACGCCATAGCTCCACTGGAAAGCATAGTCAATATCAAGTCCCGAACTTTCTTTTTGCCCTTCGGCTGCCTGCAGCACTGCGCCGCCGCGCATGGATTCCTTGGTATAATCGGCGGTGGGAATTAAATGCCCCAAGGTTGGCAGGGTAGCTAATATAGCCACAACTACTAACATTCCCGACGATTTTAAATAATCTTTGAAAGCATGTTCTTTAATAGCATAAGCCAAATAAACCAATGCCACAACAATAATCATCAATAACAAATAATATGTAATTTGTTGGTGTCCGCAATAAATTTGAATCCCTGTGGCTACAAGTGTTAGCAATATGCCCCATAAATATTTTTTGCGATAAGTAAGAATAACGCCGCCCAACACCGGCGCCATAAGCGCCATCGCTAAGCCTTTGCTGACGTGCCCTGCATCAATAATGATGAAATTATAAGAAGCAAAAGTATAAGCCACAGCGCCTATAATACTCAACCATGGTCTGCACCCCAAAGCGATTAAGAAGATATAGAAACCCAACAAATAAAGAAATACTATGTTCATGTGTGTTGAGGGAAGATACAAACTCACAGCCTTGCATATATTGCGAAATATATTTACTGTAGTCGGCATATAAGCGTAATTGGCAGGCATACCGCCAAACATGGCGTTTGTCCAAAAAGCATAATCGCCTGTTTCTTCGTGATAATCTCTCAGGTCTTTTCCCCAGCCTTTTGCACTGGTTACATCGGCTTGTACCAGGTCTTTATTTTCAAACACCACGGGCGAGAAATAAATAACAGTCAGCAGCAAGAAAGAAAGTATTGCCACCACATGCGGGAACCATTTTTTAGTCAGTAATTGTTTCATTATTCAAGGTTTTAGAAAATGCTAAATTATAATACTTTTTCTTTAAGCACAACGTCGTAATCTTACGTATCGGGGGGTAGTAAATCTTTTTTCTGCTTTGCGGGCAAAATAAAATCCAAGAGAAATCTCATGCCCACCGAAGTAGATACGGCTGTCCTGATTAAGCCCAAAGTCATAAGCATAACTAAGTGTGATTTGATTGGCAATAAAAATTTCTGCAGTAATAGCCATAAAATAAAGACCATTGATGTTCCCGGGCGCTTTCGGTTTCCAGAAGTTCTGGTCGGTACGGAAGCTAAGCCCTGCCCAAAAACGCTCCATATACGATAAAGCCAGGGTAAGGTCAATATGCGATGGGGTAGTAAAATCTTCCTGCCACATAAACGAGGGGCGAAATTTCATCCGCTCGGACAATGGAAGCGAAAATCCCAGTGTAAGCACACTGTTCCAAGTAGATGGCGAAATGATAAAATTATCTATTTCCTGCCATCCGAATGTTCTTCCATTGGTAATATTACGTGCCGAAAGCCCCGCATAAAAAACAGCGGAACTGTAATACGCTCCTATGTCAACATTGGGCGCCCAACTATTGCCTAAATTCTGAAGTATCGGGTCGCTTGGGTCAACCGGGCGCAGGTTGCTCATTCCATAATGCCCGGCTCCGATAGATAAACCAAAACTTAAATTTGATGTTGAAGAAATCGGAAAGCGATAGGCATAAATTGCAGAAAAATTATTAATAACCAATGAGCCCATACGTTCATTAGAAAAAACAAATCCTAAATTTACCCCCTGCGTAACTGCTCCATCTATAGCAAAAGACAGGTATTGAGGAGTCCCCGACTCCAACCATTGATTACGGTAAAAAACATGTGCATGATAAGCCTCATGATGACCGGCATAAGCAGGATTAACCAATAGCCCGTTAAGCAAATAATGGCTGTATTGTGGAATTTGTTGTGCAATGGACAAGGTTTGGCACATTACCATACAAACAAATAATATTATTCGGAGCGCTCCTTTCATTGTTTAAAAATGCGTAATTTATCTTCGTTTTATATACACATAGCCCTTGTGTGTTGTAGTTGCCCCCCCTGCTGTCACTACTCTTAACTGATAATAATAAATATCATCAGGTTGACCTTCGCCATCCCAACTATTGTCATAATTTCTCTTCGAATATACTAATTTTCCTCGTTTATTTACGATTGTCAGTTCGTTTTCCTCGAAAAGATGTAAGCCTACTATATGAAAATAATCATTAACGTTGTCGCCATTTGGCGTAAACACATCCGGAATAAATAATTCGACAGGCTCGGGGACAGGGATAAGCGTTATATCCGCTGTTGCTGAACAACCATAGCTATTGAGCACCATCACCGAATAAAGATAAGTGACAGGGGTTGACAAAATTTCTGTAGCGTAAGTGTTTACTGTAGTAGTACCTATTTCAGTAACTCCTTCATACCAAGTATAAGTCATGGACGTAGTAGTTCCTCCCGAAACTATAGCGGTTAAGGTTGCCGCCGTACCTGAGTAAATGGTTGCCGGAAAAACCGCGATACTTACGGCTGGTTGTGGATTTACTGTCGCCGTAACAGTGCTTGAGGCAACAGCACAATCCGCTCCTTCTATTCTTACAATATAGTTAATAGCATTGTTAAGCGCAGGACTTATAAAGCTAATGCCTGTATTCAGCAGGTTTAAACCGGTATTATCATACCATTTATAGGTTGCATCCGCAACAGGATTACTAACAGTAAACGTTGCCTGTTGTCCGGCACAGATTACAGGGTTGTTAACGGATATAGGCTCTGCAAAAACGGGCTGCAGCGTAGCCACCGCACTGAGATTACCTGCATAATCTATTGCCTGTATGTGAACATAGTGTGCTAAATTTTGTATCGTATAGCTTACCAGTACATTATCGGCAGCCGGTATAAAGGTTGTAGCCGGATTTGAGGTATCGGGAACGCCGGAAGGATTATTATCTTCCGAAATAAAGAACCCGCGCAAGCCTGTTTTATTTTCAACTGTTAACTCATTAGAAATGACAATATCGTCGGGATTGTAGCTATTGGTTGCCTTAACGTAGAATTTGTATTCGGTGCCATAGTCGAACGATGATATGTCTATTCTACTGCAGTTTGCGCTTTGACGATTTACCGCAGGTGTTTCCGGAACAGCCAAATCGGGGACAGAACATACAGTAGCTGCTGTTTCGGCAGTAAACTGTGCCAAATACCATAGTGTATTGGCTATGATTTTTCTTTCATCAATGGTTGATGTACCATTGGAGTGTCCGGTTTGAATCATGGCGGCATTGTTCCATGTTGTTAAGTAAAAATCGTTAGTGCCACCATTTACAATCAGAGGTGGAGATGTAAAATGTCCCCACGTATTGGGAAAATTCATCCAAACAATTCCTTTAGCAAATTGTGCAGTTGAATGAGTTGGTGGAATAGTTAAAATTGAATTATAAGGAATTAGGTGAGGATATTTTAGTAGAAAGCCATTGTTAACTACTTTTGTACTATTGCTTCCTCTTTCAAGACTTATAGTATGGGGAATTAAATGTAAATTCGTTTTATCTGCCAATGAACAAAAATTGATTTTATTATCTAAATAAGTTTGTGTGTCATGCCCAAAAAGTACTCCACGTCCTGAATTAAGGAAGTTTCTAACAGCAATAGCAGAAACAGAAGTAAGGTCTATATGATTATTGTAATCCCACGAGCCGAACATGATAACATCGTATTGATATTCGCCGCTTGCATTTTTTAGATAACTGTTTGGATTAGCATTAAAATTGGTAATAGTTACGGGTGTGACATTGATTTTTCCTAAGCCGATGGCAGGGTCATGCATCCAAGTTTGCAAAGTGTTTGAAGCTGCTATATTGGGGTACACGTTTAATACCTTTATTGTTCTATCGTAATTGGTCGAGGTGGTTTGCCAATCACCCAAAACATTATCCCATTGGTAAAGCGTAAAGCCATAGTTTCCCGCAGGGGTAAACGGAGACCAATCCCACTGCAGTTGAACACAATTTGCAGAAGTAAATCCGGTTGAACTTAGTATAAGTTCACAAACCACAACCCTCAAACTTGCTTCAAGTGTTTTGGTGGTAACATCATCGTCAAGGAGAACCACCATCTTGAGTTGATAAGTGCCGGGCGTAAAAGTTTTACTCCAAATTAATTGGTCTTGTGCCGCCACTTCTTCTATTCCATTGATATACCACTTCAGGTGCCCGGGAAGAGAACTCACATTGCTGCCTGTCTCTGCACGGAATTGGGTCGGCTGCGTGCAAATAACTTCAGTAGCCAAAGCCAAATAATGGATATCATTGACATAAAATTCCGGATCCGAGCGATGAAGCAACGTGTGTATTTTCGTACAATTCAGTATTGTATCCTTAAGTTGCAGGGTGATTACTTTTTCATCACCGGCATTCCATGTGACGGTAAAGGAGGATTGGGTGCTTACCGGCGTTCCGTCAACTAACCAGATATAGCTTATATGTTGGGCGGAATAAAGCCCCGTATTAGCGATGTAGATATAAGTGCCTGCTCCGGAATTACTTGCCGGAGAAGAAACTATTGCGGAACCTTCAAATCGTCGAAGCACTCTGGTAGAAACCGTATGCAAGGCCGGGTCAAGGTCAACAGTTACGCTATACATTCCCGTATCAATGGCTGTAACCGTTGGCGTGGTGGGGTGCGTCCCGTCGGGCAAGGTCCAGTAATAGCTTTTAGCATATCCGGCATCAAGAACAACCGACGAACCCTCGCATATATAGGTGGTATCGGGAAATGAAAGTGCGCCGAATTGAGAGAGATAACCAAAGGATGCAGAATTGCCAAAGCTGGCTCCTGTATAAAAATATCCCAAGGCAAAGGGCCCGCTATTATTATTGATTACAACCGTTCCCGACAGCACAGCGGAAGATATATCTTTTCGCGTGTATTTCCATCCCGCCATATTCGGAACATTCATAAAATCGGCAGCAGTCAAAATGCCGGCATTGCCGTTCACCGTGAATCCGTTTTCATTTCCGGCTCTAACCAACATAAAAATATTATGATTAAAAGCATTGGAACTTTTGTAAAAAGTAATTCGCTTAGAACTGATAGAATACATACTCGGCAAAAGTGCTGCCCCTAACTCTTCTCCGTATCCTGAAAGCTGATATACATATACGGGATGATTAGTCGTGATGACTGCTGTAAGCGCTGTTATCATCTGATGCATATATTGTGAACCTTTGGCTAATGATGAAGCAACGGTTATACCATCAATTGTTATGGTAGTGTTGTCTTGAGTTGCAAGAATATATATTCTGTCTCCAACAGCTGAGCTTTGGGTTGTAAAACCTCTGACAACAATGTGGGTGGTTCCCAAATTAGCTACAGGCACCAATTGGTCGCCGGTAGCATCTGCAGGTGCTCCTATGGCAAGTAAGTCGTCTGTAACGGTAACAGCTATCGGTTTATCGGCAATAATATGCGAACCCGACAAGCGGCTTGCTTGCATAAACAGGTTCGTGCGGGCGGCAAAGGTCTCGCCTCTATTTAAAACAACGGTTTTAGTAACTCCTGCACTTGTCCCCACAATATCGGCTTTGGGGGTAATATTTACAGTTGTATTATCTTCTGTTGCCACAATATGAAATTGAGCATAAGCACGGGGATAGCGGTCTGCTGTTAAAAAGTTAGTTTGAAAAGGTGTATAAAATTCCAATCCTAAGGCCTTTGTTCCTTTCAATGCAAACATTTCTTTAGAAGCATAAGAGTCCAACTGATAATAAATAGTAACAGGCGCAGTAGAATGGAAATGGATGCCCCTATTATGTTTCACCCCCACATATAAAGAATTGTGGATATTATTTTGAATGGTGTCCATCTGCGCATTGGAAAAAGCGGAATAGTCTGTGCCGAAAATAATTCGTTTGGACTCACCGGCAAGCAATGAAACAACGCGAGTGTTAAACCCGGGCAAGGCAGGCATCTCCATTGTTACAACGGCAGGTAAATCTCCCGCTGTAATCATAAAGAAAACCGGACGGTTATAGTTCGTCAACGTGGAGCTCCCGGTATCCTCAAAGTGCGGCACTACAAACCAAAAGTCGGTTTCCTGTGCACTCATCTGCTGAGAAAAGTCCGTAAAGTAAGCTACAAATACGGTTATCAATATTCTGAACAAGCGTTTGTTTTTATGGCTCATTATATTGTTATTTTTTTACAAAATTACTAATTTTTTCGTACAATTCAATATATTCACCGGCAACAATCCATTCGGAATAATAACTCCTTACCTTTTCTACTGCCTTAGCCGACAAAGCAGCATAGTCGGCTTCCGATAATACCCAACGAATACCGGCAGCAAGTTCTTCGGCCGATTGACAGTCCGCAACATAACCATTATTTTTATGATCTATCATCTCCGGAATTCCACCCGTATCAAAGCCCACGCAAGGCGTTCCGCAGGCCATTGCTTCCATAATTGTGTTCGGCAAATTTTCTTCTAACGAAGGCGTTACATAGAGGTCGGCTGCGCTATAAACCATCGCCATATCCGCTTCATTCGGAACAAAGGCCATATAATTAACCTTCAACGGCAACTCCGGCAAGGCTGTTTTCATATTGCCAAGCAGCAGCAGCTCCACATTATTTACATCCAATAGTTTTATCGCTTCGGCCAAGTAGCTAAAGCCTTTTCGGTAATCGCTCAAATTTACTGCGCTGAAAAGTATCAACTTCTTATTTGTAGGCAACCCTAATTTTTCACGGGATATTATTTTATCGAAAGGAGCAAACACTTTTGTATCAATCGGGTTGGCGATTGTGGTTATTTGTTTTTGCGACAATAAGGCGCTGTTCGCAGCACGTTTATTCAGCCAATCGCTGCAGGTAACGAAAGAAATGTTGGCCGGTTGGTAGTATAATTGTTTTTTACGAAAAACAGCAGCCGATATATCTTTTTTCGCCGGATGATGCTGGAAAAAACAATTTCTGCACTGTTGGCGGTAACGTTCACAGGTACGCGCATGGTGACAAATCCCCGTACAAGGCCACATATCATGCATAGTCCACACTATCGGTTTATTTAGTTTTATTAGTTGCCGAATATTTTTCAAGGATAAAAAGCCTTGATTAATCCAATGCAAATGGATAATATCCGCTTCTTTTACCAACGGGTGTTTACTGATATTGGTACCGGTATTGGCTATAGAAACGGCAAAAAGATTTTTTTTAGTAAAACGATGGTGGACAAAAATTACCAACCGCTCCCAAATGAAACGGAAGCGATTTACTAAACGACACCACCATATAGTGTTTAGCGAAACTACCCGTTCATCATCGGTTTGCTTGTCCCTTACCAGCATACGCGCCTCGTGCCCTGTTTTATTCAGGGCCTTCATTAGTCGGTTGGCTGCCACCGCCGCTCCGCCAATTCGCTCAGAGGTGTTGAGGATAAGGATTTTCATACGAGTCAAAATTAGCTGTAATATTTGTTCCCAGCAATCTTACAAAGGTAGTAAATGTCCACGAATTACACAAATTATCGTTAAACCATAAACAAATGCCGAAACTATAGTTTTATGTAACGACATATTATTTAGCGGAAAAATTGTAATTTTTACAACCTGTGTATGTCTTTTTTGTTTTTTATTTTATTGAAAAAACCTTATCCGAGTAGCAGCATATCTTATTCCTCGTTGATACCAGGAGCCTTTGCGTGTGCGGAAAAAATGCTTAATCCGTTCCACCGCCTCTTTATTTTCAGCCATATCAGTAGAAAAAAAACTAACAGGTTTATCGGCTACAGCTACTGCATACATATCGGAAACTCCCGAATGTGTCCCCGAGGCATCGTGCCCGATATTATTCGTCATTGATTTTGCCGGATGAAGTGCAAGCCCATTTTGCAAAAACACGCTGGCGTACCATCGCGTAGCCCAGGAGTTATTTTTTCGTGCGCGAAAATCCTGAAATATTTTCCAAAAATTCTCTGTCCCCTCAATTGAGAATGTATGTGACTTTTGCTTATCAAATTGGCTGTTCAATTTTTCAATATCGGGTTCAAAGTAGTCCCATGCTCTTTTCCAGGTAGCCCACCCCCACGAACTTACCAATCGAAAGAAAAAGGTTTCGGGCAAAGCTTCCGGATTAATCGGATACATATATGCCCCGATGTGCATTACTTGTTCATTGTTTTCGTAGAAACTCAGGGCATCATTCAAGTACTGCAACAGGTAGGGTGATGATTCCAAATCATCTTCCATCACAATCACCCTGCCATAATCATTGACAAGCCTTGTAACCCCCTCAATAATTGAAGCTGCAAGCCCAACATTAATATCGCGTTCAATAATTTTTACCGAATTAAAGCCATTTACCGCACGAATCAGTGAACGTACTGCTTCTACCTTTTTCTCGTCTTTAGCGTTTTTTGCCCCATCGGAAAAAATGAACAAATCGGAGGCCGAGGCCAATGTGTTAGCCGCCAAGCAGCAGAGTGTCCGCTCTAAATGTTCCGGACGATTATACGCAAATAAGGCTATGGGCGCAAGGTTTTTCATTGCATTAGCATTTGTTCCATCTGTTGTAAGTCTTGCGGACGGGTAATTTTAAAGTTCCGTTCATCGCCCGCAACTAAGCCTATTTTCACATCGGGAAGGTATTTGTGTACAACGCTGCAGTCATCAGTAACCGTAAAGTCGGTGTCAACCATTGCCAAGGCGTAGGCTTTTCGGATAACCGACAGCTTAAAGCCCTGCGGAGTTTGCGCTCTGCGAAACAGAGAGCGTGAAGGGATTTGCCTTATCGTATGTTGCGTATTGTCTGTTTGCAGCACTGTATCAGTGATAGGTATAGCTACAGTAACAGCGGAATATTGTTTCAAGGTTTGGAGCGTGTCATCAATAATACGTTTATCCACTAAGGGACGCACAGCGTCATGAAAAAGAATATTTACCTCGTCAATATTGGTGTACGCTTGCAGCGCTGCCAAGGTAGAATCAGAGCGTTGAGCTCCGCCTTTCAATATTTTTTTTACCTTTTTCCAATTATATTTTTTCGCAATACTATTCCACACTTCCATATAAGATGGATGAATGACAACGGCAATTTCATCAATTCCCGAATGTTTTTCAAAGGCCTCAACACTATATGCAATAATCGGCATTCCTGCAATTTTCACAAACTGCTTTGGTAGCTCCCCACCTACTCTACTTCCCGTACCTCCGGCTAAGATGACTGCGATATTTCTCATGTTTTCATACGAAAGATTAAGGTCTGCTTTGTTTTGGCAACCAGTTCATAATTAAGTCCGGCTAAGTAATTATAGGTCTCATTTTGCTGAGGATAATTTAAATTAATCTCCGATTCCACTAAAATATGTTGTGGAATATATTTTGTCCAATCATTCGATTTCAGCACATCTAAATCCAAACCTTCTACATCTACTGATAAAAAATCAATTTTCTGATTAGGCAATAAATATTTATCAAATATATCTACTAATCCTACCTGTGGAATTTCAATAGTTTTTATTATTTTATACTTGTCGGGGCGCGTTATTGCTATATCTTTATTAAATGTATTCAAGGCTTGTTCATTAAAAATATAAAAAGTCAAGGATTGAGCAAAGGTGCCAACCGCCATATTCAAATTAATATCTCTACGGCGAAATCTGCGAAAAGCAGCAATCAAGTCCGGGGATGCTTCAACATTAATTCCTCGCCATCCTTGTTTATAAAAATAAGCTGTGTTCGAAAATCTAAAAGGATGATGAGCACCCACATCAACATAAAAACCTTTATATTTTTTTTGCTGTTCAATAAAATATCTTAAAACCATATCTTCTCCCATTTGTGAATAGCTTGCAAAGCGGTGTAGCCATACCGGAAATATTTTATGAAAAAGTTGCCAAATTATTTTTCTCATTTTCTTTTACGTTTTATAAAAATTATTATATCTCTTAACACATTTGAGCCCAACAAGTAGGTAAATGCAAGGTAAAACAAGGCTCCGCCTACTAATTGAACAACTATAAGCATCCAATTATTAGCAATACAAAAAGACAGGAAATATACCCCTGCCGCCATAATTACTGCAACACAAAAATACGGAAAAATATCTTTGAATTGACAAAACAGAGAATAATTGGCTTGCTTTGCCACCACTATGCTACTAATTATGAATCCAACAATATGTGCAGCCAATAAACAAGTAACCGCTATTGAAAGATTTAAAGGGATTGCTATCAAGGCGCACAAAAGAATTAAACTTTTTTTCCCGCATTCCAAATAAAGAGCTGTTCTGGCTTTATTTTTTACATAAAGTACATTGTTGTGCAGATTCATAAATATGATAAAAGCCCAAGCAATAGCTAACTTTTGAAGATAAGGCACAATGGCAATCCATTTATCGGTAAGCAAAAATTGTACTAAGGGTTCAGCCACTGCCGATAAACCGAACAATGCAGGTAATACAATAAATGCCGACACACGCATTATTTTGCGCGTAACGCGCCGGAAACGCTCGTCATCATCTCCTATCTTAGACAATATGGGGTATGTGGCTGTTTGTAAAGCGCTGCTAAGGCTGCCGGCAGACAATGTGCTCAACTTATCGGCCTGAGCATAGTAGCCCACAGTACACAAAAGATGGAACCGGCCAACAAGTGCAGTGTATAAATTATTGAATATTGTATTTAAAACACTAATCATTAAAATGTTGGAGCTAAACCCCCAGAGCTTCTTAATACATTGTTTATCAAACAGCCATGAGGGCTGCCAAGAGGTATAGAGCCAAAAACAAACTGTGCGTACAAACAAAAAAGTTATATGCTGATATACTAATGCCCAAACGCCAAAGCTATTCATAGCCAAACTCAGTCCCACTGTTGCCGAGCAAAACAAGGAAATGAAACCAATAATAGTAATCGTCTTAAAATTTAAGTCCCTTGTTAGATTTACCCATTGAATAAGTGTAAAGGGATTAATCAGAAAAGCCAAGGCCGCTATGCGGGTAATGGCTATTAACCGAGGTTGGTGGTAAAAGTCAGCAATTAAGGGCGCGGCAAAAAAAAGCAGGATGTAGAGAAAAATTCCGGCACTAAGATTAAAATAAAATACCGAGGACAAATCAGCTTGATTAACCTCCTTTTTTCGCACTAAGGCGTTAGAAAAACCGCCATCCAATAAAATCCCGCCAAGGGCAGTAAAAATAGCAATCACTCCCATCAAACCATAATCGTCGGGCGAAAGGTAAAAGCGCGCGAGCACAAGCCCTACCGCAAAGGCAAGCATCTGCTGCCCGAACTTATCTACCAAAGTCCAAACCAAGGCTAAGGCCGTTTTTTGCTTTAGGTTTTTTTCCATCGGTTTGCTATTTATATACTTTCTTTAGTTTTTCCTGTGTTTCCAAGCCTCTTCGTAAAATTACTTTTTGTACAAAAGCCTTGATAAAGCCCCAGCCGTAACCAACGATTTGTACGATTGAAGCCCATACGGCTAATAGCGCTACTTTCAGGCTGCGGGTTTTAATCAGGGCGTCGGTGAAGAGCAGCAGGCAACAAAGGGTGAAGGGTAAAAGGTAAAGGGTGAGAGGTAAACTGTAAACCGTAAACCGTAAACCTAAAAATACACCGGCAACTAACCATAGTATGCCTACTGTGAGGACAAGGGCGGGGAGTGTGTGTACTAATTTTAATGAGCCTTTGTGCAGTATGGCTAAACTGATACGCCCGGAGCCGAAATTGTACACCTGTTTATAGAATTGCTTAAAACCCACCCTGCGTTTATGATAAACAAAGACATCGCGGTACAAAGCGATACGAAAGCCCGCATCGACAATACGGATAGAGAGGTCAATGTCTTCTCCGAACATATCGCGGAAACCATCTGTTTTTTCGTAAACCTTACGCGAAAAACCCATGTTAAAGGTGCGTGGTTTAAATTTTTCCATTGATGATTTTCCGCCGCGTATGCCGCCGGTGGTAAAAAAAGAGGTCATGGCATAGCTTATGGCTTTCTGTACAGGAGTAAACGATTCATGTGCAGCATCGGGACCGCCGAAACAGTCTGCATAATTCTCTTGAAGATTTTTTTCTAATTCCGTAAAATATTGCGGCGGTAATACACAATCCGAGTCAAAAAAAAGGAAATAATCGCCTTTTGCTAATTGCATTCCCACATTGCGGGTATCACTACGACCTGTATTAGCTTTGTAATAATAATGAATATTCAGTTGCGTAACATAGCGTTCAACCACCTCTGCACAAGGTAGAGTAGAACCATCGTCCACAATTAGCACCTCAACATCAACTCTACTATCCTGCCGAACTAAACTTTCGAGCAATTCCGACAATTCACCGGGGCGGTTATAGACGGGAATGATAAGAGAGTAATGCATTGTAGGTCAAATGAGTTTACAAAGATAAGAAAAAATAACCAGCAAAACTATGGCTTTACTAAAATATTTTTACGTAACTTTGGCCTTAGTAATAAACTTTATCAGTTATGAGTCGGAAAGAACAAGAAGCCTTACCGCAAAATATTAATCGTATTTGCCAAGGCACTGAAATCGTTGGTAGTATTAACGCCTCAGGAGATGTGCGTATTGATGGCTCTTTGGAAGGAAATCTGACCTCCATGGGGCGGGTAGTTGTCGGAGAAATAGGACGTATAAAAGGAGATTTAAACTGCAAAAACATAGATGTTTGGGGCAATTTTGAAGGCAAGTGTACTGTGTCAGAGTCTATTACTTTTAGGTCAATGGCTTCTATTGTCGGTGAAATTAAAGCATCCGTACTGTATATTGAAGCAGGAGCCAAATTCAACGGCAGTTGTACCATGCCGTCCGAACAAGCTTCAACCAATAAAAAATAAGCTAATTTTGGAAACGCCGTAAGTTTGTTCTGTAAAAGATAAATTCCGGCGTAACGAGTTTATCTTCTTCGGGGTCAATACTATACCAAGGTGATCCATTTCTTTGTACCAATATAAAAGCGTTTGGTTTATAATTTTTTGCCAATAAGAATATACGATTTCCAGTAGCAGGATTACGAGCTACATCGAGTACTATAACCGCATATCCCGGACGAATGGTTTGAACAAACATATCACCCGGCATAATATCTTCAACAGAAACTAACTGCATATCAGATAAGAGTGTCGTTACATCAGAGTGACGAAAAATAAATGAAAGATAACGAATGAAGGTGCTAAAGCGGTGAATATCTGCAGGCTGTTTTGTCCAATACGATTTGCCCATAATCGTTAATTGCAGCCCTCTCACAAATGCTACATAAGGAATTTTTTCGGTAATAACGGTAAAAGCTATTCTATCATATAGAGGTCGCTTAAAAAGGTATTCAGCTCTTAGCCTAAGTCCTAAATGTACATCTTGTCGAATAGTATCCAACACATTCATATTCAATATTCCTGCATACCGGCCTTCGGGCGGATCATTCTCATAAGCAGCGCCGTCAGGAAACATAAGCAAAGTACGCAAAAAAGATGCGTAAGAAGTTCCGGAGGCAGGTACACGCTTATAGCCTTTAGGTAATTCAAAACGTGTTCCGACCGTCATTCCCGAAGGGTTGACATAATTAGATGATTGGGCAAATAAGGAAGTGTGAGAACAACAAGCCGTCATCATCATCAGCGGTAAGGCTGCTCGGTATAGCGTATATCGAATGTTCAACATCTTTATTTTACAAAATCTTGTGATTCCCACTTGTATAATTTATCGGCACGGCGCACTTTTTCCGGTACGGCAATAGAAAAATAAGTCCCTTTTTCCACTTTATCTGCCGATTGCAAATCCACCCGCACATCATTGAGGGTCATTGACAGCACTCCTGTTGTAGGTCCAACAATTAAGACCTTGTCGCCTTGCTTTAAGGAGCCTGTTTCTACATAAAATTCGGCCACTCCAAGATTGCTGAAATAATTTGTTGCCTTAGCGATGTAGGTCTTTTGGCAGACAGCCTTATTCCCATATACCTCACTCCATTCGCCCAGTCGGGCGCCCTGATAATAACCGTCCCAAAAACCGCGATTAAACACGGTTTGTAATTCGGTTGTCAAGACTGCTATCAATTCGGGAGAGTAAGTACCGGCAACTATAGCTTGTAGTGCACGATGATAAGCTTTGGTCACCGTTTTTACGTACTCCGGAGCCCGTGCCCGCCCTTCTATCTTAAACACGCGAACCCCTGAATTTACCATTTTATCGAGAAAAGCAATGGTACACAAATCTTTCGGAGACATGATATATTCATGGTCAATCTCTAATTGGCGGCCGGTATCATTATCGCTTACCGTATAGCCGCGCCGACAGAGCTGGTAACAAGAGCCCCTGTTTGCCGAAGCATTATATTCATGCAAGCTAAGATAACATTTGCCTGACACGGCCATACAAAGCGCTCCATGACAAAACATTTCTATCTGAATAGGCTTCCCATTGGGTCCTATAATTTGTTGTTCCTCTATAGCTTTGTATATAGCGGCTACTTGTTCAAGGGTTAATTCGCGGGAAAGCACAACCACATCAGCAAAGTTGGCATAGAAACGCAAGGCCTCTATATTTGTGAGATTAACCTGTGTGGACAAATGAACTTCCATATCACAGTCTCGAGCATATTGTATGGCCGCCATGTCGGAAGCAATAATTGCCGAGATATCCGCTTCTTTCGCTGCGTCCATCAATTGTCGCATTTCCGGAAGCTCGCCATCATAAAGTACCGTATTCACAGTAAGATAACTACGTAAGCCCTCTTGTTTACAAACACGTGCAATATTCTTTAAATCAGATAGTTGAAAATTACTGGCAGAACGAGCCCTCATATTAAGTTTCCCCACGCCGAAATATACAGCATCAGCACCCCCTTGTACTGCGGCAGTCAAACATTCAAAATTGCCTGCCGGGGAGATAAGCTCCAATTGAGAACTATTTAACATTTCTTTGTTAAATTTAATATTATTTAACACAAAAATACAAATTTAAACATTTTTTAACAAATGGCGATATTTGCCAGTTAAAAGTTATTTTCCTGAAAAGGTTAAATTTTCATCTTTTCTTCAATGTGATGACCGTAATTTCGGGCGGCATGCCTATACGGCCCGGAAAAACAACAAAGCCCAAGCCTCTGTTGACATATAAGTATTGATTGCCGGCAGCGTAAATTCCTGACCAGTAGCGATACAAGAAGTGAGCAGGACTGAATCGTTTTTTGCCTAATTTTAAGCCCATCTGCATAGCATGCGAATGCCCCGACAAGGTAAGTGCAATGTCGGTTTTTCCTTTTATGCGTTCTTCCCAGTAGTCCGGATCATGCGAGAGTAGCAATTTGAAAGGGACATCTATTACCGGCAGCATTGCGGTTTCAATATCTGCTCTTTTGGGAAAGCGTTTGAGCCTGCCCCAATTTTCAACGCCTATCAAGGCAATTTGCTCAGTGCTGTTGCGACTGAAAACTACAGCCTCATTCTTCAACAACTTAAAGCCCATCATAGAAATGTAGTGCTCAATGGCTGCCTGATTAGCCGTCGAATCGGCAGGGTTTTCCCAGTTGTAATATCCGCCGTAATCGTGGTTGCCCAAAACAGCATATTGACCGGTTTTTGCCTGTAATTGCGAGAATATAGGAGCTAAAAGAATAAGTTCTTCTGAAAAATTATTAACTAAATCTCCCGTAAGCACAATTATATCGGGCTCTTGCGCATTAATTAGTGCTACTGCTTTTTCGAAGTGTTTTATAGTTCGTCCATAGCTACCTGCATGAATATCTGTAATTTGCACAATTTTATATCCATCAAATGAATGCGGCAGGTCGTCAAAAAACATCTCTACCTGTTCAACCGTATAGTTGTAACGTCCGAATAAAATTCCCCAGACCATAAACCCCATAAAGAGAAGACCTGCCGCCAGTCCGCATTTGGCAAGTATGTGATGCTGTTTGCAGGGAGTAGGATTTTGCTTGCGCCGACTCCTTTGTTTGATTGCCAAAAACAGTCTATCGGCCAACAGGAATAGAGCAAACAATGCTTTCGGGAAATATATAGCCAGCATAAACCCGAGCACATAATAATAATCGGCCAAGAAAAGATAGTCACGTATATTGCCTTTCAAAAAACATCCGCCAAATACAATGACCAAGGCCAAAACTGTTTGAGCAAAGAAAGCAATCCGTATTCCTCGTTTGTAGCGGACGCTGAATTTTGAAAAAACTTTTTTAATCCCCAAAACCGTCACTAAATCCAGTACTACAACAAAGCCGGCCAAGATGGGAAAATTCATATTCTATTTTAAGTATATCTTATTTTTCTATACACAAAGGCTCCGAAATATTCCCCCCTACTCCAAAAACATTCCCACCATTGTGGCGCTTACGAGGGCGGCTAAGGTGCCGCCGAGCAGGGCGCGCATGCCGAACTCTGACAGTAAGGTTCTGCGGGTGGGCGCAATGCCGCCAATACCGCCGATTTGTATCCCCACCGAAGCAAAATTCGCAAAGCCGCATAAAATGTAAACAGCCATGATTATAGAACGGGGACTATTAAAAACGCCTTCCTGTATCATGCCTGCC
>Ga0209737_10001427_pt1 | contig 17180 bp, 15 predicted proteins | sample TergutCu122P3_FD_187284 | JGI IMG/M metagenome (GOLD analysis project Ga0209737, IMG submission 187284) | Cubitermes ugandensis P3 segment gut microbial communities from Kakamega Forest, Kenya - Cu122 P3 (SPAdes) (version 2) | ecosystem: Host-associated > Arthropoda: Insects > Digestive system...
TTTCGTTTTTGTGAACATACAATTCGTTTTAAATCAAAATATTAAACGAAAAATTAACCGATTTATTGTATGAAATTATACATGAATATATCATTTTTTTATGAGGGGGGGGCTTTTCGGAGTGGACTCATTATTTATTAACCAAAAACTTAGAACTATGAAAAATGCAATTACCCTATTTAGAGCTTAATAACTTTTCCTGAACCGGCTATGTTAGTTTTTACAGTACCCGGTTCGCCTTTGTATGCCACTTCCCCACTGCCGGCAATGCTCACTATAAGTATATCTGTTACATGCGCCTCAACATTGCCGCTTCCCGCAATATCAATACTTAGTTGCTCCATTTCGCAATCCAACGCACTTATCTTCCCACTACCGGCAATGTTAATATCGGTTTTTCGAATCTGCCCTTTAAATTTAACTGTAGCAGAACCGGCAATTTCTACTTCACAGTTCTCAATATTAATCTGATGCTGATTTGCAATAATTTTACTACTTCCGGCCAATCCTATTCGCAGATTTTCTGAGTTAAAATCGGTACAAAAAACAATATCAGAACTTCCTGCTATGGAAATTTTATCAAGAAGCTCCGAAGAAACCTTAATTAAACTTTTTGTAGGATTTAGGTTAAGGCTGTTTTTATGTTCTTTTTTTAATTTTATTTGCAACACATCTTTATTTGTGCAAATATCATAATATTCCCAAAGATTTCCATCTACCGTAAACTCTAAATTTCCTGTATTTTGTTCTTGAGAATAGTTAACTTCTACATAAGTTTCGATTTCAATTTTTGAAAACTCTGTGATGTCAATAAGTTTTGTTACTAATTTTCCATCTCCATGAATCGTTTCTTTAATTGCTACTTCAATACAAGAAGTAAAAACAAGCGATACTACTATCGCAATAAGGGTAATAAGGCTAATTCTTTTCATAATGTTTTGATTTTTTTTGATTTATACATTTTTTTAATTATTTCAGAACGAGGGATTACTCTCCGAGATGCTTTCTGAAGAACCCCATCATATATTTGTAAAACTCTATGTTGTTTTCTTCGTGGGAAAAGCCGTGCCCTTCGTTGTATTTTACCATATAGGGAACAGTAATCCCTTTTTCGCGCAGTTGGCTCACAATTTGGTCGGACTCGTCAATATTTACACGCGGGTCGTTTGCACCTTGCACTACAAATAAGGGTTTTGTAATTTTATCTATATGAAAAGCGGGAGATACTTCGCGGGCAATCTCTGCTTCAACAGGGTCGTCAACATCATAAAAAATCTCTTTCAGCATATCTCTCATCGGTTTCCAATATTCCGGAAAAGAATTGAAAAAAGTAAACCAGTTGGATACTCCCACATAATTTACCCCACAAGTGTATAGTTCAGGAGTTCTGATTAATCCCATCAAAGTGGCGTAGCCGCCGTGACTTCCTCCATAAATAGCTATTTGAGCTGGATTTATCCAACCTTGCTCAATTACGTATTGAATGCCATCTTCAATATCATCCATAATTTTACGACCTACTTGCTTTAGCCCAACACGTAAAAACTCTTTACCATATCCTGTTGAAATTCTAAAATTTACCTGTAGGGTAGCATATCCACGACTTGCGAAAAGTTGCGTTTCCGGGTTGAATCCCCAAGAATCGCGGGCTGTAGGACCACCATGCGGGTTTACAATCAATGGTACTTTTTTGCCATCTAATGCTGCTTTTGGCAAAGTTATGTATCCGTGAATGGTAAGCCCGTCACGACTTTTGAAAGTTATGGGATGCATTTCTGCCATATCCTCCTCTTTCAATTGAGGCATTAAATCGTAGAGTAAAGAGAATCTCTTTGTTTTAGTATCATACTGGTAATAAGACCCATAGTGTTTGTCGCTGGTAATGTAAATCAAAAAAGTATTTTCGTCGTCATCGTAATCTGTAATATAAAACTCTTTATTTGGAAACTCTTTTTCCATTTTTTGATGAAATTCTTTATAAAAACTGCTTACCGGAACAATGGTAATTTTTTCGCCGTTGTAAGCGAAGTAATCAACTTCGTAGTTCCTTTTTCGGGAACGAGACATACTGCTAACATCGTAATCCGGATTTGCAAATAGTTCTTTGATAACTTTATCGTTTTTAAAGTCGTATAGTATAATACGTGCCTTGTCACTGTCAAGATTGGTTACCACATAGGCTTCATCTTTATTTTTCGAAGTATAATGAAAAGCGATAATGGCAAAGGCTTCATCCCATCTCATCCTTTTTTTGAGATTAAATTTACCGGTAGTTAAATCTTTATAGTACAATTCTGTTTCAACCCCATTTACCATTTTTGTGTAGGCGCGTAGTTCGCCGTTTTTATCAAAATCATAACCCTGAATTGGATTTTCAATATCCGTATTTTCAAATAATTGCTCCAACTTTCCGGTAACCACATTCAATTTGTAGGGTTCAAAAACTTGTTTGTTGTTTTTGTTCATTGAGATGATAACATAATCCTTTTGCTCTTTCAACATGTTAAGAATATTCACTTTCACACCGTCGAATGGCGTTAAGTCAAGCGAATTACTTCCATCAGTGTTCACTGCAAAAATGCGATAATTTTCGTCTCCGCCTTTATCCATTACATAGATTAAACGTTCATCGTTAATCCATCCGTAGCCGCGCACCAATTCATCTCCTTCTTCAACAATTCGCTGCACTTTTTCGGTAGCTATTTCTTTCACATAGATGTGCCTTTTAGCATTATTGTCTTTCTCTCTGTACGACATATATTTGCCGTTTGGTGAGAGTTGAAAGGAAGAGGCATTGGGACGCATAAAATAATCTTCAACAGAGTATTTATAGTCGCCTTTGTCGTAGGTTGCCAAAACTTTCAATTCTTCTTCGGAAGAGGGAAGCGCCGTATTGCCCGGCAATTTGTGCTCAAATTTGGCAAGAATCAATGGAAATTCCATACCGGATTGTTTAAAAGTTCCTGTAATAGTCTCACCTTCTAATTTCCCTGTAAAACCCAATCCTAATAAAGCAGAAGTGAGTGTGAGTTGGTTGTCGGCAAATGTTGTACCGTCAATGGGCACACCGGATGCTCCCTGAAGCGGTACATCCATTGTTGAGGAATAAACTCCATCGGTTTTGCTGATATGGAAAATAACTTCCAATTGCATACCCTGCACATTTAGCGTACCTTTCCATGCGCCTTGAATTTGCGCTTGTGTTGTCGTCAAAAATAGTAAAGACATAATCGCGAAATAGGTTATTTTTTTCATTTTTTTTGGTTTTGGTTAATAATTTATAAATTAAATTTAAAGATTTAAGTTTTGAAAACACTTTCCTATTCTTCAAAAAGAAGCCAATCCACAATATTGTATATTGGGATGCCGTCAATTTCAGATAGTTCTTCATATTTCTGCGTGATGACCATTTTTTTGTGATTATCCGGAATTTTAAGTAAATTATCAGTTTCTCTTTTTGAATTTTCAGGTAATTCCAATGCTACTTGAACATAAAGATATTCATTCATTTTTTTTGCAATAAAATCAATTTCATAAGCATCAAATTTTGCAACATCAATAGTATATCCTCTGCGAAGTAATTCTAAGTAAACTATATTTTCTAATTCGTGTCCGAAATTTCCTGTTTTTTTTCTCAATATTTGGTGTGCAAGTCCCAAATCAATAATAAAATATTTTGCCTGACCACGAAGATATTCTTTACCCCTAATATCATATCTTTTTGCTTTATAAAAAAGAAAAGCATCTATAAAAAGTTCCAAATACTTCCCTACAGTAGGTTGTGTAATTCTAAAACCATTTGAATTTAAGGTGTTTGCAATGTTATTAGAACTAATCATATTACCTATATTGTCAGTTAAATAACTAACTACCATCTCCACTAACTCGGGTTCGCGCAATGCTCCTCTATAGCCAATGTCATTTAGAATAATAGTATCAATAACTCCAGATAAAATAGTTTCTTTCAGATTTTCATCTGCCAACACAACTGCCGGAAAACCACCGTATCTTATATATTCTTTGTATAGGTTCGGAATTTTTTTATAATCATCTCTATGACTGCCTTTTACTTTAATAAACTCCTTGAAAGAGAAGGGGTAACATTTTATTTCAACATATCTGCCGGATAGTAAAGTGGAAAGTGTTCCTGATAACATTTGTGCATTGCTCCCCGTAATCGTTATGTCAATATTGGGGTTCAATCTAAAACTGTTTATTACACGTTCCCAACCATTAACAAGTTGTATTTCATCAAGTAATAAATAATTTTTCTGTGAAGGAATGAGTTTGTTTTTTATATACTCAAAAAGATTATTTTCATCCAAAAGTTCTTTGATGTCATAATCTTCAAACGATAAATAAATGAGTTGGCTATCTGCAACCCCACTCTCTAATAAATGATTTTTATATAAAAGTAGCAATGTACTTTTTCCGCAACGCCGCACTCCGGTAATCACTTTAATAAAATCACTATCTTTGAATTTTATTAATGATTGCAGTAAATCTGTTCTGTTGAAAACTTTACTTATCATGATTTTGTTTTTTTATATTTTCGGCAAAAATACAAATTATAATTTGAATAATTTTTTATCATGGTTTTTTACTAAAAACAGAACCCAAAACCTAAAAGATGGTTGGGTTTGCGTACCAAATTTCTTGTTTCAACCTCTATAGGAATTCGATACTGGAAGGTGTAACTTAATGCTATGCCTGCTCTTGCTTCTACCCCAAAAGGAATTTTTATCAAAATGCCTATTTCCGGAGAAACAGAATGAATTAACCCCGCATACCCCGCTCCAATAGTTAACCAAATCGGCACATACTTATTTCTAACAGGTCTTACAGTTAAACCAAGAGCGCCTTTAAAATCTAATGTACGTACAAGAGTATCTATCCCTCCTTTTACTGTTGGAACCATAATAGGGTCTAAATTATACAAAAAAGTAAAGTATGCAGACACTTTTTTGTTATCATATCCTCCAACTGAGAATCCAAGCTGCTTGTAATAAGCCCATTGAAAAGTAAAAGCGGTACCCATCGGGTCTCCTTTTTTTCTACCCAGCTTTTTGTCAGTTCTACCTAAATAGAATGTAGCCAATTCTATATTATCAGTATGACAGCCATTTTCAATAACTTTATTGTACAAAATCTCCGCTTTTTCAAATTCTTTTCCGTCAAAATATTTTTTTGCGTTAATCATATACAGTTCACAATATTTACGGTTTTCTGCTTGGCAATCCAATAGTCTTTGATAGGCAAAATTGTCTTCTCTGTTCAAAGAATGAATAGCAAAAAAATACTCTTCGGCTTTTTTGTAGTCTAACATTTCGAAACTTTCTTTTGCTAACTTTCGCAATCTTTGGATTGAATCTATCACAGAGATTTTAGTTTTCACATCATCGTTGGGTGGAACATCAGAGCATTCTTCCATTGCTTTTCTAAATTCTTCTCTTGCGTCAGCGTATGAACACGATTTAAACAATGTCAATCCTTTTTCTAAATGTGTTTTATAACATTCGGTAACAGAAACATAGTACAGTTCCGATTCTTTTGGGGCTAATAACAAGGGAATTTGAATCCCTTTGGCAAACGATTGGCAATAAATGGTCAACGTTCTGTCGAAATATTCAGGCCTGTCGGTTGGAAAATGTATAGTGTATTCAAAATTTTGCCCCACAGCCCTTTTAAGTGCTATCGTTACTACTGTATCTACATTAGTCTCGAAGGTTAATTCAAGTAGCCTATTTGCAATAATAGTAACACACGCTTCAGAACCCGGAGAAGGACAGATACCGCTACTGCTAAAGTCTTGCTCCCAAACCAAGTTTTGAGAGATGAGCGATAAATTTACGCTCATAAATATTAGCAAAAGTAAGATAGTTTTTTTCATTTTTTTTATTCTAAATTTATAATTTCCAATCATCTACCTACCTCTTAAATCGCCAAAAGAAGTAGTGCGAAATTTCTCTTCCGATTTTAATTCTCTTCCCTGGAACATTTTGGGTTGCCATGCTCTCACTTGAATTACTGGTTCATCTTCATTTTTAAAGTCCACCATGAGAAATAAAAATCCTTCATCGCTATAGTTGGAAGCGTTCCATTTTTGTTTTAGGTTTACTCCGTATATTTCAGGAAATTTTGTATGTGTAGATACTTCAATGTCCTCAAAAACCACATTGATATATTTTATCATATCAAAAATCAGTTTTAGCCTTTTAAGATACTGTGCTTTATTTTGTGTGATATACTCAATTCTTTCGGTAGGTAAGTTGTTTTTCAATACTTGATCGGAGTTTGGTTTTTCTCTAATCACTTTCCCTGTAATGATTAAAGCATTATTGCTAAATATTTTTTCAAGGAAATCAATATCCTTCATGTTATAAGCTGTTCTAAATCGTTCTACTAAATCTAAAATCTTTTGTCTCCTTACAAAATCGCTTACATTAGTATTATTTTCTTGAAAATCAACAATTCCATGAACTGCAACAAAGATGTCATCAATTTTTCCATCTTTAGTATAATTGATCACTAAATTTTGTTTTTGGTCTTTTTCCGGGGCTTCCAGCATAATGACAGGGATGTCTCTTACTTGATAGCCTCCTTGTGGGCGCTGTAAGCAGATTCTTTTCACATCAGTTTCAGGAGGACCAATGGCGCTCGTATTCCACATAGATAACAATGTTCTAATGGCTTCCGGAGTAATGTTAAGTTTTTTTAAGTCAGGTACTTCTCCCGTAATCGCTGCAATACCCATGGCAGTAAACAAGAGTGTTGTGTTACCTTCTATCTGCTTTTTTACACCAAGACTATTCAATCCATCTGTAATAATAAGTCGAATAGGCTCAATAGATATTTCCGGTTTCTCTAAAATATTTTCAGAAATATTGAACTGAGTATTACCGGATTGGGCAAAAATATTACCACTAATGACAGAGAATATTAATAAGATAATGGATAGTTTTTTCATCATAATTCAGGTTTAATTTTTAAAAAGATTTTTTATGTTATGTTGCGGAATGTTAGAAAAAAACTCTGTTTCTAAAATTCCATTTTCTTGAAACAGTTGGTTCACGTCGGTTGTAATGCTTAGTAAGTGCATATAACTAAACATTCTATTGTACAAAACAACAGTTGCTTTTAATAGATCATCTTTTGAATCATCTACATGGCAGTAGATGTCGAACTCCGGTTGAAAAAAACAGATAAAATTGCTTGGTTTCATTTCAAACTCCGGTGTAAAGCTACCGTACATACGGTGTTTTACATGCAGCTTTAGCGTAGTTTGGAGTTGTGGAATGAGTAGCAAATTTTTTAGAAAGAGTGCCGGATTTTTTTCATCTGTTACTAATTGATACATTCCGTTGGCATCCAACAAATAATAAGTGTCTGCGTTTAACTCCGGAAGATAAAATAGGTCGCCTTTTTTTATAAAAACAGTACTATTGTTCGGTAAGATTTCTAATTCGCTTTTTTGAACGGTAATATTGCTTTTTAACAGATGACCGCAGGAATTTTCGAGCAGTAACTCTCCCAAAGTGAGGTCGGATTCTTTTTTATTTGTACCGAAAATCAATTCGCGAGAAGCCGGAAATGTAAGAAGATACTCTTCTCCCGTTTTTTGAATCCAATAAGCATAAAAAATTTCATCTTGTTGATGCAACACAAAACGTACCGGTTGCTTTAAATTGTCAAGCAATTTCTTTATGGAAATGATTTGATTTTTGCCTGATTCTTTTCTATCTTCCTCTAAACTAATATTATACTCTTGTAATTTTTTGTTAATATTTTCATCTGTCTTTAGTAATAAGAGCTCAAGTGTAATGCGCTCAATAAAATTACACACGGGCAGATTAATCATTTTTTTAGTTTCAGGGCTGAATAATGAAATGCCTAAATGAACGATCTCTTTTTTTGTATTATATTGAATAATAAACGATTTGTTTTTAATAATTTGAGTGCAGTCAAAAATTGAATCTGTAAGCGGAAGGCATTGTTTGGGAAATAACTCGCCAATCTCGGCTAATTTTTGTGAGCTGTATTTCTGTGCTTGCAAGTGGTTTGCAAAATACAGAAAAAGAGATACAAAAAGAATGAAATAAGCTCTCATTAGTGGTGTCTTTTTAATATAAATAGATGCTTAACATGATTGTCTTTGTCTTTAACTTTGCCTTGAATAATTTTTCCGGACTCTTTTTCAATCTCTCCTTCAAAAGTATCTCCCTCTGTAGTTTCAAATTGTTCTCCCAATGTAGAAACAAGAATGGAAGGTGCTGAATAAGTGATTTTTATAAATTCAATTTTATCGTCAGTAGCCGCTTGCTCTTTTTTCTTTTCATTATTTGGGCAAATCACAGGTTTAACAGATTGAATATTACCTTCTACTTCATCTTGTACACATTCCATATCTGTTACTCCGTTTACAAAATTGGCATTATTTTCCTCTATCTTTTGTGTTCTATTTTTCATAAAAAATATAAACCAGAAAGCGCTACAAACCAAGAGAAAAAACAGTACAAGATATATTTTCTTTGGTTTAACATTTTTTTGTTTCTTTTCTTTCTTCTTCTCTTCCCCTTTCTCCTTTTCTCTCTCATCATTTCTGCCCTCTGTTTTCTTCATTTCCGTATTTTCTTCTTTTTTTTCTTTAATATCCGGCACTAATTTGATAATGTTGTCGCGTAATTTTCCAAAGTTTTCTTCCGGATTTGGAAAAGCATCTATCCAATTAAGATTTTTAAGAAAATATTTTTTTACTCCCCTAAACTCTGTATTCTCTATTTTAAAAGTCAGAATTGTTTTACCCTCTTCAATACACATTTCAATTTCTCTGTCCACATGTTTAGAGCAATTGAAGTTTTCAGAAAAGACCACCACCATCAACTTACAATTTTCGATGGCTTCGGTAATGGCTTGCGCCCAAACAATACCTTTTGGGATATCTCTATAAGCCACAAAACAGCGGATGCCGTTTTGTTCGAGGTATGCCGACAAACCTTCTACCACTTTTTGGTCTTTTGTAGAATAACTTATAAAGATATCGTGTGTATTTTTCATGTTGAACGATTATTTAAAAGTTTAATCATTAAGTATATGGCATCGTAGTCTTTCATGCGTTGTTCATCAGGTAGCTCATTCCAGTGAACCAAACAGTCGTGCCGTTTATTCTCATTATCTCTTTCGCCCAAAATCCAGTGATTGGCAAATTTTTCTATCATCCAGCGCCGATGTTCCATGATGGCTAAAGTTTCCATTTCACTCTCTGTAAATGTAATCAAACCATTCCCAATATTTTCAAATTGTTTCCCGCAAGCGATATAAGTTTTCAAGTAACCGTCTAATATTTGATTTCTACTTGATTGTTTAAAATGTTCTGATAGTGTATCCCACTCACTATTTTTTTTGTAGATTTTGTTCCAAAAATGGTGTGCTTCTTTTGCTCGTGTTTCTATTTTTTCATTCAATACAAAAACATAATGGGCCAATTGTTCAAAAAGATTGATGAGAAAAATTTTCTTTTTTACTAATTCTTCTTGCAACACAGTGTTAAAGGATTCTATTTCATTGCAAAACAAAAGAATATTAGGCGCTTTTTCCCCGAAAAAATAGTGAATTTCAATTGCTTTTTTAATACTATTTATCTGATTTTCTAAACAAATAAAAATGGAATTATATGATTTTTCCCCGCAAATATCTTCAAAATTATATGAAAATTCAATTTTTACAAAATCTGTTAAATAATGATATTTTTTCTGAAAAGCAGCAATTTTTGTTTCATCATTTTCAATAATAGTAAAATGAAACAGATTACGCTGCATAGTAAGGCAATGGGCTAAATTAAGAAGCGCATTTTCAACTTTTTCCGTAAGCCCCACAATCATAATTTCAGGAGATGATTTCAAATTTTCAGGCAAAATCTTGTCTATGTTTGTACAAACGCTGTACCTAATTCCTGTTTCATAGATATTGAACAAAAGAATATCGAAATTATTTGTTTTGTATTTGAACAAGGTGGTTTCTTCTAAAATTGCTTTTAACTTAGAATCTTTAATCATTGTGAAGCATTTTAGCGATACATTTTTCTTCAAATGTTGAACTATTAAACCCTGAAATAGACAGGGCAATAACAGCGCTACCCCACCAGTGTTTGAGAAAAAAGTTCTTTATGCTTTTTTGAATTGTCATACTTCCGGGAAATAGTTTGATATTAATATTCTTGTTATCAGCACGTTGTTAAAATCATTAAATTGAAAAGGGATATTAAAACGTTTTTCAACCTCTTTTAAAGCATTCCAGTCAACCAAACAAGCGTGCAGTTTTTGTTTTTCGTTTTGATGAGGCGAATCTTCCGGTATTTCCTTCAAGTGCCAGGTTTTCCAACCGTTTGTGAAATAAGTGGCATTCCATCTTAAATGTTCTGCAATAGCCAAATTCAGAAGTCGCTCCGGTTGTGCTTGTAAAAAAAGTTGAAATTCCATTTCCGACATTTGTTTTACTTCCTCAAAAGTTTTTCCCATCAGCTTTAGTTTAGCGTACAGCGATTCGGCAATGGCAATATTGGTTTCTTTTTTTATATCTGATAGCTGCTCCCATGCAATACGTTGCGCAAAAGGTTTCAATTGATTGTAAAACTGATGAATGGCTTTAGCTTTATATAAATAATCGGCTTTTAACACTTTCCTTTCCGTGAAAATAGTTTCATTCATACCTACAAAGTGCAGAAATGGCCAGTTTCGCAGTTTCCAAAAGGAAGCTTCGTTGTCTCTCGCAATTACAATTACGGGAATATAAGATATATTACGATTTGATAAACTGATACTTACCTCCGAAGCAATGAAGATGTTTTCTTTGTCGCTACCGGCAGAAACCATAATCTGTTTGATTGTATTTTGTTGATTTAGCCACTCGTAGAACTTGTTGCTTTGGGCATCAATATTTAAAAAGGAAACATTAAAATGATTTTTTATTTCCGGATAATTAACAAAATAGTGTTTTGCGCACTCATTTGTTTCATTAATAACTACGGTGGCTTTGAACTGTGTCCCTACAAATTGCGTGGCTTCAATTAGTTTTCTTAAAATAGCTTCTCCTGTTTCGTCAAATCCAATAATAAGTGTTTCGTAGGTGTCAATAATTTTCGCATTTTGTGTGTTGATGGTAAGCGTATCAATGGGAGGAAACTGTTTAACAACCTCAGCGGCTATTAGCTCAGCGTCGTTAAAGAGAGAATATGGCACTTTAAAAGGCGCATTATTGACATAGTTTTCAATTACCGAATGTGTCAATTTATTCTGGGTGCGAACAATTAATTCAAAACAAGAGCGCACTTTTTCATATTCATCATTTGTCCATGAATCGTAAAACTTTGAAACGGATTTAAGATTTACTACATCCAGCCCGGAAAAAAAGAACAGATACGTTTTGTTTTTCAGCAACACTTTTTTGAGCAGTTGATTACAAATAAGCGAATGGTAATTGAACCACTGTACGAAATAGCGAGCACCGATAGTTTTTATTTTTTGTTTTACAGAGTTATCCGCCAACTGTTTGTCTAATACAAACAGTACGATTCTTTGTTTATTTTTTGCAATATTTTTAGCTAAGGCAAGGGAAGAGTCATTCAAATCGAAGAAAACATATTTTTCTTTTGAGAAACATTTCAGAACTGTTTTTAGTTTGTAAAACATTGTTATTATGAGTTTTTTTTATTTAAGGCTACAAAAATACACTTTTCCCTTGCATTTTTCTGTATAATGAATATTAAAAAAGTAGAATGTCTGCCTAAGGAGAAAGTTATTTTTTGGAACAAAACTTTTTCCTAATGTCGAAATTATTTGTATCCATATCCATTTTAATTAGTCCTTTTATATGAGTAATGAAATTTCCATTTGTAGTACGAAAAGCAACTTCATCATTTGTTTTATGCCGTGGAAGTGCAAAAATAACCTCTTTGCCATCTCTAAACCAGTAATGCATACTATGAAATTTTGAACTTTCATAAATAGAAACATTTTTACTTAATATTCTATCAATATAATAAGTCATGGAATCTATTGCCATATTAAAAACTCGAAAAGAGACAATAGAGTCTGTTTGCTTCAAATCCTTACATCCAAAAAGGATACGATCTCTAATTTCATTTAATTGTTTAAAGTCTTCCTTTAATGCTCCATGTTTGTCTTCACTTCCAAAAGAAAACATGATGAACTTATCATATGTTTTTTTTAATTTTGACTTCACATGCACACTAAATTCTTTATCTTTTATTTCATCAGGTATTGTGTCGGATATTGACACTCCGAATTGGTTCGCCCTACATTCATGAGTTAATCTAGGATTATAAGCGGTTAATCTAATTTTTTTTCCATCATTTGATTTCTTCCAAAGAGCATGTATAAATTCTTGATAATTATAAGGGTCCGAAAACAAACCAAAACTGGTTACATCTTGGAAAATAATAATTTCTTTTTTGGTCTCATTTACTAAATCTGTTATTGCAGGGATAAACTCGGGGAAAGGTTGAACATAGTGAGTTTCGGCATTGCGTATTTCTCTTGTTAAATCAAATAAGTGGATTGTATGCAAAATAGAAATTACCAGCATTACAAGAGATAAAGCTAACGAAACATTTGTCCACTTCCTCGCCTCTGCAATTTTTTTCTTTGCTGATTTTTGAGGTTTTTGAAAATCCTCTTTTTTCGATGGGTTCTGATCCATCACTACGTTTACTTCACTTAAATTTTTGTTTGGTGCCATAATTACTCCTTGTTGCATTTTAAGATGTTTTTTCATTTTGCTTTTGCATCTATAACCCTGGATGCGCGGTTTTAATTGATTTTTTTTTGAATGATTAAAAAGTTTAAGGTTTCCATTGTCCACCTTTTTTCTACCACAAAAATAGTAGAAAGAAATATGGAATAACCAATTTCTCAACTAATTATGCAAGTGAAACTCCCTAATTTTTTTAGGGGAAAACAGAAAATTATTTTCATCTTGACAAATGCGTTCCCAAAGTATATATTTGCAGTCTTAACTATCTCAATATACTGGTCTTACTATTTTACCGCTAATAATAATTTAAACACATAGAAATGAAAGAGTTACCAAACTATCAGGGGGCTACATTTGAGTCTGCTTGGGCGTATATGCAGGAATGCAATCGCTATTTAACCGAAAAACAAGCCGAAACCGACCGGCAAATGAAAGAAACTGAGCGTTACATTAAGGCATTGCAAGCCGAAACCAACCGTGAGATTAAGGAAATTGGGAGGGAAATGAAAAAACTTCAAAAATTAACGGGTGGAATTGCGAACAACAACGGCGAAATGGCTGAAGAGTATTTTTACAGAGCCTTTAGAAGAAAAAAAACTTTTGTAAATGAAACTTTTGACCAATGTATTTAGGAACAGATGCATTAAAAACGGCAAATGGAATGCAGAGTTCGACCTGCTGTTGCTCAATGGGCAAAGGTTGCCATAATAGAAGTAAAGTATCGCGCTTCTTTCGAAAATATTTTTATGGAAAAACTCATTTCACGGATAGAGCCTTTTAAAGTACTTTTCCCTGATTACCATAACCATAAGATTTATTTGGGGGTTGCTGCTATGTCTTTCGACAAGCGTTTGGCAAAGCAATTACACAAATCCGGCATTGCCACTATTCATCAGGAAGGAAAAAAAATGGTGGTGTATGACAAAGAGTTGAAGGCGTTTTAGATGGATTAAGGAATAAAATAAACGAAAAAAGGCTACCCAGTTTTGAGTAACCTTCGAAATGGAGTATTAGATAAAAGATAATTTACTGTTTCACAATCTTTTTACCCATACCGTTAATATTGGCAATATAAATCCCGCTTGCCAATGCAGAAACATCTATCTGATTCCCTTTTGTATGAATGAGTAAAACACCTTGAATGGAATAGATTTTAACTTCGGGATTTATCTCTGAATAGCCGGTTTCTATGTACAGTGTGTTGGATACGGGATTGGGGTAAAGTTTTATTGTGTTTTCAATTGCCGGTGTTTCTTGAATGGATACTGTGCCGGTTTTAACGTAGGAAACTGTAAAATGGTAGCTGTCTCCTAAACGGAAATAACTTTTCATATTATTGTAATATGCCATAAATTTGTAATCACTCCCTTCAACCCATGTATTGTTTTTCCATTCATGACAAAAACCTTCAATCGCATTATTATTTTCATTGTAGGTATAAGTGAATTTCAAATTGTTTCTCCATTGCCCTGATAGCCAATGTTCTCTTAATCCCGATGTCATATTGTTTTGGGTATCATAAGTATAAGTGGTTCTATCACTATTTACCCATTGTCCGGACTCAAAATCTTGACCAAATTCAGTGAGCCTATTATTTTGCATATCATAGGTGTAAGTAATCCTATAAGCATTTACCCATTGTCCTAACTGCGAAAACCAAACTTGTCCCAAATCTTCTATCATATTATTTTGGGGGTCGTAGGTATAGTTCCATTTTATGTGATTCCACCATTTTCCTTGCCAATCAACATATTCCTCTATCTTTGATGTCATATTATTATGAGTATCATAGGTATAAGAATATCGTTCAGAATTTTTCCATTGCCCATCCCATTCTTGTCTTAATTCTAATGTCATATTATTATGAGTATCGTAGGTGTATGTGTGTTTTGTATAATTATCCCATTGTTCCGAAGACCAGTGTTGACGTAATTTTGAAATCATATTATTTTGAACATTATATGTGTAAGTTGTTTTGTAGGTATTATACCATTCTCCCTGCCAACCCAAATATTGCTCCAATTCAGATAATATATTATTTTGGTTATCGTAGGTATATATGAGAATCCTTCTAGTGTTCCACTCTGAGGAACCCCAATTTTGTTGATATAATTTAGACACGCATAAATCATTTTCATACGAAAAAATAATACGTTCATAATACCCGGCTAAGTCTTGTGTGTAAATTGTATCCGGCTCCCACCAATCTGTGCCCTTGTGGATTTGCATTTTCGGTTGCGCTACGCCTGAGATTATCAATACTACGCAGCTTAAAACTAAGATAAAGTGTTTTTTCATTTTGCTTTTGCATCTATAACCCTGGATGCGCGGTTTTAATTGATTTTTTTTTGAATGATTAAAAAGTTTAAGGTTTCCATTGTCCACCTTTTTTCTACCGCAAAAATAGTAGAAAGAAATATGGAACAACCAATTTATCAACTAATTATACTAGTGAAACTCCCTAATTTTTTTAGGGAAAACAGAAAATTATTTTCATCTTGACAAATGCGTACCTAAAGAATAGTAAAGCTTTTACTTGTAGGGATAACTAATTACAATATTTCTCTTTAACAAATTTTGTTTTCTCTAATACTTCGGGTTTATAGTTCTCAATTTGCTTTTTGTGAGTTTCGGTATCAGCATTGTTTTCAATATTTTTTCCCCAAATGATATAATAAAGATGTAATATTTTAAATTCTTTGTAGCAAAGTAGCAGTACCAAAAGTTTCTTTTTAAGTTCCACCAATTCGGTCTTGCCTTTAAACTCGCAGGCTTTAATTTCTTCAATATAGTTCTGATAAAATTGTTCAATTTTTTTTAGACCTTCACTATTTAGCTCAATTTTCTCTCTATCATCTTCTTTATTAATGCTTTCTAAAAACATCATTAAAAATGCAAATAATTGTTCAGATTCAAATTTATAGGCGTTTTTTTTTAGTTCTATTAATTGTAGTTTAATCTGCTCAAAAAGTTCATTAAATCCAATATCTTCTATAAGTTCTTCCATTTTAATGATTTGTGAACGAATCTCATTTTTTTGAGCCACATACAAAGGATGTAACAAGTTGCATTGCAAAGCATAATGAATTAAGAGTTCATCTATTTTCTGTTTTCTCTCTTCTACCAATGCCGGCAGTATTTTGTAGAATCTGCCTTCAATATGCAATAAATTTTGAAGTTTTTTTTCTTTATCCAAATTTTCTTGCTGTTCTTTTGTCAACAGAGCCTCTAATTTTTTCTTGCCCTCACAAAACTCGTTACATTTATTTTTAGTTCTTCGATAAAGAAGTATAAAGAGAGATGCAGAAAGCCAACCTACTATTAATAAGGCGTACAGAATGATATTTTCCATTTTTTACATTCAGTTTCACTAATGTTCGGCGAAAATACAAATTATAGTTTGAAAAAATCTCCTTTCATACTTTTTTAATAAAACGAGGTTTTTTTAAAAACGTTTCACAATTTCTTTAATATCAATGTTTAATAATCTCATTGTTTTAAAAAGTACGGGTAGTTCTTCATCAAAAAATCGTTCTTTTCTAAACTCGCGAATCTTGTCGGCGGCGTTGGCGGCTATGAAAAAACCAACGCCGCGCTTATTTACAAGAATCTCTTTATTTTCTAAAAATTCGTAAGCACGTGCCACTGTGTTGGGGTTAACTTCCAACAGCGCACCCAACTCACGCACCGACGGCGCACGGTCGTCTGACGACCACTTGTAAAGCAAAACCTGCTCACACGCCCAATCGGCAATCTGCATATAAATGGGTTGAGTCTCTTTAAAATCCATATTATACCTCCGTTTCTCTTAAACGTAAATAGGTGAGTGAAAGGAAAAATAGAGCAAATGCAATACTAATGAGATAAAAATAGTTCTCAAATAAATAAGGGTTAGCAAGATTGATACTCACCGAGTTACCAATATTTCCAATATTTCCAAAAACAAGAAATACTAACCCTACAAAGTAAATGATTGCGCCAATGGTAATACCCGAAACAGTTGCCCAAGTTTTAATAAAAGCATTCTTTACAAAATAGATAGAACCAAATAAGAAAAGAGAAAGAGTTGACAAGGCATCAAAACTAATTAATTTATAGATTGATTTATCCATCTGCCATACAATCGGTCCTATATTATAAAGCGGACGAAGGAGGTAAGCTCCGATATAAGCGCCTGCTATCTCTAATGCCAATAATATTACTCCAAGAAAGATAATAACAGTTACGGCGTGAATAAATTTTTCAAGCGCAGTTACCGGCAATGTAAAAAAATGGGTGCTGTTGTCCCTTTTTAATGTAGATTGAAAAAATGTTCCGGCTACCCAATACAAAATGAAATAGGGAACTAAAATCGCTAAAACTTGTAGAGAATTGGTTGAAAATCCTAAAATAGTTACCACAAAGGTAATCAG